>ENA-UAOV01000752-UAOV01000752.1-human-gut-metagenome-genome-assembly--contig:-NODE-752-length-11920-cov-4.720523_pt1 | contig 11920 bp, 11 predicted proteins | sample MGYA00243472_ERZ654562 | MGnify/ENA primary metagenome ERZ654562 (study PRJEB26926, sample SAMN06164391) | human gut metagenome | biome: ENVO:00009003; feature: ENVO:2100002; material: ENVO:00002003... | reverse complement strand
GAGATGTGTATAAGAGACAGCCTTTATAACACACTAAAAAAAGAAAATTACAAAGAAATTTCAATCCACGCCCTCCGTGGGGAGGGCGACCAGCAAGCTTTTGACTATCTTGATGAGGACTTTATATTTCAATCCACGCCCTCCGTGGGGAGGGCGACTGATATCGTCGGTATACCAGCCAATGCCGCAAGCCCCATTTCAATCCACGCCCTCCGTGGGGAGGGCGACGACCAAGTACAAGATATATGACAGATACAGTAATTATTTCAATCCACGCCCTCCGTGGGGAGGGCGACGAATAAAATTTACAGCCATATCCAAAGCAGTTTGATTTCAATCCACGCCCTCCGTGGGGAGGGCGACCGCCCTGACCTTGAAGATTATGAGTATTCAGTTTGATTTCAATCCACGCCCGCCGTGGGGAGGGCGACGGTTCGGTACTCATTTTCAGTCATTCGATAAAACTTTATTTCAATCCATGCCCTCCGTGGGGAGGGCGACTACGCCGAGGGCTATATGAGCATAAGTAACAACATTTCAATCCACGCCCTCCGTGGGGAGGGCGACGAAAAAGCCCGCCAAATTATACACAAAACAAACAGATTTCAATCCACGCCCTCCGTGGGGAGGGCGACAGGAATACGACATCGGATAACGGACTACGCCGCAATTTCAATCCACGCCCTCCGTGGGGAGGGCGACCTCGTTATTTTGCCGATTTGCAGCGGCGAGCTTATTTCAATCCACGCCCTCCGTGGGGAGGGCGACGCTTGCGGGGTCTGACAGAGTTTGAGCAATAGCAAATTTCAATCCACGCCCTCCGTGGGGAGGGCGACTGAAATGCCATATATATTGGCAAAATGCTGCGGTATTTCAATCCACGCCCTCCGTGGGGAGGGCGACTTAAAGGTTACAGTATACGCGGAGTTGGAGAAAATATTTCAATCCACGCCCTCCGTGGGGAGGGCGACCCGAGAGAGCTTCGCCGCGTGCAGCCAAAGTCTATTTCAATCCACGCCCTCCGTGGGGAGGGCGACTTTCCGGTTATCCGGTGCCGACCGTTTCGGCATCCGATTTCAATCCACGCCCTCCGTGGGGAGGGCGACGACATACTGGAGATAGTATTATATAATGTAGACAATATTTCAATCCACGCCCTCCGTGGGGAGGGCGACAACTGTGTCAGACTCAAGCTCAACAATATCCGGATTTCAATCCACGCCCTCCGTGGGGAGGGCGACATATGCTTGGTAACGCAGCCTCGTATGGTCTTACTATTTCAATCCACGCCCTCCGTGGGGAGGGCGACCGCCCTTCAAGCCGACATCAGAGCCGTTATAGCATTTCAATCCACGCCCTCCGTGGGGAGGGCGACAAGCCACGTAGCGCATCTATTGTCTATCACCTGTTTATTTCAATCCACGCCCTCCGTGGGGAGGGCGACGCAAAATACCCGTTTGCGATATCCTCGTCGCTCAATTTCAATCCACGCCCTCCGTGGGGAGGGCGACTTCATGTTCTTGATACCATTCCACAAGCCTTCGAATTTCAATCCACGCCCTCCGTGGGGAGGGCGACGGGCAAAATACGATCGCGCCGAAGAACCGACAGCATTTCAATCCACGCCCTCCGTGGGGAGGGCGACGAAGAATCGAAAGAAACAGGTTTAAAAGCACATCATTTCAATCCACGCCCTCCGTGGGGAGGGCGACTGTATTAGTAACAATACCAACAAGCAAGTTAACATTTCAATCCACGCCCTCCGTGGGGAGGGCGACGATACGCTCAATTATATTAGGAAACCTATAGCCTTATTTCAATCCACGCCCTCCGTGGGGAGGGCGACTTTTGATAATGGCTCTTTCAAGGATTCTGCAGATATTTCAATCCACGCCCTCCGTGGGGAGGGCGACTATTTTTGAATTGTTCCATACACAGACCCATTGCGATTTCAATCCACGCCCTCCGTGGGGAGGGCGACTCAACCATCGACAACTCAACAATCAAACAACTTATATTTCAATCCACGCCCTCCGTGGGGAGGGCGACATCTCTTTTGCGCGCCCGAATCGATATAAGCTTCATTTCAATCCACGCCCTCCGTGGGGAGGGCGACTATTAAGCCGATTTAGCTTAATTTTGGCAATCTATTTCAATCCACGCCCTCCGTGGGGAGGGCGACGATCAATAAGCAGCTTAAGAAAAAGGAGGGTGCTATTTCAATCCACGCCCTCCGTGGGGAGGGCGACCATATCCGACGGGCAACTTCGAGTGCTGGATGCGCCTATTTCAATCCACGCCCTCCGTGGGGAGGGCGACTTGACAGCCATCCTCGGTTTTGTCGGTATAGCGGTATTTCAATCCACGCCCTCCGTGGGGAGGGCGACACATAGATTTTTTGAGGAGGGGTAACGTGGGCTGGATTTCAATCCACGCCCTCCGTGGGGAGGGCGACGTGAGCAAGTCGACACCTGCAAATATCTCGATTATTTCAATCCACGCCCTCCGTGGGGAGGGCGACAAAATGAGTACCGAGCCAAAAAGTAGCGACATCAATTTCAATCCACGCCCTCCGTGGGGAGGGCGACCGCGTGATTCTTTCTTCTTAGTTAAGGATAAGAATTTCAATCCACGCCCTCCGTGGGGAGGGCGACACTCATCGGTAACAGTACCGCTAAAACCAAGCTGTTATTTCAATCCACGCCCTCCGTGGGGAGGGCGACTACTTATAATACAAAGGACGAATGCAATAACGATATTTCAATCCACGCCCTCCGTGGGGAGGGCGACTGATATTAAGCTTAATGATACTGACAAGTTCATATTATTTCAATCCACGCCCTCCGTGGGGAGGGCGACGAGCTTGGACGGAATAAGCGTGATAAAATGCGTATTTCAATCCACGCCCTCCGTGGGGAGGGCGACAAGCACCGACCGCGAAAATTGCTATACCGATAAGATTTCAATCCACGCCCTCCGTGGGGAGGGCGACTTGCTACTCAAATATATAGGTGCTTGGATATCAATATTTCAATCCACGCCCTCCGTGGGGAGGGCGACGTTCTATTATCATCTAATTCAATTGCAGTAGAATTTCAATCCACGCCCTCCGTGGGGAGGGCGACTAAAACATTATTATCAGATTCTTCGGCGAAAACTATTTCAATCCACGCCCTCCGTGGGGAGGGCGACTCAAACTGCCCGCATAATTTAAAACATCATTAAAATTTCAATCCACGCCCTCCGTGGGGAGGGCGACAGCAGGAACGGTTAAAACACCATTTAAAACAGTAATTTCAATCCACGCCCTCCGTGGGGAGGGCGACAATCTGACCCAAAGAGAAATACACACACGGCAGAATTTCAATCCACGCCCTCCGTGGGGAGGGCGACCGCGGGCGGCGCGCTTCCAATTTTAGTATTAGAATTTCAATCCACGCCCTCCGTGGGGAGGGCGACTCAACCATCGACAACTCAACAATCAAACAACTTATATTTCAATCCACGCCCTCCGTGGGGAGGGCGACATCTCTTTTGCGCGCCCGAATCGATATAAGCTTCATTTCAATCCACGCCCTCCGTGGGGAGGGCGACTATTAAGCCGATTTAGCTTAATTTTGGCAATCTATTTCAATCCACGCCCTCCGTGGGGAGGGCGACAACGCCTGCGAGCAGGAGGACAAGCGGCCGCTCATTTCAATCCACGCCCTCCGTGGGGAGGGCGACTAATAGGTGGTGATATTATGACAAAAACCGAAATCATTTCAATCCACGCCCTCCGTGGGGAGGGCGACAATGCTTGCCGCCTTGCCGTGGTACGAACGCAAGATTTCAATCCACGCCCTCCGTGGGGAGGGCGACGCTTAAAAAGCACACGGTCAAATCAGTCAACGGCATTTCAATCCACGCCCTCCGTGGGGAGGGCGACTCAAGTCTAAACTTAAAACCAGAGAGAGGATTAATTTCAATCCACGCCCTCCGTGGGGAGGGCGACACGCTTGCTATACATAGAAAGCAAGTCAAAAAGAATTTCAATCCACGCCCTCCGTGGGGAGGGCGACAGCAAAAATATACAAATATGCAACATTGTGTTTGTACATGATGCATATAAAACTGTATATTTTTGCGACAGCTGTGCTTTTACTTGACTTAAACAGTCGTAAAAGCACGGCTTTTTCGGTGCGAACATACGGCATTTTTTATGATCGATGCCGCTTCGCACTAAAGCATGAGGAGTCCTTCCGGCTGATATCCGGCCTTGGCTCCGATATGCTCTATTTTTGTCTGATAGTTGTTCCCGAGATTATAAAATCTCAGACTGTCCTTTTCGGTGTCGATGAGCTGTTCGAGCTTGTGTTTTACTAATCTGTATTGTGCGGCATCTAGGACACATTCAAATACGCTGTTCTGAACCCGCTGACCGTAATTCACACATTCTTTCGCAACTTTCCGAAGGCGCTTTCTGCCGCCGGCGTCTTCGGTGTTGACATCATAGGTTATCAATACGAGCATAACGCACCTACTTCCACAGGAACGGGGGATATTCGTCAATGTCGCAGCGGATGTAGCGCGCTAACAGAAGCGCTTGAACATACGGCACGAGTCCCCATTGTATCTTTTCTTTTAGGAACGGGTGAGTCAGATTTTCGTCCCGCCTCGACTTCCAAAGCTTGAAGAACGATCGCCGACCGTCGTCGGTGAGGAGTACAGCACCGCTGTCTGTCTTCGCAAACATATTGCTCTGAAATGAGCGGTTGTTTATTCCGCTGAGCACGAATCTGTCGGCGAACGACGGACGCAGCTCTTCCATAAGGTCGAGTGCGAGCGATTTCCTGCCCGAGCGGTCAGTGTGCATCATGCCGACATATGGGTCAAGCCCTACGCTTTCGAGTGCGTTCGCGCAGTCGTTCGCAAGCAGACTGTAGGCGAATGAGAGCAGCGCGTTCACGCAGTCGAGCGGCGGACGGCGGTTTCGCGTCTCGAAAGTGAAACACGGGTCGGGGTTAAGTATCAGCTCGTCGAATACCGAAAAGTATGTGCTTGCCGCTTCGCCCTCAATGCCGCGGAGCGTCCCGGCGTCAGTGCAGCTGCGAGCCGTGTATACGGATTCTTTCAGCTTTTCTGATGCGTCTTTTACTTTCCCTGCATCAATGCTCATCGGGTGGTCGCGCAATGAGCGCTCCAATACCCAGCGGGAGTTGAATATCTTTGCGGTGATGAAATTTTTGGCTGTTTGCAAGCTTTCACTCGGACTGTCGGCGATGCGGTATTGCTGCCTTCGTAGCAGCACATTGCCCTGCACTCCGCCGCCGACTCTCGCGAGAAACCGTCCGCTTTGAGAGAAGAATGACAGCGACTTGTTTTGCTCTGCACATTTGCCCATGAGAGCCGGGCTTGCGCCCATGTATGAAAATGTTACTATCTGTTCGAGACTGTGCAGAGGGAATCTGCCCATCTCCGCGCCGTTCTTTTTGACAACAACATTTTCTCCGTCGAGCGTCAGATAGGCGTCTGAAGTCAGAATGTAGAGCGAGTTCATAAGCTTTTTCAATCGAAGTCACCGTCCTCGCCGATAGCGGAGTTTATATATTCCGCCGCGCTTTTGTTCTTGCACAGGGCAGGGAGACAGAGCTCCTTGAGTGAACAGGCGTTGCAAAATTTACCTGTCTTGACTTTGGGCGTGTAGCCGCGGTTCATGTAGCCGTGCATATCGCTGACTGCATCTTTCGCCGCTTGGCGCAGTTCGGCGTTTATATAAACTTTTTCGCGCCGATGCGTCTCGCCGTAGAACATATATCCGAGTTCAATCTCGACTCCGAGCATCTCTTCGAGGCACATTGCCTGCGCGCACAGCTGAAGCCTGTCGGCATCGCCCACTTTAGAAGATCCGCTTTTGTATTCGATCGGCGTCGGCATCCATCTGCCATCGCGCCCGCGCAGTTTCGCGCCGTTTTCGTCATCGCGTCTGAACTCGACAACATCGCATTCTCCGCTTATCCCGAGCTCTGACGAGAATACCCGCAGAGCGCGGACTGTTATCATATCGCCGCGCTTTTCGCTGAGCGACGGGTTGTGCGCCCGTTCGTGGAATATTTCACCGTTTACCGTGCGCAGATTTTCTGCCCAGAGTCCCTCAATGTGAATGAGAGCCCATTGCCTGCGGCAAAACATAAAGTGCTGTATTCCGCTTATTTGCAGAAAGTCACACTCTTGATATGCCATTACACTCCCTCGATGATCTCCGGCTCAAGCCCAGGAAGCTCATCTACAGATATAACATAGTCATCCGCGCTCGAGGGGATGTTGACATCGGGCTTCAATTCAACATGAACGCTGCGGTGTACCTTGCTGCTCGAATACTGACCGTCCTTGCAGTTGTGCTTCCACCAATAGACGCGCAGGACTTCCATCGAACCCTCGGGGCGCGCCGAAGAAGCGTCGTTGAGGAAAAGCGTGCGCAGGCACTCTTTTATAATATCCGCATCCTCTTCGGAGAATCCGGTCTTCTCTGCAAGCTGAACATTTATCGAGCCTTTTATCTCGTAGAGACCGAACTGGACGAAATGCTTCTGACCCATTGTGTCGGAGGAACGAGCCGAAGCGTCTTTGCCATCCTTGACGGGCTCACCGTTGACGCTCTTGGTTATCTGAATGGAGCGAACCTCTATCGGCGATACGCTTACTCCCTGATGTATGCTGACCGGACCGCGCACGCCGACCGATACACCGATGCTGTCCTTGGATTTGAAAGCGAACACCTGACCGAATGAACGGACATCGAGCCACTTTTCGCAGGCCTCTTTTGCGTATTCATTTATATCTTTCGTCTTTATGTTGCTTGACGCGCGCTCGCTCAGGCTCTTGCAGCCGTCATCGCTGCGGTCGGCGGACTGGACGAATATATTGTTTCCGAGATCCTGCATTCTGTTGCGTATTTTACGCTTGATGCAGACATCGGACATCTCGCCGTAGCCGGAGTAATCGGTGCGCGGGCGGTTGCCGTTGAGCGGATCGCCGTTTACATTTGCCTGGTTTGCGGATACAAGAACTACGAAATCGATTTTGTTGTTAAGAGTTGCCATTTTAATTTTCCTCCTCGTTGTTGCTTTCTTTCTTTGTGTAGAGTTCACTGCGCTGCAGGTAATAGCCTAAAAGGTAACTGTCCTCAAGCTGGCGGTTGAGGCTTTTCTCGTCGAATTCGCTCAGATGACCGAAAATCTCGCCGATGAGGTTGTTGTAGTATATTCTCATTCCGGGCGAGAGCTTTGCAAAATACGGATTGAGGCTGTCGCGTATTATGCGGGCAGCGTACATGGGTCTCTCGCAGAATACCGACTGCATCCTTATTGCGTTCGGCTCTCTCTTCTCGTCTCTGTCATAGGTGTCGCGCTCGACCTTTTCCATGACCGCGAGCAGACGCCCGAATTGATAGCTTCTGTCTTTTTTGTCTTTTTCAAGGGCCATTTCCCATTCCTCCTTTTTAGTAACGGTCCTGTATGCATATATAACCGCACAAGCATTATAAAGAATTTTTATGCGGTTCAGTTTTGTGTCGTAGGCGAGCGGCATCGACGCTCTGTGCATCAGCGCGCGGACGATGTCCTGCGGTATAGGCGCTTGGTCGATAACGCTGTGGAGCAGCCTCTGCGCCTGTTCACACATTACCCGGTCGTCAACGCTGAGCTTCCCGTTCTGCTCCGTGCCGAAGGCGCATTTGACTATTTCCCATATCGATGGGGACTGATAGCCGAACTTTCCGCTTGACCAGTAGCAGTGCTCTTTCCAGAATGCGAGACGGTTCAGAAAATCCGAACCTTTCAGCTCGTTGTAGTATGTTATGGAGAGCCTACCTGTCGTGGCGGCGTCGAACGACGCTATAACAATGTCGTCCTCCGCCGGAAGCTTGTCCTGCCATCCGCTCAGCGCCTTTTTCAGGTCGGCTTTGTAGTCGGTCGGAGTAACTGGAAAATCTTTTTTCTCCTCTTCGTCGCTGTAGCTGGGAGTCAGTGTTCCGGAATCTTTGAACAGAGAAGCATCTCCCCTTGGACTCCAACAGACAAAGGTTCTTCCGCCTATCATAATACCTTGATTCGCCGCAACCCAAGCGAGAGCGTTGTGCGCTTTTTGAGAGGTCTCGTATCCGATGGTAGCCGCCTGCTGTGAGTCGGTAAAACGCCCTCTGTAGGTGAAATTTGAGCTGTCGTTTGCCGATATGAGCTTTGCGCCGTATGCCGATGCAACAGTTCCTTTCGGATGACTTTCGGTTATGCGCTCATCTTTGCCCGATATCATGCAGAGTTTTTTCGGAGCTTCATTCTGCAGTGAACTGTAGTGTCCGATGAATGCATCGAAAAGGCTTGTGTCTTTATAACACGCATCATTGTCGCCCGTATTCATAACGCGCCAACGAATCATATATTTGTCATATTTGCTCAGCGGCTTGCCGCTCTCGTCAAGCTCTATTAACTTTTCGTCGGCGAGGTCGTCAACTATAGTTCCGCGTTCGATATAGGCGAGTATCGCGTGCACTTTCGGGTGGCTGAATTCGGATTCAGCCCATGATCTGAGCTGGTTCAGATACATTTCATATTTGTTTCCGCCGTATGGCGCGATATAGAAAAGCTGGTCGCTCAGCGGATGAGCACAGGCGGATGAAGTTCTTCCTGCGGACGCTTCTGTTGCCGGGATAATAGTTTTGCTGTCGTCTTTAGGGACGGACTTTGCCTGCACAAATTCGCCGTGCTCATCGAGAATTATTTCTATCTGCGCGTTCTGGATGACATGGGCTATCGGTGTCAGTGCAATAGGATATTCGACAGATTGTTTTCCTGCTCGGTCGCTGTGACAGTCATATGTCTCAACGGCTCTTTGCCATATGCTCATTTATTCCACCTCCCCGAATTCTCTGAGCCCGATGAAATTGCCGAGGTCTTCGCCGAACGGCTTTATCGCCATGTTTTCGCGCACCGTTTTTGTTATCGTGCACTTCTCGGGTCGGGGGAATGTGATAACGCCCTTTTCCATCGTCGGGTACCAGAACCGGACGGTCATTCGGTTTTTCGTCTCGTCGGAATACGCTTCGTCCGCGTAGGTTATCCCGTGGTACATCAGCCCGAACGCGAGCTCCGGCGTCTCATCGTATGCGCCTTTGCCGCTCCCGAATTCGCATGGCTCAACATAGCCCTGACATTCGCGCGCGCCGAGGAAAATATCCCTGCGCCCGCCTTTTTCAATCATGCGCTTTGCTATGTTGTGATGCTTGTTCTCGTTGCGGTCGCCGATGAGCTCCGGGCGGTTCTCGTTCCACTCAAAATGTGCCTGCACCTGATAACGGCAGTCTTTGAGATAGGTGTAGAACGAGAGGTCATTTGGAGATTCATTTTCTCTCTTGTGGTACTTTATCGGTCGGATGCCCTTGACCTCAGTTTGGATGGGGTTTATCACTCTGACCTTGTCGATATACCAGACGATAGTGGGCTTCCAGTAGATCGAGTGAAGAATACCCTTGAGAGCTTCGTATGTCGGGATTTGATAGCTTGCTTTTTCTCCGCCGACGCGCATTACCGGGTCGGAGAAAAGCGCGTAGTCTCCGAATACTTCAAATGTCACTATATTCGGATGTTCCATATGCTGCACACCTCCTGTGTTTATTTATAATGTGATTGCTTCGCGGCTTTCGCCGTCAAGATTGAGCCCGAAAGCTTCGTTGTAGAATTCTTCGCTCAGCGCGAGCGCGATGCCGTCTGCTATGGGGTGGAGCGCACCGCTGTCCGCAAGGGCTCTGCGCTGATTTTCATAGAGCGAGACGGTGTATGCCCGCGCTTCTTTGATGAGCTTTTTGAGATACTTTATGTCCTCTTCGGCCCGTTTTGAGCCGAGTTCGGCGATTATCTCTTTTCCCTCGCCGTATGGCACAATAACATCGGTTGTGCGGCTGCCGAAGACAGTGAATCTGCTTCCGGCAGTCTTGAACGCCTGAGTCAGCGCGTATTTTTCGCCGTTTGCTTTTAAATAAGGCGCGTTTGCGTATGTCCTGTCGAGAGAAAGAAGATCAAAGAGAGTGAACGGCGAACCGTCGATTTTTATCGGCATATCCTGCGCGCCGATGTCGGATTGAATATAGAGCTTCTTGTAGTAGGCGTATACCGCCTCGTCAGATGTAAGCCCCGACGGGTACTTCTCGGGATGATATTTGCAGTCGGACAGCAGGGACATGCACGCCATCTTGCCGTCCTTTATGCTTCTGAGCATGCCGAGATCTTCGCCGCGGCAGTTTATTATGAACACATCTGCGGCTCCGTTAAGCTCGCCGTTGCGGTTGCATCTGCCCGCCGCCTGAATCACACTGTCGAGCCCCGCGCAGAGCCTTATCACGCAGCCGAAAGATACATCAACGCCCGCTTCGATGACCTGCGTTGAGATGCAAACCACTTTTGGTGCGTCTGGATTTTTGTGCTTTCTTTCAAGCGCGCTGTTTATCTCGGATATGACCGCCATTCTGTGCGCCATGCACATTCCGGCAGAAAGATGGAAAATCACGGTGTTTTCCAAATTCATTTTAGTGAACAGATACGCCGCCTGCTTTTTGAGATTGCATATGACAAGCAGGCTGTCTGTTGTGCCGAGCTGTTCTGCGATAAATGCGGGAATTGCGTCAAGCCGCATGCCGCCCTTGTCGATTATCTGCGTGCGTTTGAATACGCGCCACAGCTCCTCGTCAAACGGCACAATGTCTTTTATGTTCTCTGTTATCGGGTGCGCCGTCTGCTCGAGGCACGGCTGAGTCGCCGAGCACAAGACTATAGTCGCGCCGCAAACCTCCGAAAGAAAGTTTACCGCTGTGTTGAAAAGCGACAGCATTTCGTTCGGCACGGTCTGAACCTCGTCTATGACTATCACGCTGTCGCACAGCGCGTGCATTCTGCGTATGCAAGAGGTCTTTCCTGCAAACAAAGTGTCGAGCAGCTGAACAAGGGTTGTTATTATCACCGGCGACGACCAGTTTTCCGTTAACAGCTGGGCGCGTTTGAGCTCGTCCGCGTTGTCCTCGTCGAGAGCGACGTTTGAATGGTGCTCCGTTATGATGCTGTCGTCTCCGATGAATTCTCTTATTATCTTCGCATTCTGGTCGAGAATACTCAGCAGGGGAGAGGTGAAAATGATTCGTTTCTTCCGATATGCTTTTGCGTGAGCCACGGCGAATCTCAGCCCCGAGAGAGTCTTGCCTGCACCGGTTGGGACATTGAGCCTGAATATGCCGGGCTCTTCTTCTGCGGCGGCGCGGCAGATGTCGGATATCTGCTTTCTCGCCCTGTCTATCGGTCTTGTGTTTGAAAATTTGCCGAGCTTTTCTTCAATGTGTCCGAGGCACTCGTCCCAATCCGCTTCAACTTGCGGGAACTCCATGTTTTCCATGAATTCCGCCGTGTCGCGCCTGTCGCCCTCGATAACAGCCGAGAGAAGAAGCCGCGCCAGCAGGCTTATCTGAAATTCATATTCTTCAGCTTGTCGCGCGCTTCTCTTCGGATTGCGCTCTCTTATGCCCGCAATAATTTCAGTAAGCTGTTCTGCGGCTTCGTTGAACTGCGATTTCAGTTCGGCGTCTGAGAAGCAGTATTTGTTGAAGTTTTTCTTCGCCTCGTCATAGTCGATGCCGTCTTTTGTCAGCCTGTGTTCAAAGCCGTTTTTGTGGTCGTCATTCACCGCGTCAAACTGCCCGTGATGCGCGCCGACCGCATAGGCGAGAAGCTCGCGCACCTCGTTGTCAATGCCGTCGGACATCTCAAAAATATATCTGACCGCCGCAAATGTGTGGTTAACTTCGCCGCGCCGGAGCGTGTTGCCGGGCTGTATGTAGTCGAAGAACTTTTTTGTCGCCTTGCCTAAATCGTGAATGTTCCCGCAAAAGCTTCCCACTTTG
>ENA-UAOV01000738-UAOV01000738.1-human-gut-metagenome-genome-assembly--contig:-NODE-738-length-12076-cov-4.164545_pt1 | contig 12076 bp, 6 predicted proteins | sample MGYA00243472_ERZ654562 | MGnify/ENA primary metagenome ERZ654562 (study PRJEB26926, sample SAMN06164391) | human gut metagenome | biome: ENVO:00009003; feature: ENVO:2100002; material: ENVO:00002003... | reverse complement strand
TTTTCTACCATTGCTAGTCTGTTTTTGTACTGTCTGCACAACTTGGGGCAGTTCAAAAAATCCGGCTCTCTTATATATTTTTTTAGCCCTCTTTGTCCTCTTCGCTCTCTTCTTTCGGCTCTTCGACCTTCACTGAGATCTCTATAACTCTGCGCTGTTCAACGTCGGTGACGGTGACGGAAAGATTTTTGTATTCAAACGTGTCGCCGACTTCAGCCATTTTGCCGAGCTGTTCGAGCACCCAGCCGCCGACCGATACGGATTCGGACTCCTCGTCCTCCTCCATGTTGAAATATTCAAACATCTTGTTGAGCTGCGCGCCGCCGAGAACCTTTACCGTGCCGTCGGGCTGGGGAGAGAAGTCCTCAATAACTTCATCGTTTTCGTCCCATATCTCGCCGACAAGCTCTTCGAGAATGTCCTCCATGGTCACTATGCCGAGCGTGCCGCCGAACTCGTCCGCGACAACCGCCATGTGCGTCTTTTTCTGCTGCATGAGCTTGAGCAGTTCGCTTATCTGCATCTGCTTTGCTATGTAGACGGTTTTCTTGATTATCGAAGATATCGGCTGCTTCTTCGTGAGCACATATTTGTTGAAGTCCCTGATGTGAATGAAGCCGATTATATCGTCAGTATCGTCCGAATAGACAGGCAGGCGCGAGAAGCCGGAGTCGTTGAACACCGAGGCTATCTTTTCGACGCTGTCGTCTTTTGAAACGGCAATGACATCGACTCGCGGGGTCAGGATATCGCCGACGGGACATTCGTAAAATGAGATAGCCGAGCGGATAAGATCGCTCTCGTCCTCGTCGAGTCCGCCGCCGGACTCCGCTTCGTCAACGATATTCAAAAGCTCGTCGCCGGTTATCGTGTCGTCCTTCTTGAATTTGAAGATCTTGCTCAGAAGCTTCTTCCAGAGCATGAAGAACGCCACGGCAGGGGTTAATATAACTGTGAGTGCCCTCAGAAACGGTGTCGCGAACATCGCGTATTTTTCGGGCATCTCTTTGGCGAGCGTCTTCGGCGTAACCTCGCCGAAGATGAGCAGGAGCACGGTCATTATTATCGTCGAGACCGTCGGACCCTTGCTCTCGTTTATGAGCTTGATGAAAAGCACCGTCGCTACGGACGACGCCGTGATGTTGACAATATTGTTTCCGACAAGGATGGTAGAGAGCAGCTTGTCGTAGTTCTCCGCCATCTTGTATGCCTTGGCGGCTTTTTTGTTGCCGTCGTCGGCTATGGTCTTGAGTCTGATTTTGTTGAGGGAAGTGAAAGCGGTTTCGGATGCCGAGAAAAATGCCGAGAACAGTATGAGCAGAACGAGGCATACTATCTGCACCCAACTTCCGGTAGTCAAAATGATTCCTCCAGTTGCGGTTTTACGCATGTGTATATTAAATATAACTATATCATACTCTATTTGTTATTGCAAGAAAAAGCCGCATCCGGATGAATGCGGCTTTTAAATATAATTATTACAGAGCTATCATGTCACGCAGCTCGGATGCGAGGTCTGCGGCGAGGCGTGTGCCGTTTATGAGGGCGCGTTTCGGCAGTTTCGCGATGAATCCGTCGTCCTCGAGGGTGACATCGCCCGTGTAGTTTATGTCGTGGAGCGCCTGCGCGATAGCCTTCCAGTCGAGCTTGCAGGTGAAGGGCGGCATGTGCAGATCCTCCATATAGTTGTTGTCGTGGACGTGCAGCGCCGTGAGCCTTCTGTGACCGAGCGCTCTTATCGCGTGCGCCGCGTCGTCGCCGACAAGTCCGCTGTGGCCGAGGTCTAGGCAGACGGTGAAATATCTTGGGTCGAGCGCGTCATAGTATTCGGCGAGCTGTTCGCCGTAGCTGCACACATTTGCGAGCATAACATGGCGGCGGGCATCGTGCCCGAACATATTCTCGAGCGCTATCTTCGTGCCGAACTCCTCGCACAGGGGCTTGAGTGAATTGTAAAAATCGATGTTGAACTGCTTCTGATCCACGCCGTCCGGGCAGGCGGTCGGGTGGACTATTATCTGGCTTGTGCCTATCTTGCCCGCGATGCGGATGGAGAGCTTCAGCTTTTCATAGACGAATTTATTGTATTCCTCGTCGCCGAAACGGTAGCTCGGAAACGGCGCATGAGCCTGATTGAACGGGAGCGAATATTTCTCACTCGACTCCAAAAGCTTATTGACAAGCTCATCTTCACCCATGTTGCCGAGCACGCTCTCGCGGGAGCTGTTCATATAGAACATCGAAAAATCGAGCGCGTCGAAGCCCGCCTCTTTGAATATTTTCATGCCCTCGTCAATGCCGAAAGCCGGGAAAATAATGTCTGTCTGTGTTGATATTCTCATACTGCGCACCGCCTTATAAGTAATTTTGATATTATTATATCAGAGAGTTTTTGGATATACAATATCAATGTCCCAAATATGGTATAGCAAATTTCCGCGGATGTGATATAATCTTTGTGTGAAATCTTTCTGACGGAGGTTTGAAATGCTGCGACTGATACTTTCGCCCTCGGTGGGCGGCACCGCAGGGTATCTCTATGATACGGCGGCTTCGATCGCTTCTTCGGGCAGCGAGGCTGTGCTGATAGTGCCCGAACAGTATTCCTTTGCCGCCGAGCGCATAGTGCTCGAACGCCTCGGAACGGCTGATGCCCAGCGCGTAGAAGTGCTGAGCTTCACGCGCCTTGCGAATACCGTGTTTAACGCCGTCGGCTGGGACAAGGGCAAACGCCTCAATGAAGCGGGAAAAATACTTCTGATGAGCCGCGCCCTCGAACAGTGCGCCGATAAACTGAATGTCTATTCCCGCAGTGCGGACAGCCCCGCGGTCGTGCGCGAGCTGCTAAGCCTCAACGAGGAGTTCTGCCAGTGCGCGATATCTCCGGAGGATATGACCGCCGCCATGAACAACATGGAAGACGGGCTGCTGAAAAGCAAGCTCGCCGATATTTCGCTCGTTTTCTCGGTCTATGATTCTTTCGTCTCCGAAGGATGGCTTGACGACAGCCGCATGCTGACCCGCCTCAAAGACAAAATTCTTGAAAGCGGGTATTTTAAAAATAAAACGGTGTTCTTTGACTCCTTCCGCGGCTTCACTGCGCAGGAGTTCGGAGTTATCGGCAAGATACTCACCCAGGCGGACGATGTTTATGCCGCGCTGACTGCGCCCGACCTTGTCGAGCGGGACAGCGACGATATATTCTACCATACAAAAAATACCGCAAAGAAGCTCATTAAGCTCGCAAACAGCGTCGGCGTGCCGTGCGCAAAGCCCGTTGTGATAAGCGACCCGAACGGCGATCCCGCGCTCGATGCGTTTGCGAGTGACTTCCTGAGCCCCGAGGCGGAGGTGTTCCCCGACGCGTGCGACAGCATATCTATAGTCGCGTCGCCCGATATCCGCAGCGAGTGTGCCTATGCTGCGGCGCATATAAAGCGAATGCTCAGAACCGGCGAGTACCGAAGCCGCGATATAGCAGTTATCGTGCGCGACGAAACTTCGTATATTCGCCCGATGCTGATCGCGCTCGCAAAATGCGGCGTGCCCGTGTTCGAGGACAGACGCCAACCTGTTATAAATCAGCCGCTGATGACGCTCGTTCGCGCCGCGCTGAAAATAGCCGACACGGGCTTCGACACCGACAGCGTCCTGCGCGCTTTGAAAACCGGTCTCTGCCCGCTTGCGGCGGACGAGATATCGGATATTGAAAACTACACTTATCTCTGGCAGATAAACGGCTCGGGCTGGCTGAAAAAATGGGAGTCGAGCCCCGACGGCTTCGGCGAGATGACCGAAAACGCAGCGGCGGAGCTTGAGAGGCTGAACGCTCTGCGCGAAAAGGCGGTCGAACCGTTTGCAAAGTTCAGAGGCAAGCTCAAAGATAACGACGGCGAGGGCTGCGCAAAGGCTGTGTTCGAACTGCTGTGCGAGCTCGACACGGCGCAGAGACTCAAAGACCTCGCGATTTATCTCGAGGATTCGGGCGAAAATGTGCTCGCTCTCGAGACGGAGCGGCTCTGGGACACCCTCTGCTCTCTGCTCGATGTCGCGGCGCAGACGCTCGGCAAGACCCCGGTAAAAGCCTCGCGCTTTTCGAGACTTTTTGATCTCATGCTCTCCACCGTTACCCTCGGCGAGATACCCCATTCCCTCGAAGAGGTGACGATAGGCTCGGCGCAGAGAATAAGACCCATCGCGCCAAAGGCGGTGTTCGTCCTCGGCGCGAATGCGGGAAAACTGCCGCTGAATCCCGTTCAGGGCGGTATGCTCAACGCCGGCGAGCGCGAACGCCTCGCGCAGGCGGGTATAGAGACCGCGATATACGGTGAGGACAGAGTTGCCGAAGAGCGATTTATTGCTTATACCGCGTGCTGCTGCGCAAAAGAGACGCTGATAGTCAGTTATTCTTCGAAGAGCGCGCAGGGCGAAGAACTCAGCGAGTCGGAGATAATCACTTTCATCCGCGAGCACTTCCCGCAGGTGCATCAGACCGATACGCTCACGGCGGACAAAATCGACCTTGTCGAGGGCAAGAAACCCGCGTTTGAGCTGACGGCAGCGCTGATGCGAAACGGCGGCGAGCTCTATGAATCGCTGAGAAAATATTTTGAAAAAGATGCCGATTATTCCGGCAGACTCGCGTCGCTCGACAGCGCGGCGGAGGGGAGAACATTCAGGATAGACAGCCGCGAGACGGCGACGCGCCTTTTTGGCATGAACATGAATATCTCACCCTCGAGGGCTGAGACATATTATCGCTGCCCGTTTTCTTATTATTGCCGCTACGGCCTGAAGCTTCAGGAGAACAAGAGCGCGACCTTCGACCCGCTACAAAAAGGCACGGTCATACATTTCGTGCTCGAACAGCTGCTCAGCGAATTCAGCGCGCAGGAGCTCTCCGAGCTCGATCCCGATGAACGCTATGAAAAAATACGCGGATACCTGGACTCTTATCTCGAACGCTTCCTTGACCGCTCGCAGAGGTCTAAACGGTTTCTCTATCTCTATGAACGCCTCGCGCGCAGCATAGATGCGGTCGCGGCGCGGCTTGCGGACGAGTTCAAAAACTGCGAATTCCGCCCGATCGATCTCGAACTTGATATATCGCATAACGGCACGATAAAGCCGTATAATCTGAAAATACCCTCCGGCGGACACATCAATATTTCCGGCAAGGTGGACAGAGTCGATCTCGCAGAGATAGACGGAGAGCCGTATGTCAGAGTCATAGATTACAAGTCGTCGGGCAAGCCATTTGAAGTTTCCGATGTGCTCAACGGACTCAATATGCAGATGCTTATATATCTTTTCACGCTCGTGAGCAACGGAAAGGCTCGCTACGGCGATGCGATCCCCGCAGGGGTGCTCTATATGCCTGCAAAGGCATCTGCCTTTACAGCCGAGAGAGGCAAAGACCTCAGCAAACAGGGCAATCCGAACGACAAAAAAATGCAGGGTTTCGTGCTCGAAAACGCCGATGTCATAGTCGCCATGGAGCATGACGGCGACGGTGTGTATATCCCGGCAAGAATTGATAAGGACGGCAACATAAAGGGCAAGACCCTCGACCTCAGAGAGCTGTCAAAGCTTTGGGACACAGTTGACGAAAACCTTGTAAACATGGGCGAAGAGCTGCATCGCGGCTCGATTTCCGCGCTCCCGGCACAGGGCAAAAACTACAAGGAAATCTGCTCGAAATGCGAATATTGGAACATCTGCACGCATGAAAATAATATGCCTGCAAGAGAATTGGACGATAACCGAAAACTCGGAGAGGGGGATGAAGAATGGGAGTCAAGTGGACGACTGATCAGCAGCACGCGATAGAGTGCTGTAAAGGTTCTGTGCTTGTCAGCGCTGCGGCAGGTTCGGGCAAGACAACGGTGCTCGTCGAGCGCGTTATCCGCCGCCTGACGGACGAAGATAACCCCTGCTCGGCGGAGGATCTGCTGATAGTTACCTTCACCCGCGCCGCCACCGCGCAGATGCGCGAGAAGATAGGCGCGGCGATACTCAAACGCCTTTCGGAGGACCCGACGGACAGGCATCTTCGCCGCCAGTATATGCTCCTTCCGTTTGCGAAGATATGCACTATCGACAGCTTCTGCAACGACCTTGTGCGCGAGAATTTCCACGCGCTCGGCATATCCCCGGACTATTCGCTGCTCGACAACGAAACAGCAGTTATAATGAAAAACGATGTCTGCGAGGCAATGCTCGAGCGGGCATACGAAGAGGATTTGGACGGCAGCTTTTCGGGGCTCAGCGACATGATGTCCTCCGGCAGCAGCGACGAGGATTTCGCGAAGCTGATAATCAAAATGTATGATATCTCGACTGCTTATCCGTTCCCTGATCTGTGGCTCGATTCGCTTATCGGGGAGTATTCACAGCCCGATATCAACAAGAGCCGCTGGGGCGGTATAATAAAAAAATATGTCTGCGATATGCTCGACTACTGCGTGTCATCAAGCAATGATATGATGACCGCCATGGAGTCAGATCCTATTGTCGCGGACGCCTACGGCGCGGCGGTGCAGAGCGATATAAATATGTACGCCGAGCTTCGCGAAAAAGTCAACAGAGACTGGGATGAGGCTCTCGAAGCATTTAACACGGTCAAATATATGGGTCTCGGGCGTGTGCCGAAGGGCTATGAGAGCGAGACAAAAAACGCGGTCATGACCGCCCGCAAAAAGCTCAAGGATCTGTTGAAAAAAGTACCTAATATTATGTGCGTCTCGTCCGGAGAACATTCTGAAGATGTGCGCCTGATGCGCGGCCCCGTGGCGAAGCTTATCGAACTCGTCAAACAGTTCGGCAGGGAGTATTCCGCCGAAAAAGATAAAATGAACTCCGCCGATTTCTCTGATATTCTGCACCGCGCACTCAATTTGCTCGCGGTTTCCGACGGCAGCGGCGGATATATAAAAACCGACCTTGCGCGCGAGCTGTCGTCGCATTATGTCGAGATACTCGTCGACGAGTATCAGGATATAAACGAAGCGCAGGATATGATATTCAGGGCGATATCCGCCGACGAAAACAATCTTTTTACCGTCGGCGATGTCAAGCAGAGCATATACAGATTCCGTCAGGCGATGCCGGAGATATTCCTGCGCCGCCGCAGCACAACACACAGCTTCGAGAGTGGGAAATACCCCCTGGGCATAACCCTCGGCTCGAATTTCCGAAGCCGCGTGGGAGTTACATCGTGCGTCAACTATATCTTCCGCCAGCTGATGAGCACGGAGGCGGGCGAGCTTGAATATGACGACTCAGAGGCGCTCAACGCCGCCGCTAAATATCCCGAGCGCGACACTCCCGATTGTGAGCTGCATGTCGTGACGGACAAGGGCAACAGAGCCGATACGCTCGAAGCGCAGGCTCGCTATGTTGCGAGATATATTGACCGTACGGTCAGAGAGGGAAAAACGCTCGTTACAAAGGGCGGCGCTCTGCGTCCCGCGTCCTACGGCGACTTCTGCATTCTCCTGCGCACGGCAAAAAATGTTTCTTCGGTTTATGCCAACGCGCTCTCCGAGCGCGGCATACCGGTTTTCTCCCCTGAGACCGGCGGATTCTTTGAGGCCGCCGAGATAAGCTTTATACTTTCGCTCCTGCGCGTGCTCGACAATCCCGTGCAGGATATACCGCTCGCGGCTGTTATGCTCTCTCCGCTGTTCGGTTTCAGCGCAGGCGAGCTTGCGGATATACGCGCCTCGGCGAAAGAACGCCTGGAGGCGGGCGAGACCGAGCCGCTCTATCGCAGCGTCGCCGCGTCGGCTGACGAGGGCGACGAAAAAGCGGCGGCATTCCTCAAAAAGATCGAATCCCTGCGCAGACTGTCGCTGACCCTGAGCGCGGGCGAGCTCGTCCGCAGAGTGTGCGAGGAGACGGGCTTCGACGCTATCGTCGGCGCGATGCCGGACGGCGAGCGCCGCAGGCTCAATGTCGGTCTGCTGTGCGATTACGCCGAAAAATACGAGGCGGCGGGAAATCTCGGACTCAGCGGATTTATAAGATTTATAGACAAAGTCGCGCGCACGAGCGGCGATCTGGCGACCGCTGCGCGCCCGTCCGAAAATGCGGATATCGTCCGCATAATGACCGTCCATCAGAGCAAGGGACTCGAATTCCCGATATGTATTTTCGCCGATATGCAGCATGCGTTCAACGAGCGGGACAACACCGAATCAGTGCTCATAAGCTCGTCTGCAGGGCTCGGTATGAAGAGACGCACAGAGGACGGAATCAGCGTTTATGACACCGCTTCTCGCCGCGCCGCAGTCATAACTTCCGAGCGCATGGGACGCAGCGAGGAGATGCGCGTGCTCTATGTCGCGCTGACGAGAGCAAAAGAAAATCTTATTATGGTCACATCCGTCCCGAATCCCGAAAAGGGACTCGCGAAGGTTGCCGTCGAATGCGGAATAGGGGAGCGGGCGAACCCGTTCGCCGTGCTCAGAATGAACAACTTCTCAGACCTTGTGCTCACGGCGCTCATGCGCCATCCCGCCGCAGATGAGCTGCGAAAGTTATCCGGCGTCGATGTCCCGATATTTCTGCCCGAAAAAGACAGATTCAAGCTCAAAGTTGTCGTCAGCGATTCGGAAAGCTTCATGACCGAATCCGCCAATGAACAGAAAATAGCCGCAAAGCCTGTATTCTTCAACGAAGTTCAAGCACGGCTCGATTATTCCGACCCGCGCTCGGTGCTCTCGTCCGTGCCTGCGAAGCGCGCCGCTTCGGACGGCTCGGAGCGCGGCATAAACCGCGAATATTTCGCCTCGTCACGCCCGGCGTTCATGAGCTCGGGCGGACTGACTCCGGCTCAGCGCGGCACAGCTACGCACAAATTCATGCAGTTTTCGGATTATTCTGCGGCGCGCGCCGACATTGAATCCGAACTCGCGCGGCTCGTTGATGGCGGCTTCCTCTCGGAGGATGAGGGCAAGGCTGTGAATATCGGCGCGGCGAAGCGGTTCTTTATGTCGCCGCTTGCCGAGAGAATCTTCGCTTCCGATAATGTCATGCGCGAAAAAAAATTTGCGGCGCTCTTCCCGGCAAAGTTCTTTTATCCTGAGCTGACGGGCGAAGCGGCTGAAGAAAAAATCGTCGTTCAGGGCATTGCGGACTGCGTGTTCGTCGAGGACGGAGAGCTCGTCATTGTCGATTATAAAACCGACACGGGCGTTGACGCCGAGGCTCTGCTCGACCGATATTCGGCTCAGCTTGAGATATACCGCGAGGCACTCTCGCAGGCGCTCGGTATGCCCGTCAAAGAGACGCTTTTGTACTCATTTTTCATGAATTCGACCGTTAAAGTCGGAACAGCTTAAAAAATATGAAAAAAGGGCTTGCATTTTTGCCCCGCGTATGATAAAATTTCGTTTGCTAAGCTTAAAGATAAAGTTATATGCAGATAATCCGAAAGAGGTGACAATAATGAAGGAAGGAATCCATCCTAAGTACGAGCCCACTGAGGTCCGCTGCGCTTGCGGCGAGGTCATCAAGACTTCTTCCACCAAGCAGGATCTTCGTGTCGATATTTGCTCAAAGTGCCATCCGTTCTTCACCGGCAAGCAGAAGCTCGTCGATACCGGCGGACGCGTTGACCGCTTCAAGAAGCGTTTCAACATGACAGAGGACAAGAAATAATCATCCTATGAGAGATAATGAGCTGCCTTTTCGGCGGCTCATTTTTCTATCTCAAAAAATGCGTCATGTGTTGCACTATCCAAGCATTGTTAACAATATATTTCTCAAAAAGACTTGTAATAATTGCTCGGCGGCGTTATAATATTTGTAATCATTTTGTAATATTTTTAAGGGGGCGAAGCAATGTCGGGAAAGAAAAAGGGCAATATAGCCAATCCTGATTTGCACAGCTCAGAGTCGCCCGCAAAGGACGGGAACGAGCTTAAAAACAGAATAAATGAAACTGCAAAGTATTCGGAGCTTTTTGAGAAGATAGATGTCGACAGCGATTATGACGATATCCTCGCAACATATGAGAAAACTCTCGACAAGCGCACCAGAGCCGCGATGAAGAAAGCGGGCGGTGTCGCTGACGAAGAAGAGTCCGTTGACGAAAACGTGATGATAGAGGCGGACGAAATAGTTTCGGATGCCGATTCTGCGGCGCAGCCCGAAGTGCAGGAAACTGCCGAAGACAAGCCCGCGAAAAAGAAAGAAAACAGCTCGCCCGCCAGAAGCAGCTTAACGCAGAGCAGCAGCGCGAAGCCAAACAACGCCGTAAGGAAGAGGCTCAGGCACGTCAGGATGCAGATCAGATCTTCCGGATGGAGAAAAAAAGCACGGGCATTATGGCGGACACGACGCTGCGCAAGGCATCTGCCGGCCGTCGCGAGGACATGCACGAAATCACCATAACAGAAAATCCCGGTCAGGTGACGGAGCAGTATACCGTCAGACCGGTAAGTGTCAACCTCGATGCAGACCGCAGGAATGAAACGTTTCCCGATGCAGCGGTTGCGAGTGGGGCAGCTGTTTTAGCGACATCACCGATCATCACAGCAGAAGAGAGCATTCCTGCGGCTGCAGCGGATGCATCCGGCTCAGCTTTAATGAGCCATGTGCGGATTCATTCCGCATATTTGAACAATGACAGTGACACAACCCCTGTACCCCAGGACAACACCGCAGAACCGGCGGATGCATTTTTATCGGGAATGCAGGACCCTGTGACCAGCCAGCCGCAGGCGGATGTTTATCAGGATATGAAAGAGGTTCACTACTTGGAACCGAAACAGCCGCAGCAGACAGAAGCATTTGTACCACTGGAATCCAGGGTGGAAACTTCTGTGGTGGAAACTTCTGCACCGGAGGTTACATTGCATATGGATACACAGCCTGCCTGTGCATCACAGGAGCTTGCTCCTGCACAGGAATTGGAGCAGTCGGATTCGGACAAATTCGACGCTGTGCCGCCCAAGCTTCCATGGAATGACAACATGGACGCTGCGGAGGAGCCGACCGTGATTCCAACCCCAAACCTGCAAAGTACCGGAGTGCCGCGCCCCAAAGCTGTGCCCCCCAAAGCACCGCAGACCGCTACAGAAGCCACTGTCGTTGGTCAGGAGCTTGCTAAGAAACAGAAAGAGCAGGAAAAGCAGGCGGTGCAACAGCCACCCAAACCTGTCGTATACCATTATCCACCGCTGTCGCTGCTACATAAAAGCAACAACGCCAATAATATGGACAGCGAGTGCGAGCTGAGAGAAACGGCGAAGCACCTCGAGGATACGCTGCAGACCTTCGGCGTAAAGGTCACTGTTACAGATATCAGCCAGGGACCTACCGTAACCCGGTATGAGCTGCAGCCCGATCATGGCGTAAAAGTCAGCAAGATTCTGGGTCTGGCGGACGATATCAAGCTAAACCTCGCTGCGACAGATATCCGAATTGAAGCACCGATTCCCGGCAAGGCCGCAATCGGTATCGAGGTTCCGAACAAAGAGACGATGGCAGTCGGACTGCGGGAGCTTTTGGAAACGGATGCGTTTTCGAACTTCCCGTCTAAAATAGCATTTGCAGTCGGCAAGGACATCGCCGGCAAGGTGGTCGTATCCGACATTGCAAAGATGCCGCATATGCTGATCGCAGGATCCACCGGTTCCGGGAAATCCGTCTGCATCAATACGCTGATTATGAGCATTTTATATAAGGCGAAGCCTTCGGAAGTCAAACTGATCCTCGTCGACCCCAAGGTCGTAGAGCTGAGTGTGTACAATGGCATTCCGCACCTGTTAATTCCTGTCGTAACCGATCCGAAAAAAGCGTCGGCTGCGCTGCAGTGGGGCGTTGCGGAAATGACCGACCGATATCAGAAATTTGCAGACAGCAATGTCCGCGACTTAAAAGGATATAATAAGAAGCTCGAAGAACGAAGACAAAAGGGAGAAGAGGGCATACCCAACGACCTTCCGCAGATCGTCATTATCGTGGATGAGCTTGCCGACCTGATGATGGTCGCGCCGGGAGAGGTGGAAGAAGCGATCTGCCGGCTGGCACAGCTTGCAAGAGCGGCAGGCATCCATCTGATCATTGC
>ENA-UAOV01000734-UAOV01000734.1-human-gut-metagenome-genome-assembly--contig:-NODE-734-length-12153-cov-3.447264_pt1 | contig 12153 bp, 8 predicted proteins | sample MGYA00243472_ERZ654562 | MGnify/ENA primary metagenome ERZ654562 (study PRJEB26926, sample SAMN06164391) | human gut metagenome | biome: ENVO:00009003; feature: ENVO:2100002; material: ENVO:00002003... | reverse complement strand
TGTCGTTGCCCAGCAGGCGTGCCACTCCCTTGATGCCGTCCTTCTCGCCCACCACCATCAGCTTGTCGCCGAATTTCAGGGCGAGGTCGGGCGAGGGGGAGAGGTCGATGCCGCTTCGGCGGATACGGGTGACGGTGCAGCCGAAGTTCTTCATCAGGTTGAGGTCGCCCAGCTGCTTGTTTATCATATCCTTCTTGGTGAGCAGCAGGGATTCAATCTCCTGCATGTCTACGAGTGGCAGTTCGCCTTCTTCGCGTTCGCCCACGAGGACGGCGAGCTGGTTTAAGGCCTCTTCGCTACCCACGGCTTGTATGTAGTCTCCCTCGTGCAGGATGGTCTGGGCGGTGGGGATGGCTATCTGCTCGTTGTGCTTGTGGCGTGAGATGACGGCTCCGGTCATGGCGCGCGCATTGATTTGCATCAGGCTCCGGTCGAAGACGGCGGGGTTGGTTACGCGGAACAGACAGGTGGTCAGTTCCGGGAACTGGCTGCGGCGTTCCTTCTCCAACCGGCGCGCCTCCTTGTCGAGGTCGATGCGCATGATACGGGGCAGCAGCTTAACGAAGAGAATCACGCCGATAACGCCGAAAGGATAGGCAATACCGTAAGCGATGGATGCCAGTGGGGAATGGGTGCTGTCAATGGCAACGGCGAGTCCCGGCGTACTGGTCAGGGCACCGGCTATCAGTCCCACGACACTGGGAGTATCGATGTCGAAGGCATATTTCAGTCCTACTGCCGTCAGGGCGGCAGAGCAGATGATGAGCAGGGTGATGATGATAAGCGTCTTGCCCTTGCTCCGGAAGGAGTCGAAAAATCCGGGACCGGCCTGGATGCCGATGGTGAAGATGAAGAGCACCAGTCCGAAGTTTCCTAATTCTTTGGGGATGATGACACCGAAGTGTCCGAACAGCAGGGCAATGAAGATGACGGCAGAGACGTCGAGCGAAAGCCCTTTAATCTTGATTCTTCCCAACATGAAGCCTAAAGCCACAATGAGAAAGAGCGCGAAATAGGAGGAGTTTAACAAGTCAGCAAACATAATCAGTTAAAGAGTTAGGAATTTATGTCACAAAGATAGTGCAAAAAAGTGAGATAGAAAAAGTATTGCTTCCTTGTGGCATATAAAAAAAGATGATGTGCCATCAACCGTTTTGACACATCATCTTAATATATATATCGGCCTATATGACCGGTATTCTTGCGTGGGGCAGGGCGGTACTTATTTTTCGAGTTCCTTCAGCAGTTCCTCTACGGCAGCTTTCAGCTGTGTGTCTTCTCCCTTCACGATGGTCTCGGGTGAATTGGCTACTTTGATGTCCGGCTCCAGCTGCGAGTTCTCCAAATAGCGGCCGTCCGGCAGGCGATAGCCGACGACGGGGATGCCGAACACGAGCGACGGGTCTTGCAGGCGTTCCCACGACACGCTGGTCATGGTTCCCGGCACGGGCATGCCTACCAGCTTGCCCAGTCCGCGGTGGCTGTATACCCACGGCGTGCCGTGCGCATTGGAGTAGTTGGCCTCGCACATCACCATGATGGAGGGTTTGTTCCAGCGGCGGCTGGGCATATCGCACGCCTCGCGGCCGCGCACCACCTGGGTGAAGTATTTCTGTCCGCTGAAAAGTATCTCTATATCCTCGTGCAAGCGTCCGCCGCCATTGAAACGGGTGTCGATGACGATGCCTTCGCGGTTGTTGTACTTGCCCAGGATGTCCGAGTAGACGGAACGGAAACTGTCGTCTCCCATAGACTCGATGTGCACGTAACCCAATCGGCCACCCGACCATCGGTCAACGTCTGCCGCACGCTGTTTCACCCAGCGGCTGTAGAGCAAATCACTGAACGCACCGTTCGTGATGGGGATAATGACCTCTTCCCAGCGTTCCTTGGTCTGTGGGTCGAAGAGGGAAACAAGTGTCTTCTTCCGTGCTTTGTTGTTGAGCAGCGTGTAGTAGTCTGCATCGGGGGTGATTTCCACGCCGTCTATCTTCTCGATGACTGTGCCGGCTTTCACCCGGGTGTTGGCTGTGTCGAAGGGGCCTTTCTCCACTACTTCGGCAATGAGCATGCCCTTGCCCGTGTAGTTCCAGTCGAAGAACAATCCCAGGCTGGCAGTAGGTTCGGATTGCCCTTTGGGATAGAAACGGCCGCCGGTGTGAGATACGTTCAGTTCGCCCAGCCATTCGCTCAGCAGCTCGGCAAAGTCATAGTTATTGTCGATATGGGGCAGGAAGCGGCGATAGGCGGCGGTCATCTTGTCCCAGTCCACTCCGTGCATCGAGGTGTTGTAGAATCGCTTCTGCTGCTGGCGGTACACGTGGTCGAACATGTATTCGCGCTCCGCAGCCAAATCCATCTTGGCATCTACCTGGAAGGTGATGGGGGTCAGCGCATCGGATGAAGTGTCCATTTTCTGCATCTTGCGGCTGCCCAGCAAGAAGAGGTTTTTGCCGTCCTTGTCCAGCTGCATGTCCGCCCATCCGGCATCCATCTTGTGCAGCAGTTTGGTTTCCTTCTTGCGGAGGTTCATCTTCCAGAGGTCGTAGCCACCTTCGAAGGCTGCCAGGTAGTAGAGTGTCTCGCCATCCTTGGAGATGATGGTGCTGCCCATGTCGGAAGAGTTCGGGGTGAGGCGCACCACACGGTCTTCGATGCCTTTCAGCTCTACGACGATGTCTTTCGGCTGGTCATCTTTTTCGTCAGCATTGCTGTCTTTCTTGTCGTCTTTCTTCTTTTTATCCTTGTTTTTGCCTTGGGGGGTGTCCTTCCCGGCAGACTTCTTCTGCTCCTTCTCCAGCTCCTTGCGCAACTCGTAGTCTTCTTTGCTCAGGCAGTATTTGTCGTAGGCGTCTTGGTTGAGGAAGACGAGCATGGCGTCGTTCAGCGAGCCCCATGAGGCATGGGCACGCATGCCGTAGCGTTCGGTGGTGAAAAGGATGGCGTTGCCGTCCAGCGCAAAGTGGGGATAGCCGCTCATGTAGCCGCTATTGGTGAGGTTGATGATGTCTTTGCCTCCCTCTGCGCTGACCAGGCCGATGTCGGAGTAGGGGTCGTGCTTGTTACCCGTGAACTCAAGTGTAAACCATTTACCGTCCGGCGACCATGCGTAGTCAAATCCTCCGCCGGTGCTGTACCAGGTGGATCCGTCCGTAATCTGGCGCACCTTCTTCGTCTCCAGATTGAGCACCATCAGCCGGATGCGGTCTTCGATAAAGGCGAGTTCCTTGCCGTCGGGCGAGAATTGCGGATAGGCACGTTCCACGGTGGTGGAGGGCAGCAGCACTTCTTCTTCAATCAGCGTGGCGTTCGGGAAGTTAGGGTCTTCCTTGCGGGCTATCTTGGCAAGGTAGAGCTGCCAGTTGCCGCCTCGCTCGCTGGCGTAGGCCAGGGTGCGGTTGTCCGTCGCAAAGGAGAGGCCCGCTTCGCGTGCCGGTGTGTGCGTCACCTGCTTGGTAGTGGCATAGTCTGCCGAAGTGACAAAGACTTCTCCGCGCAGCGTGAAGGCAATCTGTTTTCCGTCCGGGGACACAACGGCAGAGGTGGCTCCGTCGGAAGACTGCAGGTTGGCGAATTGCGGCCGGTCATCGCGCACCAGTTCTATGGCGACTTTCTTCGGGGTGGCATCCGGCTGCTGGGTATAGATTTCGCCGTCGTAACTGTAGCACAACGTCCCGCCGTCACTCATGGAGAGGAAGCGCACGGGATGTGTCTTGAAGCTGGTGATGGGCTTCACCTCTCGGGGCTGTGCCAGCGGGAAGGCATACACGTTGAATGAGCCGCCGTTTCTCTCACTCAAAAAGTAAACCGTTCTTCCATCGGGTGACAACACCGGGTTGCGGTCTTCGCCCGCGCGGTCGGTGAGGTTGGTATGGATACCCGTCTTTGCATCATACAGCCAGATGTCGCGGGTGATGGAGGAGGTGTGGTGCTTTCTCCATTCATCTTCAAATCCCTTGCGGTCTTGGTAGAGGAACTGATGGCCCGCCTTGTCGAAGCAGACCGCTTCGGCAGGGGTGCCCAGCACTTGCTCCGTACGCCCTCCCGTTGCAGGTACTTTGTAAAGCTCGGTCATGGCCGAAGTGGGGAAAAGAGCGCTGCTTGCCGGGTCCTGGATGGAGGCGGAAAACAAGATATACTTTCCGTCCGGAGTGAATGTGGAGGGTATCTCACCGGTGGAGTGGGTAGTGAGCCGTTGGGCGGTTCCGCCGTCTGCCGGCATCACGAATACGTCGAAGTTGCCGTATCTGTCGCTGGCAAAGGCAATCTGTTTGCCGTCCGGTGACCATATGGGGGTACATTCGTAGCTCTCTTGGGTAGTAAGCTGTGTGGCGGTTCCACCTTTGGCGGGCACCTTGTAGATGTCTCCTTTGTAGCAGAATGCGATTTCCGTACCGTCGGGAGAGATTTGCACATCGCGCATCCAGAGCGGCGTGGCGGCATGTCCGGCAATGGCAGTAAGGCCTAGTGCAAGGATTGCAAGGGTTTTCTTCATAAGTGTGTGGGTTGATGTTAATTATAGAATGTTTATAAACGTCATGATGCTGTCCACAAGGCAAGGAGCGAGGTACGTCATTTTATACCTCGTGCCTTGTATATCTGTTCTTTGGCATTGTTGATGCTTTGGAACTTCTCTTCTGCGGCTTTCTTGATGTCTTCGCCCAGCGTTGCCACCCGGTCGGGATGGTGTTTCAAGGCTAGGCGGCGGTAAGCGGCACGCACTTCGTCATTGGTGGCAGTGGGTTCAATTTCAAGTACTTTGTAGGCCTCGTTCAGTGAGCTACCGCCTAGGTTAAGCATGGATTCCACTTCCTTGACGGATAGTCCCATGTACATGGCCACTTCTTTCAAGGCTTCTATCTCCTCGTTGCAGACGTGTCCGTCGCTTTTGGCAATTTCTACCAAGAATACCAGCAGTTGCAAGCGTTCCTCGTATGTCAGGTTGGCGGCAATCTGCGTTCCACAGTCACGGATGGTGTTTTTAAATGCCAGTGGGTTTTGTCTGTCCATCTGCTTGCGCTGTTCGAAGAGGTTGAGCAGTATCCGTTCTCCCTCGCCCACGGCAGCCTCACCGAATGTGCTTCTCAGAAAGCGGCGGACGAATTCCATTTCACTATGCATGATGCGCCCGTCTGCACGGATAATGTACGAAGCCATCACGAGCATGGAGAAGAGGAAACTGTTCCGTTGCCCGGTATAGGTAGTGCCGCGCGTTGGTGCTTCTCCATAATAACTGCCTGCGTCATTTGAATCGGTGTCGAACAATGAACCGAATACAAAACCTGCCAAGGCTCCCAGCGGTCCTCCGGCCATGAAGCCGATGATGCCGCCTATCCATTTAGCTGCTCCCATAATTTTTCTTGTTTAAAGTGCAAAAATAGAGATTTCTTACGAGAATTCCAGTAAAAGTGGATGAAGTATTGGGAGATGGGGGAATGTTTTGCTTGTGCTGTGGATATTGCATTGGCAGACGGAGTGCTCGAAGAAGAAAAAGATATTATCAATCAGTCGGCAGATGTATTGAATATTCCCGAACGCACTGCTATTCCGATTCGGTGTAACCATCCTTCTGTACCATTAGCGTTGCCCGGCATGTCGATATCTGCATCATCAGGGCGTCCTGGTGTCGTAATATCCTCCGCATCAAGGTCTTCGGGAAGTGTTTCCGGAATATGTCTTGAAGTGGATGTTACCTTGTAAATTTTCTGCATGGACTCGTTCAGATAGGTAGTAGCCCCGTAGGTAAAGAAAGGAATGATTACCTTGTCTTTCAGGTCGTATGCTTCGAGGAATGTACAGACTACCATTGCGGGTTGATGCCACCAGCAAGGCGAACCGACGAAAATTGTATCATATTTCGCCAATGCCTCTTTATCAAGCAGATTCGCTACTCCGGGGCGCAGGTCATTATAGGCTTCATGCTGAATGCGGTCGCTGTCATCGTAAGGATTTGCAGCATACGGTTCGGCAGCCTCAATGCGATGGATATCTGCGCCTGTAAGTTTCACAATACGTTCGGCAATGGCCTGGGTGTGTCCTTCGGCAGAAAAGTAGAGCACAAGCATATTGCCGTTTCCGGATGGAGTATCGGGAGTGTCGTCGGTGGTAGAGCATGCTGCCATTGTCGTTGGAGAGAGGAGCAAGAGCGGAATAAGAAGTAACTTTTTCATATTCGAGTTGTTTTTAGATATTTATTGATTAATGTATTCTTCATCGCTTACAGGTTCATACCACTGTGTAGCACCCAAATGAACTTTTGTATTGATAGCTATATGCGTGAATCCGCTGTCGGGAGCCGCTCCGTGCCAATGCACCACATCTGCCGGAATAGCGACTACATCGCCGGGATTCAACACTTGTATAGGCTTCCCCTTTTCCTGATAGTAACCTTTTCCGGCGGTGGCAATCAGAATCTGTCCGCCCGGATGCGAATGCCAGCTGTTTCGGGCTTTCGGCTCGAATATCACGTCGGAGACTACCACATCGAATGTTTCACTGTCGGTCATCAGCCGTTGGAGGTATGCCGTTCCGTTGAAATTGCTGCCCTCGATGGCATCTCCTTGGGGAAAGAGAGAGGCTGATGCTTTTGGGGGTGTTTCAATCTTGTTTTCCGGTTTCGGACTGCAAGCACCAAGTGTTGCAGCCAGTAGAAATAAGTAAGTCATCTTTTTCATCTTGAAGAGTTATTTTAAATGTTGTTTAAAGAAAGAGTCCAGTTTGGGAAGCGTGATTTTCAGATATTTCGGCTGGTCGTATAAATCCACGTGCGTAGCTCCGGGTACGACAAACAGTTCTTTCGGTTCGGCGGCTTTCGCGTATGCGTCCTCAGAAAAATATTTCGATACTGCATTTTCTCCCACTATGAAAAGCATAGGACGTGGCGATATAGTCTCGATTTGCGCAAAGGGGAAGAAGTTCATCATCGGTGCGAGGCTCGTGTAGGAGTAATAGCCCGTAGAGTTGGGATGTTGACCGCGTTGTGGATTGTCGTAATAATCGAGGAAGTCGATGGCAAACTTCGGTGTGTTCTCATCCACTTTTTCGGGCAGGGCACGGATATCCTTGCGTACAGCCCCACCATATTCCATCGTACGCTGGCGGCCGATTTCATCAAGGATAGCCATACGCTGTTCGTAAGTCTGCGAGTCGCCTACACCCTGACGGCGGGCGCGGCCCATGTCGTACATACTGATGGTGGCAAGTGCCTTGATGCGATGGTCTATCTGCGTAGCACTGACAGAGTAGCAGCCTCCGCCACAGATGCCGATTACTCCTATCTTATCAGCATAGACAGCCGGATGGTTCGTGAGGAAATCGACTGCCGCACTGAAGTCTTCTACCCGCACTTCGGGCGATTCCATACGACGCGGATAACCGCCACTCTCGCCATAATAGGACGCATCGAAGGCTAATGCCACATAGCCGAGTTCCGCCAACTTACGGGCATGGAGTCCCGAAGTCTGTTCTTTGACGCCACCAAAGGGATGACCGACGATGATGGCGGCATATTTCTTTGTGGCATCATAGTCCGCAGGGAAATAGAGGTCGCCAACTATATCAATCAAAAAACGGTTGTGGAATGTCACTTTCTGTTTCTTCACGTCATTCTCCACTGCTACAATCGGGGTTTCCGGTTTGGTAGTCAACCCTTTGCTTTGCAATAATTCGTTCAATACTTGTTTGCCATTATCGGCTTCGCTACGTCCGATATTCTTTTCAATGATAGCCAGCACACCGCGTAATTCGTCCGGTGTTACGCCTACATTCAGCGCAATACCCATGTGCCCTTTCAGCATCGGTTCCACGCCTTTGCCCAAAGAAGCTATTATGGCAACGGTTGCCAGTTCCCGTTCGGCATAGGTCAGCACGTCCCGCTCGAAAAGCTCGGCAAAGAGATGTTCTTTAAGGAATACTTCGATTTCCGGGGCCAGGACGGCATAGTTGGCTTTCGGCGCATCTGCCGGGGTGCCCGAAATCTCTGCAAGAATGTCACGTCCGCGTTCGTATTTGCTGCGGGTATCGGTTATCGGTGACGCTTCGCGCCCCTGGTTGTCTCTGATGCCTTTTGCCTTACGCTCGTCAAGTACCGCAACCAATGTTTGCAGTCCGCGCAGGGCACGCGGAAAACCACAATAGGCGTAGGAATGGACCATAACTTCTTTAAGCTCGCTGACGGTGATACCGCTATTCAGTCCACCGATAAGGACTGTTCTTAATTGGTCGAGGTGCCCCATGCTTGTAAGGGCTGCGACCTCTGCGATGTATTGTCGTTTACTGTTCATGGTTTGTTCTGCTCTCGGTGTTTGCGAAGCTGCGATGCCGCATCCAAAGACAAGTCCGAGTAGCGTTGTCATAATTCTCATTTTTAGTTTCATAATCTTTATTATTATGTATCAAGTTTTACTTGCTGCAAAATTAGGCTGGATTTTCCACTTCGACCGGTCATGAATTACGGTTTAAAGGATAATTTTTACTGATTGGAGAGATAACCTGAAGATATTTTCTACATTTGCATAGAAACCACTGAAATAGACTGTTATGGAGAAGGTTATGCAACTGAAAACGATAAAGGAGTACAATGACTATATGGGTGTGGAAACAAGGCATCCTCTGGTCAGTGTCATAGAGGGAAGCCGTATGCCGCACCCCGTACCCCATGCACGCAAGCACGTGGGGATGTATGTGATTTTTCTGAAAGAACTACGATGTACGGACGATTTGACCTACGGTCGTCGCTCTTACGATTTTCAGGAGAACACGCTGCTGTTTATCGCTCCGGGGCAAGTATTCGGGCATGAAGCCGACGGGTCGACTTTTACCGGTTCCGGATGGTGTCTGTTGTTCCATCCCGACCTGCTACGCGGTACGCCGCTCGGTCGGCATATGCAGGATTATACGTTTTTCTCATACGCCGCTAACGAAGCATTGCATCTATCCAAACAAGAGCAACAGACCATCATTGATTGTTTGACAAAGATTGACGAGGAAACATACAACCAGGCAGACCGTCACACTAACCTGATTATCGCTTCTGCCATCGAGCTGCTGCTCAACTATTGCATTCGTTTCTATGATAGACAGTTTACTACCCGTAAAAAGGAGAACAAGGGCATGCTCGGCTCTTTTGAAGCATTGCTGAACGACTATTTCGTATCGGATAAACCCGCTGAGCGGGGTACGCTGACTGTGGCTTATTGTGCAGACCAACTGAACCTGTCTGCAAATTATTTCGGAGACTTGATTAAAAAGGAGACAGGTGTTTCTGCGCAAGAATATATATTAACCAAAATAATGGATAGGGCAAAAGAGTTGCTTACTGACCCCGCTAAATCTGTCGGTGACGTTGCTTATGCCTTAGGATATCAATATCCACAGTATTTCAGCAAGGCTTTCAAAAGAGTTGTAGGATGTTCTCCGAATGAATATCGGACATTGAGTTAATGTAAAAAAATAAGGAGCTAAGTTTTAGACTTAACTCCTCAATGCTCAACAGTCGGGATGACAAGATTCGAACTTGCGACCACACGCCCCCCAGACGCGTACTCTACCGGGCTGAGCTACATCCCGAATTGCGGGTGCAAATGTACGGCTTTATTTTAAAATAGCAAATATTTATAGTGCTTTTTTTATTGAATGAACTTATAATTTGCAGTTTCAAGGCTTTCGGCCAACGTGCCCTGCTCTCTTTTTACTTGTATGCCTGCTTCGCAAGGCAATGGCTTTGAGCGGGCAGGCATACTTTGAATGAAGTTATTGCAGGTTTAGGCTGTTTCTTACGGAAGTGATAGCCGGACTTTCGGGCGTTACGGATTTCCGGGTACAATAATCGAATTCCGCAGATTTTTCGCCGCTAAATGATTTCCACTTCAGTTTCAATTTAACGGTCTTGCCTTCTGTATCAGGCAGGGCATCCAACTTGAAAGCAACCAGTCCGTCCGCATACCTGCCGTAAATGTCGCCCTTGGCATTGTGGCGGAATTCTACTTCATACGGGTTTTCCGGATTCTCGCTCAGCAGCAGATTGACAAAGTGCTTTGTTTGATAGTCTCCTTGCCGAGTTCTAAAGCGAAGGGTCAGATAACCGTCTTCTGCGATGGTTACCCAATCGTTCACTATTTCCACCGGGTCGGTGCCGTATACGGTATCGTTCTCTTCACCCAAATCCGGGGCGATGGGTTTGGTAAGGATACTGTCTATCCAGTTTATATGTACAGCTTGGGTGTAGATATCGCTGGGCTCGTCCACTTCCTTGTAGTTTACTAAAGCGCGGACTTCCTTCTCGCCGTAGGGAGATTTCGTCATGTTGGTAGGCAGCAGAGTGGTCTTGTCATCCAATTGCAGAAAGACTGTCTGGTCTGCATCGGTCTTTACCGTTACCAGGGCATTGGGGAATCTCATGGCATAATTATCATCGTCGTCCAGGCACGATTGGAGGCTTAAGGAGCTGATGGTTGCAATAGCGATTAAAATTTTCTTGTTAAAGATTGACTTCATTTTCATAGTGTACTCTTTTAAATTAAACATTTGGAATAGGTCTTACTTTTATAGAAATAGCATATTTGCGAAAACCCTGCATGCAGCATTGTTAATTAATGATAAGAGCCGGAGTAAGCTGGTGCGGAATATTATTCCCCGATACATGAAAGATATTTGTATATCAGGTGGAATATGATTACCTTTGCTGTATGAGATGCACATCTCGCGTGTGTTGAGATGTATGTCTCGAACTGCATGAGATGTGCATCTCGTGCATGTTGGGGAATAGCTGTCCGGCCGTATGGAAACTGGCTTTCTGTTTAGGGGAAGTAACCTTCGGGTGGGGTGTCAGCAGTCTGGTTGCAGTAAGAAACATTATGTTCATTGTGAAAAGAGTATGAGTATAGTCTATTTGGTTCGAAAGAAGGTTTTCCGCACGGCAGAAGGGGTGAAGCAACTCTATTATGCTGTGCAGCGTGTGTTACAGCGGCGTGGAGGTGTGACGGCAGAGCTGCTGGCGCAGCGTATGGCATCCAGAAAAGGGATGAGTTCGGGAGACGTGCAGAGTGTATTGATAGATTTGCCGAAGTTTATAGAGGAAGCGCTGATGGAGGGAGAGTCGGTGACCATTAAGAGGCTGGGTTCCTTCCATGTGGCGGTGACGAGTGACGGGTTTGAGCATCCCGACGATGTGATGCCGGGCAAGGTACGCTTATCCCGTGTCTATTTTCGTCCGGATAAGTCGCTGGTGGCGAGGCTGAACAGCGGGATGGATTTCTACCGTTATCCGCTTAGCCGATATTTCCCTCACGATATGTTGCGACCGGAAACGCTGCGAAAGGAGCGGGCCGAGGGAAAGACGGGAATTCCGGATGAAGACCCAGTTGGGATGGAAAATGATACGGAGGACTTTTCGGGGGAGGAGTGAGCGATGAATGTGGAAGAATTCAGAGAATACTGTCTCTCCTTGCCGGGAGTGCTATGCTCCCATGCACTCCCTATAAAAGTCGAACATTTCGAAGATAGTCTCCTTGTCTGCCGTCTGGTTGAGACAGATGTCACCCACTTCTTTCAATAGGGTGAAGTTGATGACTCCGGCGGTATTCTTCTTGTCATGCTTCATCAGTTCGTACAGCTGGTCGTACTGTTTGCAGTTGAAGGTGAAGCTGCCATAATTCTCTTTGACGAATTGGATGGTCTGGCGCATCTTGTCCTTCGGGAATCCGGTCTTTATATAAGAAAGGTAGAGTTCGCAGACCAGCCCCCATGCCACTGCATAGCCGTGCAGCACCGGACGTCTTTCGGCAAGGGCGAGGCTTTCGAAGGCGTGTCCTACGGTGTGCCCCAGGTTCAAGGCTTTGCGGATGCCATGTTCCAGTGGGTCCTCTTCTACGATGCGTTCCTTTACCTGCACGGAACGTCCTACCATGGACTTCAGCAAGGCATAATCTATCTTCTCCGTATCGAAGGCCAGCAGTTCCGCCAGATGTTCCGGGGTACTGATGAGGCCGTGCTTCAGCATCTCCGCATAGCCGGAGAAGAAGTTATGGGCATCGAGGCTGCGCAGGAACTCGGTTTCCAGCAGCACGCAGGCGGCAGGAGCAAAGACGCCGATTTCATTCTTCAGACCGTTGAAGTTGATGCCCGTCTTGCCTCCCACGGAAGCGTCGACCATGG
>ENA-UAOV01000731-UAOV01000731.1-human-gut-metagenome-genome-assembly--contig:-NODE-731-length-12186-cov-5.305004_pt1 | contig 12186 bp, 9 predicted proteins | sample MGYA00243472_ERZ654562 | MGnify/ENA primary metagenome ERZ654562 (study PRJEB26926, sample SAMN06164391) | human gut metagenome | biome: ENVO:00009003; feature: ENVO:2100002; material: ENVO:00002003... | reverse complement strand
TGGGCTCGGAGATGTGTATAAGAGACAGGGTACAGTCCAATGGCATAGTTAATCTGAACATCAAAAAAATCTCTGAAGAGTTTACATATAGAACCTAAAGGAGATGATTCCAATGAAAGGCAGAGGCCCATAGGGAAAAAATAAAAACAAAAAAATCCAGGAGGTACGGTCCAAAAGGAACATAACGAAATACCCCGAAATCAATGAAAGCAGCAGGTGTATAAAATGAAATTACTGGAAATTCATTAAAAGCCCGGTCGAGAGAAAAAACAATCGATCGGGCTTAAACTATGTCTGCTGAAAAATCTGTTTGACTGCCCTGCGGTCTGCGCGAGCCGTGAAAGCAGAAAAGACGCTGCAGCCCCGAAAGAAACGAGAGCATACAGCGTCCTTTTTATTTTATGAAATTGGATGAGATTCTGCCTATATAATACGATTCTACCATTAAGGGGTGTACTTTTTGGGACAAAATAGATACTATAATTCTGAAAGGGGGAAGTATTTATGGACCTTGTGAAAATCGGAAGCTATATTGCAGAAAAAAGAAAAAAACTTGGTATGACTCAAAAACAGCTTGCTGAGAAACTGGGTAAGAGTGATAAGTCAGTTTCCAAATGGGAACGTGGGATTTGTTTACCAGATGTGTCTGTGTATTTAGAATTATGTGAAATATTAGGCATCAGTCTAAATGAATTTTTGGCAGGTGAAGATATTGAGGTAACTAATGTAGAAAAAAAATCGGAAGATACACTGATACAGATATCAAAAGATAGTAGTCATAAACAGCGTTATTTAAAGAAGATTATTGCTGTACTTCTTATTGCTGTGGGAGTATTTGCTATTACTCTTGGAATCATGGTATGTAATAAATTGCGGCAACCACAAAATTATATAGAAGCAGTAGATCCGGATAGTGTAGAAATGAAAACGGCTGAATTGTTGTCCGGAATTGATGGAACCATGATGTTTCGATACAATTCAAAAGATACATTTCAAGCATTATACGTTTACTTGTCAGAATATCATTCTGGAAAACGAGTTTCTCATAAACGAGTTTTGGAACTTTCCTATGAGGACGTGAAATCTGCAAAAAATGGATTGATTGTCATCACTCCGGATTTTGATAATTTTACTGCAAAGCTTATTGCAGCAGATGAATATTCAAAATATATGACAGAAACGCCAATCTTGGAAGGTGTTGCAAACAGAGAATATTATGGAAGATCTGCGACCTCTATAGAGAACAAAAGCACGATAGAGTACGGAACAGAGCAAGGATTGGCAGCACTGATCTATGGCGAACAAGGAGTGAGTTCGTTGCCGATACAGGACATTACAGGAGAATACATAGATACAGATAATGAGTATATGTATTATTATTCGGCTGAGTTTGTAAAATAAGAATAGCAAAAGTGAGAAGAGGATATCACAAATCATTGTTTTGATAATTTGGTGGTATCCTCTTTGTGGATTTCAGAATTTGTTTCTCAGCTTTCGGTATTCTCTCGGCGAATATCCTTTCAACTTGTGAAAAAGCCGACTGAAATAAAGCTGGTTATCATATCCGACAATCTTAGAAATCTCATTGATGGAATAAGTTGTTGTTTCAAGTAACATCTGAGCATTGTTGATGCGGATTCCCACAATGAATTGCATTGGTGTAGAACCGGTATATTTTTTGAAATTTCGGATAAACCAGCTGACACTCATGCCTCGTGAGGCAGCATAATCATCAATATTGATATTTTGATTGTAGTTTTCACTGAAAAAGGTAACAGCATTATCCATCTCATGATCAAGATATTCATTTTTTAATATGTGCTCTCTTGTCAGTTCCCGGTGGAAACTGATCAGAAGATGACGTAGCAAAAGGACAAGCATTTCCTCATAATTGTCTTGACAGCGTTGGAGCTCGATAATGATACGTTTGAAAATTTGTTCATATTCATTAGATGTACCCACTTGAAAGACACGTTCTTTATCCGGAAACCCATATTGACGTAAGATATTTTTCACATTGCTTCCTGTGAAGTGAATCCAGTATACTTCTGCCTTATCTTCTCCGTAATATTCATATTTCTGAAGTTCTTTCGGTCTGTACAGTACAATGTTGCCGGCTGGAACAATCGTTTCGTTATTTACATTATCAAAATGAAAATGCCCACAACCAGCAGTGATATATATAATCTGATAATCCAGACGACCCCTTGGACGGTAGGTAGGAAGTTTGGGATGTCTGGAAAGACGGTAAGTACCACAGCTACCTACAATCAGCGGACGACTTTTGTCTTTGAAATCCATATGTGAGTGGTTCAAATAACCGGTGTTCAAATACATAGGACAGCACCTCTTTTCGCACTTTTTATCATTGTATCATTTAGTGCATATTTTGTCTAATCCAATTTATAGACATGTTTTGCGGATTAGGATAAGCTATATATAAGCATAACTAAGGAACATAAACAAAAAAATAAAGTATAAGGTTTGCTTTAGGGAAACAAAGAACAAAAAAGTATATGTATTGGAGGAGAGTTATTTATGATCGTACCACGTTATTATGAAAATCTAAGCGTACTGCACGAAAACACAATGCCAGCCAGAGCCTATTATATTCCGGCATCCAAAAGAATGGATAACTTGGTGGAACACAGAGAAGAATCAGATCGTATGCAGTTATTGAATGGAACTTGGAAATTCCAGTATTTTAACAGCATCTATGACATTCAGGATTCTTTCTTTGAGAAGAATTATGATACAGAAAATTTTGATGAGATTCAGGTTCCAAGTGTATGGCAGATGGCAGGATATGATACACACCAGTATACAAACATCCGGTATCCGTTTCCGTTTGATCCACCATATGTGCCACAGGATATTCCGTGTGGAGCTTATGTACATAATTTTGAGTACAGCAGAGATGAGAAAGCATCAAAAGCTTTTTTGAACTTTGAAGGAGTAGACAGCTGCTTTTATGTATGGATCAATGGCTCTTACATAGGATACAGCCAGGTTTCACATATGACCAGTGAGTTTGATGTTACCGATGTACTTCAGGATGGAACGAATACGGTGGCAGTGTTGGTAATGAAATGGTGTGATGGTTCCTATTTGGAAGATCAGGACAAATTCCGTATGAGTGGTATTTTCCGGGATGTGTACATTTTGAAACGCCCAAAACAGGCAATCAGTGATTATCATATTAAAACAAGAATTGAGGATATGCTTGCGAAAGTAGAAATTGAAATGAAATTCTACTTTCCCTTAAATGTAAAAATTTCGATTGAAGATAGAAACGGAGCAGTTGTAGCACTAGGAAGTATTGCTGAAGAAGGAACAGCTGTATTAGAAATTGCAAGTCCGGAACTTTGGAATACAGAAAATCCATATCTATATAAACTGATTCTTGAAACAGAGAATGAAGTAATTGTAGATCACATTGCATTAAGAAAGATAGAGATTAAAGACCAGGTCATTTACCTAAATGGACAGAAGATTAAATTCCGTGGTGTCAATCGACATGATTCCGATCCGGTTACTGGATTTACAATCAGTCTGGAACAGCTCACAACCGATCTTACGTTAATGAAGCAGCATAATTTTAATGCGATCCGTTCCAGCCACTATCCGAACGCACCATTTTTCTATGAAATGTGTGACAAGTATGGATTCATGGTGATAGATGAAGCAGATATTGAAGCTCATGGTCCATTTATGATCTACAGAAAAGAAGACACTGATTACAATCGGTTCAAACGATGGAATGAGAAGATTGCAGATGATCCGGTATGGGAAGAGGCAATCGTTGATCGAGTAAAACTCATGGTGGAACGTGACAAAAACCGTTTCTGTATTGTTATGTGGTCAATGGGAAATGAGAGTGCTTATGGCTGCAACTTTGAAAAAGCACTGGAATGGACAAAGAATTTTGATCCAGACCGTATCACACAATATGAGAGTGCAAGATACCGTAATTATGATGAAACATATGATTACAGCAATCTGGATGTGTACAGCCGGATGTACCCGGCGCTTTCCGAAATTCAGGAATATCTGGATAAAGATGGAAGCAAACCCTTCCTTTTGGTAGAGTACTGTCACAGCATGGGAAACGGACCTGGAGATTTTGAAGATTACTTCCAGATGATTCAGGATAATGATAAAATGTGCGGCGGCTTTGTCTGGGAATGGTGTGACCATGCGATTGCTCATGGAACTGCTGAGAATGGAAAGACTATATATGCTTATGGGGGCGACCATGGCGAAGAAATTCATGATGGCAACTTCTGTATGGATGGATTAGTATATCCGGACAGAACGGTACATACAGGACTTTTGGAATACAAGAATGTTTATCGTCCGGCAAGAGTTATTTCCTATAACAAAGAAAGCGGAGAACTGGTGCTTCATAACTACATGGATTTTGATGACTTGAAAGATTATGTGAAGATTAGTTATGAGCTGACACAGGATGGTCTTGTGATCGGCAAAGGCATACTTCCGGAGTTTTCTGTGGCACCACACGGGGAAGGAAAAACAAACCTGAAGATCAATGTTCCAGAGAATGGGAAATGTTATTTAAAACTTATTTACCATCTGAAAAAAGAATTGCCACTGTTGGATGAAGACCATATTCTTGGATTTGATGAAATTGAGGTAAGTAAAGAGGATACAAAATGTAAACTTGCAGAGAAATGGATACCAAAAACAGTAGTGGACTCTGAATTACAGGTAAATGAAAATGATACACAGATTCATATCAAGGGGCGTGAATTTGCTTATACCATAGACAAACGTACTGCACTCTTTACAGAGATGAAATTCGCAGGGCGGGAATACTTGAACCATCCGATGGAATTAAATATTTGGAGAGCTCCAACAGATAACGATATGTACATCAAGTCTGAATGGAAGAAAGCCCACTATGATAAGGCTTACACAAGAGCCTATACGACAGAGATTGTGCAGGGAAAACATGGTGTGAAGATTACAAGCCATGCTTCCGTTGTGGCAGAGACAGTACAGAAGATTCTTGATGTGACGATTACATGGAAAATAGAAGCTGCTGGAAAGATTGATGCAGATATTGCAGTAACAAAAGACGATGAATTCCCGGATCTTCCGAGATTTGGTGTGAGGATGTTCCTGGATAAAAAACTTTCAGCTGTAAGATACTTTGGAATGGGACCACAGGAAAGTTATTGTGATAAACATCAGGCTGCGAGCCACGGTTTATACCGGACAGATGTAGGGGATTTACATGAGGACTATATCCGTCCACAGGAAAATGGAAGCCATTATGATTGTGAATATGTAGAGCTTAACAACAGCCGATATGGAATTGTGGCATCCGCAGAAAAGGCATTTTCATTCAATGCTTCTTATTATACACAGGAAGAACTTGAGAAGAAAACGCATAATTATGAATTAATAGAATCAGATAGTGTAGTATTCTGTGTTGACTACGCATTAAATGGCATTGGTTCTAATAGTTGTGGTCCAGTTGTATTGGATCAGTACCGATTTGATGATGTATTATTCCGGTTCCAGTTTACGCTGATACCGTATGTAAAGGGATAATAAAGTTTCATGTAACCCGTAAACAAAGAAGGATAGTCTGATTGCAATGTAAAGTCCGGATATACAGAGCAATCAGACAAAAACAGAGAAAAAATTAGAATTAGACATCATACGGTTAGACATATTGAGATTCTAAGTGCGATGAAGATGAGGAGCAAAGAAATTCGATGGAAGAAAAAAAGTATTTGAAATGGTATAACAAAATTGGATACGGATCAGGTGATGTTGCAGGTAATGTAGTCTATGCGTTCTTGACATCTTTTATGATGGTCTATCTGACGGACTCGGTAGGACTTGCTGCAGGTGTCGTAGGTACCCTGATTGCCGTATCAAAACTATTTGATGGTTTTACGGATATATTTTTTGGATCAATGATTGACAAAACACACAGTAAAATGGGAAAAGCGAAACCCTGGATGCTATACGGATACATTGGTTGTGCCATTACGCTGGTCTGCTGCTTTGCAGTACCAGTCAGCTTTGGAACAACGGCTAAATATGCATGGTTCTTTATTTCTTATACACTGTTAAATGGTGTGTTTTATACAGCAAACAATATTGCTTATTCAGCACTTACGTCACTGATTACAAAGAACAGCAAAGAGCGTGTGCAGATGGGATCTTACCGTTTTATTTTTGCGTTTTCAACAAGTCTTCTGATTCAGGCGATTACAGTTGAATTTGTAGATAAATGTGGTGGAGATGCTGCGGCATGGAGAACGGTTGCTATTATCTATGCAATCATTGGTCTGGTCGTAAATACGATTTCAGCACTTTCTGTTAAGGAACTTCCGGAGGAAGAACTTAATGAAGGAGAAGTAAAGAATGATAATGAAAAGTACGGAATGGTACAGGCATTCAAGCTTCTTGTTAAAAACAAATATTACATGATGATTTGTGGAACATATATTTTACAGCAGTTATATGGTGCCATGATTGGAGCTGGCATTTATTACATGACATGGGTACTGAAAAATAAGAATTTGTTTGGACAATTTGCATGGGCAGTAAATATTCCACTGATCATTGCCCTGATTTTCACACCGACATTAGTTGGTAAGTGGAAAGGTATGTATAAACTGAACTTAAGAGGTTATGTCTTAGCAGTCATCGGTAGAGCACTTGTTGTTGTTGCAGGATATATGGGCAGTGTTCCGCTGATGATGGCATTTACAGCTCTTGCAGCCTTAGGTCAGGGACCATGGCAGGGAGATATGAATGCAGTTATCGCATCCTGCTCTGAATACACTTATCTTACGCAGGGAAAGAGAATTGACGGAACGATGTACTCCTGTACTTCTCTTGGTGTAAAAATCGGTGGAGGTATTGGAACCGCTGTTGTTGGATGGATGCTTGAGTTCAGTGGATATGTCGGAACAAATGCAACTCAGCCACAGTCTGCACTTGATATGATGCAGTTCATGTATCTTTGGCTTCCGTTAATCTTTGATGTATTGATTATGTTTGCACTTTCAAGAATGAATGTAGAAGATGCAAATAAAAAACTGAAAGCAGAAAAAGGAATTGCTGCAGATGAAGTAACAGATGCATCAGACATAAATTAGAATTGACAGGAGAAAGCGTTGTCTGGTCGTTGCTCGATGAGACAGTGCTTTTTTCTATATATAAAGTGATAGAACTGTATTTTGAAAATAAAAAAGGACCACTTCATTTTTGTGAAATGGCCTTAAGAAAATATTCAGTTTTCACAAAATAGTCCTTTTAGTATTTATACATGGTAAGGATGCTCAAAATATTCAGTGTAGAATACTAAAAGGTCATTCAGATATTTTTTTAGGTTGCTCATTTGCAATTCCTCCTTTCCTTATTTACAAGTTGATTATAAGATAGGTGTAAAAGGATTGCTTGCCAAATCGAAAGAAGATATAGACAAATGTTGCAAAGGGGAGTATTTCATGCAGTTAAAATATGTTGACACAAAAGAGGAGATTATAGCAATAAATAGGAAGTCAAAACATATTGAACCACATCTTCATAATGCACTGGAGATCGTTTGTGTAACAAGTGGAGCATTAGAACTTGGTGTCGGACAGGAACTATACCATATGGAAAAAGGAGATATAGGCTTTGTATTTCCAGATGTTATTCATCACTATCAGGTACTGACACCCGGTGTAAATAAAGCGACTTATCTGATGGCATCGCCATTTACGATAGCCAAATTTGCAGATATCATGCAATCCATGGCTCCTGAATACCCAATCATCAAAGCGGAAAAGGTTGAACCGGAGGTATATAGGGTTATAAATGCAATTTTAGAGACAGAACAGTCGGATATTACTGTTGCACAGGCATATCTTCAAATTGTGTTGGCACGCTGCATAGGAAAATTAAATTTGGTAGAAAAGAGTAGTGTGGGGAGCAATGATCTTATTTACCAGACAGTTTCCTATATATCAGCAAATTTTAAGAAGAAGTTTTCTCTGGAAGAGATGGCAAAAGATCTGGGGGTGAGCAAATATGTTTTATCCAGACTCTTTTCCAAAACATTCCATAGAAACTTTAATCAATATCTTAACGATGCAAGGCTGAACTATGCATGCCATCGTTTGGAAAATACGAGTGATTCTATTACAAATATTTGTCTGGATAGTGGATTTGAAAGTCAGAGAACATTTAACCGAGTATTTAAAGAAAGATATAAAATATCACCAAGTGATTATCGAAGTACTTGTGTGAAAGAGATGTTGTCATAAAAGGTTCTGTTGATCGAAATATTTACTTTGATTTTACAGTGCTATGTATTTGATTTCATGTGTGGATGATATAATATAAAAATATTTGTAGAAAAAAATATTGATGAAGTCTACCAATCAGTGTTTTTTGTTGTATAATGTTTTTGTCGTACAGGGTCACTTTCCTTTGTAATGTTTTGGGTCAAATTCTACCCCGATGATGTGCAGAAAGTTTTGTTTGCCAGAACGTTCGGCTGTGTCATCGCTTCGGCATCTTGATCAGCTGTACCTCAGGTAAATGGAGAAGAGAAGCTTAACTTGAGCATGGTAAGCGATGAGATCAAAAGCAAAACGATGTCCTGTCTGTGGTGGTGCTATGAAACAGCAGTTCATTGGATTAAGACATTGCAAATGCGGTATCAGTTGGAAGATATCCGGACAAAGGGTGATATATCCAGTAGAATAGTATAAGAAGGTATGATGGTATGAAGATATTAGTAATTCCTGATGTTCATCTTAAACCGCAGATGTTTAAACAGGCTACAGCTCTTATGCATCAGGGAATTGCTGATCGAGCGGTATGTCTGATGGACATCCCTGATGATTGGGACAAGCAATATAATGTCGGACTTTATGAAGAAACTTATGATGAGGCTATTCGGTTTGCAAAAGCATTTCCGGAAACAGCCTGGTGCTACGGGAATCACGATTTGAGTTATCTGTGGCATTGTCTGGAGAGCGGTTATAGCTCCATGGCTTCAATGACAGTGCAAAGAAAGTTGTTGGATTTGCGAGAGGCTGTTCCAGAAGATAATCCCATTAAATATGTTCAGAGAATAGACAATGTTCTCTTTTCTCATGGAGGCGTACTGAATTTCTTTGTAGAGGAATATGTTCCGCGAGCAAAATATAATGATGTGGATGCTGTGTTAGAGACGATTAATCAGCTCGGAAGAATCGAGATGTGGAATGATGCATCGCCGATCTGGCTGAGACCACAGCATTCAAAAATGAGATTATATAAGCCACGTAAGTTGTTGCAGGTTGTAGGTCATACACCTATGGATGCAATTACGAAAGAGGGAAATCTGATTAGCACGGATGTGTTTTCAACTTACAGAGATGGAAAGCCGATTGGAACAGAGGAGTTCCTCTTGCTCGATACAGTGACATGGGAATACTGCGGAATTAAGATGTAGAATCCGATACGTAATTGGATGCATATTATAACAGACATTATTACGATGATGTCCGGGGAACGAGTGAAAGTAAAAACGAAATCGTATCAGAATGATATGGTGACATTTAAAAATAAAGATGACGTTTTAACTGCACTGATTCACTTAGGCTATCTGGCATACGATCGAAGAGAACAGATGGCGTACATTCCAAATGAAGAAATCCGCAGCGAGTTCACGGATGCGGTAAAAGAACATCAGTGTATCATTGAGAAGTATGAAAAATAAAAAGGAGTATGAAAAGATGTATTACGTACCAGACGGAACCAAAACATGTGGTTATTATGAATGCAAGAAATGCGGCAACCGCTTTTTATCCCTTCAGACGATGGAAAAAATCCCATGTCCGGACTGCGAGGCGGAGGTGGATTATGAAATCGGACCTGGCGAATCTTTGGAGGATGTGCTGGACACCGCAGTGCTGCTGCAAAAAATTGAGGGCGAAGAGGAAGTGGAAAAGATGGATGCACTCTTAAGTCTTGCGATTACCGGCGGAGATTTTGACTGGATCTGACATAACAGAGCTTTTTCAAACACGCTCCAGATAGGTAGCGTATATTTGATGAATGCCAAGTCTGGCGTTCGCTCTGAATTTTCACAGAATTTTACCAGAGTTTTTCCGCGATTTTAAAAGAAAACAAAGAAATTTCAAAGGTTCATGAGAAAAATGTTCAGAAACAACCGAAAAAACATCGGTGAAATTGTGTAAAATTGACAGAACTGATGCAAAAGACCGGAAATCATCGAAAAATTTAAGGATTGACAAAAAGTGGGAATTCCGCTAGAATGTGCCTATGTTGAAAAACAGCAGAGAAAAAGAATAGAGTAAAGATAACGCAACGGAGCGGTTCTGGGAATAGAATCGCTCCGTTTGTAATTTTCTCCCTTTCTCCAAGGTTTTATTTCTCCCGAAAAACACTCTCAGAAAACCGGAAAACGCTCTGTCTGTTTTTCAAGATAAACTCCATATAAGTAATGGATTCGCGAAGGCGCGGTACGAAGGGAAAGCTTCGTGCCGCGTTTTTCAATCCAAAGGAGAAACGTCAGTAAAGAGTTCGCAACGGGGCGATCTGGAAGGAAGATTTCCAGGTCGCCTTTTGATTTTACCGGAAAGGAGAAAGTCCGATGGAAAACACAAACGTCTTATTTGACCGAAAGCGTCTGGTCCGGCTGATCGTTCCCTTGATTGTGGAACAGGTGCTGGCCGTTACCGTCGGTATGGCAGACATGGTGATGGTATCCGGAGCCGGTGAAACGGCTGTTTCCGGAATCTCACTTGTCAATACGATCTGCGTACTGCAGATTGTGATTTTCACATCGATGGCAAGCGGCGGTTCCGTTGTCGGAGCACAGTTCCTCGGAAGCGGGGATAAGAAAACAGCGTGTCACGCAGCCGAACAGCTCGTGATGATCTGCGGACTGATTGCACTTGTCATCTGCGGCATTTCCTTTTTCGGAAACCGCTGGATTCTCCGTGTGGTCTACGGATCGGTGGAAGAGCAGGTTATGGCCTATGCGGTGGAATACTTCTTCATTACATCGCTTTCGTTCCCGTTCCTTGGCATCTACAATGCCGGGGCAGCGCTTTTCCGGGTTATGGGAAACTCAAACATTTCAATGGTTACCTCCATCGTGATGAACGCGCTGAACATCATCGGAAATGCTGTTTTTGTTTTCGGCTTTGACATGAAGGTCATCGCAAACAGCCGTCACAAAAAGACGGGGCCGCAGTATGACGGCATCGAGCAGGTCAGCATGGAAGAAATTTTCAAACGGTCGGATGTGATCTCCATTCACTGTCCGCATACGAAGGAAACAGAAAACCTGCTGAACCGTGAAGCATTTGCCAAAATGAAGGACGGTGTCATCATTATCAACACCGCGCGGGGAATCATCATCGATGAGGAGGCGCTTCTTGAGGCGCTGGAATCGAGAAAGGTTTATATGGCAGGACTCGATGTTGTTGCAAACGAGCCGCCGCAGTATCAGATTCCGCTGATGCAGTCGCCGTACACCTTTATTACTTCCCATATCGCCTGGCAGCCGAAGGCAGCAAGACTCCGCGCAGTAGATCTGGCGGTGAAAAACTTCCGGTCTTACCTGGAGGGAATGCCGACGAGTGTGATTAATTAAAAACAGCGGATTGTGAAAACAGCTGCAAAAAAACGACTGTAAAAACAACTGTAAAAACAGCAGAGCTGCGGAACAGTCCAGGCATGAAAGAAGAGGTTAGAAAATCTGTCAGAAAACAGATTTCTATATAGAAGCAGCAGAGCCGGTAAATGAATGGAAGAGAAAACCGGGAAGGCGGATAAAAAAGAAATCTGCAGCCGGAAAAATCAGAAGCTGTACAGGAGCCGGTTCGGAAAGGGAGGGAAAATCATGAAAAAGCTGGAAATTGTAATTCGTCCGGAGAGCCTCGAAAACCTGGAGCTACTCCTCGAGGAGCAGAAGGCAAACGGTATGATGATCACAAATATCCTTGGATATGGAAACCAGAAGGGATATCGCCAGATGTACCGTGGAGCGGAAATCGTGGCCAAAATGCTTCCGAAGGTTAAAGTGGAGACCGTTGTGGAGGACGACAAGGTTCCGAAAATCGTTGATTTTGTTGTGAAAAACCTGTCAACCGGAAACTACGGCGACTGTCTCTTATACACATCTGACGCTGCCGA
>ENA-UAOV01000712-UAOV01000712.1-human-gut-metagenome-genome-assembly--contig:-NODE-712-length-12494-cov-4.546427_pt1 | contig 12494 bp, 16 predicted proteins | sample MGYA00243472_ERZ654562 | MGnify/ENA primary metagenome ERZ654562 (study PRJEB26926, sample SAMN06164391) | human gut metagenome | biome: ENVO:00009003; feature: ENVO:2100002; material: ENVO:00002003... | reverse complement strand
AAGAGACAGATACTATATATAATAAAATATATAATAAAATAAAAAATCGGAGACAAAAATGAAGATAACGAGAAAAACCAGCTCCACGCTTTGTGTTGACATCCACGGCATGCGCGAGCGCGAAGCAAAATTCCGGCTCGAGTCTCTAATCGAAAACGGCTCGGCGGATATAACGCGCCTTGAGATAATCCACGGCTTCAACGGCGGCACGGTTTTGCAGTCCCTCGTGCGAAGCGGGCTCGAATCGAAAAGAATAAAGGAAATTCGCCCGGGCGACAACTCCGGGCAGACAATAATAATACTTAAACAGGGAGAAAAATGATGAAAAAGAAAACAAAGATACTTATCTGCGTGCTCTGCGCCGTCGCGATAGCAGGCATTGCGGGCGGACTGTTCGCGAAGTTCCACACGAAGAAAATTCGCCCGAAAGAGACCGTCTCAATAAAGAGCGTCAGCGGTATAAACCTCGATGAAATAACACTCACGGCACACAGGGGTCTGAGCGCGATCGAGCCGGAGAATACCCTCCCCGCTTTCAAGGCGGCGTGCGAAGCGAAGTATAACTATGTCGAGTTCGATATCGAGCCGACCTCCGACGGCAAGTGGATAGTCATGCACGACGACGATCTTAAGCGCACAACGAACGGTCACGGCAAGATAAACAAATATACCCTCGACGAAGTCAGTGCGCTGAAAATCGACAACGGCGCGAATATAGAGAACTACACCGACCTAAGGCTCCCCACATTCGAAGAAACTATGGCTCTGCTCGACGAATACTATCCCGATGTAAAGCCCATGATTGAGATAAAAAGCATCGGCAAAGACAATCTCGACTCGCTCGTTGAGTTCTTCAAAGACTACGCCGCGAGGGGAAGGAGCACGATAATTATCTCGTTTGACAAGGATATAATCGACACATTATATAAGGAGTGCCCCGAGCAGACCTATTGGCTGCTGACAAGCGAGCTTTCGGACGAGGCCGTTGACTTTTGCAAAAATCACGGCAATATGCGCGCGGCATTCAACGGCAACAACGCGAAGAACACCGACAGCGAGATAAACGCCGCCATTGATATGGACATCCCGCTCGCCGCGTGGACGATAGACAACCCCGACACACTGAAGCACCTCTATTCTCTCGGTATCAGATATTTCACAACAAATCGGATCACGCCTTAAAAAATTTTTTAAAAAAGTGTTGACAATCATAAAAAGTATGATATACTGATAACAGTAATCATTACTGATTATGAACTGAGAGGAAGCAATATGAGATATTCGTCACAGCGTGATACTGTTCTGAAAGTCGTAAAAGCGGCTCGCGATCACCCGACTGCGGACACGATATATTCGCGTGTGCGCGCCGAGCTGCCGAAGATAAGCCTCGGCACAGTCTACCGCAATCTGAGCCTGCTCAGCGACATGGGGCTGATAACGACGCTCGAGACGCTCGACAAGAGCATCCACTATGACGGCAACACCGACTCTCACAGCCACTTCATCTGCGAGCGATGCTCGAAGATAATCGATCTCGGAGTCGAACGCGGACTGCCCGAAGATATTTCCGAGATCGGGCTGCTCGTGCGGCACAAGAAGATCATCTATTACGGACTCTGTCCCGATTGTCAGCAAAACACGGCGGAGGATAACGACGCCGGAGTTTTACAATAAAAATAATTTTTAAAGTGTAAAGGAGAAATCATTATGAAATTCGTATGTCCCGTTTGCGGTTATGTTTATGAAGGCGATTCTGTTCCGGAGGGCTTCAAGTGCCCCATCTGCGGCGCTGCCGGAGAGAAGTTCATCAAGCAGGAAGAGGGCATGACCTGGGCTTCCGAGCATGTTGTCGGCGTTGCAAAAGACGTTGATCCCGAGATCCTCCAGGGTCTCAGAGACAACTTCGCAGGCGAGTGCAGCGAGGTCGGCATGTATCTTGCAATGGCGAGAGTCGCCCACAGAGAGGGCTATCCCGAGATCGGTCTCTACTGGGAGAAGGCGGCCTACGAAGAGGCCGAGCACGCAGCAAAGTTCGCCGAGCTTCTCGGTGAGGTCGTGACCGACTCGACGAAGAAGAACCTTGAGATGAGAGTTGAAGCTGAGAACGGTGCTACCCTCGGCAAGACCGAGCTTGCAAAGCTCGCAAAGGCAAAGGGTCTCGACGCTATCCACGACACAGTCCACGAGATGGCTCGTGACGAAGCTCGACATGGTAAAGCATTTGAAGGTCTGCTGAATCGTTACTTCAAGTAAGAAGTACTGATTTCCCAACCTGGTTACAACAGAAAAGCGGAGACCGGTTACTCCGTCTCTGCTTTCTTTGTATCTGAATTTAATTTTTCAGGCGGCGTTTCCTCGCCGCCTTTTCCGGTTCTGCGTTTCATCAAACGCAGGCCGTAGCGCACGCCGTAGAGCAGGGCCACGCTGAGCACTGAGAGGAAAATATCCAGGGATGAGCTTCCGCCCACAATCATATGCCGGGCAGTCAGGAAGATCAGCACCTCGATCACATTGTCGGCGCTGGGCCGGCAGAGCATCTTGATAAACTCGATGCCCACCACCAGGCTGAACATATCTTCCAGGAAGATGAGAAACTCCGCCGTGTTCCCGCTCTTCAGCAGCAGCTCCAGAATATCGCAGACCTTTTGAATTGTTTTGAGGATTTTGCATCTCATAGAGCGTCTCCTCCGGAATAAAAGTAGAAAGGTTAACTCTATTGTACCTATAGACTGATATGCTTGTCACAGCTTCCCATCAGTCTGCAGAAAAATGTGCTGTGAGCACAAAGAAGCGAAGAAACCTACTGTGAAATGAGGTGTGCTTATGAATACAAAAGCATTGTATAATCTGACCTACGGCGTCTATCTGCTGTCCGCCCGGGACGGCGAGAAGGATAATGCCTGCATCATCAACACCGCCGTTCAGGTGGCCAACAACCCCACCCGGATCTCCGTGGCGGTGATTAAGGCCAACCTGACTAACGAGATCATTGCCAAAACCGGCAGATTCAATCTGTCCGCCATCACCACCGAGGCGGAGTTCTCCCTGTTCCAGCTGTTCGGCATGAAGTCCGGCCGTGACGGGGACAAGTTCCAGAGTTTTACTGACGTGGCCCGCAGCGAAAACGGTCTGTACTACATGACCAAGTGGGCCAACGCCTTCTTCTCCCTGAAGGTGGTGGAGTCCCAGGATCTGGGCAGCCACACCCTGTACATCGCCGAGCTGGAGGACGCTGAGGTGCTCTCTTCCGCCCCCTCCTGCACCTATGGCTATTATCAGTCCACCATCAAGAAGTCTGCTCCCAAGCCCGCTGTGAAGAAGGGCTGGAGATGCGTGGTCTGCGGCTACATCTATGAGGGCGAAACCCTGCCTGAGGATTATGTCTGCCCCATCTGCAAGCACGGTCCCGAGGACTTCGAGTATTTCGAGGAGACCGGAGCTGCCGTCCCCAAGGCGGAGCCGGTTCCCGCCGCCCCCGCTGTTTCCGGCGGTGGGAAGAAGTGGGTGTGCACCGTCTGCGGCTACATCGCCGAGGGGGAGAATCCCCCCGCCGAGTGCCCGGTGTGCCACGTTCCCGCCTCCAAGTTCAAGGAGCTGTCCGGGGAAAAGTGACCCTGGCCGCGGAGCATTAGTACGGCATCTATGCCAAGACCGTGAAGAACAACGACAGCATCAGCGCGGAGGACAAGGCCTATATCCTGGAGCAGCTGAAGGCCAACTTCACCGGTGAGTGCTCCGAGGTTGGTATGTATCTCTGCATGGCCCGCATCGCTCACCGAGAGGGCTATCCCGAGATCGGCAACTACTGGCAGAAGGCCGCCTATGAGGAGGCGGAGCACGCCGCCAAGTTCGCGGAGCTCCTCGGCGAGGTCGTGACCGACTCGACGAAGAAGAACCTCGAGATGAGAGTTGAGGCGGAGAACGGCGCTACCCTCGGCAAGACCGAGCTTGCAAAGCTCGCAAAAGCAAAGGGTCTCGACGCTATCCACGACACAGTCCATGAGATGGCTCGCGACGAGGCGAGACACGGCAAGGCTTTTGCAGGCCTTCTCAAGAGATACTTCGGCGAATAATTCTTCGCATAAAAACCACACACATTCGCGGCGCACATCAAACGGTGTGCGCCGCGTTATTTTTATATAATCTTATCGGGACTTGAAAAACGGCGGCGCAATATGCTACGATAACTCAAAGAGCAAGAATTGAGGAGAAAAGATGAAGGTAACCTGCGAATACTGCGAATCGGTCGTCGACGCCGAAAAGAACGACACCTGCCCCAACTGCGGCGCACCGCTGGCGGACAGCCGAAAGGCAAAGGAGGCAGAGCTGCGCGAGGCTCAGAAGAAAAAAGAAGCCTATGAGCGCGAGGCGCGCGAGAAGCAGCGCAAGCTCGAACAGGAGCGGATAGAAGCCGAGCGCGGCAAGATGATACTCGACGCGGTGACGAATGTCACGGGGCGCGCACATTCAGTCAGAAATTCACGCGCGCTGAAAGCGGGATGCTTCATCCCGATAGTTGCAATTGCGCTGATAATAATATTATCTATCGCCTTTTCGGTGGTTCGCCAGATTTCGGGCGGCAGCGTTGACGATCTGCTTTCGGGAGTTGCCTCCGAAAAATTCTCCGACTACGAAGAGACGGAAATAACGCCCGAAAAGGTCGAAGTGAATTTCGGCGAAAAGGCGGTCACGCCCATGTACACCGTGCTGTGCGACGAGATAAAGGAAGTCGACAGCTACCCGTGGACGGTACAGAAGGGCTACAGATATGTTGCGGTTCATCTCGTGCTGACGAACAATCTCAGCGAAGAAGAAAGCCTCAACGAAAAGACCGATTTTGTTGTCAACGGCATAGCGCAGGACAGCCGTTTTCTCTCGGGCTACAAGCGCATGTCCTCGTCGCCCGTGACGGCGGGGCTCTCGATAGACGGATATCTCATCTTCGAGATACCGACAAATATCACAACTGCCCAGCTGAAATACGGCGACTATGTGACGATAAACATAAAGCCCTCGGACATCAAAAGCAAATAAAAAATCAGGCTCGGTGTGAATTGCACCGAGCCTTTATTATTGATTCTCCGTCTCAATTTTCTTCTCCTCGCCGATATTTTGCAGGCAGCCGTATTCGCTGAAAAACACTGCTCTGCCATTTGACTGCCGCTCGGTCGTCGTGCGGCTCATCACGAGCATATCGCGCAGATTATTTGAAGATTTATAAAAATGCTCCTCGAGCGCGATGAGATCGGATAGGCTGTCGTCCGTCGCGTCTGCGGGCGCGAATATATATTTTCGCTCGGCTCTTATGCCTATCGGGAGCTTCTCACCGCCGAGGGTCAGGAATCTGTCCTCGGTAAAATCCGGGTCTATCCGCGCGCCGAGGGGTATTTTGAGCGAAAAGAAAAGCAGGGTGTAGCGCGACTTGACATCGCTTATTTTCCTTGACGGCAGGCTGTGCGAAGAGGTCGAAAAAATATGCTTTGTCAGCGCGGTGATATACCCCGCGGCGTGGCGCATGCTCATGCCGCCGTCGCGGTTTTCGACAATTCCGCTGATTATCGTGTCGCCTTTTAAAACGGCGGCGTTTCGCTCCTGCATCGCAGTGCCGCTGAAAATTTCGAGAGTCTGTATCTGCCCGTCCGCCGCGGCGACTATATCACACGGCGCGTCGTTTTTTTTAACACTCTTGCCGACTCCCTCGCGCACATCGACATTGACCGAACAACCGACTATATTAACCGACAGCCACGAAACCTCAGGCAGAGCGGACATTGCCTCCTCGGCGACCGTATGCGTGTCGAGCTGCTTTTTTCTCATTCCCGGATAGACGCCGAAACGCTCGACCGTCTCTCTTATATCCTCTTCCGGCACTGTCTCGCAGCCCGTCACATTGACAGTCCATATCCGCCCGGAGAGCGCCGCCGTTATCAATATAAAGCACACCGCGCCGACTGCAAGCCCTGCATGGACGCGGTTCTTTGACAGCAGAAAAGGCAGTCCGCTCTTCTTGACTATTTTCATGCGCATGCCCGCTTTTTTGGCGCAGGGGCGCATCATACGGTAGCCCTCGGGCGTCGTGCGCGCGAAAACGACGCCGTTTGTGCAGCAGACATCCCAATACGGAATATTCCCGCGCGAGCATAGATTCAGAAAGCGTTCCGGGAATCCCCCGCTCGCTTTCATGCAGACATAGCCGCGCAGAAAATTAAATACATCAGAAATATTCCCGCCCCCTATTTGCAGAATTCCATGCTCATTATTTCCCCGTGTATGACCGCCTGACCGAGGTCGAAAACATCTATGCTGAGCCCTTTGCCGCAGAAAATTATCTCTTCTTTGCCGGCGCTCAGGCGTATCCGCTCGCCGTCATATTCGAGCACGCCGTAGAGTCCGTCTATGCTCGCCTCGCGCCTGCCGAAAAATTCGACATGCACCTGCGAATATTTTCTCGACGAGTCGAGCGCGTTTATCTTTTTTATCATGTCCGCCGCCGAGCGCATCTTTCCGCTCTCCCTGCGTTTTGGCATGTGCATCCCTCTTTTCCCAAATAATGTATGCTCCCCCGGCAATAAAAAGAACGCAGGGTGAATATCAATATGACTGAGGGGTGATGACATGAGAGAGTATTTGAAAAAGGCTCTGCGCCGTCTGCCGCTTTTGGCGGCGACTTTATCGGCAGCTGCGCTCATCGTCGCCATGCCGTCGGTCAGCGCGGCGGGAGTAAAAAAAGGACTTCTTATCTGCGCTTCGAGCGCCGTGCCGTCGCTCTATCCGTTCTGCGTGCTCTCCGCTTTTTTCGTGCGCTCGGGGCTGTGCGGCTATCTCGGAAAATTTCTCGAAAAGCCCGTGCGGGTTCTTTTCGCCCTGCCCGGGAGCGCGGGCGCGGCGGCGTGCATGAGCTTTGTCGCGGGCTACCCCGTCGGCGCGGTAATGACCGCCGCGCTATTTTCCGACGGGCGCATCTCGCAGAGCGACGCGCAGAGAATGACCCTGTTCTGCGTCAACGCGGGTCCGGCGTTTGTTATCGGCGGAGTCGGCGCGGGTATGCTCGGAAGCGTTCGGGCGGGAATCATAATTTTTGTGTCGCTCACCCTCGCGAGCCTCACGCTCGGCGTGCTGACGCGATTCATCCCACATGGCGAAACAGATGCGCACACCGCCCCGGCTATTTCCACTCTGCCGCTCTCCCGCGCGCTGACCGAGGCGGTCGCCGAGGGGACGAAAAATATGATCTCAATATGCGCGTGGATAGTCATGTTCGCCTGCGCCGCCCAGTATATTCCGCTGCTGCGCCTGCCTGACTGGGCAAGTTTGCTTCTAAGCTGCACGCTCGAAGTCACCGGCGGATGCGCCTCGGCAGCCGGGGTGTTCAACATTCCAGCCATAGCGGCGGTGCTCGGCTGGGGCGGAGTGAGCGTACACTGTCAGATAATGCGGCACATAAAGACCTGCGGGACGCCGTTGCCGTATTTTTTCTGCGCGCGTCTTGTCTGCGCCGCTCTCGCCGCGCTGTTCTGTGAGGGACTGCTCCGCCTGTTCCCTTGTCCTGTAAACACCGTTTCGCTGGGTTCGGTAGGCGCTACGCAGATGTTCTCTTTCTCCGCGCCCGCCGCGTTTGCGATGCTTTTGAGCGGCGCGATGCTGATATTGGAGCTTGATACAAGCGAAAAAAAGTGTTAGAATAATAAAAAAGCATTTAGGATGATAGATTTTGAAAAGCAAACTGCTCAACAAAAAGAGCATACCCCCGGCGTGCGAATACTGCTCAAGAGGCAGCGGCGCACCGGACGGCAAGACTGTATTGTGCCCGAAAAAGGGCGTCATGCAGAAGGATTCAAGCTGTTCCGCGTTCCGCTACGACCCGCTCAAGCGCAAGCCGAAGCAGCCCGTTGACCTGCCGCAGTTTGACGCGAGCGATTTTGAGCTCTAATCAAATTGTTTTTTGTTCTCCGCTTATTGATTTAACGGCGGGAATAATGTAAAATAATAGCATCATTAAACAAAGGGTGATAGAAATGTCAATCAAGCACATGTACTACAGGCTTTATCAAGGCGTTTTCAGGGTCGCTGTCAACTTCCTTGACTGGACTCCGCCCAAGATAATCTCCGGCCCCGGCTCCGTAAAGAAGCTGCCGCAGGTCATCAAGGAGAAAGGTCTGTCGAAGATGATGATCGTCACCGACAAGGGTCTTACCGGACTCAACCTGCTCGACGGCCTCTATGAGGGTCTCAAGGCAGACGGTATCGATTATGTCGTCTATGACAAGACTCAGCCGAACCCCTCGATAGACAATATCGAAGAAGTCCGCAAGCTCTATCTTGACAACGGCTGCCAGGGCTTCATCGCTTTCGGCGGCGGTTCTCCGATGGACTGCGCCAAGGCTGCGGCCGCAAGAGTCGTATGCCCTAACAAGACCGTTCAGAAGATGCGCGGTCAGCTCAAGATTCGCAAGAAGCTGCCCCCGTTCTTTGCAGTTCCCACCACCGCCGGCACCGGCTCCGAGACCACTCTCGCCGCTGTTGTTACCGACACCAAGACACACGAGAAATATGCACTCAACGATCCCGTGCTCCGTCCGAAGTACGCAGTTCTCGATCCCGAGCTCACCGTCGGTCTTCCTCCCCACATCACTTCGACCACAGGTATGGATGCACTGACCCACGCGGTTGAAGCCTACATAGGCCACTCCAACACCAAGGACACCTCCGAGAAGGCAGAGGTCGCCACAAAGCTCATCTTCGAGAACCTCGAAGAGGCTTACAAGAACGGCAAGGATCTCCACGCAAGAGAGCAGATGCTCCTCGCTTCGCACTATGCGGGCATCGCGTTCACGAGAGCTTATGTCGGCAACGTCCACGCTATAGCCCATAACCTCGGCGGATTCTACGGCGTGCCACACGGACTTGCTAACGCCATTATCCTGCCCTATGTCCTCGACTTCTACGGCGAGACCGCCTATGAGCGCCTTGCAAGACTCTGCGAGTGCGCAGGCGTCGCGAAAGCCGGTCAGACCGACGAGCAGAAGGCTCTCGACTTCATCCGGGCTATCAGAGACATGAACGCCAGAATGAACATCCCCGACAAGATCGACAAGATCCAGGAGAAGGACATCGAGACCATCGCAAAGCGCGCATGCAAAGAGGCAAATCCCCTCTACCCCGTGCCGAGAATCATGGATCTCGACGACTGCATAGCGATAATCCATCGCCTCATGCCGTAACATAACAACACAGCGAGCCGGAAAAAAATCTTCCGGCTCGTTTTTTATGCAATATAAAAAAGGCTGAGCGCGTTTGCTCAGCCTTCAGTCTGTCGAAAAAGTCCGTCATGCACGGTCTCAAGGCTCACCTGTGTAAGGGGAGCTGTCACGGCGAAGCCGTTACTGAGGGGTTGTTGCGTAAAAGTTCAAAATACCCGGCAATTTTGGAAAATTGCAGCTTATTCAAAACAATCCCTCCCTTTACACAAAGGAGGGATTGTTTCCTGCGAAGTCAAAAAACGGGTTTATCGATAAGTTGAGGGCTGAGCGCGTTTGCTCAGCCCTTTTATGTTATTCAGCTTTTTCTTTATCTTTTTCCTTTTCCTCACGGCGCTCGGCGAACCAGCCGCCCTTCTCGCGCTTTGAGTCGTCCTCCGCGTCCTCTTTTTTCTCTTTGACGGGGAGAATCTCAATCTTGACCTTGCCGATTCTTCTGTCCTCAACATTGAGAACGGTGAAGCGCAGGTTCTTATATTCGACAACATTCATCTCGCCGTCCTGCGGGAGATAGCCGAGCCTGCTGATAATAAAGCCGCCGACTGTGTCGTAATCGCCCTCGGGGAGGGAGACATGGAACACCTCGTCAAGCTCGTCGATATAGGTCACGCCGTCAACGGTGAAAGTGGTGTCGTCGATTTTAGAAATCTCTTCCTCTTCGTCGTCATATTCATCCTGAATATTGCCGACTATCGATTCGAGCACGTCTTCGAGCGTCACTATCCCCGCCGTGCCGCCGAACTCGTCAACGACTATCGCCATCTGCGTGTGCTTGTCGGTCATCTGCTTGAACAGATCGCCGCAGGGCATCGATTCGGGGACGAAAACAGGCTCGCGGATAATATCGCGCAGAGTCACATCCTCCGGCAGGTCGGTGCCGATATACTTGAGCAAATCCTTGACATAAGCTATGCCGACTATGTTATCGGGGTCGTCATCATAGACGGGGATTCTCGAATAGCCATTGTCCATCGAGAGCGAGACTATTTCGCTCAGCGGATCGCTTATCTCTGCCGCCGTCATATCGGTGCGGTGGGTCATTATATCTCCGGCGTCGAGGTCATCGAACTCAAAGATGTTGTTTATCATCTCTTTCTGCGAGTCCTCTATGACGCCCTTTTCTCCGCCGACATCGACCATCATGCGTATCTCCTCTTCGGTCACGGGCTCCTCCGATGCGTTCGGATCGTAGCCCAGCAGACGGACGAGACCGTTGGTCGACAGGGAGAGTATTTTTACAAAAGGCTTGGTTATTTTCTTGAAGCCGAGCAGTATTCCGACAACCTTGAACGAGACCTTTTCGGGCGCCTGCATGGCTATTCTCTTGGGCGCAAGCTCGCCCAGGACAAGAGAGAAATACGAGGTTATGAGCGTAATGACAACGACGGAGAAGCCGTTGATAACGCCTGCGGGGATTCCGCTCAGGACAGATATTTTCCCGATAGCTCCGGAGAGCATATCAACGAATGTCTGCGATGCGGATGCTGAGGTCAGGAAGCCTGCGAGGGTAACGCCGATCTGAATGGTTGAAAGAAATCCGCTCGAATCCGCGGTGAGCTTCAAAACCTGCTTTGCTTTTTTGTTGCCTTCCTCGGCCATTTTCGCGATCTTCGTATCGTTGAGGGAGATTATCGCGATCTCGCTCATCGCAAAGAAAGCATTGAGAAGAATAAGTACGAACAGCAAAATTATCTGAAAAATAAGATTGCCGGGGTCGGGGTCATCCATGAATGGATTAGCTCCTTTCGGTATAAGTATTATTCACTGCCGGCATATAGCGGCAATGTTAAGCTTTATTATACACATAAACATATTCTCTGTCAAATATTCAAACTCCGCCTCATCCGGCGCGGGAGCGCGTGAGAGCATCGCGCGCGGATGCGAAGGGCAGGGAAAGACAAATTCAGTTATTTTCGGCGAAAATCACGGAAAATCGGAGCTTTTGTGTCCGTTCGGAGCCGCGGTCAAATAAGATTTGACGGGATATAACTGTTCATTCTGTCTATCGGAAACGGTCTGGGATACATACAGATTATCCCGCCGAAGCCGGTCTCCACCGAGGTCTTATCAAGGACATTATATTTCCTGATTTCTTTCTTATCCGGGTTTGCCGATTTCTTTATTTCAAGCGGGTGTATTCTTCCGTTCTCCTCGACGAAAACATCGATTTCCTTGGCGTTGTTGTCGCGATAAAAAGACAAAAGTGCGGGAGTCTGCGAATAAGCATAGTTTTTGACGAGCTCCATGACGACATAATTTTCAAAAAAATGTCCTCCCGCCGCACCGTCGCGCAGCGAATCCCTCGTCAGCCACCTTGTGAGATACGCGCACAGACCCGTATCGCAGAAATACAGCTTCGGCGTTTTGCAAATCCGCTGGAGGTCGTTGTTTGAATACGGCTCAAGCCGATACACGATATCCATATCCTCCAGAATATCGAGCCACTTTCTCGCAGTCTGCACCGATATTCCGACCGTGTCCGAAAGCGTCTTATAGTTGACAAGATTGCCAACAAGCGCGGCGCAGGCACGCAGGAATTTTTTGAACGCCGCCGTATCTTTTATTCCCTCGTCATTGACCGCGTCGGCGATGAGATAGTTGTCTATATATGACTGATAATAGACCTGCATCTGCTCTGCGGTCGCATCCATAACATCGGCATATCCGCCGCGCCATATGTGTTCAAAAACATTTTCAATGTCGTTTTCGGGCATTTTCTTTGCCCGCGCAAGCAGTGAATCCATAGAAAAATCCAGCTCTTCGGGATAAAGAAAGCCTGCCTTTTCCCTCTGCGAGAGCGGATAAAGCTTGAGTATTCCGAGTCTGCCGGCAAGAGTCTCCTGCGATTTTTCCATAAGCCTGGTTCGCTGCGAACCGGTCAGCCAGAAGCGTCCGCGCTCTTCGTTATCGTCGCACATAATTTTAATGCGTTCGAGCAGCTGCGGCGCTTTCTGTATTTCGTCAATGAGTATCGGCGGCTTGTAGGTCTGAAAGAACAGAACCGGGTCATTTATTGCCAGCTCCCTTGCGAAATCATCGTCCATTGTAACGACCGTCCGCTCCTGCTCTTTTGCAAGTCTTTTGAGCATGGTTGATTTCCCGACCTGTCTCGCGCCGACGACGAGAACAGCCTTGAAAAACGAGTCCATTCTCATGAATTTTTTCTCAAGTTCCCTGTGAATATATTCCATATTTACCACCGTTTTTTTAAGATAATCATAAAGTACAGTTATATAT
>ENA-UAOV01000711-UAOV01000711.1-human-gut-metagenome-genome-assembly--contig:-NODE-711-length-12502-cov-3.633968_pt1 | contig 12502 bp, 6 predicted proteins | sample MGYA00243472_ERZ654562 | MGnify/ENA primary metagenome ERZ654562 (study PRJEB26926, sample SAMN06164391) | human gut metagenome | biome: ENVO:00009003; feature: ENVO:2100002; material: ENVO:00002003... | reverse complement strand
CGAGATAGGAGTCCGTCTCGTGGGCTCGGAGATGTGTATAAGAGACAGAGCATATGTACCGTTATAATAAGCCTTTGCAGTTACAGTGCGTGGAGTAACATCGATAAAATTTGCATAAAGTGTGAGGTTAGCCTTTATTGCCTTGGTATCAATTACATCGCTGGAATATGCACAATTATTAAGAATCGTGGAATCGGCTTTTTTGGTGCAAGCCAAATCCGTGTACCAACCTTCAAATTTATACTGAGAAGAAACAGTTTCTTTGGCAGTTGCCTTAAGTGTTACGGTTGAACCCCACTTAACTGTGGTTTCAATTTTTGTAACTGCCGAACCTAAACCGAGGTTAAGAGTACCGACTGTTTCATTAACCTTTCCGTCAAGAACAGGGTATACCTTAAGGTCAAGGTTTATAAGCTCAAATTTGGCATAAAGTGTTGTGTCATTTTTAATATTTTTTCTGGTGTATTCCGAATTAAGGTCGATCTGGTTACCTTCAGCGTCAGTCCACGCAACAAATTTGTATCCGTCCTTTGATGGCTTTGCAACAAATGTTGCCGAACCGCCGTAGTTAACCGTAACGGTAACAGAAGTACCCGGAGCTACCGCTTCAGGTGCGGTAAACTCAACCGTACCGACATCGGCACCGTCAGCCTGTTTTGCAACAGCCTTTACGGTAAAGGTCTTTATCTTGAACTGAGCGTAATAGGAATGATTTTCCTGAATATTGTTAAGTTCAATTACATTTTCTTTGCTGTAGCTTTTTGTACAAGCTTCATCATAATACCAACCGACAAAATCGTAGCCGGTTCTTGCCGTTGCAGTAAGCGATGTGCTGCTGCCCTCAAGGAAGTTTTGTGAAACCTTGCTTGATGTCTTGCCTTCCATTGTAACAGTACCGCCTGTGCTGTCATCAACCGATGCACCTGTAACCGCAGTTCCCTCAACAAGGTACTGTCTTTCAAATCTGGCATAGAATTTGTATTCTTTTGTGGTATCTGTTGCTGTTATTCCACCGTTATCAAGTTCAACAGGATTTGTAAAAGAAGCATCAGAGTACCAACCACGGAATGTATACTTACTGCTTTTTGGAGTTGCGGTAAGAGTTACTTTTGTTCCGGCAGTAACCTTAACTCTTGTTGCGCCGTCCATACCGCCTGTTACGCTTACTGTGCCCATTACAGCATTATTATCCTTTTCATCCTCACATGTAGAATGAACGGAAACAATAGCCGGAGGCGCCCAGTAGCCTGTGTTTTGTGAAGTAATAACATAGTTCACCGAAGAATTTCTGTTCGGTGCGCTGATGCTGTAATCTTTGCCGTTGTAAGTAAATTTGAATGTAATTGAACGTGCGGCATCGCTGTTAGGATTTGGCAAATATGCAACCCAACCGCTGAGTGACGCATTTTCATTCAGTTCAAAAGTCATTGCTATCGGAGTTGAACTGCCCTGAACATACATATCAACCGCAAGATACTTTCCGTCAACCTTTGTCATCGGCAATGTACTTGAATCTTCACTTGAGAGGAGAATTTTCTGAACCTCTCCCCATGTGCCGTAGCCGTTATTTGACGAATCCATATATCCGTAGGCTGTGAATGTCTGTGAATCGGCATCAACACCAGCTTGCAGAGTTGTTGTCCATTTTGCAACATAGCTGTTCTGCGGATTCGATGTTACGGTTGGTTCGCAGCTGTAGAAGGTAACTATTTCGTTAGGATTATCTGTATAGTCTGAACCGAGCTTAATAAAATAGTTACCGCTCGAATCCTTTGAAAGCTTTTCATACTTGCTTTTGCCGGCCTGGTTAATCCAGATTGCACGATTGCTTTTTGTAGCCCAACCCGCACCGAGAGATGGATCGCCCGTTGTTTTATCGTAAAAAGTCAATTCTCCTGCCTGGGGACTCTGAGTGATAAGCTTGAATTTGTCAATTGTAACAGTCTGTCCGGCATACTTTGTCTCTCTGCTGTCATCCTGTAACCACACACGCATTGTAACCTTGCGCGGTTTTGAATCTGCCGGAACGGTAAAAAGAGGACTTTCTGCTGTTGAACCCGTGTATGAACCGAAAGATTTGACATTTTCCGGTTTTTTAGTATTCAGGGTTGTACCGGCAACAACCTCTGTCGTGCTGTTGCTCTTACCGCAGACAACCGTATTACTGCCGTCACAAACGAATGAAACACGGAGCTTTTCCTCGTCTGCATCAGCACCGTTAACCTTGATTGTGGGAACATTCTCAAAATAGAATGACGCCTTTGTTCTCTTTGCGGTAACATTGAAAGAAAAATCAATGTAGTTGACATTCTTGTCGTTTACAGTAGCCTTTCTGTATGCACCGGACGGCGCGCCGTTTGCAGCTAAGGTCGGAAAATAAACATCTGTGCCGTTTGCGCTTGTTGCCGAGGCAAGGTGAACATCGCCTGCCTGACGAAAATATTTTGTAAGATCAATTGTATTTCCGTCATAGCTGTTACCGTAGCCGATATTAGCGTTGGTAAACACATAGTTATCAATTGTACCGTTATTCAAATCAAGCTTAATGGTTGAAATTGTTTCCACCCATGCAGAAACCGACACGATAGCGATTGCCAACACTTCAACAAGTGCCACAATGCTTAAAATCATGCTTTTTCTCTTTTCTTTGCCCGACTTTTTGCCGATTGCAAGCTTTTCTTTAAAATAAGCCGCCAAAAGAGCAAATCTCTCTTTCATTGTGACACCTCCTTTTTATATTTTGCATTATTAATGATACGTTGCGGTATCATCGTTGTTTACTTCATAAGAAACATTGAACGATGTGGAGAACATATATTCATTCTTTGCCGGAATAAGCAGAGTGTGATTACCTTTCTCGTTCACAAACTTAAATCCGATAACTCGTGAGCCTCTCGGCGCACTGCAGTTATCAAGTGTACACCTTGCACCGTCAGATTCAAACTTCATCAAATGGTTTGTTTCTTTGCCTTCATATTTATAAACTACATAAGGTTGATAATTTCCGCTTTTAAGATAATCTCTGAGCCACTGTTTATTATTACCCGGAATGTCGAGATATACACCTGTATTTATTTCAGGAGCTTCGGAAGAGCCTCCTCCGCTTGTCGGAGTTGTGGTTGAAGGTGTTGTTGTTTCAACAGTTGAGCCGCCCGGACTATAATCCCAGTATCCGATACAAGGGGACAGTCTTTCAAAAGTACTGTCGGTTTTACCATAACCGTTACCTCTCTTAGCAGTATAAACAAGGCTGCGGTTACCGTTTACAATTCTGCTTTCCTGTAACGGATACAAATCTTCGTTATTAACTATCCAACCTTGTGCCGTAGGGCTCAATTCGCCGTTCACATTTTCCCTGGTGTGCCATGAGTTATAGATTATATTATTCGTTGTACTGAATCTGAAAAAGCTTATGTCTGTTGTTACATCTTTTGGCAACGCAGCTGTCCATGTGTTATATCCGTCTACCTGACCAAGATATTTCATAACGACAGTTTTCTGAGTTGCATCAGTATCTTTATACTGCATGGTAACTATACAGTCATCTGTTTTAATCCACGGAGTATTTTCGCCCTTATCACCTCTTGTTTTATCAATAAAGGTGATAGCCTCCATATCATTGTAGTTACTTTCGAGTTCAACATCAATTGTAACCGATGCGCCTGCATACTTATCATAAACAGACTGATCTTCATACGCACCCTCAAACCACGCTACCAATGTTACATCAAGAGGTTTCTGGCCTAAAAGCGTGAACAAGCTTTCGCCTGAATAGAAATAGAAATCAGAAAATGTCTTGCATGATGAAAGCTTAGTAGCAGGAGAGCCGTCCGTATTCGTTGAGCTTACTGCATTATAATTTTTAGCATGCTCGTCAATAAGAGCACTTGGATCAATTACAGTAGGAGTTTTACTGCTGTCGGTAATAAACGCAAGTCTTAACGGACAAGGATCATAGACCTTCTGATCGACAGGAACGCCTTCACTGTTACGAATAATCTCGGTTGAGCCGTCAAACTTACCGAGAACTGTATTACCGTCTGCCGAAACAATTGTAATATTATAGCCTTTGATATAAACATTTGTCATATCTGAATCGGCATTAAGCTTAAAATCCTTATATACATATGTTTTATTCCTGTCGCCTGCAGTTCCTTCACGGAATTTCATGGCAGATGTTGAATCCTTAAAGTTGCCCTCTGACGGGAAGAACATATTCCTTCCGTCAACGCTTGAAGCCTCTTCAAGCTTAAAGTTTTTAACAACAAGGTGATTTGAAAGATCTTCCTGACCGTCATTGACACGGAGTGCCGCACTTGACTCAAGTGAAAACGCCTGAGAATTAATACTTGCCGTATCTTTTACGGTAAACCATGCCACCGTTGTCACAAGCACAAGAGTAAAAACAAGGAACAATGATACATATGAAATTGCGAGTTTTTTTCTGCCGAGAAGTCTGTTATCGGAAAGTGCAAAAAACGAGTTCTGCATTCTTTCTTTCAGTTTCATACTTCATTGCTCCTTTCCTGATTTTTATTTATTGTTGTACATCGCCCTTTGAGAGAACAAGGTTTGCTTTAAACTTTCCGTTTACAAGGGCAAGTCTTGCCTCTGCGTCTTCGCCGTCAACCCACATATTACAGGTTACCATTCCTGTATATATGCCGTTTTGAGTTGTATCCTTTTCCAAAGTCATAATTTTTTTCTTTGCACCAAGCTCATATGTGTAATCTCTGTTTGTTGTAAAGCCGTTGCTGTTTGCAACAAAAACCTGGCTGAGTGGTGAACCATCATCAGCGGAAACGAATGTTTTAACCCATTTACCGTTTTTTACATAATAGCCGTGCGAATATGATTCGCCCAAACGCTTGTCTGTGCTTACAGAATACTTTGTTGCATCTGTATTTACATTAAGAAAAATGTTCGGAGCAGGAATCCACAAAAGCTTTGTTTCTTTAGTATTATAATTTGCAACCGAAAACCTTACTGCACCGGTTACGCAATCTCTTGAAATTCCTTTTGAGTCACCGCTTTCACCGAAATCACTCTTATTATCTGCATTTTCACCAGTCAAATTTTTTGCATTCGGACTGATTTTAGATTTACTGTCCAGATAAATATCGAACTTGGATTTTGAACGAACATACAGGTCAAAAGAAAGGTAGTGAACCGAACTGTCAGCAAGATCCCAATTGTCAACATCAAGAATAGGAGAAGCAACTCCGTTTTCCTGCTTGAGGGGCGGCTTATAAAATGTGTATCCGTCGCTCGAAACCTCAGTCATCTTGATATCATCAATAAACGAATAATTTTCGCTGTTCAATTCAATCGTATTTTTGTAGTCTTCGTCCTTCGGAGCCGAACCTTTGTGCTTAACAACAGCAATTTCAATACCGTCAGGCGCATGACACTCAATGTTGATGCCGTCGGCATCTGATGACTGTTTATCAGTGAACCACGCCTGAATGCCATAAAAGGCGGCAAGTGCAACAGTGAACAGAACTATTAAATTTTTAGCAATCATTCTGCCCGTTTTTCTGTTGGGCGCAGTAGAATTTTTCATTTTTGCCCCTTATTCTACACTATAGTAAACAGCAACAAATCCGTCAGCCTTCAATGTTTTGTTATGAACAACAGTAGTTTTTTTGCCTGTTGACTCACGAACAATGTTTTCAAAGTTCATTGCAAACGGTCTGTCAACTCCTGAGAATGTTATCACAAGCGGAAGCCTTCCGGCACTTTTCAGCTTTGAACACAAATCCGAAAAAGCAACTTCAAGGTCTGCCTGCTTTTTGTAGATGTTATAAACATCTGCACCGTTACGGGAATATCCTGCAAGCATAACACCCTTTTTGCTTCTGCAAATGCAAAGTGATCTTACAGACTTTTGAGCGTCCATAAGCTCGTCTGCGATTGAAAGCTTGCCGAATTTTGCAAGCTCTTCGGCATATTTAGAAACAACGGCAACACTGCCGAATCCGTAGTCACGAACGAACAAATCGCCGACATCCTTAATTGACTTGACTTCTTCCTTTGCAAGGCTGATTTTTTCGCCTGCTTTCTTTTCGGCTTTGCGAATTTCAGCCTGAGCCTCTTTTTTAATCTCGGCAACCTTGGCTTTCATACGCTTTTCGCAAGCTTTTTCTGCCTGCTCAACCTTTTTGTCAACCGATTTGTATGCCTTTTTAAGCTCTGACGCATGAGCGGCGTCATTTGCGGCTGATGATTTAAGGTTGGCTTCCTTAATTTCAACAAGCTCATTCCTGTGAGCCTCTTCCTTATCGGCAAGTTCTTTAAGATGCTTTTGCTCTGTTTCATTTGCCTTTGCCGCAAAATCCGCATTCAGCTTTGCTACATAAGTGTTATGTTCAGCCTCTGCATCGTTGAATTTATGGTTAAGCGATTCAACCTCTGCCAAATGAGCGTCGTTCATCTGCTGCTTTTCTTCAGCAAAATCGGCATTCATTTTGTCGACTGTTTCCTTATGCTGAATGCGTTCGGTTTGGAGAGTATCAGTGAGCTTCTCATTTTTGTCAGACAAATCGGTAATCTTACGAGCGTCCTCTTCAATCTGCGCATGACATTTTTCAAGGTTTTCCGTAAGAGCCGTAATCTTTGCAAGTTGTTCGGCAACCTGAGTTTCAAGCTCTGCAATATGAGCCTTCTGCTCGGCGATAACAGTTTCCTGCTCTTTCACCTTTGTCTGCAAACGAGCATTCTCCTGCACAAGCACGAGAATTCTGTCATTTAATTCTACTATTTTTTTATTGAGTGTGTCAATAGTCTGATTGAGTTCATCAATCGTTTTATTCAACTCTTCAATAGTATCTTTTAACTGCTGATTTTCTTCCTCAAGCTCGGCAATTCTCTTTTCTGCCTCCATCAACTTGAGTTTTGTCTGCTGGAGCTCTTTCTTAACCTCTTCAAGTTGGTCTTCAAGAGCAGAAACCCTGCCCCTAAGAGTGAGAATCTGCTGTTCTTTCTGATCAATTATAACCTTTAAATTCTTGATTTCATTCGTGAGGTCAAGAATTTTCTTTTCGCGTTCACGGATTTCACGAAGGCGGATTTCCATCTCCTCTTTACGAACAGCATCAAGCTGTGCCTGCATAACTGCCTCGCGGGTCTTCTGCGGCTTTGATTCTTCCTCGGCAATTCGTGCATTTTCAGCGTCGTACTGTTCCTTAAGGATTGAACGAAGTCCCGGGTTTGTAGCAATAGACATCATAAAATGCTGGAATCCCATCGCAAAGTAAACATCCTGCTGAACAGTATCTGTCATTTTGCCGTTGTATTCCTCGCTTACGACCTCAAAGCCTTTACGTTTGTAGCTGTCGAGAAAGTTCCACAGCTCAACCACTTTTTTAAAGTTGGGGTTCTTTTTGAGAAGGTTGGTCTGCGTGAGCGGAGGACGAACCTCAGGCTCTTTTGAGATTTCCTTAATCAACTGAGTGTTTAAAAACTCATTAAGAGTTGTTCTGATTCTTCTGATTCTGTCAAAGTCCGAAAGCTGAGAAACATCAAGAACATCAAGGTCATCTGCAAGAGTTTCGTGAGATTCATTTATATAGTTAAGATTAAAATCTACTTTTTTCTCATTAAAATCAATGTGACGAACCATAGAAATTTTATTATAGCTGTCGTTCGGCACATCTTTCATTTTTGAATATTTATCGTCAACAAAGTGAAGCGCTTTGCGAATCAGCGTCATAAGCACACGGTTTTCATAAATAGCAAAGCTTTCCTCACGCTCAATTGTGAGGATTTTGTTAGGCGTTACCATATCACCCTCAACCTTGGCAATAAAGTTAGTGTGCTGCGAAAGGTGCTTAACCGACTCGGGGCCAATCTTTTTTGCAAGCTCAACTCTAACAAGATTGTCAACCTGCTTAATAAAACGGCGCTGTTCGTCTATTGCTTTCTGAATGTACGGAAGTGTTTCCTCAATGGCAACAACCCACTCCATATCAATTACCTTTTCGTTGGTCTTACCGTCGAGCTTATCCTCGCCCTTATCGCCGTCCTTAAGGCCTTCTGTTATGTAATTGTAAGTAAAATCATTTTTCAGAATGTCCTGCATATACATATATGCTCTGAAATATTTACCAAAATCAGCCATTGATTTTTCTCCAATCAGATAGTTTTACCGCTAAAGGAACAAAGTCCTTTCACCAAGCAAAGGGCGAACAGAGTTCGCCCTGAATTGCTAAAATTATACAAGCTTCTTGAGCATACGGAGATAATCCTTGCTCTCAGTCATATTTTCTTCGCCGAAAAGCTCGTCAATATACGCACAAAGGCCATCTATTTCATCACGAATGTATGAAAGATTGAGCGACTCAAATTTTCTAAATACCTTGCGGGCAAGAACATAGTCAAGACCGTCAAGCTCTGTACCGCCTGTTCCGACATAAGCAGGAACAAAGTCACGAAGCTGCTTTACAATACGGTTACCAAAAGCTATGCGGAAATGCTCAATAACATAATCGTCAAGGAGAGCAATCTTTTTGAGGTTCTCTTCCGAAACAACAAATTGAACCTTAGCGGCATTGAGGATGTACTCAAAATGTTTGTATGAAATGTATACAGAGTCTGTGAGAGGTGCGTCAAAAGCAACACCCTTTTTGTCGATGTTAATCGGCATAGCACGGTCGTAAACCTTATCTGTGATAGCAAATGTCGAGTCATCGTTATTCGCAGTACCGATGTACCACATATTCGGCGGAATTTTGAGCTGACCGTTCACGATATGCTTCGGGTCAGACGGCCAAGAGTTCGGGATGATATCAACGACCCACTCATCTCTTGACGGCATTTCAAGAATTGAAAGCATCTCGGCAAAGTAATACTCAACTCTTGCGATATTCATCTCATCGAGGATTACCGCATAGATGTTTTCGTTATACGATGCCTCATACATTGCACGGAGAAGCTCGGTTTCGTTGAACTTCTTTGTAAATTCGTTGAAGTAACCGAAAAGCTCTGTTCTGTCGCGCCATGACGGCTGAACGGAAGCAACGATTGAAGGATTGTTTACAAACTTACCAAAGGCGTAAGCAAGTGAAGTTTTACCTGTACCTGAAATACCCTGAAGGATAATAAGTCTGGTAGACGCAAACGCAGCAACAAAAAGTCTGATAAGCTTAATATCGTAGTAAAGACCAAGCTGTGAACAAGCAAAGAGTCTGAAACGCTCACAGAACTCGGGAAGTGTGATATCGTTGTCATAAACCGGCGGAACATAATCTGCCCAAAGCTGGTCGATTTCCGTAAGTTTGTAGAAACGGCTTTCGCCTGTGTCCTCTTCTTCGCCGTTGTTGAGCGACTCGATTTCTTCGCCTGTAAGCTCTGAAATCTCGTTGGGGTTAAGACCAATCTGTGAAACCTTCATAGAGAGAATCTTATCCTTTTCAAGGTTGAGTCTCATAACCTCTTTGTTGAGTGCCTGAACCTCTTTAACAAGAGAATCTGTATCTTTTCTTCTTCTGTGCGAACGAATAAACTTTTTTACAGCGACGACAATAAGCCATACGCAAAGTGCAAGCACAGCAACCAGAAGCACAATGGCAATAATTGCAATTACCCATGCGAGGCCGCCAAGCTCCGTGGTATAGGCATTAATAATGTTTACATAAGCGGAAAAATCAAAGGCATTGCCTACTCCGCCAAATAACCCGGTGATTATTGACCATAATGAGCCAAAAAACTGACCGAGAAATTCAAAAAGAAATTTAAATACTGTATCCACGGTACTTCGTCTCCTTAAAAAAATCTACTCTCATCTTCTTTAGGCGAAATTTTATCGCCTTATGTTGCGGCAATCAGCGACTGCCGTTCGTTTCCGACGGAAACGGTTTTGTGTTAATCTGTTGTTTTTGTATTATCAGAAAATCCGTATTTCAGATGAAAAACACGGTTCACCGCTGCAAATTAACTGATAATTTCTGTTGTGTTTTTACTGTGAGCTGTAACTGTATTTCTTTCTCAGCTCTGAGACTGAGAAAGAAATATACCGTTACGATAAACGCTATCAGTGCGTTAGGGACAAATTTGTCAATACTTAATCGGAATTTTCAGCGGAGCTGTTGCCGTCAGCAGGTGTTTGTACTTCAGGCTCATTTTCCGCCTTGTCCTGATTTTCTCCGACGGAGGCAAGATATTCCTCAATAGCTCTCTTTTTCTGTTCTTCGGTAAGCTCGGCGGAATCAACCGCAAGCTTTGCCTCTTCGAGCGTTTTTTCCTTATTGTAGGCAAGCAGGTTGAGAACAACACGAACCGCTTCATAAACAAAGAAAATAATCATCGGAAGCAGAACGCAGAGGAAAAATCCAAGCTGAGTTCTGATAAAGCTTAAAAAGTTACCCACGCCGCCAATCTTTGTACCTGTGTATTTGGCGACAATTGATGAAGAAGTTTGAAGTTCTTCATCGGGCTCAGGGTTAGTTTTCTTATTGTCACCCTGTGTTCTGTAATAGGTAATGTTGTCATCCTTAACAACCTCAACAATTCGGTGAGTATTGAGTTCAGATTTACCGTTGATATCCTTATGGAAAGTAACAATATCGCCTTTCTTATATTCATATGAAGGATCATTTGTAACCTCGCAGAAAATAAGATCGCCTGTATTAATTGTATCTTCCATTGAACCTGTCAGAACGCTGAGGGGCGCAACACCGAAAACATTGGGGACCCCTGATGATTTGGAAGTTAGTGACAATGTAACGATTAAAATCGAAACTGCCAGAATCAAAACTACAATAATATCAATTACTATGTTTACTATTCTTTTTATAACTTTTTTCATAAGGGGTCTCCATTGCGTTTAGAATTTTGCGTTTTTAAAAATTATCCTATTTTCTGATCATTCAGAAACAGGTGTACCTTGAACTACGAATGAAAGGTCAGGAATCTGCTGACCTGAGTTAGAGTTCTTACAATCCTTATCCTGACCCTCGAACCATACATAAAGGTCATAGTAAGCAACCTGGTTAGGACCAAGATCAGGAACTGTTACAGTAGCTGTACCATCACATGCGATTGTTACACCAGTGTTAACGCCTGTACCAGCAGCATTGATTGGATTATACTTCTCAGAGTCTGTTGCAAATACTGTACCAGCATCACCAAATTTTCCTGTTGTTGTTACTACATTAGTATCCTGTGCATCGCCCTTAGGAACAAGAGCAACACGAGCGTAGTCACTGTTGATACCGTTAATTTTAATTGTAATTTCACCAACTTTGAGCTGACCATCGTTCTTAACGTTAAGTTCGTTTTTGAAGATGTAATCTTGGTTATCTGTTACTGATGTTAAAGCAGTCTCTGTGTCAAGTTCACCTGTACCGTCTTTAGCAACACCGTTCCACCAGTTAGTACCGTTCTCTGAAGAAGCAGGGTACATTTCCTTCATCTCTGTGTTTGATGTACCAACACCGTATTCAACATGTGTTTTCCATTTCTTATCATTCTTACTGATAACAAGTGTACTTACCTTTGTTGTTGTTGCGTGGAAATCATCAGCCTTTGAAGTTGTGTTTGATGTGAACCAAGCAAATGTTGCTGTACCAAGTGCGAGCATTGCCACGAGGAGCATTGCTACGGAAGAGATTAATAATCTCTTTCTTGATGTTGTTTTCATAGAGAAATTCCTCCTAAATAAAATAATTTTTTGTCCCTAAAACACCATAGGGATTTTTTGCTATATCAGTGCCGAGGCACATAATACCAAGTTTATGTAATACTGTACCGAAAATTACGGTTTTGCTGTGGATTCTTCATCGTCACGAACCGAGAACAGCATTCTCATTCTTACATGACCGTTACGGATATCGTCGATACATTCGGGATCGTTACCCTCAATCCAAATTACGATTGTGTATTTATCAATATCGCCAACCTTGAATTTTTCGGTTGATGTTTTATAAACTTCCTTATCGCTTACAAACTTTGTGCAATCGGTTTCGGCTTTGCTTCTGTCTTTGTACTGACCTTTGCCGTAAATTGAGCTCTTGCCGTTTTTGTAAATCATAACTCGGGTTGCTTCATCTGCCGACTTCGCCGCACCTGTGATTTCAAGCACAGCATCATAGTCAAGCTCAACCTCTCCGTTATTTTTACAATAGAATGTATAAGCAACATAGTTTTTACCGTTGTGCGCACCGTCCTTGCTTGTGTCAAGGTCAACAGGAAGCCACGCATATGTAATGTTTGTAACATCCTTAACCTGTTCCGCTGTGAGCGATGCGCTCTGAGTTTTAAAGTCAGGGTCTTCGCTCAGCACGATACCTTTTTTTACGGCAGGAGAATCAATGCTGATAATCAAGTCGCCCCATTGCGTTACAAGCGTTGAAACAATGAACAGAATAAGAAGAATGATTATGCAGACCGAAAGGATAATGCTCAAAAGCCGTCTGCGCTTTTTGTATTTTACAATCTCGATTGAATCATTTTTTACATGAAAATGTTCAATCTCGGCATCTGCCATTTTCTTATCGTTTAAGCG
>ENA-UAOV01000693-UAOV01000693.1-human-gut-metagenome-genome-assembly--contig:-NODE-693-length-12938-cov-8.813708_pt1 | contig 12938 bp, 6 predicted proteins | sample MGYA00243472_ERZ654562 | MGnify/ENA primary metagenome ERZ654562 (study PRJEB26926, sample SAMN06164391) | human gut metagenome | biome: ENVO:00009003; feature: ENVO:2100002; material: ENVO:00002003... | reverse complement strand
GATAGGAGTCCGTCTCGTGGGCTCGGAGATGTGTATAAGAGACAGGTTTTATTATAGTTCCTGTTTTTTCATCAACTTATTATACCGATGAAGAGATCGAATTTTTAGGAGAAGATGATGGAGATTATATATATCCAACAGATACAGCTCCCGTATATTTAGACGGAACTTTATCCCAAAACAAAATGACAATAGACTGTAATTTCTATTATGATTTAGGGCAAGTAACTTTTAAAATAGAATCACAGCAAGCAAAATCGATTGTTTTAACAGAAAATACAATAGCTTATAAGGGTGGTACTTATACATTAGACATAAGAAACTTAGAAGCAGGAAGTTACAAAATTTCTTGTTATAGTGAAGAGTTGGCAACGCAAGTGGCAAAATTTGAAATAAAGAAATAAAGATATCCCAAGTTGATAATAAGTCAATTTTGTGTTTGCTGTGCCCTTTCCCAAGTGGGGCATGGCAAACTTTTTAAAGAAAATGTCAAGCACTATTTAAATACTCCGGGATAGACCCAAATATCCCTTATTCATCACCACTGGAGTGCCTGCACAACGATTGAATTTTACTCGAATATTTGACCAAGCGATAATCGACAATGTAAATTCAATTTGTTTGTGCAGGTTTTTTATTATTTTTTCCCTATTCTGATACTTTCTTAAAGTATTTTTTGTAAGTTCGTCCATAAGAAAAGTACCATACTCTATGGGGGTTCAACTGTGCGGATCTATCCAAAATAAAATCATAAATTTAAAATGTCTGTTATGAAAAAATGTTTCATCCTTGTCTTTTTAATGGCATTTGTATTCGGCACCTACGGAGAAGAAGCCAGATTATTGAGATTCCCGCACATTCAGGGAAATAAAATCGTATTTTCCTATGCAGGAGACCTGTATACGGTAGACGCTACAGGAGGCACAGCCCGGAAACTAACTTCCGATATCGGTTACGAAATGTTTCCCAGATTTTCTCCCGACGGAAAGTACATAGCCTTTACCGGTCAATACGACGGGAATACGGAAGTATTCGTCATGCCGGCAGAAGGAGGACAACCCAAACGTCTCACTTATACCGCTACTCTTGGAAGAGATGATTTAGGTGATCGGATGGGCCCCAACAACATCGTGATCGGCTGGACGCCAGACAGTAAAAATATATTGTTCCGTTCCCGGCAGTATACCTTTAACGATTTCACGGGACAACTCTTTACAATTCCTGTAGAAGGCGGAGAAGCAACCGAAATTCCGTTGAAAAACGGAGGTTTTGCCTCCTATTCTCCAGATGGGAAGAAATTGGCATACAATTATGTCTTCCGGGAATTCAGAACTTGGAAAAGATACCAAGGAGGAATGGCTGACGATATCCGGATTTTTGATTTCGATACTAAAAAATCAGAAAAAATTACGGATCATATCCGCCAGGATATTATCCCGATGTGGTCGGCCGATGGCAACGAAATTTATTATATTTCCGACCGCGATAATGTGATGAATCTCTACGTTTATAACATACAGGACAAAAGCACCAAACAACTGACGTTTTCAAAAGATTACGATATCAAATTTCCGGCTATCGGAGAAGATCAGATTGTTTACGAACAAGGAGGATATATTTATAAGTTTGACACTCAAAGTAAACAAATAACCAAAGTTCCTGTAGAAATCGACAACGACCAATTGTATTCCCGCCCTTTGCTAAAAGATGTAAGCGGTCAGATTCGCAATATCGATATTTCTCCCAACGGGGAACGGATATTGCTGACAGCGCGCGGGGATTTATTTTCTGTACCGGCCAAAAAAGGGATTACCTATAACCTGACCAATTCTTCCGATGCCAATGACTTTGCCGGCACCTGGTCGCCCGACGGACAAAAAATAGCTTATATTTCCGATAAAAACGGAGAATTCAATATCTGGATCCGGGATGTATTCACAGGAAAAGAACAAGACCTGACCCAAAATCTGAAAACCTATATTTTCAATATTCTCTGGTCACCCGACAGTAAAAAAATAGCCTGGAACGACAAACAAAATAATTTAAACATTACAGACGTCGCTACAGGTAAAACAGAAACCGTAGAAACATCCGGTATCGGTACCTTCTATAGCTATAACTGGTCGCCCGACAGCAAATACCTGACTTATGTACGTCCGGAGAAAAATACAAATAATCTTATCCTTTATAACCTCGGTACCAAAGAGAAACACCAAATTACCGACGGCTGGTACGAAATCAATTCTCCCAACTTCAGTTCCGACGGGAAATACCTGGTATTCTCTTCGGCCCGGACATTCAATCCTACTTATAGCCAAACGGAATGGAACCATGTTTATACCAATATGAATAAAATATATATATTACCTTTAACAGAGGAGGCTCCCATTCCATTTGCTCCGGAAAACGATAACTTAAAACCGGCTCCCATAGAAAAAACAGTAAAACCGGAAAATACAAGCAAAAAATCCAAAACGAAACAAATAACCTCTACCGAAAAAGCAGTAGTATATAATTTCGAAAATCTGAACAACCGGGTGATTGAATTGCCTGTACCCGCTTCTTATTACTACAACATAAACATGATCGGACAAAAAGTATATTACAACCGGGGAAGAGAAACACATGTTTATGATTTGGATGCTCAGAAGGAAACAAACTTAAAAGCTTTTATCAGTTTTGGACCGGGTTATAAAAAAGCAATTGCCATGGAAGGCAAAAATATGCAGGTCATCGATATTCCAAATGGTCCGGTCAGTATATCCGAGCCCATTTCTTTGAAAGATGTAAAAAAATACATCGATTTCCATCAGGAATGGATGCAGATTTACAATGAAAGCTGGCGGCAAATGCGTGATTTCTTCTATGCCAGGAATATGCATGGAGTAGATTGGGAAGGGGTACGGGAAAAATACAAAGTATTAGTCCCCTATGTAAATCATAGAACCGACCTGACCTATATTATCGGTGAAATGATCGCAGAATTAAGCGTAGGCCATGCTTATTCTGAAAACGGAGAGCATCCGGAACCGGCCCGTATTTCAATGGGACTATTAGGTGCTAAATTTGAAAAAGATGCTTCCGGCTACTTCCGGGTGAAGAAAATCATTGAAGGAGCCAACTGGGACAAAGCGACCCGTTCGCCACTTACAATGCCAGGGGTCAATGTGAAAGAAGGGGATTATATTATCTCCATTAACGGACAGTCGCTGAAAGATACCGACAATCTTTTTAAATACTTGGTGGATAAGGCCGATAAAACCGTAGAAATGGAAGTAAATACGGTAGCAGATGCCAAAGGGGCCCGGAAGGTACTGGTTGTTCCCTTGGCTGACGAATCGCAACTTTATTACTACAACTGGGTACAAAACAACATCCGGAAAGTCAGCGAAGCCACCCATGGAGAAGTAGGGTATATCCACATTCCGGATATGGGTGTTGCCGGTTTGAATGAATTTGTAAAACACTATTATCCCCAACTCGGCAAAAAGGCTTTGATTATTGACGATCGGGGAAACGGAGGCGGGAATGTATCTCCGATGATTACGGAACGGCTATTGCGTGTACCCACTTTCTACACCATGCACACCAATCAGAAAGAAGGATCTGTGAATCCGGTGGGGACATTCGTAGGGCCGAAAGTATTATTAGTCAATGAATATTCTGCTTCCGACGGAGATTTATTTCCTTATCGTTTTAAATACAATAAATTAGGAACAATCATCGGACACCGTACCTGGGGTGGCGTAGTCGGTTACAGTGGTATGGTACCGGTTGTAGACGGCGGGGCTATCGTAACGCCTTCTTATGCGCCTTTTGCAGTTGACGGAAGCGGTTTTATCATTGAAGGGAGCGGAGTTACTCCTCACCTCGAAATCGACAACGACCCTTATAAAGAATACATGGGAGAAGATGAACAATTAAACAAAGCCATCGAAATTATTCTGGAAAAACTGAAAACAGAAATGCCTCATGAACCAGCCATTCCACTTTTCCCTGACAAATCAGGAAAATAAAACCAAACATTTCGGAAATGTATGAAAAAGATACTTCTTTTTATTGCCTGTAGCCTCCTAATGGGAGGCTTACAGGCACAATCCCTTTTAGAAGTAAAAACATTTACTCTTGACAACGGATTTACAGTCTGGCTGAACGAAGACCATACACAAACCTCCGTTTTTGGAGGAATAGTAGTAAAAGCGGGAGCCAAAGACAGTCCCGGCACCGGTATTCCTCATTATTTCGAACATATCCTGTTCAAGGGAACCGATAAAATCGGTACGACTGATTATGTTTCAGAAAAATTATACCTCGATTCCATTGCTCAGCAATACGACACACTAGCTATAACGGAAAACAAAGCAAAACGCAAAAAGATTCAAAAAGAAATCAACCGTTTGAGTATTGCAGCAGCCGAATATGCCATCCCCAATGAATTCAACACTTTGATCTCTCAATTTGGAGGAAGCGGGCTTAACGCGGTAACCTCTTATGATTATACATTCTATTACAATAGTTTCAACCCTCAATATATTCATCAGTGGCTGGAATTATACAGTGAAAGGTTAATCCATCCGGTATTCCGTTTGTTTCAAAGCGAACTGGAAACCGTTTATGAAGAAAAAAACATGTATGAGGATTCTGACTATACATTAGCTCTTCAAGAAGCGACAAAGCGCTTTTTCACTCCTCATCCTTATCAATATCCCATCATCGGAACCACAGAACACTTGAAAAATCCGCAATTATCGGAGATGCAGAAGTACTATGAAAAATACTATGTAAGTGAGAACATGGCTCTGATTTTAAGCGGAGATTTCAATGCCGAAGAAGTCATCCCTTTAATCCGGGAAAAATTTTCCCGCATAAAGGCCGGCAAAGCGCCTAAAACTGAATTTACAGCCCTTCCTGCTTTTCAAGGGAAAGAAACGGCTGAAATCCGGATTCCCATTCCCATCGTAAAAATGGGAGCCATTGCCTGGAGAGGGATTCCCAATAATTCTCCCGATTATTACGCCCTGAAAATTGCCCTTCAGTTACTGAGCAATAAACATACTACCGGTTATCTGGACCAATTGAGTATAGACAATAAATTGATGGGTGCCGGTATCGATCAACTCAATTTGAACGAAGCTGGAGCAATAGTGCTAATGTTCGTTCCGAAACTTCTCTTTCAGTCCTTCCATAAAGCGCAACAAATTGTCCTCCGGGAAATTGACCGCATTAAAAATGGAGATTTTACGGAAAAAGAACTGGCCAATCTCAAACTAAATCTGAAAATGGAATTTGAAAAAGCACAGGAAATACCCTCCACCAGAGTGACACAAATGGCAGAGTTCTTTACACAAGGTAATAATTGGAACGACTATTTGAAAACCCCGGAAATTATAGAATCCCTTACAAAAGAAGATATTACAAAAGTAGCCAACCAATATTTCACTTCCAACTACTTACTTTTTCGGAAAAAAAATGGTCGTTACCAAAGAGAACGGGTTAGTAAACCGGATTTCGAACCTATAATTCCTCCTCACCGGACAGAAAGCTCGGCCTATGCTCAGAAACTAAAAGAAGAATCAGCTTCTATAGCTGCCGTTCCACCCCATATAGTGGATTTTGAAAAAGACGTGACAACCTTTTCGCTTTCTCCTTTAGTAACCTTATATGCAAAAGAAAATCCAGTCAACAATATTTTTGAATTGACGTTAGCTTATAAAAAAGGAAGTAATATCGACCCCACTCTGTTACTTTTACCCAGTTATCTAAATCTCTTAGGAACAGAAAATCTCTCTTTCAAAGATTTCCGGAACGAGCTTCAAAAGATAGGTAGCAATATTGTTTTTGACGGAGACGAAAAATTCTTCTATATTCAAATTTCGGGAATAGATGAAAATTTCGATCAAACTCTCCTGCTGACCAATCAATTATTGGAATACATCAAACCAAACAAAAAACTATTTAAACAAATTCTAAGAGAAGAAAAAATAAGTCGGCTCAGCATAGAAAAAGAGCCGGAAATTACAGGAAGAGCTCTTTATCAATATGTAGTATGGGGAGAGCATTCTCCTCAATTAAAAAATTTATCTCTGCAACAAATTAAAGCCCAAGGAGCAGAGAAATTTGTCGATTTATTTAAAGAACTATTGAAAACAGAATGTGACGTATATTATACAGGGAAATCCTCTGTTCAGGAAGTAGCAAATGCCACAAAGAAATACCTCCTGACAGACGAGGTAACAGAAAAAGGCTATGGTCCTATTTATCATCCGATTAAAACATACGACCGGCCGACTGTATTTTTTATAAATACTTTTTTTACGAACCAAACCATCATATACAGTTACACTCCTTCCAAAACAAATATGAGCGAAGCTTTTCGGGATTCCTGTTTCTTTTTCGACTGCTATTTCGGAATGGGAATGTCGTCTTTGATTTTTCAGGAGCTTCGGGAATTTCGGTCTTTCGCTTATGCTGCTACAGGTTATCACCAAAGCCCCAGTCCTGTCAATTGGGATAAAGGCAATTTCCTAAGCTGCAGGCTCTCTACACAAGCAGACAAGACAATAAATGCTTTAAGTGTTTTGGATTCTTTATTGAAAAATATGCCCGAGAAGCCGGAATTTACGCCTTACGTAAGACAATCGGCACAAAATTATATTCATGACACCTATCCCTATTTTCGTCACCTACCCAGTACAGTTGCTCTAGGGAAGTTTTACGGCTATTCCTCAAATCCCAATCAGGAACTTATTCAAAAAATAAGTGAAATGGATATGACTACGATCCGGCAATTCTATAACAACAACATCAAAAACCAAACAACTTGCTATATTATCGCCGGAGATCCTTCAAGAATTAATATGGAAGCTCTGAAACGCTTTGGAGAATTAAAGATTATAGATAAAAGAGATGTATTTGGTAAGTCTATTAAATAAAAAACAAATTAGTGCTTCCTGACAGAGCAGCGCTTCCCTGATTAACGGAACTAAAATTTTTGATTCCATACAATCCTGAAACAGAGGTTCGTTAATCGGGGAAGCAAAAAAGGAGCATCTTTTGAAAAAGAATGCGATTTTTTCTTATTCTCCTAACCGGCCGATGGCTTTCAGGTATTCGGTTTCACTTAATTGAAGGATAGCCTTGGCATCTACCCATTGGCTCCAGGCATCCTGCCACTGGGCTTGGGCTTCAAGTAAATTGGAAAGGCTTTCCGTCCCTATTTCATATTCTGCCTGACTGATCCGCAAGTTTTCTTTAGCCTGCGCCAACGCATCCCGGCACATTTCAATACGCTTCTGGGCATCTTTGATATTAAAACGGGTAGAAGCGACTTCCAGTTCCATCAATTGGGCCGATTTTTCCAAATTTAATTGGGTCATTTCCTGTTCTGTCTGGGCTGCCCGAACCTTATTCCTCCCTTCTCCCCAATAAAATACAGGAATTTGTACAGAAGCCATTGCATTTAAAGAAGCGTTAGCATCCGATTTCCCATTCAATTCCAATCCTCCTCCATACCCATATCCTACCGACACTCCGATCTGCGGAAGAAATTCGGAACGGGTAAGTTGAATCTGCTGTTGTTTCAATTCCACCTCTTTTTTTAGCAGATGATAATCAGGACGCTCTGTTATATCCTCTCCTTCCCCTAAAATACCAGGAGTAATGGTTTCCGGCAAAGTATCCCGAATCACTATTTCGGTATGCAGGTCTAAACCGATCAGCCGGCACAAATTCATTCGGGAAAGAACCAAACCGTTCTCTGCTTTTTGCAACATCAACTCGGCCTCATTATATCTGACCTTTACTTTCAATACTTCATTACTCGAAGTCATCCCCACTTCTTCAGCATCCCCAATATTCTGTACCAATTCTCCTACCACCTTCCGGTAGGCCTTAGCAGCCCTGATTTGTTCCTGCACCCGCATCAGTTGCCAATAAGCTTTATCGGTCTCCAGCAATACCTCAGAACGGTTTAAACGCAAATTCTCATCGGCCATCCATTCCCCTGTTTTAGCCATGAGGTGAGCTGTCCGGATTTTACCCCCCATATATACCGGTTGTAAAAGTTGTACTCCTGCCATATAAACTCCTCTTAATCCAACTTTTATGCCGATATCCGGCAAAAAAGCATATTCTTTAAAAACAGGCCGACCATCTGCTCCCATTATCGGCTGACCCGTTTCAGGGTTTAATAAGACATTCGGCTGTAATTGACCCTGTTCATCCGGTACAAACGTAGGTAAATACCCTCCTTTCAATTTATAAGAATACTTCTCCTGATTGTAAAATCCGAAACCAGAAACAGAAATCTTCGGAAAAAAATCCGCCCTTACCGATTTCGTAGTATAAATGGCTTTCTCTTTATCTTTCCCGGCAATTGCCATCTGTTTACTATTTTCCAATGCCATCTCCCGGCATTGCTGACGGGTAAGTTGCACCTGAGCCATCAGCCGGCCACAGTAACCCCAACTACTGAGCCAAAGAAATAATATAATAATTTTCATCTTCATAACATTACATTCTCTACTCCTCTTGTTTTTTTCTGTCGGATACGATAAAATACGGCATATAATACGGGCAGAATCACCAAAGTGATGATCGTCCCGATAAACAATCCGCCCATAATCGTTACCGCCAGCGCTCCGAACATATCGTCGTTTACCAATGGAATCATCCCCAATATTGTTGTCATGGCTGCCAGTAACACAGGACGCAGACGGGAAGAAGAAGCATCCAATACAGCTAAAAACGGCTCTTTGCCGCCCTGAATCTGAATATTTACCTCGTCCACCAAAACCACTCCGTTTTTAATCATCATACCGACCAATCCCAAGGCTCCGACAATAGCCACAAAACCGAACTCCTTCCCTGCCAACAACATTCCGGCAACAATTCCAATTATCGCCAAAGGCAGACACAACAAAATCATCAAAGGTTTCCTGAAATCTCCGAATAAAGCAATGAGAATCACCAAAACCAAAACAATAGCGATGGGAACATTCTTAAACAAATATTGCTTCGATTGGGTACTGGCCAGATATTCTCCCTGCCATTCCGAATGATATCCCGGAGGCAATTGGATAGAATCGATCTTAGGTAAAAGACTATTCCGGGCTTCAGTAGTCGTAAATCCCGGAGCATTATTACACTGGACGGCTATAGAACGCTGTCCGTTATAACGCCGTACCAAAGGGACTTCCCAAGCCATATCCACTCCGTTTGTAGTCTGATTCAACGGTTTGGAACCGATCAACCCGCTTAAAATTTCATCTTCGGAGATCATACCGAGCATTAATTCCCGAATGGTTTCCATATTCAAACCATTGAGGGAAGGCGTCAAACTCCAAACCGGTATATTATCAATCCGTTCCGGGCGTTCTCCCCTATCGTTCACGCTTTTGATATAAATCGGCAAATCGTGTTCTCCCTCATAATAAGAGCCTATGGGCAGTCCTTCGGTCGCCGCCAGTAAAGCCAAGCTGACATCCTGGCGAGAAAGTCCGGCTTCCCGGGCAATCTGCTGGTGATATCTCACATCCAATACAGGAGTTTCCGGTCCCCAGTTATTGGTAACCAGTATAACGGTCGAATCCCGCCGCATAATATCCTCTACCTGCTTACATAAATTTTTTAAGACGGCAGGATCCGGCCCGGTAATCATAAATTGCACCGGGAAATTCATATACATCAGATTATACTGTTTCATCCGGACATAGCCTTGGGGATAATGTTCCGAAAGATACTTCTGCAAATCGTTTATATTTTCCTTTAAAGTAGCGGGAGAAGTAAAATCCACGATCAGCTCTCCATAGCTCAAAGCCGGCTCCGCCACCGTCCGGACCAAATTATAGCGGGAAGGGGTTCCTCCGAGACTGGTTGTCACGGCTGTAATTTCTGGCCGGCTTATCAGGTAACGTTCCATCGAAGCCAAATCTGCTTTAACCTTTTCCGGATTCGTCCCATAAGGCATCTGATATTCCATATACAGTTGATTATAACTCAGATCCGGAAAAAATCCCTGACGTATAAAACGGAATGCCCAAACGCTGACCAGCAATAAAACAGCCAATATCAAAATGACAATCCAACGGTAGTGTAAGGAAAATTGTAAGATATTCCGGTAAAAACGATATACTTTTCTTTTATACATCACCTCTTCACTCACCGGTTTCCCTTTTACTTTCAGAACCCGGTCCGCCTGTATAGGGACATACGCTAAAGCCAATATCCAACTCAGCCAAAGAGATACCGCCAACACAATAAACAGATCCCGTACATATTCTCCCGTGGTATCCGGAGAAAGAAAAATAGGCAAGAACGTCAGAATTCCGATAGTAGTAGCTCCTAATAAGGGCCAAGCGGTTTTCTTCGTGATATTCACCAGCGCTGCCGGCTTTTTTACTCCTTTCTGCAAATCGAACATAATACCGTCTACAATCACAATGGCATTGTCCACCAGCATTCCCATAGCGATGATAAAAGAAGCCAGGGAAACCCGTTGTAAAGTGCCATGCATCATATGCAGTACAACAAAAGAGCCCAGTACGACAATGACCAGTCCCGCTCCAATAATATAACCGCTCCTGAACCCCATCGACAGCATTACGATAAAAATAACGATCAATACTGATTCTATCAGGTTGACCATAAACACATTTATTGCCTCCTTCACCCGGGTAGGCTGGAAAAACACTTTTTGAAACTCAATCCCGGCCGGGATAATATTTTCTTTCAATTCCGCCAGTTTCTGATCGACTTTCGTACCGAGCTGAATGATATTCCCACCCTTTTGCATGGCGATAGAAATAGCAATAGCAGGGAGAGTATCGTACAGCACTCCTTCCCGGGCCGGTTCGACATATCCTTTGGCGATGTCTGCAATATCTCCAAGGCGAAGTTCGTCCTCCTCATGCCCTCGTATCAACAAATTCCGAATATCATTAATATCGGTAAAGTTTCCGTTTACCCCTACTCGGATCCGTTTTTCTCCGCTATTGTAATAACCGGAATAAACCGTTTGATTCTGGTTATTAAGCGTCAGAATCACCTCGGCAGGATGCACACCCAAATTAGCCATCTTGTCCTCCAATATCCGGATATCTATACAGGACTGACGCTCTCCATAAATATCCACACTACTCACTCCGTCTATATCCAAGACGGTTCGTCTCACCAATTGTGCATAATCGATCATTTCCTGGTAACCGAAGCCCTGAGAAGTCATGGCATAAAACATTCCGTATACATCCCCGAAATCGTCCATAACCAAAGAAGGTTGTGCTCCTTTGGGAAGCTGGGATTGTACATTTGCAACTTTGCGGCGTAGGATATCCCAATTTTGCTGCAATTCATCCAATGGTACAGTACTGCTCAACTCCACCAATATTTCCGAAACGTCATCCATAGAACGGGATTCTACATGATCCAGATCGCCCATAGAACGGATAGACTCTTCCAATACGTTGGTCACTTCCAGCTCCACCTGATAAGCATTTGCTCCGGGATAAGCCGTAACAACCATTGCCTGTTTTACAGTAATAGCAGGGTCTTCCAGCTTACTCATCGTCATAAAAGAATAAATCCCTCCGACAACAAGTACCACAACGAAGAAATATACTAAAGCTTTGTTTTTTAATGCATATTCGGTAAAATTCATATCTGAAAATTGAATAGTTAAGAATCAAACGCGGAATTGTATCACAAAAGTTTACCGACATTGGAAGGCGGGACAGGAGGTAACACTCTGACCACCTGTCCTTCTTTCAGATCATTCACTCCGGCAGAAACGATTGATTCTCCGGGACGCAAATCCGATTCCACAATCACTTCCCCATCCTTCAATACCCGTTTCACTTCTACCGGCATCATCTTCACTTTGCCGTCGTTTTCGTCGAAAAGCCATACATAAGAGCGGTAATCTCTCCAGAATAAAGCCGATATCGGAATAATAGCTAAATTTTCAGCAGAAGGAGTATATTGAATTGTCACACTGACACTCATGCCTGCGGCCAGATTCAATTTTTGTCTTTGTTCCCGTTTCAACCGAAACCGGGCTTTAAACAATTGGTTAAAATTGGCTTTACGGGTAATATCCAGAAACTCAAGAGGTAAAATATCCTCTGGATAGACATCGGCTACACAATAAAATTCGGCAAAATCTTCCTGACGGATGTAATCCACAGAAGGGATATCGACGCTTACCTCCAGATAATCGTTGTTAATCATAGATAACACGGGAGTTCCCTGATTCACTATTTCATAAGCATCGAAATACTTTTTCTGAATATAACCGTCAAAAGGAGCCCTCAAACGGGTGTCCTCCAGCGCATTTTTTTGTCCGTTATACAAAGCGGACACCCGTTTCAAAGCTGCCACTGCTTTATCGTATTCATTGACGGGAATACTCTTTTTCTGATACAATTGCATGATTCGTTCCGATTCGCCTTTAACTTGTATATATTCGGCTTGGGCAGCATCGTATTGAAGCTGATAATCACGGGGATCCAAACGGGCTAATAATTTCCCTTTTCTGACGTATTCTCCTTCCTGTACATAAATATCCTTAATCGGACCGGCTACCCGAAAAGCCAACTTCACATCGGAAGCCGCCTGTAATTTACCTGGATAAGTAATTTTAAACAATCCCTGATAAGCTTTCACTTCCGAAGTTTTTACCAATTGAGAGATCGTCAAAGGAGCTGTTTTTTGACGGCATGCTCCCCCTATAAATACAAGCCCTACTACTATTACAAGCCGGATAAATGTCTTTTCCATATATCATTCTATCATTTTTACAAAAGCTAAAAGAATAAAACGTTTATATATACTTATCTGAAGGCACAGTTGTTACATTTTAACGACTAAAAAAGACATTTTCAATTCTATAACATTAGTCCAATTATTAATTAAAACTTTTTCTAACCTATTGGCGGAATTAAATT
>ENA-UAOV01000691-UAOV01000691.1-human-gut-metagenome-genome-assembly--contig:-NODE-691-length-12964-cov-9.005190_pt1 | contig 12964 bp, 8 predicted proteins | sample MGYA00243472_ERZ654562 | MGnify/ENA primary metagenome ERZ654562 (study PRJEB26926, sample SAMN06164391) | human gut metagenome | biome: ENVO:00009003; feature: ENVO:2100002; material: ENVO:00002003... | reverse complement strand
CTCCGGCGGCCATATTTCTTTCAACAGCGAAAGAAATATGGAAAAGAACGCCGCCAAAAACCATCGGTTTTTGGATTTCCCTTTCGTCCAATTGTAACTGCGGTGCAAAAAGGTTCCGCACCGGATCGCCTGCACTCCTATCCCCGCTGCCGCTCCTGTGTACCGCGCGAAAACTTTCTTCTCTCGCGCCGTACAGGGGAAGTGCTTTACATCCTACATACTTTTATATTCTGCGGCCCGAAGGGCCGCACCTGCACTTGCCGCAGAAGGCGGCAAGTGCGCGATTTGGTAATCGTCCTAAATGGTAGACCCGCAAGTCCCCCACCCACCACGTCAGCGGCAGCGAGGGTAAATCCGTGGCCGATTCCCTGCGGGACCTTTTCCATCCGCACCGAAATCGGCCTGAAGGAAATCCAAAACCCATCGGTTTTTGGCGGCGTTTTTGCCCACTTTTGCCGCTGTTGGCAAAAGCGGGTCGCTCCGGAGAGCGAAATGTCCCCGCCCCGCGCCTCCGCACAAAACGATACCCCTCCGGCTCTGCCGGAGGGGTATCGCAATTCACATGATCTCAAAACTTGTCCTTGTTGAAGATGCGCAGGATCTCGTCGAAGGACTTATCCATCTCGTCCTGGGCCTGCTCGCCCTTCACCTCATCCAGCGGCTGCAGCACGGGCTTCTTCTCCGCCTGTGCCTGCGCAGTCCCACCATTGGAGGTGATGCGCGCCTCCTGCTGCTCCTCGTCGAAGCCGGTGGCGATGACGGTGACACGGATCTCGTCGTCCAGCGTCTCGTCAAACGTGGCGCCGAAGATGGTGAGCGCGTCGGGATGCACGGCCTGCTGCACCAGCGTGGCCGCCTGCTCCACCTCCTCCAGACCGATGTCCATGGAGCCGGTGACATTGATGAGCACGCCCTTGGCGCCGTTGATGGAGGTCTCCAGCAGGGGGGAGGAGATCGCCATACGCGCGGCCTCCTCGGCCTTGCCCTTGCCGGCCGCACGGCCCACGCCCATATGGGCCAGACCCGCATCCTTCATGATGGCCGTCACATCGGCGAAGTCCAGGTTGATGAAGCCGGTGTCGCGGATCAGATCGGAGATGGACTGCACCGCCTGGCGCAGCACGTCGTCGGCGATCGCAAACGCGTTGGCGAACGTGATCTTCTGGTCGGTGGCGTACTTCAGCCGCTCGTTGGGGATGATGACCAGCGAGTCCACCTTGCTGCGCAGCTCCTCGATGCCCTGCTCGGCCTGGGCCATGCGCTTCCGCCCCTCAAAGCCGAAGGGCTTGGTTACCACACCCACGGTGAGGACGCCCGCCTCCCGGGCGATCTCCGCCACCACGGGAGCCGCACCGGTGCCGGTGCCGCCGCCCATACCGGCGGTGATGAACACCATGTCGGTGCTCTCCAGCGCCTTGGCCATCTGGTTGCGGCTCTCCTCCGCGGCCTTGCGGCCCACCTCAGGGTTGGAGCCTGCGCCCTTGCCGCCGGTGAGCTTCTCTCCGATCTGGATCTTATAGTTCGCGCTGGAAGCGTTCAGCGCCTGCTTGTCCGTATTCACTGCCACAAAGTCCACGCCCTGGGCGCCGGAGCGCACCATGCGGTTGACCACGTTATTGCCGCCGCCGCCGACGCCGACCACCTTGATGCTGACGACGTTTTCCGGACCGGTCTCCAATCCAAAAGCCATGTTGGTTCCTCCTGCCACAATTTGTATCGAAAAGACAGTTTCTCTGTGCGTAATTCTATATCTTGTGCTATAACTTATATTCTATTACGGAATGATAGACCCGTCAAGTGTTCCTGCGGAATTTGTCCATCTTTTTCCCGTCAGGAGGGGATAAAGCTGGCCTTCCCGTCCTGCGTCATATCGATGGTGCCCTTTTCATTGGCCTCCAGCTTCTCCACCACTGCCGCCAGATAGTCCAGCTTGTAGTTGAAGTCGGCATTCCACAGGAATTCCACCTGGAACCGCCCCATGTACTGCATGGTGATGCGCGCCGCATCGGACAGATCGATGACCTGCACTTCGTGCAGCATCCCCTTATCGTCCAGCAGCACCAGCATGCTCAGCAGCTGATCCAGCACGGCCTGCTGCGTGGCGGAGGCCCGTGCTTCGCTGCCTACCTGGGGATTCAGCAGCGTCAGCCCCTCGATCTGGATGTACTGGCTCCATTTGGCGGCGCTGACAGTATCCACGATGTTGCCCCTGTCGCACAGGAGATACACCGTGCCGTCCTGCTTGATGGCCACAGGGTCGCGGCACTCCGTGACCTGCACCACCAGCTTGCTGGGCAGCACCCGCCGGAACTGCACCGTTTCCACGTAGGGCAGCTGCTGGCGGATGCGCGCCGCCGCATCGTACTTGTTCAGGAAAAACAGGTTGTCGCCCGCCTTGATCTGGGCCGCCGCGGCGATCTGCTCGTTGGAATAGCGGCTGTTGCCGCTGATCTCAATGTCATCGATCCTGAAGAACATGGCCAGCGCAAGGCCGATGGCGCCGCAGATCAGCACGAAGGCCAGCAGCTTGTAGAGGAAAGCAAAGCTCCCTTTCCGCCGTTTGCGATTGTACCGTCTGCGTCGCGCCATGCCTGAAACTCCTTACTCCGTATTCTGCCGGACCCGTGCGCCCAGCCCTGCCAGATCGCCGGCCAGGTCCGCGTAGCCTCGCTGTATATGCCTGCACTGATGGACGGCGGAGCACCCCTCCGCCTGTAAGGCCGCGATGACCAGCGCCGCCCCGCCCCGCAGGTCGGCGGCAAACACATCGGCGGCGTGGAGCCGCTCCACCCCGCATACCACGGCCACCCGCCCCTCCACGCGGATGTCAGCGCCCATGCGCTGCATCTCCGCCGCGTGGCGGTAGCGGCTCTCGAAAATGTTCTCCACGAATACCGTGGTGCCCCGGCTCCGCAGCAGCGCCGCCATCAGGACGGCCTGGCAGTCGGTGGGGAACCCCGGATAGGGCGCGGTCCGCACCGGCGTCACCGCCTGTAACCGCCCCTCGCTGCGCAGCCGGATGTCCGTCTCGCCGCAGTCGATCCGGCACCCCGCCTGCTGTAAGGCGGTGGTCACCGTGGCCAGATGCCGGTAGTCCGTCCCCCGCAGCAGGATGTCCCCGCCGCAGGCCGCCGCCGCGCATAGATAGGTGGCCGTCACGATCCGGTCGGGTATGACCCGATGGTCGCACCCGTGCAGGGGCCTGCACCCCTCCACCGTGATGACGGACCCGCCCGCGCCCCGCACCTCCGCGCCGCAGGCGCACAGGAAGTCCTGCAGATCCGCGATCTCCGGCTCCCGCGCTGCGTTGGTGATGACCGTGACGCCCTCGGCGCCGCAGGCCGCCAGTATGGCGTTCTCCGTGGCGCCCACGCTGGGGATGGCCAGCACGATCTGTCCGCCCCTGAGATGCCTGCCCTGACAGTACAGCTTACCGCCGCTTTCCTCGATGGAAGCGCCCAGCGTCCTGAGCGCCGCCAGGTGCAGGTCGATGGGCCGCGGCCCCAGCTCGCAGCCTCCGGGATAGCTGAGCTCCGCCCAGCCGCATCGGGCCAGGATGGCCCCCAGAAAAATGACGGATGACCGCATCCGCCGCATCAGCGTCTGGGGGATGTCGCATCGGGTCAGCACACTGCTGTCCACCAGCAGATCCCCGTCCTCCCAGTCCGCGCTGCATCCTAAGTACCGCAGGATATCCGCCGCCGCGTCCACGTCGCTCAGACGCGGACACCGCCGGATGCGGCATGCCCCGCCGCACAGCAGCGTGGCCGCCAGAACAGGCAGTACGCTGTTCTTGGCTCCCTGCACCACCGTCTCGCCGCTGAGCCGGTGGCCGCCCTCAATGGTGATCGACCCCATAAAACCCCTCCCGCCCTTTGATACGCCATTGTATGAAAGGACGGGCTGCGGGTGTGCATGCCCTACCGGACCAGAGCCATCACCGTGTCATAAATACGCTCCGCGGCGTCAGGGATGCCCAGCTGGGCCATGCCCTGCTTCATCCGCGCCTGCGTCTCGGGGCTGCGGAGGATGTCCGCCGCCGCGTCGTACAGCGCCGCGCCATTGGCCTCGCTCTCCAGCAGGACCCTGGCTCCGCCGTGGGCCTCCAGCAGCCGTGCGTTCTTCTCCTGATGGTTGTTGGTGACGTAGGGGGAGGGCACCATGATGGCCGGCATCCCCAGCGCCGTCAGCTCACTGATGGTGGACGCGCCCGCGCGGCAGATGACCAGATCCGCCGCGCGCATCACCGTGGCCATGTTGTAGATGTACTGCCGCACATCCAGATCGGGGCACAGCGCCAGCTCCCGCTGCCGCAGGGCCGTTTCCATGGTCTCCCAGCCGCTCTTGCCCACCGCGTGGACGTGGTGGAAGGGGAAGCCGTTCTCCCGTTCCTTTTCGAACATATCCAGCATGGCCTCGTTCATGTGGCTGGCGCCCAGACTTCCCCAAAAGGATACCACAACAGGCCGCCCGTCGTCAAAGGCCAGATTCTGCCGCGCCTCCAGAGGCGTTTTCTCGAAGAAGTCGCCCCGCACCGGCGTACCCGTCACCATGATGCGCTCAGGGTGCCGGTAATGCTGGCGGCAGTCCTCAAATCCCACCATGATCACATCGGCATACTCCTCCAGCATGCGGGTGGTGAGCCCGGGCACCGAGTTGCTCTCGTGTACCGCCGTGGGGATGTGGGCTCGGGCCGCCGCCTTCACCATGGGAAAGCTGGCGTAGCCGCCGGTGCCCACCACCAGATCGGGCCTGAACTCCCGCAGGATGGCCTTGGCCGCAGGCCCCGAGCGGGCCAGCGCCCCTGCGGCGTGAAGATTGTGGCGCATGGCCTCCGGCCGCATGGACCGGCGGAAGCTGTCCACCTCCACGGCGGCGTAGTCGTAGCCCGCCTTGGCCACCAGCTCCCGCTCCATGCCGTCGGGGGTGCCCACGAACAGCACGGCGGTCTGGGGGTCACGCTGCCGCATGAGCCCCGCCAGCGCCAGCGCTGGGTTCACATGTCCTGCGGTGCCCCCGCAGGTAAAAATGACTCTCATCCTGAAAACTCCGTTTCTGCTTCGATGTTTTGCTTTATTTTGCGCATTTTATAGCGGTTTTCTATCCGTAGGGGCCGGCGTTCCCGACGGCCCGTTGCTCGTTCCTTTCATGCCTCTGGCAGGGATATTTCGCGCTCCGGCGCGACATCCTTTTGCCCGCGGCGGCAAAAGGATGCAAAAACGCCGCCAAAGACCCATGGTCTTTGGAATTCCTTTACGCCGAACGTGATACGACGCAAAATGGCCCATAAGGAATCGCTTCCGCTCCTATCCCCGCTGCCGCTCCTATCACCGCCTCCGCTCCTATCCCCGCTGCCGCTCCCACGCACCGCGCGGGTGGCGTGCTATGACAGGCTCCGGGACTCGGCGATAAGAGCCGCTGCCGCTTCCATCTTCCGCGCGGCGGTGCCTTACTGCGTAGGGGCCGGCGTCCTCGACGGCCCGTTTTCTGTTCTCCGATTGCGGGTTGCACCCGCGTCCTGCATGTATGCCTCCGGCGGCCATATTTCTTTCAACAGCGAAAGAAATATGGAAAAGAACGCCGCCCAAAACCAATGGTTTTTGGATTTCCCTTGTCCGATTACGACTGCGGTATAAAAAGGTTCCGCATCGAATCGCTTGTACGTCTATCCCCGCTTCCGCTCCCACGCACCGCGCGGGTGGCGTGCCATGACAGGCTCCGGGACTCGGCGATAAGAGCCGCTGCCGCTCCCGTGTTCCGCGCGGCAGTGCGCTGGCTTATCGGCGGCGTGTTGGCATGCCGTTCTACAAAATACGCTTCGCAGCAGCGCGTATTCTTTATATTTCGCGGCCCAACGGGCCGCACCTGCACATGCCGCCGCTGGCGGCATGTGCGCGATTTGGTAATCGCCAAAATCGGTAGGACCACGCGCCCCCATTTTGCTTTGCAGGAGCGGTAGCGATAAGAGGATCGCAAGCGATTCGTTGTACGACGATCAGCGCCATTTTGGATTTCGCGTGGTACGCGGCGGCAGGTTTCCGGCGTACTCCAGCCGCGCAGGAAGTCTTGAAACCTGCGGTTTCAAGCAGACCTTTTGGTCACTTTTGGGGCTGTGGCCAAAAGTGACCCGCGCTCGGGGGCGCGGAACCCTCTCCCGCCGCTGTTGGAAGAAATGGGGCCGCCGGAGGCAGGGATGAAAATTCTCGATCTCTATACCCACTGCAATTACCTGACAGAAAAATACGCTATGTTGTCAAAAATCGCCCGTTTACCCCGCCTTGGGCGCGGGGATCTGCCGCGACACACTGAGCACCATGCCCATCTCCACCAGCTGCAAGCACAGCGCCGTGCCGCCATAGCTGAAGAACGGCAGGGAGATACCGGTGGTGGGCACGAAGCCCGACACCACCGCGATGTTCAGGAAGGTCTGAAGGGCCAGATGGGTCATGATGCCCACCACCAGCAGCGCGCCGAACCGGTCGCGGGCGTGGAGGGCGATCCAGAAGCCCCGCAGGATCAGCAGGGCGAAGATCAGCATAATGACGCAGGCGCCGATAAGCCCCAGCTCCTCGCATACCACGGAGAAAATAAAGTCGTTGTACTGCTCGGGCAGGTACAGAAACTTCTGGCGGCTTCGCCCCAGCCCCACGCCCAGCAGACCGCCGGAGCCGATGGTGATCAGGCTCTGCGCCAGCTGATAGCCGTCGCCGGAGTAGTCCAACCACGGGTCGTGCCACATGGCGATGCGGGCAGAGCCGTACTTGATGACGCCGCTTTCCGCCAGCTTGACAAACAGAAGGCCTATGGCGCCCACGCCGCCGATACCGGCGGCCACCAGCCAGCCCTGAATACCGCCCACGATCATCAGCACCGCGCCGGTACACAGGATCAGCACCGTGCCGGACAGATGGGGCTCCAGCATCATCAGAACGGAGATGATACCCAGCAGCGCCACATAGGGCACGATGCCCTGCCGCCACGTCAGCATCTTCTCCTTTTTCTTGGAGATGGTATCGGAAAAGTAGACGATGACCGCCAGCTTGGCGATCTCCGACGGCTGGAACTGGAACACGCCCTTGATGCCCAGCCAGCGGGTGGCGTTGTTGGCGGTGATGGCCAGTGGGTTGTGGGGGATGATGACCAGGATCAGCAGGAACAGCGCCAGACCCACCAGCATGCGGGACGCGCCGCGCCAGCGCTGATAGTTGATCTTGCCTACAACGAACATGCCTGCCAGACCGATGACGGCGAACAGGGCCTGCCGCTTGAAATAGTAGGTGCCGTCGCCGGTGTCGTAATAGGCGCGGGGAAAGCTGGCGGAGAACAGCATAATGAGTCCGATCACCGTCAGCAGCAGCGTCAGGATCAGGAAGGGCAGATCCATGGACCCCTTGGCGGCCTGCGTGTGCTTTTGCTCTGTTTGGCGCATGCGGGCCTTCATGGCCTTCTGGGCCTGATATTCTGCACGGGTCACGGCTGTCCCTCCTTCCGAAATTTCATGTTGGTACTTCCTCATGAACTTCATGAGGAACGAAAACCCGCTTCATGATGAACTTCCTGATGGAAGTATTTTCAGAAGCTGAAGCGCTGGTACACGGCGAAGTAGGCCAGCAGGCAGAACAGTGCGCTGACGGTGGAGAACACCGCCACGATCTTAGTCTCCTTCCAGCCGCACATCTCAAAGTGATGGTGCAGCGGCGCCATTTTGAAAATGCGCTTGCCGTGGGTGAGCTTGAAATACGTCACCTGGATGATGTCGGACAGCGTCTCACAGATGTAAACGATACCCACCAGCAGCAGCACCAGCGGCATGTCGTAGGCGAAGGCCAGTGCCGCCACCGCGCCGCCCAGAAACAGGGAGCCGGTGTCGCCCATGAACACCTTGGCGGGGTAGCGGTTATACACCAGAAAACCGCACAGGCCGCCCAGCATGGCGGCGGAAAACGTGCCCAACTGGGCGAAGCCGGGCCAGATGATGGCCATGACCGAGAAGAAAACGGCCACAGGAATGGTGACACTGGTGCTGAGACCGTCCAGTCCGTCGGTGATGTTGACGGCGTTGACGGTGCCCACGATGACGAAGGCGGCGAAGACAAGGTACACCGACCACGGCAGCACCACATGGGTGTTCCAGAAGGGGATATACAGATTGGGACTCAGCATCCCCTCGTACCGCATGAGGCACAGGAACGCCACCGCCGCCGCCAGCTGCAGCACAAACTTCTGCAGCGCCGTCAGACCGGTGTTGTGGTGGTGCTTCACCTTCTGATAGTCGTCAATGTAGCCGATGAGGCCGAACACCAGGGCAAAGAGATAGACGTACAGGTGGGCGAAGTCGCCGCCCGCCATATGCTTCCAGCCCAGAGCCACGATGGTGATGCCGATACCGATAATGAACATCAGGCCGCCCATGGTGGGGGTGCCCTGCTTGGTCATGTGCCAGGTGGGGCCGATCTCCTTGATGGACTGGCCGGCCTTCAGCCGCACCAGCGCCGGTATCAGCAGCTTGCCGGCGATGACGGTGATGACAAAGCTGACCGCCACCGGCAGCACGATCTCCAGAATTCCCATAATGATTCGCTCCTTCCCGCCGCGAAAGGGCGCGGCGGCTCTTGTGATTTAGCCCTGCTTTTTCAGGTAGTCCGCCACGATGACCCGCTCATCCATGGGGTAGTGGACGTGGTTGATCTCCTGATAGTCCTCGTGGCCCTTGCCGGCCAGGATGATGACGTCGCCGCTCTGGGCGTGATCCATGGCGTAGTGGATGGCCTCCACACGGTCGGGGATGGCCACGTAGGGCGTGTCGGTGTCCCGCATGCCCGCCAGAATGTCGTCGATGATGGCCTGCGGCTCCTCGGTGCGGGGGTTGTCGCTGGTGACAATGACGAAGTCTGCCAGCCGCGCGGCGATGCCGCCCATGACGGGGCGCTTCGTCTTATCCCGGTCGCCGCCGCAGCCAAACAGTACCACGGTACGGCCCTTGGCAAAGCCGTTCACCGACTCCAGCACATTCTCCAGCGCATCGGGCTTGTGGGAGTAGTCGTTGAGAATGGTGTAGTCACGGCCGGGGGTGGGGATGATCTCCATGCGGCCCTTGACGCCGTGGTTACGGGCCAGCGCGTCGGCGCACTCCGCCAGCGGGACGCCCAGATTCCAGCAGCAGGCCATGGCATCCAGCGTATTATATACCGTGAACTGGGCAGGGATGCCCACCTGCACGTGGGCCCAGTCGGTGTCGGCCTCAGCGTCGAACTCCACGCTGCCGGCGTGGAGCCGGACGGACTTGGCCTTCAGATCCGCATCGGCGTGAATGGCGTAGGAGAACAGGCGGGGGCACTGGGCGTGGGCCAGAAGGCGCTGATGCCATGGGTCGTCGGCGTTGTAGACGCCCACGTCGCAGCGGTCGAACAGGATGGCCTTGGCGTCGCAGTACGCCTCCATGGTGTGGTGGAAGTCCAGATGGTCCTGACTGAGGTTGGTGAAGATACCCACGGCGAAGCGCACGCCATAGACGCGATCCAGCGTCAGGGCGTGGGAGGAGACCTCCATCACCACATGGGTGCAGCCGGCATCGGACATCCGGCGGAACAGCTTTTGCAGCTCGAAGGACTCCGGCGTGGTGCGCTCCGTGTGGAGGACTTCGCTGCCGATCATGTTCTGAATGGTGCCGATCAGGCCCACTTTGGCACCGGCCTTCTGCTCCAGAATACTCTTGATGAGGTAGGTGGAGGTGGTCTTGCCGCTGGTGCCGGTGACGCCGATCATGGTCATCTCGCGGGAGGGGTGGTCGAACCAGTTGCAGGCGATCACCGCCAGAGCGCGGCGGGAGTCCTCCACAACTACGTAGGGAATGTCGCCGTCGGGTGCATGCTGGCAGACAACACAGGCCGCGCCTTTTTCGCGGGCCATGGGGATGAAGCGGTGGCCATCGGTCTCGGCGCCGGCAATAGCCACGAACAGCCCGCCCTCCGCCGTCTGGCGGGAGTCGTAGCAGACGTCGGTGATGTCGGTGTCCATATCGGCGGTGGCGGCCAGAACAGTGAGGCCCTTTAGCAGTTCGTTCAGTTTCATGGGAAAGCTCTCCTTTACGGCAAAGTACAGTACCTTCCATTATAACAGGCAGGAATTGCGCAGAAAAGGGAAATCTGTGCGGTCTGCTGGGAAGTTCGTGCGGAGTTTAATCCGTGACGGAGGTGTCGCCCAGCTGGACAGTGATGACCGTACCGGCCTCCACCTCGGCGCCCGCCTCAATGGACTGGGACAGCACGCGGACGGCGGAGGACTCGCTGCCGGTGGTACCGGAGAAGCGAATGAACAGCCCCGCGCCGGTGGCGGCGGTGTTGGCCTCGGAGGGCGTCTTGCCGATGAGGTGGGGCACCGTACACTTGGCGGTGGACTTATCCGTGCCGGCGTACAGGATGACGGCGGACTTGCCGGGGATGATGGCGCCGCCGGCGGGGGTCTGGTCGGTGACGGTGTCGCCGTCGCCGTTGATCTTATAGCTGAGGCCCCGTTCGCCCAGCCTGGTCTTGGCCTCCTCCACGGACATGCCGATGACGTTGGGCACGGTGGTGTCCATGCCCAGCAGCTCCTCGGCGGAGTAGCTGGGCTCCACGCCCAGATAGGGCAGGACCTCGGACATGATGGAGCTGGCGGTGGGGGCCACCATGTTGCCGCCGGACACATAGGTGCCGGTGGAGCGGCTGGGGGTATCCAGCGTCAGGAGCATGATGACCTGGGGATCGTCGGCAGGGGCGAAGCACAGGAAGGACACCACCACGTCGCCGGTCTGGCCCTTATCGGCCGTACCGGTCTTGCCGCCCACGCGGTAGCCTGCCACCTGACCGTTTTTGCCGGTGCCGCTGGCCACCACGTATTCCAGACACTCCCGCACGGTGGCGGAGGTCTCCTCGCTGACCACCTGACGGATGGGGGTGCTGTCGTGCTGATAGGTGACGCTGCCGTTGGAGTCGGTGATGCGCTCCACCAGATAAGGGGTGCGCAGATAGCCGCCGTTGACGCAGGCGGCCTGAGCCGTGATGAGGGCGATGGGAGTGACGTTGAAGTTCTGGCCGAAAGCGTAGCAGGCCAGATCCAGCTGAGTGAAGCTGGCGGGATCGGCGAAGATGCTGTCCGCCTCGCCGCCCAGGTCGATGCCGGTGCCTTCCATGAGGCCGAAGGATCTCATGTACTCGTAGAACGCGGTGTTGCCCAGCTTCAGGCCGTAGGAGATAAAGGCAGGGTTGCAGGAGTTCCCCACGGTCTGGACCAGGGTCTGCAGGCCGTGACCGGCCTTGTTGGAGCAGTGGATGGTCTGTCCGGAGATGGTGACGAAGCCGCTGCAGTTGACGGTGGTGTTCTTGTTGATGACACCCTCCTCCAGCGCGGCGGCCAGCGTCAGGATCTTGAAGGTGGAGCCGGGCTCGTAGGTGTCGTTCAGTGCCTTGTTGCGCCACTGGAGCAGCTGCATCTCCGCCAGCGTGTTCTCGCCGCGGGCGATGCGCTCCTGCAGGGTCTGGTCCTGCACGGCGGAGAAGTCATTCAGGTCATAGTTGGGGTAGGAGGCCATGGCCAGGATGCCGCCGGTGTTGACGTCCATGATGATGCCTGCGGCGCCGTTGGCGGCAGCGAACTTATCGGCCATATTCTCCAGACCCTTTTCCAGATAGTACTGGATGGTGGCGTCCAGCGTCAGCGTCAGGTCGCTGCCGTTCTGGGCGGCGAAGTACTGTTCATAGGCATACATCATGTCGTTGCCGGCGTTGTCCTTGGCGGACACCACCAGACCGCTCTGACCCTCCAGCTCCTGCTCGTAGCGGGCCTCCAGCCCGTACAGGCCGGTGTTGTCGTCGCCCACGAAGCCGATGACATGGGAGGCCAGAGAGCCGTAGGGATAGTAGCGCTTGGCGTCGGCCACCAGGTGGACGCCCACGATCTTGTTCTCGTTGATATAGGCGCGGACGGCGTCGGCGACCTCCTCGTCGGCGCGGAGCTTGATCAGCTCGTACTGGGACTCGGTGTTGTCCATGCGGCGGCGGATGGCGGAGGCGTCGCCGTCCAGTATCTCGGCCAGACCCGCAGCCAGAGAGTCCTTGGTCCAGGTCACGGGATCGTCCTTGTCATTGACGGCGCGGTCGATCTCCAGCGGGGAGAGGATGACGGTCTCGGCGCTGGCGGAGATGGCCATGATGTTGCCGCTGCGGTCGTAGATGGTGCCGCGGGAGGCGGTGACCACCGTGCGGCGGGTCTGCTGGTTCACGGCCTTGCTCTGCAGCTCCTCATGGCGGACGATCTGAAGGTCGAACAGCTGGAAAAACAGCAGCACGAACATGCCGATGCCCATGACGAGCATCAGCACGAAGGAGCGGGTCTGGATGACCCGATTGGCGCGGCGGATATTTTCATCCTTGCGGTTGGGGTTTGGTCTGCGTTCTGTCACGTTCTCTGCCTCCGAATGTGGGGCCCGGCGGCTCTGTGCCGGACGGATCCTCGAATGCCAAGCAAGGAGCAAGAAGTCGCCTTCTTACTCCTTACTGCCTCATGATATGGCCGCTGTCAGCGGAAATATTCCAGCACATAGGCCCAGCCATCCTTTGCCTTATCCAGCAGGCCGCCGGCGCTGCCCTCCGCCTTGTAGAGGGTGACGCTGTCGCTGCCGGACAGGTCGATGTACTGGATCTGGCCGCTGGTGGGCTTGGACATGCCGGCGGCTTCGGCGGCCGCCTTGATGGTGGCCAGATCGAAGGTTTTTTCATACTCCGTCAGCAGCGCGATGTGCTGCTCGTCCAGATCGGAGATCTGGCGTTTGATGGAGGACACGCTGCCGGACACATCGGTGAGGGTGACGTAGCCCAGCATCAGCACCACCACCATGGCCAGCAGCACTATCACGCCGCCCGCCACCAGCGGGGAGGGACGTGCGGCGGCGCGGGCCTGGGGCCTGCGGCGGGGCAGGGGCTTTTCC
>ENA-UAOV01000648-UAOV01000648.1-human-gut-metagenome-genome-assembly--contig:-NODE-648-length-13574-cov-7.286782_pt1 | contig 13574 bp, 8 predicted proteins | sample MGYA00243472_ERZ654562 | MGnify/ENA primary metagenome ERZ654562 (study PRJEB26926, sample SAMN06164391) | human gut metagenome | biome: ENVO:00009003; feature: ENVO:2100002; material: ENVO:00002003... | reverse complement strand
CGTCGGCAGCGTCAGATGTGTATAAGAGACAGTATCGATCGAGCCAATGTATTATTATACGAAACATTAGCAAACTCTTCTGTTAAATTAGTCTCCGCCTTAGGATCGAGGAGATCGTCACACGAATAGAAAACTACCGAAAACAATAGCCCGACAATAACCGGAATCTTATATGGTTTCATAATACTTAATTTTAATATTAAAGTTGAACACTAAGTCCTAAACTCACCGTTCTCATTGCCGGATAACCGGTCATAGTCTCCGGGTCGGTAAATCCGGCCATATGGTCTAACGAGAACAAGTTAGTCCCATTCATGAAAACTCTTACTCCTTCAATTTTTATCTTTCGAGTCAAATTCTTCGGAATTGTATACCCTATCTCCAAAGAACGAAGTTTCAAAAAATCACCGTTCTTCTGCCAAAAAGAAGAAGACTGATAATTGTTCAGATTATTGGAGGCCGAAAGCCGAGGATAAGTAGCTGTCGATTTTGTATCCTCTGTCCACCTATTCAGTGCAATAGAAGAAATCTGTCCATCATTCTGGAAGGCTTCGAAATATGAGCCGCTCCAATAAACCGACCGATTCAAAGCTCCTTGAAATAAAACATCGAAATCAAAACCCTTATATGTCAATCCCGCATGCAAACCCAAAGTACACTCAGGGACATCGGTATAACCTATGGCTTTAAAATCTTCCGAATCGATTCTTTTATCGTTATTTAAATCGGCATACTTCAAATCGCCCGGTTGAACCGCTGCAAAAGTCTGCTTCGGCGAACTATCTATTTCGTTTTGGTCGTTAAAGAACCCCAGTGCTTCTAACAAAAACGGTTGATCAACCCTATGCCCGATTCTATACTGATAAGCATAATTTTGAGGAGCCTCGGCATTATACAATATTTTATTTCTTGCAAACCAAGCACTTGCCTCCACAAACCACGTCAAATCTTTGGTTTCTTTTCCGGTATAACGCACCACAGCCTCGAATCCTTGGTTACTCACCCGCCCAATATTCAGTTCAGGACGCTTGAATCCTACAAAACTAGGAAGTACATCATACGGCATCGTCAAAATATCATATCGCTTTTCTTTGAAATAATCAGCCGTAATGCTTAATCTATCGGAAAGAACGGCATCGATACCGATATTAAATTTTCTGTCTTTTTCCCATGTAGCATCTGGATTGGCATAATAATTCTGAACGTAATAATACGATGCAGCATTCGACTGACCGAGATAATAGTTTCCACCTGTATAATACTGATTATACGGGAATCTTGTAGATCCGTTATCTTTATTCCCTGTGAGTCCATACGAAGCCCTCAATTTAAGGTAATCTACTATTTTGTTACCTTTTAGGAACTCTTCATTAGAAATCACATACCCCAACGATCCGGCCGGAAAAAATCCAAAACGTTTTCCGCGTGCATAATTATCGTTGCCCGAGTAAGCAAAGGAAAACTCTGCAACGTACCGCTTATCGTAAGAATAAGTCAAGCGACCACCCGAAACGATATCCTTATACGGTAAATCGGTAGATGATACGTTATATTCCTCATAACCACCCATCAACATAGCATCCACATGATGCTCTCCGAAAACCCTATCATAGTTCACAAAACCATGAACGACAAAATTCCGCCATTGATTATACGCACTTTCGCTTATAGACATAGAAGAGGTTTCACCAAACTGTTGTCCGGACATATCATATCGGGCATAATCCCTAGATGCTATGGTATACGATTTATATATCGTATTGAAACCGACCGCTCCCGAAATACTCAACCCCGGGGTAATCATACCCAAATCGCCTATTAACTTAGCGGACAATTGTGCAGATCGCTTATTCGTAGAATAATATCCTGTTTCTGTAATCTCTGCCCACGGATTATAATAGGCAGAATTACCTCCTATTTGGCCATTTTCATGATAAATCGGAAACGCATTGGGCGGAAGTTTTGCCATTAAATTGAATACATTCGTACTATATTCACCGCTTACGTCATTCCTTACTCGCCCAGGATTCACACGATCCTCTACACTTCCCCCCAAAGTAAATTCCGAAGAGATGCGTTTCGACAATTTCACATCGACATTCGTCCTGAAATTATATCGCGTATACGAAAAGTCCTTCGTATAATCCGACTCTTTTTCTGTACCCTTATATAATCCCTTATTCGTCGCGACATTCAACAAAACGAAGTATCGTACGACATCGGAACCACCTCTTGCCGACAAATCATAGTCGGCAATCGGCGAAAGAGTTCGAAGCAGTTGATTATACCAATTTACATTCGGATACCTATATTTATCCGTTCCATTCTTATAAGCCTCCAAATCGGCAGGAGAATACACCTCAGAGCCCGGACCTAAATCGTTAACCATAGCTTCGTTGTATAACTGGGCATAGTCATACGATCCTAAAAAATCCGGTAACCTCATGGCCTGCTGCATACCGAAGCGAATGCCCAGTTTCAGTTCCAAAGGTGCATTCACACCTCTCTTTGTCTTTACAAGCAATACACCATTGGCAGCCTTATTCCCATATATCGCCGCAGAGGCAGCATCCTTTAACAAATTAACCGACTCTATTTCCTGAGGCGTCAACTGTTGAAATAATTCCAACGTAGAAGGGAAACCGTCAATTATAATAGTAACGTCCCGCCCTGTTCCAAACGTGCTTATACCGCGAGCATGCAACGTAGGGGCATCGTTCCCGGGCTCTCCACTCTGTTGACCCACTGTAAGTCCCGGAAGTCTCGCATATAAAGTATTTGCAACATTCGTGGTAAACGACTTCGACATTTCATCTCCCTTTACAGAAGATATCGCACCTGTCATTTCCCATTCTGCCCGCTCTCCATAAGCAATCGGAACCATTTTTTCAGAAAACGTCGAATCGGTATGAACCACCTGAGCAGATAAAAGCCCAGTAAACAACAAACCTTGAACCAGCAAAAATATTTTATGCTTCATGAGGCAATCTTTCTTTATCTTCATGTTGATCATAGTACATCTGAATTAATAACCTGGATTCTGTATCAAATATCCCTTATTAACCTCGTTCGTAGAAAACGGGTGCAAATACATTTTTTTCGTAAATGTACGGTTCTCATACAAATAGGGCGTATAGCGGAACTCTTGCGGACTCGAATTAATCCAATAAATCTTAATGCCATACATAGCTCCACTCATCACTCCTTCTTGCTCGGCAATCATCCAACGACGCACATCCCAAAAACGATGGTTATCGAACGCTAATTCAATAGCTCGTTCATTACGAACCAATTCCCTAAAATCGGAATAGATTCCACTACCCGACAAAATAGCCGGTTGTCCCGAACGCTCGCGAATAATATTTATAGCCTCTCTTGCCGAATATTTATAACCATGTTTATCGTCCGGTCCATAAGCCTCATTCATAGCCTCGGCAAAATTCAAATAAATTTCATTCAATTGGAAAAGTGTAGAATTGGGAACAGGCTCTTGGTTATCGGGACGCATGATAGACGGAGAGACTAACTTATGCAACCAAAATCCACCATAACAATCATTGATATGCTTACCGGCCGCAACGCCCAGTTCTTCATTGGCTTCCCAAAGCTGAACCTCGGGCGTCTGTGAATTCCACCAAGATAAATTATATGCGATAGTCTGTGCAAAACGTCTATCCAAACTTGCCAACTTCGCTTGTAAATCATCGCCGCCGTTCCATTCGACTTTATTACCGTCACGATCTTCGTACTTACGCACAAAGTTCAACAAAGGTGTCGTCCCGTTTGTACCCGAACTACCGGCAATAATCGAGCCCGGAATAATACCCGACCACGGACGATTCCAACAACCCATACCCTGAGCGGCCTTCTCGGCTAAAATAATCTCGGGATTATCATACACCTCCCAACTATATTGATAATTGGCATCCACTCCCTGATCGGTAATCAAATAACAACCATTCGTTTCCGCCCAGCGAATGCAAGAATCGGCAACTGCGGCAGCACGCTCCCACCACACCATATTTTTAGGTTCGTTCAAACAAATGAGATTATTATTCGTCCCGAAATCCATATAAGGCTCGTTGGTATTAAACAATGGACTAGCAGCATACAGCAATACTTTAGACTTTAACGCCAACGCTACTCCCTTATGAACACGCCCCCTCAGATTCTGCAAAGCATTATCGAGCAAAGCCGGATAAGCCTCGTCAATATCCTGCAAGATGAAAAAAAGCATCTCCCTTAAACTGGCACGAGGTATTTTCAAATTATCGTCCAACTGCAAGCGTTCCCGAATAATAGGCATCCCGCCATAACGCTTCATCATCTCAAAATAATTCAACGCTCTTATCAACTTAGCCTCGGCTATCAACTGGTCTCTATATTCAGGAGTAATATCGGGGACATCATAAATCCTGTCCAAAAGAACCGTTATCTTCCTGATAGCTACAAAACGATAATCAAATCGAGAATCATCGGTACGATTAGCCGAGATAGAACCCTCGTTCCACCAGTTCATGCGATACCAGTTGGCACACGTCTCGGCCTCGTCGCAAGCTCCGGCGAAAATGTTCTCGTCCCTATTGGAATAAACATTCGAGTTCGCCGAAGCATACCCCAAATTAGAATGGATACCCATCTGATAAATACTCGTTAAGAATGTCTCCACTTGTGTTCTCGATGAAAATATAGTATCTTCTGTCACATCTCCTCCCGGCGGTTTTTCCAAATAGTTTCCCATCATATCTTCGCACGATACGACAGCGACCGGCAACACCAGAACTAATAAGATTAGTAAGGGAGAAACAAGCTGTTTAAGCCTTTTCAAATTTATATTCTTCAAATACATGGTATAATATTTTAGGTCGTTACTATCCAATTAAAAATTAACATTGAGCCCGAAGTTGAATACCCGTGTAACAGGATAAGGTTCGCTATTCGTCACTCCGGCATTGGCGACTTCGGGATCCTGTCCGGGTAACATATCGGTCCATGTCAATAAATTGCTTCCATTTACATAGATTCTGATCGAACCGATACCTGCTTTCTTCAAAGATTCTTGTCTGAATGTATAACCGACTTCTACGTTTTTCAAACGGAGGTATGAAGCATCTTCCAACCAATAAGTCGATGTTAGGTAATTATGTCCTACTCCATTCACACCATAGCGAGGATAAACGATTTTCTGGTTATTGACAAAACGCTCGTAACTCCAACTCTTCAACAAATCACGATTAGCTCCCGTATATTCGTAAAAGCCCCGCATAATACGACGAGAAGGCATATTGGACACGTGAGTCGCCCCCTGAAACAGCAATGAAATATCGAGATTTTTATAAGACCCTCCTAATGAAATTCCATACATGATTTCCGGAAAATTGGAATACCCGATAGGAACTTGGTCATCGTCATTGATTTTGCCGTCACCGTTAATATCCACATAACGAACATCTCCCGGCTGTATCTTATTATTATTGTTAGCCATCACATACTCGGGTCGTCCTGCGGCATTTACCTCTTCCCAAGAGTTGAAAATTCCATCGGCCACATAACCGAAGAATTGCCCGTAACGTAATCCTGTCCGATAGAGATAATCTTCATTACGGATAACTTCGTCTTGTTCCAAAATCTTATTATGGGCATACGTAAAATTAGCTTTTACAAAATAGCTCCAATCACCAATACGATCGCCGACAGAAATTTCTCCGTCCCAACCAGAATTTCTCATACGACCCATATTATAAGCCGGAAGATTCGATGCCGAAATACCGATGATAGTAGGAACCGTATTACGGTTACAAAGGATATTATCCCGATGCTCCATAAAGTAATCGAACGTTAAACCTATGCGATCTCCCCAAAATTTAACATCGGCCCCAACATTCCATTTGATTGCTTTCTCCCATGTCAAATCAGGGTTACCGGCCTTACTCTCGTTAGACCCCACATATCCCACATATGACGAACCCACTTCTCCAAAATAATACGAATTGCTACCTGTATAGGTATATACCGATGGCAAATATAAAAAGCGGTCTCCACCGATTTTATCGTTACCTACGGTTCCATACGACCCTCTTATTTTCAAGAATGACAAGACTTCATTTCGAGGGAAATAAGGCTCCTCGGTCAAAACCCACCCCAACGAATACGCAGGAAACCACCCGAAACGTTTGCCCGGGGCAAAATTCTCAGTACCGTTATATCCTACGTTTACTTCGGCCAAATAACGGTTGCCGTAATTGTACGTAACCCGACCGACCAATCCTTGATATCCATTAGGAATATTATACTTTAATGTAGGATTATAATATTTCCCTTGATTGTACAAGACCAATCCCGTTACCGTATGCTCCCCGAACTTGCCGGTATATTCCGCTCCGATTTCCGAATAAATGCGTATATTCCTGCTATTTGTTCCTTGATAAGTCAATTTCCCGGGATCGGTAGACGGAACAAAAATCAACTCATCGCCGGCTCTTCGCAAGTCATAGGTTATTCCACGGTCATTATAGGTCTTCGTTTCTGTACTATAACTCTTGTAAGAAAGAGCTCCACGCAAAGAAAGACCTTTCAATAAATAATCCATTTTATACGTGAACCGTCCCGATAAATTCAAATTATTTTCATACTTCGATTTCCAACCTCTCGTATAAGGACTGGCAGGATTGCGCCCGCTACCGAATACATCGGTTATCGTCACAACCTTGTTGTCAATCACTCCCGGTGCAGCATTAGACGGTGTCGAATTCAACGACTCCATAATTTGTCCTGTACTCCAATTGGGGTTCTGCAAATTTCCCATCTGGTTAGAAATATCTAAACTCAACAACAGGTTTTTCGTAACATTTATATCGAAATTCGAACGCATATTATAGCGTCTGAATGCAATTTGATAGCTATACCCCGGGTCATATATACCGGTATCCAACATACCGTTCTGCGTAAACACACCCAATGAAACGAAATATTTCACCCGCTCGGTTCCCCCGCTCACATTAAAGTTTGTCTGAGTCTGAGTCGAGAAATCCTTCAACATATAATCATACCAATTGATATCTGGATAAAACAGAGGATCAGAACCGGTTCGATATGCTTCGATAGCTTCCTCAGAGTAACGTGGAATATACGATAACTGAGAATAATAATCGTAAGCCTGAGCCTCATTATAAGCCCTTGCATATTCATACGAATTCATCGGTTCGGGCAAAAACGGGAAATTCGTGATAGCGACATTTGTCGAAAAACTAATTTTCGGTTTTCCCAACTCACCACGCTTTGTCGTAATCAAAATAACACCATTCGCACCTCTCACACCATATACGGCAGTCGCCGAAGCATCTTTCAAAATAGACAACGACTCCACTTCGTTCGGGTCTATATCGTTCAAGTTATTCACTTCGATACCATCTACCATTATCAAAGGATTCTGTGATTCCGCATCACTGGCGAAAGTACCGACACCGCGTATACGCAACGTAGACATGTCTTGCCCCGGTTCACCGCTTCGTTGCACACTCAACAATCCGGGAATCCTACCGCCGAGTGCATTGCTAATATTAGCTTGCGGCGATTGTAAAAGATCCTTTGTGGTTACCATAGAGATAGAACCGGTAACCGTTTCTTTTTTCTGTGAACTATAACCGACAACAACGATGTCGTCCAACGTATTGGCAACCTCCTCCAAAACAAATTGGAACCGGGTTTGTGAACCGACCTTTACCTGCTGAGGATTATATCCTATATAAGAGGCTTCCAATACATCTCCGGGGGAAACTTCCAGCTTAAATGCCCCGTTTATATCGGCCATAGAACCAATCGTCGTCCCCAATACCCGAACACTGGCGCCAATCAACGGTTCGTTATTGGCATCGAAAACGGTTCCCGTAATCTGTATCTTATTTGACTTTACAGCCTGAGCCTTACTTTTCGGTGACGATTTCTCTACCAGAAATAAACTCACTTGACGTTTATTCTTTATTTCATAAGAAATATTCGTTGTACTGAAAATCTGGTTCAAGACAGTAACAACCGGCGTATTATTGACTGTAACATTCACCCTTTTAGACAATTCGGAGTTCAAATTATCCGTATAGAAAAAAACATAATAATTGGTCGACTTCTCAATTTGAGACAAAACACTTTTAATAGGAACATTTCTCAAATTGAGAGATACATTGGTTTGCTGGCCCCATGCATACGGGAACATACCCAGCAAAAAAAGTAATAGAATCGAACGTTTCAATTTATTACAGAAATGCCCTCTCCCATACATTCCAAATAGATTTTTCCAAGGTAACATAAGTTTTTCTGTATTAGTAGTTAACAAGTTTTATAATTAACTTCTCTTCTTCAATAAAATAGTATTTCCGTTCATTTCATACGACATGGGAACCGTTTTAGAATCGGCCTTTTCCAATGAAATCGTACGGGAAATAGTTTCCAATACGTCTTTCGGATCATCGAACAAAACCAACTTTCCACTGCATTTCAAATCTTTAATATCCTTTTCGCAATCGATATAAAGGTCATAATGTCTGGAAATTTTCGCCAATATCATCGACAACGGCTGGCTGCGGAATTGAAGCAATCCATCTTTCCAACTGATAAAATCATACGTATTCGCCGCAGTAATATCCATAGAGTTGCTCGCCAAAGTCAGCATATGGTCAGGTTGCAAAATTTTCTTTTTCGATTCATCATTCGATTGAACCTCGACCAATCCTTCAACCAAGACAACAGACTGAGCCAACTCATCGTGATAAGCCATCACATTAAATCGAGTACCCAATGCCCTCACACTCATTTCCGAAGTTTTTACAAAAAACGGCCTTTCGGCATCTTTGGCAATCTCGATGTAAATTTCGCCATCGACATATACTTCTCGTTTATTCTTCTCAAAAGTTGTCGGAAAACGAAACGTCGAGCCCGAATTGACCCAAACCTTCGAACCGTCTTCCAATACCAAATGAGAAGCTCTGCGACCCTTAGGCACGATCAATTCATTATATTCGACCTTACTATCGTTTACATCTACTGCATATCGTTCGTCCTGCTGGTTTATCGACGAAATAGTCGCCTCGCCGCCTCCATACAACACATCGTCCCCCTCTTCAAGAGGAATCGTCCTTTCCCCGGCAATGACCAATCGGGTATCTTTCTCAAAATTAGATCGGTTCTTCTCTATCGTCGCTACTTGATTATCGGAAGTAAAAGGAGCAAAAAAAGAATAAACACCTACCGAAAGTAAAGCGACGATACATGCCGCTGCAAAAATCTTATAAAAGCCCACATACAAACGATGCCTCCGTATCGATTTCACTTGATCGTTGACATGCTCCAAAAGTTCCAGCTTCTCCTGTTCGGAATAAGTTTCATCATCGAATGTCATAGACGAAAGAAGTTGTTTCGCCGCTTCAATTTCTTGTTTTTTCTCAGGATTCTCTAAAACATAATTATCCCAAAATTCAACATCATCGTCGGTCAAAAGCAAAACACTTCTTAAAAACGAATCATCTTTAAGAAAATCAAGAATATTATATTCTGCCCTTGTTTTCATCTCTATCGTTTGGATATATTTTTTTTCAAATTTCTTTTATTATACAGACGACAAAATCCATTTTTTGTCCCCTCTTTTTCCAATTTTCTTTACCATAAACAGATTATTATAAAAAGAAAAGCCACTTTCAACTTTCGCATTTTACCAATTGCTCTCGACACGGCTTTTCTTGAAGACTGTATGGTCATGTGCATAAGAGAGGCGATCTCTTCATACTCCAACTCATGAATGAATCGCAGATATATAATCTCCCGTTGTCTACCGGTAAGAGAACTGAGTAATTTATTCAATTTTCCTTCTATTTCTTTCTTATCCTCCTCGGCTATCAACTCATTCAATATATTCCATTTTATAGTGAATTTATATTGATAATCATCTATACTACAAGTATCTACCGATACTTTCAACATATCTAATAAATTATTCTTCAAAGACCTGAATAAATAATATTTCAAGTTCCTCACTTCGCTAAGGCTCCTCCGATTAAGATATAGTTTAACAAAGACATCTTGAATGGCATCTTTCAATACTTCTTTTTCAAATCCCAAACTTCTGCCATATTGCAAAAGAAGATCGACATACTTATTATAAATAAAAGTGAATGCCGCATCATCTCCATCGACAAATCTTTGAAAAACGACCTCATCCATTGTTTCTGTTATTTTTCGATAAATTTAAAATCTAACACTACAAACCCAATTTCCTCGAAAAAAGGACTGCACCGGATAGTGGTGCAGTCACTCTTCCAAAAAACTATTTATATACAAATACCATCTTCGAGACTTCATATCTCCGGGAGGCATATATCTTCTTTATCAAATAAATTCCTGTGGATTGAGGTTTTTCTAACCGAAGGCCCGACAAGGTAAAATATTGAATTTCTATTACAGGCTCATCAGACTCGATAAAACTCGATTCTACGGAACTCGGAAGCCCGTCATATTCATAAGCGCCCATATCCACTGTTCCATTAACAACCCGCTCTTTTCCGGCTAAATCTTTATCATAATCGCCAATAGCCTCGTTATTTCCCGCATTTATCGCCAGACTCGAAGATTGAAGCATATAAGTTCCATCGACAAACTGAGGTTCGGCATTGAGATTGCCTACACCGCCCTCGGATTCAGGCCATATCGTATATGTAACTTCCGCCGTCGATTCGGGTCCCAGAAAAACGTTAGATCCGGCTGGTGTCGATTCAGACCGAGCGACATTATCGACAACGATACAATTCACAACCTCCGAACTGCCTTTATTTCCAAACCCTATACCACCGCCGCGGCCACTCGTCGCATCGTTTCCTACGACCGTACAATTTATTACATGAGCCACAATCTCTTCCCCAGCCGGTTCGGTTACCATGCTACAATCTATTCCGCCTCCATAATTGGCATTATTGGCCGTCCCGCCAATTTTATTGCCCTCGACCAAACAGTTCACGACATAGCCCGTTTTAATCGAAACACCACCTCCATTATTACCTCCTGTCGATGTATTGTTCGATTCGTCTGCGACACAATGATTATTTCGTATAATGGAATTCAATAAATACCCACCATCTAAACAGACTCCGCCTCCGACACCCGGTTTCTTTCCATCGGCTGCTATGGCTATATTATTCTCAACGATACAATTCTTTACGATTCCGCGAGCATACACGCCTCCGCCCACACCTTTAATGGAGCCATCGGTTTTTGATCCATAATTATCGTGGACGATACAATATTCTATCATTCCATCGGGGTGGTCGATATAAACACCACCGGCACGACCTGCGGCTCCCGCAGTAGAATTATAAGCATCCCCACCCGATATATCGAACCCTACAAAGTAAGACGCCGTCTTAAAATACAATACCCGGCGACCACTGCCTTTCAAAAAAGTCTCGATATTGTCCAACTGATAAGAAACAGGTTTTTCACTCTCTGTACCCTCACAATTTCCATACACCTTCACATCGGCTCTATTACAAGTAAAACTGGCCCCCTCTGGAGCTACGTATGTTCCTTTCTTTACAAAGATTTCGTCTCCCTCCGACAAATTGGTCGACGTCAATATTGCATTCAACGAAGTAGAGGTTTCCCAACTCAATCCGTCACTGTCTTCACTACCGTCTGGGGTAACAAAATATTTTACAGCATATGCGCTTTGAAATGAAAATACTGTAAAAACTAAAAAGCTAAGTAGATTTGTTTTCATGATATAAAGATTTAACGGTGACTGAAAAAGGGGTATTCGGCAAGCAATAGCCTGAGACGATATCGGAATTCCCTACCGAATACACCCAAACAAAACATCGAAATATTTATTTAACCGTGATGAACACCTTCTCGGTAATTATTTGCTTCGTATCGAAGGTCTTCTTAACGATATAAAGTCCTGAAACACTGGGATAAGTAACCTCTACACCCTGCAACGTGTAATACTGAGTACGTACCACTTCTCCCTCTTGAATTTCAACATCATCTATGGCACTACCGTCCGTTACCTCATAAGCACCTAAATCGACCGACGTACCGAATATACGGGCATTACCAGCCAAATCGGTATCATATCCTTCGATAGCAGGATCATCACCGGCATCGATACAAGGGCTACCTTCTGCCAAACGATAATTTCCTCCTGCTACATCGACAAATTTTGGATCGGAAGTAATTGCGCTGGCACTGACCGTTTTTTCAGGTACACAAATGGCTCCGATAGTCACTCTTTCCGGTAATTTACCATCTGTTTGAGGGTTACCGAAACGAATATTGGCATTACCTGTACCATAATCGTCTTCACGACATGTATTGTTCCATGCGATACAGTTGGCAACAGTAGCAGTCATACCGTCGGCATTTGTCGTCTGAAATCCGATACCGCCACCCAATCCTTGAACATGGTTCTTCGCAACGGTACAGTTAATCACATAAGCATCTTTTTCAGTACAACAGACGCCTCCACCTACCGATTGATTATTCAGCGACCCATTCACCGAATTCCCGACAACAAGGCTATTAATTAATTTACCCGACTTGATGGCGATACCGCCTCCTTGACTTTGGAAAGAATCCCCATCGTCGGTTGGAGTCGTACTGTTATTACGAATGATACAATTCAATACAATGGCATTATCGGGATTACACCCATTTCCCTCGGTTGCATCCAAGCAAATACCGCCTCCGATACCCGTAGACCAAGTTTTCGACGTATCTTCCCACGGAGCAGTAGTCGCAATGTTGTTTTCAATAATACAATTTTCCAACCTACCATTCAAGACATAAAGGCCTCCGCCAACACCTTTTAGAGCTTTCCCATTGGAACCTAAAATATTTTTAGAGCCATCGACACCTATATTATCATGAATATTGCAATACTTCAAAGTTGCCCCTCCATTATTAATATAGACACCACCGCCACGACCGACTCCTGTGGTCTCCGTCGATGCATCTCCACCAGATATATCCAGTCCATAAATTTCCGATGCCTTTCCGTCCAAATAAAGTACCCGTTTTCCTCCGGGACCCTTCAAAAAAGTTTCGAGCCCTTCGGCTGTCGTATACGTAGGCGGTTCGGTTTCCGTGCCGACACAATTCCCATAAACTTTGGCAGCAGCCCTCAACTTAAAACTACCCGTATACGTCCCCTTAGCGACAAAAACTTCGTCACCGGCAGCGGCCCAACTAAGAGCATCTTCCAAACTGGCGGCACTACTCCACGATGTTCCATCGCCCGAACCGGATTCTGTCACATAAATAACATCGGCATTCATTGTCGAAAAACCTCCGGCCAGCAATAACGCTCCCACTAGTAAAAATTTTTTCTCCATGTCATTTAAATTTAAGATTAGTAAATATTACTATTATTTGAGACGATGGGTATAAAATTTTATACCCATCATTCTCAAACTATTTTCTAAGTTTTTTATTTATTCACCATACTATTTCGAAAGGCTCGAAGTCATTTGACCGAAATAAAGTTTTTTTCAACAACTACTTTCTTGGTATCATACGTCTTCTTGACAATATAGAGT
>ENA-UAOV01000645-UAOV01000645.1-human-gut-metagenome-genome-assembly--contig:-NODE-645-length-13589-cov-3.987070_pt1 | contig 13589 bp, 6 predicted proteins | sample MGYA00243472_ERZ654562 | MGnify/ENA primary metagenome ERZ654562 (study PRJEB26926, sample SAMN06164391) | human gut metagenome | biome: ENVO:00009003; feature: ENVO:2100002; material: ENVO:00002003... | reverse complement strand
CACTGATTTCACTGTCATCGTTTACATCGCTGTTAAAAAGCTGAGTCTTGCCGAATTCTACAATACCTGCAACATATTTCTGAACAGATGTTGCATCTACAACCGTAATGTTTCCGTCTGGATATACATCACCGCAAGTCAGGCAGTTCAATTTGCCACCAATCGTTGTTTTACACTCTGCGCCGTTTTTAAGTCTGCAATATTTATAAGCCATAAGGCCCGTATCCTCGCCAAGCTGTCTTGAAATATAAAACTCCGCATAGCCGTTCTTATCGGGGACAAAAGATGTTACCGCACCTCCGCTGACAAAATATGCGCCCGAGGTTGCATAGCAAGGTTTGCCGCTGCTGTCTGTACCGAAATCCTCATATGTAAAGTCAAAATTCTTGTATGTGCCATCGCTGAGTTTTCCGGTCATTGTGCCATCATCATGAAAGACATCAGGAAAATAGTCGGAGAGTTTAATCCTCATCTTAACATATTCTCCGCCTGTTGAATCATAATTGAATTTCATACCCGTATTACCAAAATAACGATTATTCGCTGTTATCATATGGCGAGTAAATTCCTGATTTTTCGGGAGATTTACAAACTTCGGTGCATCAATACAGTCCTTAAACATCACGCTGTACTTTTGATAATCCGTTGATATGAACATTGCCCCGAAATTCTTTGCCGTATTTTCGGTATATCCCGTTGTTGTAACAAAAAGCTGATTGTTTGAGATTTTCTGCGTTGTACCTGTAACTTCAAAGTCCTTGTGATTTTCATCCTCGCTTACCGCACCTGTCATAAGAACCGAACCGATGGTAAGCACACCGCACATTGCGATTGCAGTTATTTTTTTAATCATATTTTTCATTTTTTATCCTCCGTTTTTATTGTTTATCTGTCCGAACCGACAACATATTTCTGCAAAACAGTTGCATCTTCACCGTGATGCAGTCTGCTGTAAATTATGACGCACGCTCACATATTACATAGTAACGGTCAAAACCGCCGTTGCCGTCACTTATGCAGGTAAACATCGTGAGCAAATCTCTGTCCTTCTGCAAATAGCAGTCGCCTGATTCGCTCGGCTTATTGACTTTGGTTTCAACGACCTTGTAATTGAGTGTATCCCAATAATTTGTGATTGAAACCCTGTCACCGATTTTGAGGTTGCGGAGGTTGTCAAAGAATATTCGACCGATGTATCCCGTGTGACCTGCAAGGACTGCGTTTGTATTCTTACCGCCAATCGGCAATGAGGTTGCACTCATATGTGCCGCACCGTAGCTCATATTTGAGCTGTTCGCACCGAGGTAAATCGGCAGACGCATATTTATTGTTTCGGCGGTAACATAGCCGTAAATGCCGTCCGTTATGCCGTAATCTTCAAGATTGACGGCAGCCTGTGAATAGGTATCGTTGCGGAGCATTTCATACTGGTTTGTTTCAAGTTTTTTGTTGTAGGCAACGCTGTCATTGAAAAGTCTGTCGAGATCAGCCTTGAAAACGACGGGCTGTTTGGAGGTACGCTTGCCGTCCCTATCAATTTTGTAGCCCTCTTCGTCAACCTTGCCGTCCTTGACCGCCTGTTCAAAAGAGCCGTCCTCAGCTTCTTCAACACGGGTATCAAAGCCGTCAGCCTCACCGTTTGAAATCTGTGTTCCGATAAAATTTGATATAGTGGGGAATGCGACAAGACCTATTCCGACAACGAGCATTGCTATTGCCACACCCGTAAGTATTTTTTTAATCATCGGAATCACCGCCCAAATCATTCTGATTTTCGTCAGCCGAGTCATCTCTCAGCCGTTTTGCATCGTTTGACTTCTTCTTTTTACGCTTGAGCAGAAATACAACCACAAACACAACAAGTGCAACAAAGCCGACAATTATGCCGATTGCGACTGCATAAGGGATTTTGTAACCGAGAAAGAATATGTAACCGTTGTCAAACTTTGCAAGTGACACACCTGTTTCAACATATTTAGTATCATCGTATGCAACATGCTTGCCACGCACAAGAAGTCTGTGAGTATTAACGCCGTATGGGGTACAGGTGAGGAGCGTTACAAGGTCTTCGCCGTCAACAATCCGCAAGGAATTGATTTCCGAGGGAAGAACAACTTCGATTTGATCAACCTCATATTTCAGCGTTCTGTCGAGAATATGAACATAAAATTCATCGCCTACTTTCATATCAGTGAGATAATCAAAGAAAGTTTCTCCCGGAAAACCCGAATGGGCAGAAATTACGGAATGTGTGCTTGCACCGCCGACAGGCAGGGAAGTGTTTTGAAGATGCCCTGCACCTTTAGAAAGAATCTCTTCGCTTGTGCCATGATAAATCGGCAGATAAACATTGATTTTCGGCACATCAATATAGCCGATAAGACCGTTATCATCAACATTGAGAGTTTTCTCATAATTTGCACCGATTTTCTGAAAAGCCTTTTCGTCGAACGGGTCGGTAATTATCATATTATTTGAAAGGCTGTTATTGTACTTTGTCGCCTCTTCAAACATTTTTTGAGTTTTCTCACTCGGCATCTGAGCAACCCTGTCGGTGTACTCCTTAACCATGCTTCGACTGACATAGTTATTAATTGCGGAGCTGACAAGCGGATAGCTCATTATGCCGATTCCTGCAACGAATATTAAAACTATTAGTAAAATTGACAGCTTTCGTTTCATAAAATTTTCCTTTTCTGCGTGTTTTTGTTCCGTTGTTATTATACTACATTTTGCCGTGCAGGGCAATACACGGCGAGCCGCCGTATGGACAGATATTATCCGCATATACGGCTCTTGTGTAAATAGAATGGGGATGCGTTGCCGCATCCCCTGAAAATTACATATATCATATCACAGATTTTAAGATAAAGATATTCGATTAATTATTTAGCTGCTTTCTTTCTCTTAAGAACAAAGAGAAGAACGCCTGCACAAGCGATAAGTGCTGCACCGCCAACATAGAACATCATTGTACCCATACCACCTGTCTGAGGAACAGTTACAGGGTAATCCTTAACTACTGTAGCACCGTTTTCAACTGTACCAACTGCTGTGTATGCCTTTGCAACAGCTTTTACTGTAAATACTGTAGCGTTGAGGTTGTAGTTAGCAGGAGCCTTTGTTTCCTTTACATAATATGTAACATCCGGTGTAAAGTAGAACTCGTGTGTGCCATAGTAGAACTTATCGTTGCCGTTAGTTGTTGTTGTTGCCTTAACAGTTACGCCATCAACTGTAATTGCCTCGGTGCATGCTGAATCCTTATAAAGTGTGAATTCAGCGCCTGCAAGCTTTGTTGATGTTGCGTTACCGTCAACCTTTGTTACATCAAGACCTGCAGTTGCAACATTTACAGTATTATTACCTGGCTTGTATGTGAAGTTGCCTTCATTACCATAGTAAAGACCGTCTGTGTTGGGGAGGTCTGTAGTAACTTTTTCAGCGATATCAGCATTTACCTTAGCAGAGAATGTTACCTTGACTGTATCATAACTGTAGAACTTGTCACCCTGAAGGAGTGCCTCTGATGCAACGACTGCGAATGTAGCTGTTGCATCATTGCCAGTGGCATCTTTATAAGCATAATTAGGTTCTACTGTGAAGTCGCCGTCCTCTGCAGGTGTTTCAACGCCGTCTTTGACAAAGTAAACCTTTACAGTACTGTCAATGAGTGAAAGAGCGTTGTCCATGTTATCAACAATTGCATATGTGCCAACCTTGTTAGTTGTTGAACCTGCTGTTGAAGCTGTAAGTGTGTACTCAGCGTTCTTCTGTGTACCAACTTTGTTGTCTGCAACTGTCTTTGTAACTGTGATACCAGATACATTAATCTTTGAAGCAAGGTTTACTGTTTCATAATCGTATTTCCAGTCTGTGCCATCGAAGTAAGGAAGTGAGATGAGTGAACCCTGTACAGACTTAACTGTACCAGGCTTCTTAGAGCAGTATACATAATAGATACCGTCTGCAAGGTCTGTAATCTCCTGTGTAGAAACATCTGCTGAACCGTCATATTTGAATGTAACAGTCTTATCAGCTGTACCTGTCCATGACATACCATCACAAATTGTGATGATGTCCTGGCTCTTGTCTGTATCTGTTGAGTTGAGAGCGTTCACAAGGTCAGTGTTGCTTGCATAAGCATCTTCAACTGTTACTGTACCTGTTGTAGTATCAACCGTTGCGAGCTTGAAGAATTTGTACTCATAGGTACCAACATAGTCGGCTTTATCACCTGTTGTACCGGCATTAGGGTTGCATGTTACTGTAAGTGTTGTAGCAGCGCTTGCTGAGAATGGGATCATGAGAGCAATCATCATTACTGCAAGAACAGCTGCAAAGATTTTCTTTGTAGTTTTCATTTTTCTTTCTCCTTTGTGTTTGATTTAATATATGTAATTATATTCTAACCGAATGGTTAAACTGAATTTGGGTGGCTGCATGTCGGACACCGGCTAACAACGGTGCCCGTAGCAGTCAAAGAGGTTTTTTATGAAAGAAACATATGATTAAAAAATCACCTGTTCTAACAAGTTAAATCATATTGGGTTACTTTCTGCGTCCTGCTCTGCGTTTTTTACGAACTTTTCCGTAATAGATTGCGTAACCCGTGAACATTGTCACCGCAAGACCTGCAACCGACAAACCGAGAACAACATAGCCGTTCATACCGTCACCGCTTGCCGAAGGCATTGTAATTGCACCGTCAACATAATTATATGTAACATCGTAATTACCCTCAACAGGAAGTGTGAAGTAGGAAAGTGTGTAGTTCGGGGTGTAACCCTCTGACGGTTTGTACTCAAACAGACAGTATGTTTGATATTTTGAAGTACCTGTTATATAATTGTCGGAACTTTCGTTCCATACAACTTTACCGTTTGTTTTTGTAAACTCGCCCTGACCGTCCTTGAAGATTGTCAGTTTGTCAAACACAGCCTGACCGTTGCTGTCTGTCGTTTTAGAAACCATATGAGTTTTCATTGTGGCATCTTTAATGATTGTATTGATATCATCTGCAGTAAAGATACCCTCACCGGATACCTTCATCACCGCAAATTCCGTATCACTTACATTACCGCCTGTCTGATTCTTCTTGTTTACTGTTGCGCTTCCGTGTGTGGTTTTATTTTCAAACTCGGCTTTATCAACAGAAGTAGAATTGTTGAAGTATTCTGCAAGCTCAGCATCGGTTTTGTCTTTAATAGCTGAGCTACTAACCTTAATATACTTAGGCGCTGTTACTTTACCGTTTTCAGAAAGTTCAATCTCGGCAAGCCAGGTGTTTGTATCCATTTTATAATCGGATGCATTTTCACCCTCGGCAAGAGCCTCGGTAATCTTAAATCTGTAAACACCCGCAGTGACTAATTTGAGGTTTTTGAATTCAACCTTACCGTTTTTGTCAGGTGTTTTCAAATTCGTGGAAATTGTTTTTGCGCTGTTTGTCTTGATAATATTGCCGTCGGCATCCTGTTTTGCTGTATCCATTGATTCAAGACCTGTCAATGTATAAACGAACTTGCTGCCGCTGTAAGCCTGACCGTCAAGAGTCTTATTTACCGAAATGGCAATGTTTGTAGGATTAACCTTATTGATAAATTTAAGCGCATTTCCTGCTTCGGCGAGAGTACCGACAAATGTACCGTTGAAGTCCTGATTGCCTACTTTATAAGGAACATAACCTATAACATTTTTCTCTGTAATCTTATAGGTTGCACCTACAGGAATATTGAGGAGCTTAATGCTTTCGCCCTTTTTGATTGTGAACGAACCGTCCAAGGGTGTACGGTAAGCTGTGTTTGAATAACCACTTGCGCCCTTCTCTTTGAGCTGATATTCAAGAGGATAGGTCTTGTAATCATAGGTTGAATCGTCGCCGTCAAAGTCGAGAGCAATTGCAAATGTAAACTGCTGATTTGTATCGTAATCGGTTTTACCGTCTTCACCAACAACATTCTTTGAAATTTCAAGAGGTGCTGTCACTATCTTGTTGGTATAGTCGAGCTGGAGCTGTGCATAAGCACTGTCATCCTTGTCATCTACAAGCTTGAATTCCGAGTTCGTAGTTGAACCGCTATCGATTGTTGAACCGACTCTGTTGTTAACGAGCTCCCAGTTTGTTGTGTATGTAAGCTTACTGCTGTTTGTTGACTCGTTAACCTTCATTTTATTGCCGGTCTTGAATGAGTTGTCAAAGTCAGCTATATAATTATCTTTAAGTGTGAAACCGCTGTTTGAAAGAGTTTCATTGCTTATGTTTTCGTCTGATTTTGTAAGCTTGTAGCCTTTACCGGAGGTATCGTTGCCGTTCTCTTTGATTGTATAATCAAAAGCTTCATTAGCTTTGAGGTCATCTGAAATTTCAGAAACAACATCGCCTGTATCAAGTGCCTTTGTAACCTTGAGGTCATTGTTGGCAGGTGTCATTGTGAAGTTTACTGAGAAGTTAGACTCAGCCTCACCACGCTCCATATAGAATACTACCATATGGTATGTCTTGTTAGGATCAAGCTGAACACCATTGTTGATTGTCTTTGTAACGGTGCCAAGGTTTGTAGGATGTGACGAACCGTCTGCAGAATACTGAGTGCCGTTACCGTTCCACATTTTACCGTAAAGATTTGAAAGTGTAAGGTCACCTGAAAGTTTATCGTTACTTACATTCTTCTGCTTACAGAAAATAGCACCTGTGTTGCTTCCAAACTGTGACTGCTTAAACTTGTAGAAACCGTCTGATACTTTATACGGTTGAACATACTTAGTTTCCGAACCCCATGTATAAACGCAGAAGCTAGCATAATCACCTATCTTAACCCAAAACTCACCATCCGGAACTGTAGCTTTTGTCGACGATGATGAAGGTGAGTAGTCGGCAAATACATCGTCAGCTGTTGCGGTCATTGAATTAAAGTCAATTGAACCGCTTGCCTCTTTATGGTCACCGCCGAGGTCGAGAGCAAGCTCTGCATCAGCACCTGTTGAATCCTCACCGATATAAACCCAAAGGTCATCGTCACCGCTGAAGTTAAAGGTTGCAGGTTCGTTGTCTGCAAGTAAACCGTTCTTCGGAACTCTGAAGTCTATATCAAGTCTGATACCGAAACCATAGTTATGGTTGTAACTTGTACCCTTGCCGGCTGAAGTATCAATAGTATTGAGTGTATCGTTCTTTTGTGCGTCACTGCCTTTACCCGTTGTGTTATTAAATGGGAAAATACCATAACCATTGGTGCCGCCGAAGCTACCCAGGTCATCGAGAATTCCATACTTCTTATCCGCACCGTAGTTAATTTTGGTAGGTGTGAGGTCGTTCCATGTGAAGTAGATGTTATCGGTTGCATCTTTTGAAGTGAATGCATAAGTAGTAACACCATCAGGGGCAGTAGTTGCACGGAACGGGAAAGATGACTTATAAACATTGGCAACTTTTGCATCATTAACTTTTGCATCATTATATTTAGCGGTTGAAAGTGCCTCAGCATCAAAGTAAGGAGCCTTGACACCATTTGCAACCTGAAGATTGCCCTTGCTGTCAAGCCTGTTGTACATAAGACCCTGTAAGGACTGGTTATAATTACCGTTGCCCCATGCCATACCGTTGGAGTTGTTTACTGCATAGTAATAGTTATCATTATAATCGTTGATGTTTGTAAGTCCTTCTGCGTGGGTCTTAAATGTACTGTACCATTTATCACCCTTGAACATATTACCGAAGTAGAGAGGATACTTCCAGTCAGACTTACAGTTTGAAGCAATGTTGCTTATGTAGCTGTTGAAGTTATCAAACTGATACCAGTAATTTTCAATATCACCATCGTTTTTCTTACCCTGACACTGAAGATACCCTTTCTCCTGCTCCATATCAGACCAGTAGTCAAAGTATGTTGCGTCAACGCCTACGATGTCAGGATTATCTTTGAATGAATTTTCAACGACAGCACCATAGTTTACATTGTCTATTTCCGAGAATTTTGTCCAGCCTTCGCCTCTGGCTGTCTTAACATATGTAGCCGTGTTATCGTTGTAGCCCGAACCATCATATCCCGAATCTGTCGGATATGATGTTGCAGAAGATGCACCGTTGAGGTTATGTTCGTTCGGATGGAATCTTAAAAGCGCACCCGCCGGAATTCTACCGCTGAACACCACAGAACCGCTTACCTTGGTGTCTTCGGTGTCTTTTGTAAGCTCAACTGTTCCTTCATAGGCATCGTTGTAGTCAAAAGTTGCATAAACCTTTGTAAGCGACTTCCAGTCATCGTTTGAAACATAAACTGTTTTATATTCTGCTTTCGACTGTTTGTCGGGAGCTTGAACAGAAAGGTATTTACTTTCTTTGAACGAGCCGTCAGTTGTAAGATAAAATTCTGTGTCACCCGAAGCACCCGAAATGTCAAGGGTCTTGATGAACGGATTAGTCCACTGACTTTTTGAAGCATCATAAAGAGCATTATCGGCACTGTATGAGTCGTTAATACCGAGGTCGCTTGTTTGTGTTTCGCCCTTGTTGCTGAAGATTACATTTTTATGGGATGACTTAACATCTACATAGTAGTAATCGCTGTCTGAAGATGTCTTAGTCATTGCAGCACCCGGCCACTCTGCGTTGAAGTCAGTATCGTTTACCCAAGAATATGCATAAGCTTCATTATAGGTATTATTGCTGTTATAAAGATAGATACGGCGAAAATCTTTTGCAACAGTCTTTTCGGGAAGAGTAAAATTAACCCCGGAAGAAAGCTCAATTTTTGTTGCACCGGATGGTGCAGTGGCTTCAAAAACTCCCGAAGGATTTTTGATTGCAGTACCCGTATCGAGAACCGTGCCGTCATCATCAGCAAAACGATATGTAACAGAAGAAAAATCTTTCCATTCCTTATTCTTGGTCAGGTTAATATAAATCTTCTGTCCCGAAGATGTTGCCGCAAATACATTAAGCAACGTACCCGACACGGCACATACCGAAAGCATGAGGGTAAGTGCAAGCACAAGAGAAAAGCTTTTCTTTGCGGTTATGCAAAGCTTTTTACCTAATTTCATAATTTTTTCTTCTCCTTCATTGCCGATTACTTTGTTTTGGCAGTCAAAGTACAATTAAACAGAACTGCATAGGACAGTCCAATATATCTGCCAACTAATTATGAAACGCAATTTTTTGAATTTGTTCTTCTTTTTTACTTGTATACAATTATATAATATTTTATTGCATATTTGTAGAGGCAATACAGCCAAACTTTGGGTAATATTTTTGGCTATTTTGCATATCTGCAAGCACGATTTAATATTTTTGACCATAATGTGATTTTATTACTTATTTATCGCCATTTTTTGTGTTTAAGATAAATTATACCCATTGTACAACCTTAACAGGCAGTTAAAAAGTCAATTTCGGCACTAAATTTGTTGATTTTTAATTCTTTTTTCAAAAATATCAAAAATTTTATGCAGGTTTACTCCAAGCTGTGCGTGCGGAAATATGTATTATTTTGCGATTGCTGCTTTTAAAATGCCCCAAAACCGGCATTTTGCAGAATTTTCCAGATATATTTTTATAATCAGTTTCTATATCCGATAAAATTAATCACCGAACACCTTGAAAATTCGGCACAAACAAAGGGCAGAGTATTGCTCTCTGCCCCTCAAAATGTAATTCACTTAAATCGCAATTATACAAACCGCTTTATGCAAACATATTAAAGATCTCTGCCGCAGCACTTCTTGTACTTTTTACCGCTGCCGCACGGACAGGGATCGTTTCTGCCGATTTTCTTGCCCTTACGGATAGTCTTGTTGACAGAATCCGTACCGTCTGCAGAAGTTTCTGTAGGCTGAGCAACCTGCTCACGGTGAAGCGCCTGCTTTACGGCGTCCGACTGTTCAACAGCTTCTTCATCATCGGATGCAGACTTTGCCGCTGCGGCAGCCCTCTGAGCTGCTCTCTTTGCCGCTGCAATTGCATCCTGTCTTTTCTGAATCTCATAAACACGCTTTGGCATAATGAGCATCATCTTGACAGTATCTTCACGAATGCTTTCAATCATCTCATCAAACATATCGAAGCCTTCAACTCTGTACTCAACAACAGGATCGTGCTGACCGTATGAACGAAGTCTGATACCGCTCTTGAGCTGATCCATATTGTCGATGTGATCCATCCAATGTGTATCAACATTCTTGAGAAGGTAAACACGCTCCATCTCACGGATTGTTTCCTCGGGAAGAAGCTCTTCGTTTTCCTTGTAGATTTCAAGAGCATCATCAACGAGCATCTTCTGAATCTCTTCGGGTTCCATATCTTCAAGATCCTCAAGACTGAAATCGTACTTAGAATCATCTCTGATAAGCCAGCCTGCATAGTAATCCTTAAGGCTCTGGAAGTTCCAATGTTCTGCAGGACCTTCGGGGAGATACTGCTTGATTGAAGTTGCGATTGTATCCTCAACCATTTTGAGGATTGTTTCGTGGAGATCCTCTCCGTTAAGAACCTGATCACGCTGACCGTAGATGATTTCACGCTGTTTGTTCATAACATCGTCGTACTGGAGGACATCCTTACGAATGCCGAAGTTACGAAGCTCAACCTTTTCCTGTGAGCCTTCGATAATACTTGTGAGCATTTTATTCTCAATAGGCATATCCTCGGCAACATTCATACGCTCCATCATCATTTTCATTCTGTCACCGCCGAACAGACGCATAAGGTCATCCTCGGTTGAGAGGAAGAAACGGCTGACACCCGGATCGCCCTGACGGCCTGCACGACCACGGAGCTGGTTATCAATACGGCGTGACTCGTGTCTTTCCGTACCCATAATATAAAGACCTCCGGCCTCTCTTACCTTTTCAGCCTCGCCTTTAATTTCTTCCTTATACTTGTCATTCAGTTCTCTGAATGTATTTCTTGCATTGATGATTTCTTCATCATCGGTTTCCGCATAACCTGTAGCTTCTTCAATAAGCTCCTCTGTAAAGCCCTGCTTACGCATTGCGGCTTTTGCCATATACTCTGCGTTACCGCCGAGGATGATATCGGTACCACGACCTGCCATGTTGGTTGCGATTGTTACCGCACCGAGTTTACCTGCCTGAGCAACAATTTCAGCCTCTTTTTCATGCTGTTTTGCATTGAGGACATTGTGCTTGATGCCTCTCTTTTTGAGCATTTTTGAAAGAAGCTCCGACTTCTCAATTGAAATTGTACCGACAAGGACAGGCTGTCCCTTTTCGTGAGCCTCAACAATTGCATCAATAACAGCGTGGAACTTGCCGTTTTCTGTCTTATAAACCGAATCGGGAAGGTCTTTTCTTAAAACAGGCTTGTTTGTAGGAATTTCAACAACATCAAGCTTGTAGATTTCCTGGAATTCTTCCGACTCTGTCTGAGCAGTACCTGTCATACCCGAAAGCTTTTTGTAAAGACGGAAGTAGTTCTGGAATGTGATTGTAGCAAGAGTCTTGCTTTCGCTCTGAACCTTTACGCCCTCTTTAGCCTCAATAGCCTGGTGAAGACCTTCGTTAAAACGACGACCGTACATAAGACGACCTGTAAACTCGTCAACGATGATAACTTCACCGTCCTTGACAACATAGTCAACATCAAGCTTCATAACGCCATTTGCCTTGATAGCCTGATTTACATGGTGCTGAATTGTAAGGTTATCGGGATCGGTAAGGTTTTCAATACCGAAAAATTCTTCGGCTTTCTTAACACCGCTCTGTGTGAGGGTTGCTGTTTTCTGCTTTTCATCAACAACATAATCAATGTCGTTTTCCTTGTAATACTCCTCCATATCCTCTTTTGCGTCAAGTTCTGCAAAACGCTGAACTTTAAGAGTTTTTGCAAAAGCGTCAGCCTTTGCATAAAGGTCTGTTGACTTGTCGCCCTTACCCGAAATAATAAGAGGAGTTCTCGCCTCATCAATGAGAATTGAGTCAACCTCATCGACAATTGCAAATGCGTGTGGGCGCTGAACCTTGTTTTCCTTGTAAACTACCATGTTGTCACGGAGGTAGTCAAAACCGAGTTCGTTGTTTGTTCCGTATGTAATGTCTGCGGCATAAGCCTTTTTTCTGCCCTCATTATCGAGATCGTGGCAGATAAGACCAACCGAAAGACCGAGGTATCTGTAAAGCTTGCCCATCCACTCTGAGTCACGACGGGCAAGGTAATCGTTGACTGTTACAATGTGAACACCTTCGCCTGTAAGAGCGTTGAGGTATGCAGGGAGGGTAGCAACCAAGGTTTTACCTTCACCGGTTTTCATCTCGGCGATTCTGCCCTGGTGAAGAACGATACCGCCGATAATCTGAACGGGGAAGTGCTTCATACCAAGCACTCTCCAGCCTGCCTCACGACAGGTTGCAAATGCTTCGGGGAGAATATCGTCTGTTGTTTCGCCGTTGGCAAGTCTTTCTTTAAGAATTGTTGTCTGGTTCTTGAGTTCACTTTCGCTCATAGCCGCATATTTATCTTCGAGTGCAAGCACCTTGTCACAGATTGGTTGCACACGCTTAACTTCACGCTTGCTGTAGTTGCCGAACATAGCCTTTAAAAAATTCATCAGGGTTCTTCCTTTCAATGTACCGAAAAAATCGGTCAAACTGTATTTTCAATAATATAATTTTAATTTACTGCACCGCAGACGCTCCAAGGCTTTTTGCAGCCTGAATCATTGCGGCCTCAACCACGGGACCGGCATATTGGAAACCGAAACCCGAATCCTGTACAACACAGGCAAAGGCGAGAGGGCAGTCCTCATCTTTTGAGTAGCCGACCATCCAGCCGTTAGGGTTCTTATCATCGCCGACTTCACCCGTACCTGTTTTGGCACAGACTGTAAGTCCGCCAAAAAGGTTGTCACCGTAGTAATCCGAAACGGTATATCTCATAACATCATCAAGCTTTGTCGCCGTATCGGATGAAAAAAGCTCCTGTCCGCTGCTCTTGTAGTTTATGCCGAGTGCGGAGAGTATGGACTCATCTTTGATAAGGGTAGGGTTTGTAGCCTTACCGCCGTTTGCGATTGCACCGCAGATAATTGCCATCTGCATCGGGTTTACCTTGTCATTATACTGACCTACGCCCGACCAGCCAAGCTGATTTTCATTGGCATCGCTGACATCATATGAACCTTTTGCGGTTTTAATTCCGTCAACATCAAAGGAGCTGTTAATGCCGATTTTCTCGGCAGTTTTTGTCATTGTGTCACTTCCGAGTTCAACGGCAAGCTTTGCAAAAACAATATTGCAGGAATGTGCCATTGCCTCTTTATATGTCAGCGTTCCGTGAGTTTCCGTACAGGTAACTTCACTTCCGCCTATGTTCTCACTTCCGTTACAAACCCAAGTGCGGTCATAAAGGTCGGGAATATTCTCGATTGCCGCCGCAGATGTAACGATTTTGAAGATTGAACCCGGAGTAAAGGTTGACGAAAGCACATTATCAAGGTAAACGCCCTCGTATTCGCTTTCGTTGTCCTCGGTAATTTCGGGAGGAGCCTGCGGATCGTAAGCCATGGTGCTTATGGAACAGATAACCTCGCCTGTTTCTGTCTCTTATACACATCTCCGAGCCCACGAGACGG
>ENA-UAOV01000486-UAOV01000486.1-human-gut-metagenome-genome-assembly--contig:-NODE-486-length-17171-cov-4.481070_pt1 | contig 17171 bp, 20 predicted proteins | sample MGYA00243472_ERZ654562 | MGnify/ENA primary metagenome ERZ654562 (study PRJEB26926, sample SAMN06164391) | human gut metagenome | biome: ENVO:00009003; feature: ENVO:2100002; material: ENVO:00002003... | reverse complement strand
GGCGGATATAACTTCGGCAAGCTTTTCACGGCGGCGACGAAAAAGCGACAGGCTCGAATCGCGTGGGAAGAAATCCAGAAATTTATAACGGTCGACAAAGACCTGCAGGCGCTGTTTGACGTCAAGGATTATAAGAGTCTTATCATTGCCAAACGCACCGGATGTACGATTGAGGCGCTGTCGAGAGAGAGCGGGCTTGACGATGGTTTCCGCGCTATCTTCTGCTCGGTCGACGAAATCCACCAGCACAAAGACAACGGAATTTATAAAGCTTTGTACAACGGCCAAGCCTCGCTTGACGAAGCTTTGATATCCATGATAACCACGCGCGGAAAAAGCCTGAACAGCTTCTGTCGCGAGATGGACGATTATTGCCTGCAGATACTTGCCGGCACGGCGGAAGCCGACGACTTTTTTGTTGACATTTACACACTGGACAAAGAGGACGATCCATTTGACGAGAGCGTGTGGTATAAGGCAAATCCGCACCTCGTGACAGTACCGAGCGCGCTCGAACAGCTCCGCCGCGATGCGCAGACGGCGAAGCAAATGGGCGGCTTTGAAATGTCCGACTATATGACGAAGCGCCAAAATCTGTGGTATGAGTACGGCGACACGCAGTACATCACGCCGAACGAGTGGAAGCTTGGCCGGACGGAGCTGACGATAGAGAATATGCGCGGTCGCAGATGTTTTGCCGGGCTTGACCTTTCGAGCGGCGGAGACCTGACCTCGCTCGCGCTGCTCTTTCCGCTTGACGACGGGAAGATATATATCTGGTCACATTCCTACATTCCGGCGAAACGACTTGAAGAACATATTATCACGGACACCGCACCGTATGATGTGTGGGCAAAGTCCGGCTTGCTTACGCCGTCCGAAGCGGTCGGCGGTCTGAAAAACGACTATCTGCAAATCGTAGCGGATCTGAAAGAACTGCAGGAAAAGTTTGAAATCAACATCGCCTGCATCGGATATGACCCGCACAACGCGGATGCATTTTTGGAAGAACTTGATACGCTCGGCGCGCCGTTGCTTGAAGTTAAGCAGTCGGCGCGTTTTCTGTCGGACACGACGGTTGACTTTGCACTTGAGGTCAAAGCCGGAAATGTGCTTTACGACCAGCGGAACGCGCTGATGTCGTGGTCTATTGTCAACGCGAAAAAGACGAAAAACTCTTTTGGCGAAATCAAAGTCGACAAGGAAGTGAACGCACGGCACGCGCGCATCGATGTCGTCGACGCTATTATCGACGCGCATGTCGCGTATCGAAAATCCAGCAAAGAAGAGACGCCGGACTATGAAACGGTGGTCGAAGATTATTTGAAGAAAATGGGGTGGGCTTGATGCCATTGTTTAAGAAAAAAAGTGCAAGCGACCAGCAGACGGTCGAGCGGCAGGCGCTGCTTGATTTTCTCGGCATAAGCGACGACGGCGAGGCTCTGGGCGAGGCGACATATTTCGCCTGTATAAAGATCCTGTCAGAAGCTATCGGGAAGATGCCGTTTAAAATCATGCGCACGACATCCGGCGGCGGAATCGAGACGGCGAAGAAGCACGAGCTTTACCGTCTGCTCGCAATCCGTCCGAATCCGTATATGACCGCGACACACTTTTGGTCGACGGTCGAAATCAACCGAAACCACTACGGCAACGCGTATGTGTGGATAACGGGAGCGGGCAAAAACACAAACCTGTGGTGCCTGCCGCCGGAGAGCGTGGAGATATACTGCGACGATAAAGGAATCTGGAACAGAAAGAAAGGTGCTATCTGGTATCTTTTCCACAACCCGAAGAGCGGCGAGACCGTCCGGATTCCGCACGACAGCATTATGCACTTTCGCACTTCCGTTTCCTTTGACGGCGTCGCCGGGCTGAGTGTCCGAGACCAGCTGAGCACCACGCTCGGCGGGAACATGCGCGGGCAGAAGATGCTGAACGAGATGTACAAGAACGGTTTTACCGCAAAAGCTGTTTTACAGTACACCGGAAACCTGAACGACGAGCTTGAAAAGCGATATACCACGAAAATTGAGGAGTATATCACCGGAAAGGTCGACACGGTCAAAAACCTTGTGCCGATTCCGGCGGGGTCAACCATTCAGCCGCTGAATATGAAGCTCGCCGACAATCAGTTTATCGAGTTGAAAAAATACTCGGCGCTGCAGATCGCCGCCGCCTTTGGAATCAAACCGAATCAGATTAACGACTACGAAAAAGCAAGCTATGCCGCAGCCGAGCAGCAGCAGCTTGCTTTTTATATTGACACGCTTTTGTACATCTTGAAGCAGTACGAGGACGAGGTCACCTACAAACTTCTGAGCGACGAGGATATCGCAAACGGGTATTTTGCAAAATTCAACGCGGCGGTCATTCTCCGCGCGGACTTTAAGACACAGCTCGAGGCGATGGCAACTGCAGTACAAAACGCCATTTACACACCAAATGAGGCGCGTGCCTATTTGGATAAAGGTGAACGTCCGGGCGGTGACCAGTTGATCTGCAACGGGTCAATGCTGCCGTTGACGCAAGCCGGAATACAGTACGCCAAAGGAGGTGAAAAAGATGAAAATTGACAAATGCGCCATTGTCAAGAGCCTTGACCTTGACGATGACAAAATGGCGAAAATCAACGCCTGTACGCTGAAAGAGCTGACCGCCGAAGAGGTATTTGCCTTTAAAATGGTCGCTTGCGACAACGAGATTGACCGCGACTATGAGGCATTTTCCGGCGAGACGCTTGAGCAGCTTGCCGAGCTGTACAAAGGCAAGACCGTCATAAGCGACCACAATCCGCAGAGCGCAAATCAGTGCGCACGGATTTTTGACGCGGAGGTTATCACCAGTCCCGGCGAGACCACCAAGACCGGCGAAGAGTATAAACAGCTTGTCTTACACTGCTATTGCATTAAGGCAACGAGCGGGCAGCTCATCGCCGAAATTGAGGGCGGCATCAAAAAGGAGTGCAGCGTCGGGTGTAGCGTCAAGTCTGCGCAGTGCTCTATCTGCGGCGGCGACGCCAGACAGTGCGAGCACTATTGCGGCGAACGGTACGATGGCGCGCTTTGCTTTTATAAGCTTATCGGTGCCGTCGACGCTTATGAGGTTTCTTTTGTCGCGGTTCCCGCACAGCGCGCGGCGGGCGTGACCAAAGAGTTTGAGGGCGACGAACCGCCCGAAGAAAAAGAAAAGTCCACAGACTACATGGATGCCATACGCATCCATGAAAATTTTATCTACATGGAGGAATCAAACGATGAATAAGAAAATGAGAGATCTGCTTGCCAAAATCAAGTCCAAGACCGAAGAGGCAAGGCAGCACAATGAAGCAGGCGAGGTTGACCTTGTCAAGGCTTGCCTCGACGAGGTTGACAACCTCAAGAGCGAGTACGAGACCGAGAAGCGTCTTTTTGAGGCAGAGCAGGACGAGCTTGACCCCGAGGAGCACGGCGAGGGCGGTAATGACGTCAACGTCAACGAGGAAAAGAGCTTTGTCGAGTATCTGAGGAAGGCCGCATCGTCCGGTATGTCGCAGGGCAGCAATGGCGCAATCATCCCCAAAACGATTGCAAGCAAAATCATAACCGATATCGTCAACGTGTCGCCTATCATCGAAAAGGCGACGAAGTATTACACCAAGGGCGCGCTGTCGATACCGGTTTACGGCACCGACTCGGACGCGGATTCGCCGACCGGTGATATCGCCGCTGCCTATCAAGGTGACGAGTTCACCGCACTGACCGCAGGTCAGGGCAAGTTTACAAGTGTGGACATGTCCGGTTATGTCCTCGGCGCGCTGACCGTGATATCGAATAAGCTTATCAACAACACTGATATCAACATTGTCAGCAAAGTTGAAGAGCTTATGACCGAGGCTTTCCGCGTCAAGCTTGAGCGCGAGCTTATCCACGGCACGAGCGGTAAGATGACCGGCGCAGTATCGACCACCAACAAGATGACTCTGACCACTTACACGCTGGCGGGCATCACCTTTGATGTCCTGATAGAGATGCAGGCGATGATACCGCAGATCTACCAGTCCAATGCGATGTGGATTATGAGCAACAAGACCTTTACCGCGCTCCGCAAGACCAAAAACTCGCAGAACGAGTATCTGATGAAGGATATCGAGAACGGATTCGGCTGGAAGATCCTCGGCTCTCCGGTCTATATCTCCGACGCGATGGACGAGGCAACCAAGCAGGAGGGCTATCCTGTCCTTTACGGCGATTTTTCCGGCATGGCGCTGAAAATCGCGAAGCAGCTCGAGCTGCAGGTGCTTAACGAGAAGTATGCCGACAAGAACGCAAAGGGCGTTGTCGGCTGGCTCGAGGCAGACTCCAAGGTCGAGAACAATCAGAAGATTGCTGTCCTGCAGTCCGGCAAGCAGAACGGCTGAGGCGGTGTAAACAATGGCCGTATCACTGGCGGAGGCTAAACGCTTCCTGCGTGTCGATGACGATGTCGACAATGCAATGATAAAAGGCTTTATCGACGCGGCCGAGAAGTTCCTCTCGGCCGCTGTCGGCAGCGACTGCGACCTTGAAGATCCGCGCGCACAGTTCCTTGTGCTCGTCGCCGTGCGTGATATGTACGACGGCGGCGAGCTAAACCGCACGGTGTCGGCGAACACCGAGAAGCTTTTTAACAGCTTTGCACTGCAGCTGAGAACGGAGGCGGGTGCCGATGTATCTGAAAAACAGAATTGAGGTCGCCTATATCGACAAGAGTGGGCAGGACGCCGACGGTTACGAGAAAAACACCGAGCGGCGCCTGCCGCTGTGGGCGCACGCGGAGTCGTCAAAGTCAAGCGAATTTTACGAGGCGGCGCAAGCCGGCATGAAAGTCGAGCGGGTCTATGTCGTGCGCTCGCGGTCTTTTGACCGCCGCAGCAAGTTTGTCTACGACGGCGAAACAAAGCTGCAGATAACGCGCGTTTATGACCGTCTCGACGGTCTGACGGAGCTGCACTGCTCCGACATGAAGGTGGACTGAATGGGAAAGTTTGATTTTGAAATAGATCCGGCTTTTTTACGAAGTCTCGGCAAGCTGTCGGATGTCGACAAGTACGCGCCGCAGATGGTCAATGCTGCGGTGCCAATCCTCGAAAAGCGGGTCAAAGCCGAGCTTGCGAAACATCGCAGAACCGGCACGATGATTGACAGCGTCAAAAAGACCCGCGCAAAGAGGACGAAAGACGGTGCATATATCGCCACGGTCAGACCGACCGGAGTTGCGACACAGTACATTAACTCAAAAGGCGAGCTTAAAGAGCGCAAAACGCCAGTCCGCAACATGGAGATTCTCGCGCACATGGAATATGGCACGAAAAAACAAGCACCGACACCGATCTTGACTAAAGCTCTAAACGACAGCAAGAGCGAGTGCGAGCGGGCGATGGCGGAAGCTTTTAAGAAAGAAACGGGGTTAAAGTGATGAATGTGAATCAGCTGATAAGGTCGGCACTCGGCGATATGGGAATGAAAATCTATCCGAATTTTTATTCCGGCGACGACGAGGAGTATATCACTTTTTCCTATCTCGACGAGCGGCCGGAGTTTTGGGCGGACGATGAGCCGATATATGACGGCACATATGTGCGCGTGTCGCTGTGGACGCGGAACAATCCGCAGAAATATAAAAAGCAAATCAGAAAACGGCTCCGCGCGGCGGGCTTTACGGTCACGTCAACTGCGGAACTGTACGACAAAGAAAAAAACTATGTCCAGATCGCGGTTGATGCCGAAATCGAGGGCGTAGTCAATGATGAGGAGGATGATTAAAAAATGGCCCAGTTTAAAGCATCTCTGCCTGTTTTCGCGCCGATTAAGTCGGAAACCGACTCGGCGATAACCTATGAAAACGGTGCTTTTGTCGGCAAGATGGTCAAGACCGAAGTCAAGCCGAACAAGGTCGAAGGCTCTCTCTATGCCGACGACGCGCTGGCGGAGTATGAAACAGAATTTAAAGATGCCGACATCACGCTTGAAACGTCAACTATTCCGGTTGAGGTTTTTGTGAGCATGTTCGGCGAGACGAAGACCGAGGGCACGGGCTCGACGACTCCGAAGCCCGTCGTGCTGACATCTAAGGCCGGCGACGCGCCTGTTTACGGCGGATATGGCTTTGTTTCCGTCGAGGTCGTGGACGGCGTGAGAAAGTATCTGACTTATGTTGTCCACAAGGTCAAATTCTCGCTTCCGAGCGAGACACACACCACCAAAGGCGACAACATCACCTTTAACACCTCGTCGCTCGAGGGCAAGGCTATAGCAGACAAGTCCGGGGCATGGCGTACCAAGACCTATTACACCACAGCTGCCGAGGCTATTGCCGCGCTTAAGACCAAGTTCGGAATCACGGTCTCCGACACATAAACCAAAAAGGAGGAGCGGGCGGGGAAACTCGCCCGCGCGTCTGTTATGAACGCTATTATTTGCGAAACAAAAGAAAGACGGGTTCCGCTGACTATCGGCGGAAAGACATATAATGTCGCTCTGACACTGAACTGTATCGAACAGCTGCAGGAGAGGTATGGCGAGCTTGAGAATGTCTTTGAAGCGTCGAGTGAGGTCAAACAACTTAAGTGGATTCTTGCCGTGCTTATCAACGACGCGGTCGATGCTTACAACGACGACCACGATGTCAAGCTCGAGCATGTCACCGAGAGCTATATCGGCAGAAAAATCGACATAGGAAACATCAGCGAGTACACCGACGTGTTGATGCAGACCTTTGGCGTGTCGCTTCCGACCGCCGAGGAGCTGCCGGAGGACGACGAGCTGAATGCCGCTGTTGACGCCGTGGCAGAAGCGGCAGGACTTGAAGAAACAAAAAACAGCCAAGCCGAGTAATAGTCGATGTTGACCTCTGGATTTTCAGAGCGACGGCATTACTCGGCTTTCCTTTTGCGCAGGCTTGGCGGCTTACCTTGCGGCAAGTCACGAGCCTGTTTGAAAATTATTGCATATGGCATGGATTAGTCAAAAAGGAGGAGGTGGATGATGGCTAATGATTTAAAAATGCGCGGCGCGATAGTGCTTGACGGTGAAAAGGACTTTAAAGACGCCGTAACCGGCATTAACAAAAGTCTCTCGGTCCTTAAAAGCGAGATGAAGAAAAACAGTGCCGTTTTTCTTGAAAACAAAGACCAAATGGCGCTGTGGACGGAGCAGGGAAAAACACTGTCTGAGTCTGCGGAAAAGCAGCAGGAAAAAATCGAGCTTATCAAAACCGCCTTGCAAAAAGCAAACGAAGAATTCGGCGACGGCTCGGAACAGGTAAGAAGCTGGACTCTGAAGCTTAATAATGCCGAAGCCGAGCTTGCCAAAACGAACGCCAAGCTTAACGAAACGAAAGAAGCGCTTGAAAAGGTCAAGGAAAAGAAGCCTGAGACTCCAATTGAGAAGTTCGGCGCGGCGCTGAAAAACGTGCATGACAAGCTTGAAACTTTCAAAGAAAAAATCAATGTTTTTGATAAGCTTAGGAATAAGCTGAACGACGCGAAAGAGCGTTTTAACTATTTCCGAAAAGGCGCAGACGAAGCAGGAGACAGCCTCGAAGAAGCCGGAAAGAAAAGCATCAAGTTCGGCGATCTTGTCAAGGCGAATGTCATAGGAGATGTTATCGTCAACGGCCTAAAAGGTATCGCGTCCGCTTGTAAAAGCATAGCCAAAGGCTTTGTTGATTTTGTCAAAGAATCAGTTTCCGCTTTTGGCGAGCTCGAGCAGAATCTTGGAGGCTCTGGGGCTGTTTTTGGCAGCTATGCCGATGCGGTCGTTGAAAAAAGTAAAGAAGCCTATAAAAACATGGGCGTTGCTCAGAGCGAATACCTCGCGACGGCGAACAAAATGGGATCGCTGTTTCAAGGCTCCGGCTTGTCGCAGCAGAGAAGTCTTGAACTGACAACTCAAGCGATGCAGCGGGCGACCGATGTCGCGTCCGTTATGGGTATCGACACATCGCAGGCACTTGAATCTATCGCCGGAGCTGCAAAAGGCAACTTCACTATGATGGATAACCTCGGTGTCGCGATGAACGCGACGACGCTCGAAGCTTACGCCGCCGGAAAAGGAATCAATTTTGTCTGGAACAAAGCATCGAACGCCGAAAAAGCCGAGCTTGCGATGCAGATGTTTTTTGAAAAAACGGAGCAGTATGCGGGAAACTTCGCGCGCGAAGCCGAGGAGACGCTTACAGGCTCAATCGGTATGACGAAGTCGGCGCTTCAAACGTTGAAAGAAAACCTCGGCAACAGCGAAGCCGACCTCGAACCGATGATTATGAATCTCTTAAACTCGGTTAAGGCGGTCGTTAGAAACGCCGCTCCGGTCGTGCAGAATATTATCAATGCGATTTTAGAGCAAACACCGTCACTGCTTAACGCAGGCGCGCAGATGGTCAACTCTCTGCTCGACGGTCTCGTCTCCAACCTCGCGCCGATACTCTCCGGCGCGGTTGACGTCGTCTTTACTCTGGTCGACGGAATCGTCGCGAATTTAGATCCTATCATGCAGGCGGCGGTCACGCTTATTGTCGTGCTCGTCGGCGCGCTTGCGGATAACATCGACAAAGTGATAGACGCGGCGTTTACGCTCGTCGACTCGCTTGTCAATGCACTGCTACAGGACGATAATCTTTCTAAAATTCTCAACTCGGCGGTCAGACTGGTGATAGAAATATCGACCGGGCTTATCGCCAACGTTCCGCGTCTTATCCCGGCGGCATTTCAGCTGATCGGCGGCATCGTCAAAGGACTGTGGGACAACAAAGGTCTTGTTGTGGATGCAATCGTCAAAGTCTGCAAAGCAATACTTGATGGATTCAGAAACTTTTTCGGCATACACTCGCCGTCAACCGTTTTTGCCGGACTCGGCAAAAATCTTCTTGAGGGTCTGTGGAACGGTATCAAGAACATGAAAGACTGGCTTATCCGAAAAATCAAGTCTCTCGGTTCTGCCGTCACCGAAGCGATGAAATCGGTGCTCGGCATACACTCACCGTCGACCGTTTTCCGCGACCAGATCGGTAAAAACATGGCTCTCGGCGTTGGTGTCGGCTTTGAAACCACGATGCGCGATGTCGCAAAGAGGATGACCGACTCCATACCGATGGATGTCGACATCAACGCAACCGGGAATTTCACGGCGCGCCGAGCTCAGGCGGCAGTCAGCGGCGGCAATAAAGTCTATAACTTTAATGTCACCATAAATGCCGCAGACGGCGGGGGCGATGTGAGGGCTCTCGCTTCGCGCATCGCCGAGGAAATCTACGACGAGATGCGCAGAAAGGAGCGGGCATATGCCTAAAACTTTCACATTCAATTCCAAAAAATCAAGCGACCTCGGCCTTGTGGTGCAAGGGGCAACAATCAACAAAACACCGGCGCGACCGTATGATCTACAAAAGATTCCCGGCCGCGCCGGGCTTTTGATAATTGACTCGAGCATCGACGACCTTGAGAATGTCGAAATTACCTACACCGTCGGTTGCAAAGACATCGCGGCAAACCGCGACGCTGTCGCAGACTGGCTTTTCGGCAGTGCGACATACGCTAAACTGGCGGATAGCTCCGACACAAGCAGTTACCGCATGGCGATCTGCACGAGCGGGCAGGACTGGGACGAGCAGATCCGGAATTTCGGCACGGCAAAGCTGATATTCAGCTGCAAACCGTTCCGCTTTCTGACTTCCGGCGATACCAAAACGACACTGACGGCGGCGGGAAAAATCACCAATCCGACGGCGTATTCCGCGCTGCCATATATCAAGATATACGGCAGTGGAAACATCACGCTTTCGATTGGCGGTCAGTCTTTTCCGTTTTTAAACATCGGCAGCTATATCGAGTGCGACAGTGCCTTGCAGCTGGTCTATACCGGCGCGACCGGGAAGTCGGACAGAGCCAACTTTGACAGCTTTCCGGTGCTGTCGCCCGGCGAAAATTCCGTGAGTTGGAGCGGCGGAACCGTAACAAAGGTCGAAATCGTGCCGCACTGGAGGCGCTTATGATACCGATACTTTATAAGCCGGACGCAAAAACAAAAATCGGCTGGCTTGCCGAAGCGAGTGACTGCCAATGCACGGAGGAGCGCAACGGCGTTTTCGAGCTGGAATTTCAATATCCGATGCTCGGGCGATACGCCGCAGATCTTGTCATTGACCGATATGTCAAGGCAAAACCAAACGCTTCCGCCGCAAATCAGTTTTTCCACATCCGCAAAGTGTCAAAGCCTATCAACGGCATGTTTACCGTTAGCTGCGAGCATATCAGCTACGCACTTTCCGGCTATCCGGTGCCGACCGTTTCGGCATCTGGCAACGCGCAGGTCGCTATCAACGCCATATTGACCGCCGCAAAGAATCAGCTCGGCAAGGACACAGGCTTTTCCGTGGCGACGACCGATATCACTCTGTCGTCGTCAATCGCACTGACCAATGTTTCGGCGCGCGCTGCGCTCGGCGGAGTGTCCGGCTCCGTCCTTGACGTCTACGGCGGCGAGTACGAGTTTGACAACCACACGATAAAGCTGCACAAGGCGCGCGGCAAAGATCACGGGGTCAGAATTGCATACGGTCGCAACATGACGGAGTTAAAGTGCGATATCGACATGGACAGCGCATACACCGGCATATATGGCTATGTCAAAAACGACAAAGTCGACTTGCACAGCTATAAGGCAGTGACAAACTCAAGCGGAATCAATGCAAAAACGCTGATACGCGACTTTTCGTCTGATTTTTCGGGCGGCGATAGCGAAATCACGCAGAGCGGGCTTGACTCGGCGGTGGAGGCATACGCGGCGGCAAATGATATCAACTCGCCGACCGTGTCAATGACAGTGTCATTTGTGGACTTATCGCAGTCACCGGAATACGCGAGCTTTTCCGCGCTCGAATCGGTCAGCCTTTGCGACACGGTGCAGATCTATCACAAAGACCTCAACATCAATATCAAAGCAAAGGTAATTAAAACTGTCTATGATGTCCTGCGTGAGCGGTACACATCCATTGACCTCGGATCGCCGCGTGCGAATTTTGCCGATGTCATAAAGCAGACGGTCAACGAGACCAAAGACCTGCGCGGTCAGCTCGTCTTGACGAAGTCCGACTTAACGGCGGCATACGAAAAGGCGATAGCCGACGCAACGGCGGCAATCACCGGGAACAGCGGCGGATATGTCCGACTCAACCCGTCGCAGAATCCGCAGGAAATTTTAATCATGGACACGCCGGACATCTCGACCGCCAAAAACATATGGCGGTTTAATCTTTCCGGCTTTGGTCATTCGTCCGGCGGCTACTCCGGGCCATACAGGACAGCAGTCACGCAGGACGGTCACATCGTAGCCGACTTTATCGACACAGGCACTTTGACCGCAAACATTATAAAAGCCGGAATAATGCAGTCGGTGAACGGTCAGTTCTCCTTTAACCTCGACACCGGTCACATCTCCGCGTCCGATATAGATATATCCGGCGGAAGTATTAATCTGCAAGGTGCAAGCGAACAGACCTATTACACCCAGCTCACTTCGAGCAACGCAAGTTCTTTAGGGTGGAAATCGGCTTCAGAATACGCCGCCGAAGAAGAGCACAAGCCGTATATAACCGCCGACTGGCTAACTCCTACGAGCTACCCGGCGACAAGCCCATATTATCAAGCGGCGAGCGCGTGGCAAAGCTGCAAAAAAGGCGATGTATTTCACTTGACGGGCGAGGGCTATAATCGAGCGTTCGGTGGCGGCGTGCAGTTGGATGTTGTCGCGTGGATACAGGTCATGTATAAGAACGATGCCGGAGAAACAGCTATGTCGTCGATGTGTGCGACGGTAATTCCATTTTCTTCTGGCGACACAAGAGTGACGACGATTGACACGACGGGGAGAATATATGCTCCCGGTTATACGCCCGAACATTTTCGAATTTGTTTAGCGACGCACAAAAAAGGAACGCAAATTGACCAGGCGGTAACTGCTGGCTGGTATGCTTTCCACAACTTAAAAGTCTCGCGTACAACTACAGAGGGCGGTAGCTTCACGGTCACAGGTTCAAACGGCTACATCGCCGACCTATCGTCGGGAGTCTTGCGCCTGTCGTATAAGAGCGGCAATGACACACAGCAGTTTTTCGATATGGCTAACACGCGGTGCTACTCTTCAAAAGACAACTACAAGTGGTATGCGACGATGGCAGCGCAGGATTATACTCTGTCAGGCAAGACGAGCGCGGGCTTTAAATTCGGCACATCGACGGAAGACACAAAAGAATATGTGTGGACGGATACTACCTCCACAGACCCGCACGCAGATTTAAGTCAAAACTGGTTTTCCACATTTGCGTTGCTGGAGGCAGATGCGATGACAATCAGAAAACAGGTGGTGACCAATCCGTATGGGTTTAACGTGTTCGCCGGGCTGCTGCATCATAGATATGTTGGCGGCAAGGACCACACCGTCGGTGTTGGCATAGGCGCGCCGTATGGTACAGCGTCAGCCGCGTTGGAGTTGACGGATGTCGACGCCAAAACGATATTGGCAAGACTTGACCTTTATCAGCCGAGAGCGGGTGAAGTTACGTTGAGATTAACAACCAGCGATAACAAGACCGCGTTCTTGTTCGTGAACAATGACGGTCTCTATGCGCAGTTCGGCAGCAACAAGGCAAAGTTGCTTGCCGGAAAGGATGCTTAATAGGTGGTGATATTATGACAAAAACCGAAGTCGAAAAGAAAATCGCAGAGGTCAAAGCGCAGGGCGACGCCTTGCAGAAGCACAACGCGCAGTTGATACAGCAAATAGAGGTCAATAAAGTCGAGCTTGCCAAGGTTTGCGGCAAAATCGAACTGTTGTCCGATATGCTCTCAGAGCTCGAAAAAACGCCCACAGAGGGCGAGAACGAGGAGGCGGAAAAGAATGCAGACAAGAACGATAACGGTTGACTATGCCCGCCCACGCGGGTATGACATTGGATATCGCGCCGAAAATAACTTTACCTTGCTCGCTCTGCCTATCCCGGCAGAGCTTGAGGGCGCGGACAGCTACAGAGTCTATTTTGAGTCGACGGTCGGCGAGTATTTGCAAACCGAGCCTCTGACTCCTGCGGACGGCTATGTGACCGTCAAAATAACGAGCGATGTTGTGCCCGAGCCGGGCAACATGGCAGCGCAGCTCGTCGCATTCAGAGCGGGCGAGATAGTCGGCTATGCGCCGATGATAACAGGCTCTGCAAAGGTGTCTATCCCGGACGGCACAGAGCGGTTGAGTCACAGCCTTGCCGCCGAAATCGCGCTTAACACTGCCGCACGGCATTCGCACGAAAACAAGGCGGTGCTTGATAAGTTCGCCGAGACCGACGGCAAGCCGACCTATGACGGCAAAGCTTTAGGCGGCGGTGGCTCTGTTGATTCCGTCAACGGCAAGACCGGAGCTGTTGTTTTGACAGCTGAGGACATTAATTACGACAATGATAACACGGTTTATCAGCTGCTGAGCCAGTATTTGAAAGACTTCGAAACGGTTGGAGATGCGCTCACGACGCTGAATAAAAACTCCCACACCCACGCCAACAAAGATACACTCGATAAGCTTTCTGTTTCAAACAGAAAACTCCAATATAACGGCTCTGATGTCGGACTCAAGGGCGCGGACGGCACAGATGGCAAGGACGGTATAACGCCGACTATTGGCGCAAACGGCAACTGGTACTTAGACACTACCGATACAGGCAAGCCGTCGCGTGGCGAAAAAGGCGACAAGGGAGACCCAGGCTCTGACGCAAACGTGACAAAAGACAATGTCGTCGCCGCCCTTGGCTATACGCCAGAAGCGGTATCTGCGCAGGTCTCCACGGGCTCAAACATCACCCTCGCCGATAACACCGAGTACCGGCTTGCTGATGTCACGACATTGACCTTGACCTATCCAACTGGCAACTTCGAGTGCTGGATGCGCCTGAACTTCGCGGCGAGCGGCGATACAACGGTCACTCTGCCTGCGGGCACCGGATATATCGGCTCGGCGCCGGATTTCAAAAACGGCGAGACATGGGAACTCAGCTTCAAGGACAAGGTTCTGGCGGCTCAGAAGGTCGGTGAGGGCACTTGAACAGGCGTAGATTTATATGGCAAAAGGCGCAGAGCGGACTGCCGGAGGGCTATACGGCATTGGAATATATCCAGTCCTCGGGTACTCAGTATATCGACACCGGACGCAAGCTGACGCAGGATTCTGATATCACCATAGATTTCAGGATGGCTGTTAGAGTAAACAATGGAGCGGGCATATTCGGTTCGCGCGAGAGCGCATCGAAAAATAATCTTACGCTGATTCTGGATATGGATGCGCGTTTTCTCGTTGATTTTTCCGAATATCGACAGCACCGTTTTACGATGGTTGCATCATCGGAACGAACAAAAATCCGAATGAACAAAGCTGGCGTGTGGGTCAATGATATTTTAAAAACATCTTGGAGCGATGTCGCCGACTTTGAAACGCCGACAAACGGACTGATATTTGACATCGGCAACAACAACTGGACGGGCAATAAGGCTGTTATGCGGTTATATAGCTACACCGACGGTGATGCACAGCGGCTTGTCCCGTGTCTCGATGCAAACGGTGTGCCGTGCCTTTATGACCTTATAGGCAAAACGGCGCTCTATAATCAGGGCACGGGCAGCTTCACATGGGGGTGAAAATATGATATACGGAAAACTGGTCGGCGGTGCTCTGCACGGCGCGCCGAGACCGATAAGAACAGAAAATGGCGATGTTTTTACTACTGACCCCAATTTGCTTTTGCACTACGGCTACAAGCCGATAATCACGGCGGAATATCCGTCCGACGGCGGGTATTACACCGAGTCGTGGACAGAGACGGAATCCGAGATAAAGCAGATTTGGACAGCCGCCGAGCCGCCCGAAGATATATCGGCTGACGAGGCGCTGGATATTATCACAGGGGGTGCGGATATATGACACGGACGCAGGCAAAACGCTTCCGCGAGATGATAACAAGAGCCGCCGCGAAGCTGACGAACGCCGAAGCTCTGACAAGTATCAGCCTATTTGAGCCGTGGAGCGGCGAAAAAGACTATTCTATCGGCGACAGGGTGCGCGACGGCGGTAAGCTCTATCGCTGCTACAATGCGATATCCGCCAATCCCATATGGCGTCCGAGCGTAACCCCAGCGCACTGGGAACGTGTGACGGTCGGCGAGGACGGCACTGTGAGCAACCCGATTACAGCTGCCGCTGGTATGCAGTATTTCAAGGACAAGTACTATCTCGACGGCGGCAAAATTTACAAATGCATACGCGACGACAGCGGCGGTCAAGGTACTATATTGCAGTATGTACCGTCGCAGCTTGTGGGCATTTACTTCGAGGAGGTGCGAGAGTGAGAATTTGTATATCCGTGGGTCACGGAAAATCGGCGGGCGGCGGCTATGACAGCGGCGCGGTCGGAGGGGGCTTCCACGAGTTTCGCATAGCGCGAAAGATAGGCTTTTATATCGCCGAGGCGCTCAAAAATTACGGCTGCGACGCGGTACTCATAAACTACGATGCCGATATGTATCTGACGGACAGGATAGCTTATGTCAACCGCGAGAAATTCGATCTGGCTGCCGAGATTCATCTGAATGCAGGCGGCGGAACGGGGAGCGAGGTCTATTATAAACACGCCGACGAGGGCGGCAAAAAGCTCGCCGCGAAGATAAGCGCGGGCATTGCGAAGACATTTTCACTGCGCGACAGGGGAGCTAAAACAAAGCTCAATTCCGCGGGCGGCGATTATTTCGGCTTCGTCCGTTCGGTCGGGTGCCGCAGTCTGCTCATTGAGACCGTGTTCATAGACAGCTCTTCGGACAGAAAGAATGTCGAAACAGAATCGGGACAGAAAAAGTGCGGCGAATCGATTGCCGCGTCGATAGCCGAATTTTACGGGCTTTGCGTGAAAAATGAGCCGCAAAAAGTCGCGCAGTATGCCGATATCAGAGCGGGCGACCGCGTGAAAATTATAGGCAAAAACTATGCCACGGGTCAGCGAATCCCGTCGTGGGTGAAGCTCAGAACGCATACCGTCGCAAAAGTCGAGCCGCGCCGCGCACTGCTCAAAGAGATAAACTCGTGGGTCAGGCTCTCTGACTTGAGACTCGCGGCGAGACCGTCCGTCTCGGTCGGGAGCGTTGTTCTTATAAAGCCCGGTGCGGTCTACGGCGGCTGCACCTCGGCGCGCGGAAAGCGCGTGCCGGATTCCCAGCTCTCGCCGAAAAAACATACCGTCACGAAAGTTCAGCAGAACCGCGGCACGCTCGAAGCCCTGCTCGGCGATATTTCGAGCTGGGTCGCGGTCGGCAGTCTCGAGGAGGTGTGATATGAACGCAGAAATAACTGTGGCACTGCTCTCGGCGGCGGGTACGCTCATCGGCTCGCTCGGCGGCATACTCGCGTCGAACAGGCTGACGAATTATCGCATCGCGCAGCTCGAAAAGCGGGTCGACAAGCACAACAACCTCGTCGAGCGCATGGCGGCGGCAGAGGATTCGATAAAATCCGCGCACAGGCGCATAGATGATATCACGCGCAGAAAATAAGGGGGATTTTCATGAGGAAGCTTTTTGAGAATATAACAAAAATATCGGTCGGCACGTGGGTCAGAGGTATTTTGTCTCTTGTGTCAATAGTCAATATGGCGCTGACCGCGTTCGGGAAAACACCGGTCAGCGTCGAATACAGCGAACTCTATACAATAATAAGCCTGATATTCACATTCATTGTCGGCGCTGCGAGCTATTGGAAGAACAACAGCTTCACTTCGGCCGCTATAGAAGCGGACAAATTCATGCACGAACAGCGCATAGCGGAGGGCGAAGATGATAACGGCACTTCTCTATAATATAATGAATATCTTCGGGCTTTATCTCGCGGCGGTTTTAGCTGTGATATGCCGCATCTTAGAACTTCGCTGAAATAACACGAGCCGCCGCGGGGAAAACATCTCTGCGGCGGCTTTTTTTGCTTCTTTTCTCTTCAAAAATGCTTGCAGATGCAACACTCTTGCGGTATACTGTTACATATTATATAAGTCAAATGTCCGCACAGCGGAAAAATATATTTTGGAGAGAAGAATATGCTGGATTTAAAACAGACCGACAGAATGCTCAGAAA
>ENA-UAOV01000482-UAOV01000482.1-human-gut-metagenome-genome-assembly--contig:-NODE-482-length-17344-cov-4.773787_pt1 | contig 17344 bp, 19 predicted proteins | sample MGYA00243472_ERZ654562 | MGnify/ENA primary metagenome ERZ654562 (study PRJEB26926, sample SAMN06164391) | human gut metagenome | biome: ENVO:00009003; feature: ENVO:2100002; material: ENVO:00002003... | reverse complement strand
GAGATAGGAGTCCGTCTCGTGGGCTCGGAGATGTGTATAAGAGACAGACATACAGCCCAATGGTTTCCATAAAGAATTCTTTCCCATTTTTCTTTCATATTATCTCCATATAGCGAAGCGCCGCTTCTTTTTGATTATTGTAAGCATTCATTATTTCATCATACATTTTGTCTGAGTTTACATACTTTGACTTATTAGAGATCTTTTCGACATAACAAGTGTGTACTAATTTTTCATCTAACAAATCATAAGGTATTAGTTTAAATTCATTTGGGTTGTATGCTTTTAGTTTTGCTTTTCTAAAAGCTGTACCTTCATCATCACTCTTGTTTAAGTCATATTCATTTCCTCTTTTTATTGCAGAAACAATCTTTGATAAGAATGATTTGGTATTCTTTATTGGCAATGTTTTACCCCTGCCACCACCTGACAATTCAATATCAACGCAATAATCAGTAGTCTCATCTAAATTATCTTTAACTATATCACTAATGCCAATGATTCCTTCTTCTGATAATATCTTAAGTCCTGGATGTGCGACTTTAAATTGCACTTTCGAAATCGAAGTACAATTAACAATCTGTTTAAAATACTCAGGAATAACAATCGGTAATATGCTAATAACATAATGCTTGCTTGGATTTATTTCAAACATTATTTTCGTCAAATAGTCTGCTAACTTTTCAATTCTTGCGCCATAGAAATTATATTCGCTTACAATTAAGCGCTGGTTAGTAAAACAAGCAAAATGTGTTTGTTCCATAAGAGTATCTTCATCATTTGAAGATATTTCCCGTCTATTTCCACTCTGCATATTAAACAAGTAAGGAAAATCTGTCGAACGTAGGCTATAAAATTTTCCAATATAAACATCTTGATCGTACTGATGCTTTGTAACATCAAGAAAATGAAATTTTTCAAAATGCGGAATAGCAAGGTTACGAGCCTCTAAATTCTCATAATTGGAATCCAACAAATTTATGTAGCTATCAAAAATATCATTTAATTTACAATCTCTTCCATCGACTGTGCAAGTAACTTTATAGAAAAAGATTTTTCTTTCTACTGAACGCTTTTTATTATCCTTTTTTGCCACAAAATCCCCTCCACTAATTATTGAGTTCTTTGCTTTTTAAAATAGAAAGTTTGTTTATCAAAGCAGACCTGTTTTTATTTTTTAATTCACATTCCCAAATACGAATAACTGTCCACCCGCGATTTTCAAACATTGCTGTAACTTCTTTATCGTGCTTAATATTTCGCTCTCGCTTTTTCTGCCAATATTCGGCATTATCAGAAGGACGAGTATTCCTACAATCGTGTCCGTGCCAAAAGCAACCGTCGACAAAAACAGCAATCTTCTTATCAAGAAAAACAAAATCAGGATGACCTTTTACAGGATAATTGCGTTTCCAACCGGTTATATTATTTTCTTTAAAGAATTTTATAAGAGCTAATTCAGTTGATTTATTGTTATTGGAGCGGACTTTACTCATTATGTCAGAGCGTTTTTTACTATCAAATACGTCTGCCATAATCAACTATTAACAGCAAACTTTGCCATAGTCATATCTGATATAAATTTGCTTACATCCTCGCCAAGGTGTTCAATTATAATATCGTCAAAGTCTGCATAATCAACATCTCTAACATCGTGGAAAATATGATTATATAGATACTCGGCAAAGGTACTTGCTAAAATAATTACGATTGGAGTACCTTTAATATCTCTTTTTGCAGCAGGGACGTATCGTGGCGTAATTACAATTGTGTATTCTCCGCCGATTTCTTCTCTATGTTCTCGCAATCTACCAACATTGATGCCGCTCAACTTGTTTGCCGTGGATTTTGATTCCACCGCAAACTTCTTTTTCTTTGTTAAATACAAACATTCAATATCCGTATGCCCTGCGCCGCCAATTCTCTTGGTTTGAACGTTATAGAACATACTGAAACCTTCATCAAGAACTTCTTCGAATAAATAAGCCGTGTCGTTATCGGGGTTGTTTGAATATTCCTCAATTAGTTTCGGCAACTCTAATAATGATGATAACTCGTGGCTTTCGCCTATTTCGTTCATCAACTCCGGCGGGTAAAAGCTATAAATTTCTTTTACGACGTCCAAAGTCATCCTTTCAGGATCGTCTAACTTTAACGGTTGTTGAGCATAAGAATATCTATTTAATAGCAAAACAACAAAATCTTTTACTTTATTGGTTAAAGAAACATAACCGTTTCTTGCAGTTCTTCCTGTTGGATTGCTGTGGCTGCCCGACTTTGTCGGATGATATAACTTGCAAATGGTATTTCCTTTCGTCCTTTCAAAAATTCCGATAGAAGATAATAATTTACAAGTATAATACTCCCACTCATAAACTGCATTTACGTATGTATGTTCGTCCGTTTTATATATCTTTTCAATTTCTTTATCAGACTTTTTCCTTAAATCTAATATCTTTTCAACTAAATCTTCATACTTAGAATCATTCATTAAATCAACAAAAGCGACGAGTAATGCATATTCGTAATTATACAACTTCCCATCTAAACGCTCGTCTGTTAACAATTTAAAAATCAGTCTAAATGGATATAGCTGAAATTCTTTGTCCGTTCCGCTTGCCGGATGTTGGAACTGTATTGCATACAGCATTGTTGTAAATATCTTAATCAGCTTTTCCTCGTCGTTTATATGCTTTAAAAATAGGTTTCCCAACGGGCTAAATATAAAACGTTTGCCATCGGAATCATCTTCGTATCCAAACATAAAATACTCTAAAGTGTTAATTCTATGGTTGATAGAGTCAAGAGGCTTTTCTTTAGGATTCCTCGTTTTATACATATTCAATGCGGCAAGTCGTTCCTGCATTCTTTCACGTTCTGTTTTAGAAATATCCGTCTTGCAACTGTTTTTTACATCAAGAGCAACGGCTTTAATCAATTCATAGTTTGAGGTATGCTTATATAATATCCATTTATTTCTTTCTACCATTATCGGCATAATTGCACCTACTTCCCAATTTTCTCTATAACTTTCATCATAAGTTTAGGCGGAATAGACTCGCCGATAACAGTTCTTATAAAAGTATCGGTAGAATCTTTTGGAAAGTCAATATCTTCAGGAATTGATGAGACTATAAAAGTTTCCAATAAAGTAAGAACCCTCGCGTCAGAATATGTTCCATCCGGCAATAATCGTCCAGGATGAACGTTGTTGTGGGAACTCATACTTCCGCTGAACGTTGTTCTTGTGGGACAAGGCTGATCCCAATCCATCCTTTTGAAAGTATTATGAAATCCTTTGATTCTTGTTCCATCCTCTTTTTTAGGATAATACACTTCGTTCGCAATAGCGCTTTTTCCAGTTGGAGTGTGCTTAAGCGCCAAGACTGCTCGTTCATTATGCTTTTTTGCAAAATGCCAAGGTATATCAGACGATTCTCCGGATTCCAAAGACGGCAAATATCCGATAGCTTCGCGTAGAGTGATTTCATTCTCTTCGGATGGCCAAGACCATTTTTTATCAGGTTTATACATCTTGATTATAGCTCTCGGCCTTGACTGACAAATACCATAATCTTTTGCGTTCAAAACTCTTGCTTCAATTTTATATTTGCTCGAATACTTCTTATTAAGAATTTCTTCGAGTTTGAAGTAATCGTTTTCATAAGGAAAATACATTTCCAAAAAGGTTGGAACATTTTCAATCAAAACATAATCAAAATCGCAGCGGTCAATTATGTTCAATGCAGAAAGAATTAGATAATTTCGTTTATCTTTTTCATAGTGTATTTGTTTTTTATTCTTTCCTAATGTGCTTAATCCTTGACAAGGCGGCGTAGCTATCAACATTTTTGCTCCGCTTTTCTGCGCTGCCGAAACCATATAATCTTGCGTTTCTTCCAATGTAATATCACCGCAGTACATATCTGTGTTGGGGTAAAAATGAGAATAGCATTCTGCTCGTTTAGGTAGAAGTTCATTTGCGGCTACGACTTCCACATTTGTATTCTTTAATAATAACTCGCCTATACCTGCACTTGAAAATACAGAAATCGCTTTAATCTTGTTCATCATAAATACCTCTCACTATTTCTTTGAGCATCAACGGCGGGATAGATTCACCTATGCATTGTCTAATTAATAATTCAGGCGTATCGTCGGGGATATTCCAATTTGCAGGCAACGAATCAAGTAACATTAATTCTAAAGGCGTTAATACTCTAGCGTCAGAATATGTGCCGTCAGGCAGTAATCTCCCGGGATGCACGTTTCTCTGAGAAGCTATACAGTCGTTTCGTATGGTAATTGTTGGAGCAGGCGCGTCCCACCTTATCCTTCGATAAGAAGATTCATAGCCTTTGATTCTTGTGCCATCTTTTTTCTGAGGATAGTATACAGGGTTAGAAAAAGCGGATTTTCCTGTAGGAGTATGCTTCATCCATAAAACATTTTCTTTTGTATGTTTGCGAGCAAAATGCCACTTTATATCTGATTTTTCTCCCGCTTCCAAAGAAGGCAGATTTCCGATAGCTTGCTCAACCGTTACTTTTTTCTTTTTCTTAGGCCAACTCCATACTGTGCCGGGCTTATGCATTTTTATAATCGCTCTTAGCCTTGTTTGAGGAACCCCATAATCTGCAGAATCGACAACGGCGCTATCAATTATGTATTCGTTGCCAAATTCATATTGCAGTATTTCTAAAACAGTCCTATATTTTGAATCATACATTAATTTCAATTTTAGAAGAGCAGGGACATTTTCAATCAGCACATAATCAGGATTAGTTAATTTAATAACTTTAACCACATAGGTAATTAAATAGTTGCGTTTGTCCGACTCCATTGTTTTTTGGCAACGGTTTTTACCTGCAACGCTCATGCCCTGACAAGGGGGAGAAGCTAATAAAAAGTCAACTTTTTCGGGACACGAATCTATTATTTTATTAAAAATATTTTTGTCTGTAATATCGCCGCAAATTACATCTGTTTCAGGGCTAATAGCCTTATATAAATTTGCTCTACGTTCAATCAATTCATTAGCTACGACAATGTCTATACCTATGTTTTTAAAATAAGTTTCACCTATGCCTGCGCTTGCAAAAAGGGAAACGCCTTTTAATCTCTTTTTATTCATAATATTACATCCATTACATCGCCGATATTGCATTTTAGCGCAATACAAATTTTTATCATTACAGCCATAGAAACCGGTTCGTTATTGATTAGTTTTGACATTGTTGTCGAACCAATGCCGGTCATATCTTTTAAGTCTTTCTTTTTCAGTTTCAAGTCTATCAACTTTTTCCATAATTTATCATATGAAACCATCAATAGCTCTCCTTGTAGTGAATTCTTATAAAATATCGCCGATATTTAGTTCATAAACACCGATATATCGGTGTTTATATTATACTTTATAATATTTCTCCTGTCAAGATTTCATAGAGAAAAAGTGCAAAATTCAGTTTGACTTAACAATTCAAAAGGTTTATAGACAATTAGAACGCTGAAATTGGTGCGCCGAATAAAAGCCTTTAACTCTTGAAGTTTAAGGCTTGCAAAGCCTGTAAACAAAGGCGTTTTACATCTCTAATTTTCCACTATATAAAAAGAAAAGCGCCGAGTGCAGCTCGTTACAGAGTCACACTCGGCGTATCCTTTATACCGTGTAAATCAATTCTGCATTTACAATTTCCGTTGCACGATTACGGATGCTGTTCATCTTCTGTACCCACAGCATTTGGTCGGCTGATTTGAGTTTTTCGGTTACATTTTCTTTTTCGGCAAGTTCTTTTACCAGCCGGAGAAACATAGTGGTTGCCTGTTGTTCAATGTCATCAAGATATGCAACAAGCTTTCCCGAAGTCATCAGGTTAGCATAAAGTACACGATGATTTTCTTTCAAAAACCGTTTATGCCTCATACCCCATACGCCGATATTAGCTTGTGTTTCTTCTTCGGGCAGTTTCAAGTCAGGGAGAAGATAATCTCCAACCTGTGTGTAAGTACCGCCCATTTGTTCAAAAATTGTCTTTGCCATTTTGTTTTCCTCCTAAAAATTTATTTATCTTGAGCGTGTATTGTCACGCTTTTGACCTTTGATATTTCTTGCCTTTTCAAGCAAGTCATCAATTTGTTTATGACCAAACACTTTGCGGAGAAGTTTGTAATCCCTGTTTTCCGCACGCAGATTCTCATTTTCTTGTGATAATTTATCGTTTACCTTTTCAAGCTTTTCGTTAGCACGGTACAGATTTGCATTCGTAATATTTAACCTATTATAACTATCTATCGCCTTGAAATATCGTGCAAATAAGGTGCTGATTAAAGACTTAAATCGAACTATAAGCGGCTCAATAAACTTTGATTTATAACTTCTCGCCGACATCATTGCAGGCGGTTCAGGCAGTTGATATTCAGGCTCATTCATTATACTTTCATCAAGTTTCTGCAAGGATTTTTCTCCGTTATCAAAGTTCTCAATGCGGTCAGCCATAACACGAAACTCGTCTTTTTTCTCGGCAAGTTTATCTTCAAGAGCATCAAGTTCTTTCTCTCGTTCTTGCTTTTTGTAATCAAGAACAGACAGATGTTTTTCGTGAGTACCCTTGTGTTCCCACTCAATTCCGTGGCGTTCCATAACAAACGCTAAGGCGGATTTTTCTGCACTAACCCACTGATTCCACTCGGTATCTCCACGGGTTCCGCCCTTAAATCCTTGTGCGGCAAGCGCCTGTTTGAGTGACACTCTTGTATCAAGTCCACGCTTACTACCCGTGGTGAACGGAACAAAATCAATGTGCAGATGTGGTGTTGCTTCGTCCATATGAAGATGAGCAGAGAACACTTTTAACTGAGGATTGCGTTCCTGAAACCCACGATAGTATTCGTCCAAAACCTTTCTTGCAAGTGCTCCGTTTTCACTCTCGGCACTCATATTTTCCTTATCGCCGATCTGTAAAATTAGTTCGTGGAACGGCTTTTCCTGCTTGGAATTTCTGATTTTCTCATAATAATTTTCTATTCTGCGGTCGGCTCTTGTCTGCTTTGAATTATATCTTTCGAGAGCTTTGTCAAACAATTCGTGATAGACTTTCTTGATATTTTCATTGCAGTAGTCGATATTGAAATGTGTTCGGCTGCCGTCAACATTTTCCGCTTTGAACTTGCGGCTGTTATGATTGACAGAGCCTTTACCGACCATTGCGCTTATCGTTCTTTGCATAAAATCTCACATCCTTTCCTTATCCGGCATAGCCGGGGTTCTGTTACTCTTGTCAAGAGTAACGCAAAAGCACTTTTGACAGGCGAGCCTATCAAAAATGCAACCTGCAAGCAGGTTTTGCGCTCTCCGAGGGGCAGGGGCAGCTTTTTGAAAAAAGCCACCTGCACCCTGCAAAAACTTTATCCGTGTCGGTCTGTGTCGATGGTGACGATGTTTTAAGTACCGCCTAAAACACCGACACGACCGTCACGCATCGTCACGCTGTTCCAACGCAAGACTAACCCTGCGCCCATCGTGACAGCGTTTGTTTTGATAACGGATTCCATACTCATTGAACAAACGCCCTGCATTGATATTCAGCTTCATCGTCAAAGCGTTTGCTTTTATGTCAACGCCGAGAAAGTCTACAAGCTCTGTGGGAGTGCCTTGCCATTCTGAGTTTCCTCTTGCGATTTTATCAGCGATATTTTCAAGCAACGGATCAGGCGGTTGTTTCCACAGTTCTGTTTCTGTTTTCTCAAGCTCCCATACAAGCATTTCAGGATTACGGTTCAGACATATTTTCTGATCGGGCTGGTCTCTGCCTGATACTTCAAGCGTGGCGGCATTACTTGTACGCTTTTCTTTCCGAAGAATAAAACCTCCGTCAGCGGCGCCGAGTAATCCGTTAGTGCCTGAAATCATATCAAATTTATCATCGGCATTCTGCTTGCGTGTGTGGTGTACAAGCAATAGGCATATTCCGCAGCTGTCCGCAAACTTTTTGAGTCTTGTGATAATTTCATAATCGTTTGCATAGCTGTAATTATCTCCGCAAACCTCTCGCACCTTTTGAAGCGTGTCTATGATGATCAGTTTTGTATCGGGGTGTTCAGCCATAAACCTTGTAAGCTGTTCGTCAAGACCGTTTCCAAGCTGACCAGCCGAAACAGAAAAATACAAATCTTCTGTACTTTCCGTTCCAAACATTCGATAGAGCCTTTCCTGCAATCTGTGATAATCATCTTCAAGAGCAAGGTATAGCACGGTTCCTTTTCGGACGGTATAATTCCAAAGCGGCGTACCCGTGCTGATATGGTAAGCAAGCTGTGCCATAAGAAAACTCTTGCCTAGCTTCGGCGCACCGGCAAAAATGTATGTGCCGGGATAGAGTAAGCCGTCAATCAGAGGAGGTTTGCTTTGGTACACGGTATCGTATAGCTCGCTCATTGAAATTGTTTTGAGATATGACGGGTCTAAGCTTAACATCAACTCTCTTTGCATTTCTTCAAAATACTTGATATTTTCATCGTTATCGTTTATACTAATGTTAGTACATTTTTGGATTGACTGCTCCGTATCTGCGCCAACAGATACATTCGAAGCGGTCATTTCTTTTTTATCTATCATTCTGATTCCTCCTTTAACCCGCCGAGAATATCGGCAATCAGTTCAATAATATTAAGTAATTCATCATTCACATCGCTACCGGATTCAATTCTCTGTAACTCTTGAATCACGGCGGCAAGTTCATTTTTGAGTGCTTTATACACTCTCGGATTTCCCTGAACAATGACATCTCTGTTCATACATCTTCGGTAGCAGTATTCTTGCTTTGGTAAACCAGATAAGGCTACAGCCCTGTTCAGTAGTTCGTTTTCTTCGGGTGATACTCGAAAACCTACGGTTATATTTCTCCATCGGTTATGTTCGTCTCTGTTTTTTGCTGACATCCTAAAAATCTCCTTTTCCCAAATCATCTAATCTATTTGCCATTTCGGTTTGCTTTGAGGGGAACAAGTGCGCATATCTGTAAGTAACCTCTATGCTTTCGTGTCCGAGCCTATCTGCAATGGCTAAGGCTGTAAATCCCATTTCTATTAAAAGCGAAACGTGCGAATGTCTTAAATCGTGTATTCTTATACGCTTGACGCCTGCTTCTTTTGCACCTCTGTCCATTTCGTGATGCATATAGCTTTTTGAGACAGGAAAGATTCGGTCATTTTCTCCGGCGCCGTAAAACATACCGAGATATTCCTGCATTTCTTCACAAAGGAATTTCGGCATTTTAATTGTGCGGTTACTTTTTTTCGTTTTAGGCGTAGTGATAACATCTCTGCCTTTTAAACGCTGATACGATTTGTTAATCGTCACCGTTTCCGCTTTGAAGTCAAAATCTTTAGGCGTTAAGGCAAGCATTTCGCCCTCACGAATACCGCACCAATAAAGCATTTCAAAAGCGTAAAAAGAAATGGTTTTGTCCATCATTGCTTCGGAAAATTTCTTGTATTCTTCCAAAGTCCAGAATTGCATTTCTTTTCGTTCCTCCGTTCCCATATTCCCGGCGATTGCGGCAGGGTTCGATTTCAAGCCGTAATAGCGTACTGCATGGTTAAACAGGGCGCTTAACTGATTATGAACAGTTTTCAGATAGGTCTGAGAATACTTTCTGCTGCTCTTATCGGTGAGTTTTCTGATTTCATTCTGCCATTCGATGACATCCTTTGCCGTAATATCGCACAGTCTGCGCTTTGCAAAATACGGCAGAATTTTCTTTTGTATAATGCTTTCCTTTGTAAGCCATGTGTTTTCTTTGAGCCTTGGCTTTACATCCTTCTCATAAAGTTCTGCAAAACTTTCAAAGCTCATTGTTACATCAGCCTGCTTTTGCATCAAAAATTCTCGTTCCCATTCCTGTGCTTCTCGTTTTGTTGCGAACCCTCGCTTGAATTTCTGCTGTCGTTCGCCTTTCCAGTCTGTGTAACGGAACTGCACATACCAAGTTCCATTCTTTTCATTCTTAAATGCCGCCATTTTAATCGCTCCTTTCGGCTGTTTTAGTTGAATAGAATTTTTCATGAAAGAATTTTCGGTCAATCCTGCCGGGTATTGTTATACATCCGGTTGCCTTTAATTCTTTATTTAACTTGCGTATAAGCTTGTAGGCATAGGATATGGAAACTCCCATTTCTTCTGCTACATCTTCAACACGCAAAAACATTTTGTCTGCCATTTTTATCATCCTTTCTTTCATTTTTTACAATTATTTAGTGTCGGAGAACTTTCTGACCGCATTCCGATTTGCCCGAGCGGATATGCCATTACCGTGACATATGACGGTTATTCAGTTGTTATAAATAGACTTAACTCTATTTGCTTAACTATTATACTAAACAAATTCCGTAAAGTCAAGTGGTTTTTGAGAAAATATTTACTTTTTTTGCTTTGGTTGTCTTGACAATACTTAACTTATTATGCTATACTCTATTTTAGAATAACGAGAGGAGCAATTTTATGGCTATCGGTGAAAGAATAAGATTCTTTAGAAATTTAAGAGGAATGACTCAAAAATATCTTGGTATGCAAGTCGGTTTTCCGGAGAAAACCGCAGACATCCGTATGGCGCAGTACGAATCCGGCTCAAGAACGCCTAAAGCAGACCTTACTAACAACCTTGCTGAAGTATTCGATATATCCGCAAGCGCTTTAACCGTACCCGATATTGACAGCTATAACGGCTTAATGCACACTTTATTTACTCTTGAAGATTTATACGGTCTTAAAATCACCGAATTAGACGGAGAGGTTTGTCTGCATTTAGATAAGGGTATGGGCGCAAATTACATTACTATGTTTGAAATGTTTACCGCTTGGAAAGAACAGGCTGAAAAGCTGAAAAACGGCGAAATTACAAAAGAGGAATACGATAATTGGCGCTACAATTATCCGAAAAATATTAAAAAGTGAGGCATATAGCTATGTTATATAAATTAAATAAAAATACAAACCGTAATAATTACTCAAAGGTTAAAAGAGTCACACTATCAGATATTGGTTGGAAAGAAAAAGATCTTGAAAACCTTATTTCTAATAATATTCAAGATTTCATTTCTTCAAATGACCTTATGGCTATTTTTACTGAAAGAGCTCGACAAGAAGAACCCGATATACTTGCCATTGATAAGGAAGGCGATTTATACATATTTGAACTCAAGCGCTGGTCTGGAAAACAAGAAAATTTATTACAAGTACTCCGATATGGGCAACTGTTCGGGAAAAGTACTTACGATGAATTGAATTGTTTATATCAAAAATATCAGCATAACGAAAAAGCTAATCTTGCACTTGATCATTCTTCCTATTTTTACGGAGACACTTCTAAGATTCTGCCTGACGACAACTTTAACAAGAAGCAACATTTTCTTATTGTTACGAATGGAGTAGATCAAGCAACAATAGAATCAATCATCTATTGGAAAAATAATGGATTGAATATAGATGCTATTGTATATTGGGTATTCGAGATTTCAGGTGAATACTACATTGAATTTAACATGTATTCTCAAACAGAAGACTTTTTGGAGTATGAAAACAATTGTTACGTACTTAACACAAATAAACAAAGCAACCCTCATTACACAAAAGAAATGATTGACGAACATAAAGCAGCAGCTTACTATCCCGGATGGAGAGAGAAAATTCAAAAATTCCAAAAAGGAGATATCGTATTTTTATATGAAAGCGGAGTTGGTATAAGAGCGTATGGGTATGCAAATGGAATACTAAACAAAAAATCATGCGATGGATACGACGATTACGAATACAATATGATTTTAGATAATTTTGTTGAATTGTCTAAACCTATTTCAGCTTCGCAAATGAAAGATATTACCGACAGTAGTTTTAATTTTAGGCAAACTATGTTTTCAATTTCTGAAGAAGCCGCAAAAAAGATAATAAACTATGTGCGAAACAACAATTGATTGTATAAAACAAAGAGGCATTACCGACTGCAAAAGTCAGTAATGCCTTTTTAGAATTTATTAAGATAATTGTACCAGCAAACCACAGGGAACGCACAATAAATGCGTTTTGCAGTCTGCTATCATTTTGCTATCAAATCGGGAATTTTTAAGCCGAAAATCCTTTGTTTATGCGGTTTTTCAAACTTTACGATTTATTCCCACTCAATCGTGCCGATCGGCTTGGGGGTGAGATCCATTACAACGCGGTTGATACCCTCGACCTCATGGGTGATGCGGTCGGTGATATGATGCAGGAGGGCGTAGGGGATCTCCTCGATGGTGGCGGTCATGGCGTCGGTGGTGTTCACCGCGCGGATGATTGCCGGCCAGCCCTCATAGCGCTTGCCGTCGCGCACGCCGACGCTCTTGAAGTCAGGCACGGCGATAAAATACTGCCAGACCTTGCCGGCAAGACCGTTCTTGTCGAACTCCTCTCTGAGGATAGCGTCGGCTTCTCTCAGAGCGTTCAGGCGGTCTCTCGTTATCGCGCCGAGGCAGCGTACTCCGAGTCCGGGACCCGGGAACGGCTGGCGGTATACCATGCTATGCGGCAGACCGAGAGCCTCGCCGACAACACGGACTTCATCTTTGAAGAGCAGCTTTACGGGCTCGACAAGCTCCATTTTCATGTCCTCCGGCAGGCCGCCGACATTGTGGTGAGCCTTTACGCCGTGGGATTCGAGGATGTCGGGATATATCGTTCCCTGTGCAAGGAACTCGATGCCCTCAAGCTTCGACGCCTCTTCGTCAAAGACCTTGATGAACTCGCCGCCAATTATCTTTCTCTTCTTTTCGGGGTCGCTGACTCCGGCGAGAAGATCGAGGAAGCGGTCGGTAGCGTCGATATAGACGAGGTTCGCGTCCATCTGGTTTCTGAAAACCTCGATGACCTGCTCGCTCTCGCCCTTGCGCATGAGTCCGTGGTTGACATGGACGCAGACCAGCTGCTTGCCTATCGCGCGGATAAGCAGCGCCGCGACTACGGACGAGTCAACTCCGCCGGACAGAGCCAGCAGGACTCTCTTGTCGCCGACCTGCTCGCGCACGGCAGCGACCTGCTCTTCGATGAACTTGTTCGCAAGCTCGGGGGTAGTGATGCGTTCCATGGATTCGGGACGTACATTACTGCTCATAGTTTGTTCTCCTTGTGAATTTTATTCCCATTCCACCGTTGCCGGGGGCTTTGTAGTAACATCGTAGACTACGCGGTTGACTCCCTTGACCTCGTTGGTGATGCGGTTTGAGACCTTTGCGAGCACATCAAACGGGATGCGCGCCCAGTCTGCGGTCATGAAGTCGTCTGTGGTCACTGCGCGCAGCGCGATAAGGCTGTCGTAGGTTCTCGCGTCGCCCATAACGCCGACGCTGTGGACGTTGGTGAGCACCGCGAAATACTGGTTGATGTCGCGGTCGATGCCGGCGATTTTGACTTCCTCGCGGAAGATAGCGTCCGCATCCTTGAGAATATTGAGCTTCTCCTCGGTGATGTCGCCGAGGATACGCACGGCAAGTCCGGGACCCGGGAACGGCTGACGCCAGACAAGATCCTCGGGGATACCGAGCTCGAGTCCGACCTTGCGGACCTCGTCTTTAAACAGGTCGCGCAGGGGCTCGATGAGCTCATCGAAATCAATGTGGTCGGGCAGTCCGCCGACATTGTGGTGGCTCTTGATGACCGCCGCGTCGCCCACGCCGCTCTCAATAACATCGGGATATATTGTGCCCTGAACGAAGAAATTCATCCTACCGAGCTTCTTGCTCTCGTCTTCAAAGACGCGGATAAACTCCTCGCCGATAATTTTTCTCTTCTTCTCCGGCTCGGTCACGCCTGCGAGCTTGGTGAGGAAACGCTCCTGGGCGTTGACTCTGACGAGTTTCATGTCAAAGCGCTCGCGGAAGATGTGCTCGACCTCGTCGCCCTCGTTCTTTCTGAGCAGACCGTGGTCAACGAAAACGCAGGTCAGCTGCTTGCCGACCGCTCTGTGCAGGAGCACGGCGGCAACGGAACTGTCGACTCCGCCGGACATGGCGCAGAGCACGGTCTTGTCGCCTATCTTCTCGCGCAGGTGCTTTACCTGCTCTTCGACGAAGCTTGACATGACCCAGTCGCCCTTACAGCCACAGATATCAAAGAGGAATGTTTTGAATATCTCCTCGCCGTACTGCGTATGCATGACCTCGGGATGGAACTGAACGGCGTAGATTTTCTTCTCATCGTTCTCCATCGCCGCGCAGGGGCAGTCGCGCGTGACGGCAGTCACTTTGTAGCCCTTGGGCGGGTTGCTGATATAGTCCGTGTGGCTCATCCAGCAGACGCTCGTATCCTCGGGGATATTTCTGAGCAGTCGGCTGTCCTTGCTGCGGGTCATATCTATCTTGCCGTATTCGCTCTTCGAGCCGCTCGTTTTGACAACGCCGCCCGCCATATATGCGATAAGCTGAGCGCCGTAGCAGATGCCGAGCACGGGGATGCCCGCATCGAGTATCTCGGGCGAATAGTGGGGCGAGCTCTCGTCATAGACGCTGTTGGGTCCGCCCGTGAATATTATTCCGACATAGCCCGCCGCCTTTATCTCGTCGACGGTTATGCGGCTGTACGGTTTTATCTCGGCGTAGACATTGTGCTCTCTGACGCGGCGCGCGATGAGCTGATTGTACTGGCCGCCGAAGTCCAGCACGAGAACCTTCTCATGATTGTCCTGCATGATATCCACCCTTTTTTATCTGACTATAATCTCTTCTCTTCTCGGTCCGTTGGAAACGAGCTTTATCGGCACGCCGATCTCCTTCTCGATGAAGAGGACATAGTCCTGAGCCTCCTTGGGAAGCTTGTCAAACTCTCTTATGCCGCGGATGTCGCACTTGAAGCCGGGCATGGTGACATAGACGGGCTTTGCCTTTTTAAGGCGCGAGGTGACAGGGAAATCCTTTGTGACTTCGCCGTCTATCTCATAGCCGACGCAGAGCTTTATCTCGTCGAGATACGACAGGCAGTCGAGCGCGGTGAGCGCGACCTGAGTTGCGCCCTGAGCCTCGCAGCCGTAGCGGGTCGCGACGCAGTCAAACCAGCCCATGCGGCGCGGTCTGCCGGTCGTTGCGCCGTATTCGCCGGCGTCGCCGCCGTGGTTTCTCATCTTGTCCGCCTCTTCGCCGAATATCTCGCTGACGAATTCGCCCGCTCCGACGGCGCTCGAATAAGCCTTGGTGACGGTGATTATCTCCTTTATTTCATAGGGCGCGATGCCTGCGCCGACGGCGCCGAAGCCCGCGAGGGTCGACGACGATGTGACCATGGGATAGATACCGAAATCGGGATCTTTGAGCGAGCCGAGCTGCCCCTCAAGAAGAATATTCTTGCCGTCCTTGACAGCCTGGCGGATAATCTTGCCGGTGTCCGCGACATAGGGTCTGACCATCTCGCGAAGCTTCATCATGTGGTCGAACAGCTCGTCCACATCGAGAGTCGGCTTGTGATAGACATGCTCGAGCAGCAGATTCTTCACTTCACAGACTCTTTCGAGCTTCTCTCTGAGATATTCCTCATCGAACAGCTCGCAGACCTGGAAGCCGATCTTCGCATACTTGTCCGAATAGAACGGAGCGATACCGCTCTTTGTCGAGCCGAATTTTTTATCCTTGAGGCGCTCCTCCTCATAGGTGTCGAGCATAACATGATAAGGCATCATGATCTGCGCGCGCTCGGAAACGAGGATATTGGGCTGCGGCACGCCTGCCGAAGTGACATGCTCGATCTCCTTGACGAGCTTCTCGATATCGAGAGCCACGCCGTTGCCGATGATGTTGACCGTGCCGGGCTGGCACACGCCTGACGGCAGAAGATGGAGCGCGAACTTGCCGTAGTCGTTGATTATCGTATGTCCTGCATTGGCGCCGCCCTGAAAACGAATGACCATGTCCGCCTGGGAGGCAAACATATCGGTAATCTTACCTTTGCCCTCATCGCCCCAGTTGGCACCCACAATTGCTCTGACCATACTTAAAACGCACCTCCGAAAAATCAAATACACTTAATTATATATTATCGCCCGCGCGGTGTCAATGAGCCGAAGGGCTCAAAGAGTCGAATTTTGCGGCTTCTCAATTGATTTTATTGGTTATTGTGGTATAATATAAAATGGTATAATTCAAAATTAAAATGTTTTCGCACACGATATTAAAATCGCCTTTTTCGGCACACAATAATCACGAATATCTGTGAAAGGACTGTGTTAAATGAAGAGACGAAGATTTTTAAGCCTCGCGCTCGCGCTGATGCTCATTATCTCGCTGTGCGCGTGCAAAACAAAAGTCGTTGACGACAGCACGGACGCCACCCACGGCAACGCGCCCGTTACGGGTCAGAAGCGCGACGAGACAACGACTGCGCCGCAGACCACAAAAGCGACGGAGAGCACAACTTTGGCTCAGCGCAAAACGGAGAAAGGCAAGCTCGATCCGAACACCGGAACGTATACGGGACTCTCCCCGCTGCCGAAGATAAAGCTGACCGCAACCGACCCGCAGAACACGCGCGGACTCTCGACCGCGACGGTCGGATACAGCTACGGCGTATCCAAAAACGGCGTTCCTCATCAGAACTCGACAAACGCGCAGAAATATTTCGACGAGAAGGGCTTCAACGCCGTCTCGATAGACATGAAGACGAAAGAAAAAGTTCTCTACCTCACCTTTGACTGCGGCTGGGAGAACGGATACACAACGACCGTGCTCGACATTCTCAAGCAGAAGAACGTGCCCGCCGCATTTTTCTGCACGCTCTCGAATATTAAGGCAGAACCCGGACTTATCGCAAGAATGATAAACGAGGGGCACATCGTCGGCAATCATTCGACAACCCACCCCGATTTCTCGAAGATAAGCCGCGAGAAGATGGCGACGGAAATCGAGACCTGCGACAACTACCTGCGCGAAAAGTTCGGCTATTCCTCGCCGTATTTCCGCTTCCCGATGGGGTCATATTCCGCCTCGGCGCTCGACCTCGTTTCCTCGCTCGGATATAAATCCGTGTTCTGGTCAGCAGCCTACGCCGACTGGGATGTCAACGACACAAAAGGCAAGCAGTATGCATTCGACACCGTGACTTCGCGCCTGCATCCGGGCGCGGTTATACTGCTCCACTCCGTCTCGCCCGACAACGCCGCCGCCCTCGGCGATATCATCGACTGGGCGCGCAAGCAGGGCTACGAGTTCCGCTCGCTCGAACAGCTGCCGAATTAAAGATAAAATAAAACACAAAACCGCCTCCGATCGGGGGCGGTTCAGTCTGTCGAAAAAGTCTGTCATTGCACGGACTCAAGGCTCCCCTGTGTAAGGG
>ENA-UAOV01000460-UAOV01000460.1-human-gut-metagenome-genome-assembly--contig:-NODE-460-length-18478-cov-4.432014_pt1 | contig 18478 bp, 21 predicted proteins | sample MGYA00243472_ERZ654562 | MGnify/ENA primary metagenome ERZ654562 (study PRJEB26926, sample SAMN06164391) | human gut metagenome | biome: ENVO:00009003; feature: ENVO:2100002; material: ENVO:00002003... | reverse complement strand
TACACTTCTAGCTTCGTCGGCAGCGTCAGATGTGTATAAGAGACAGATATATAATCTCCCACACACAAATTCAAATTTTATTCTACTGCTTATATATTATATCATAAAACTTGTCCCCGTCAACAATTTACTTGCGACTTTCGCCCTCAAAGGCGATAATTCGTTGCCTGTTCCAAAGTTGAAAATTCGGGCGGGGGCTTTGTTGTGTATTTTGACCATACAAGGCACATCTTTTTAATGCAGGTTGCACATTAAATTATTGCCTTCGGAAATCAGTCCTCACTCTTCAAAGACGAGAGAAACGCTCGGTCTTTTCGGCTCAGCTCCGCTTTTTCGAGCATATCGGGTCTGCGGCGGTAGGTGCGCTCAAGGCTCTGTTCCCTGCGCCACTTCTCGATGTTCGCATGGTGACCCGAGAGCAGAACGGGCGGCACCTCTTTGCCGTGCCATTCGACAGGGCGGGTATACTGAGGATATTCGAGCAGGGACGAAAAATGGCTCTCGAGCTCGAATGCATCTTCGTTAGCGAGCACACCGGGGAGCATACGCGCGACGGCATCCGCAAGCATAAGCGCGGGCAGCTCGCCGCCCGTCACCACGAAATCGCCAATCGAAATTTCCTCGTCGACTATCTCTTCTATAACGCGCTCGTCAATTCCCTCATAGTGACCGCACAGCAGAGCGATATTGTCGAGCTTCGACAGCTCGACCACGCGCTTTTGGGTCAACGTCTTTCCCTGCGGGGTCAGATATATGAGATGCGGGCGCGTGCCCGTGTCGCGGCAAAGGGACTCGTAGCAGTCATATATCGGCTGCACCTGCATTATCATGCCCGTCCCGCCGCCGTAGGGCGAATCGTCGACGCGGTTGTGCTTGTCGAGCGTATAGTCGCGGATGTTGCGGCAGTTTATTTCAACGCAGCCGCGCTCGCGCGCTCTGCCTATGACGCTCTCCCTGAGCACCTCGCAGCACATCTCCGGGAAGAGGGTAAGAATATCAATCCTCATCTGAAAACAGCCCTTTCAGCGGTGTTATCAGGACAATTCCGTTCTCTACATCGACGCTCGAAACCACATCGGGAATGGCGGGGATAAGAGTCTCGGTGCCGTTGTCATCCGTTATGTGCCAGACATCGTTTGCGCCGGTCTGGCTGACATCGGTAACGGTTCCGTAGACTTTTCCGCTGTTTGCGTCCTCGGCGCGACAGCCGATGAGCTCGGCTATGAACCAGTCGCCTTTCTTGAGATGCGCGTCGCTGCGGCGCATATAGAGCACCTTGCCTCTGAGCGAGGCGGCCTTTTCGACCGTGTCGCAGCCGTCGAGGCGCAGCAGCGCAATATTCCCGTGGGGGCGAGCGCAAACAACGCCCACGCTTTTTTCACCGTGTGCGTCGTAGTAGAGCGTTTTGAACTTTTTGAAGAATTCGGGCGAATCGCACCACGGCTGAACGCGCAGTTCTCCGCGCACGCCGTGGGTGCCGACTATCTGCCCTATTTCAAGATAGTCCTTTATCATCAGTCTATCTCAACTGCGACCTTCTCATCGCAGCGCGTTGCGGCAGCGCGCATAACAGTGCGGATAGCCTTGGCTATTCTGCCCTGCTTGCCGATAACTCTGCCCATGTCATTCTCGCTGACGTGGAGATGATAGACGGTAACGCCCTCATCATCCGGCTCGTCAACGGTGACGGTAACTGCATCGGGCTCTTCAACGAGACCCTGAGCGATGGATATAAGTAAATCCTTCATTTCGATGTTCCTTTCATAGAAAAACAAAACTCCCCGCAGACTGCCGAGAGCCATGTTTTACGCTGAGCGTTATCAGTCGATGACGCCGCTCTTCTTGAGGATATCCTTAACGGTATCGGTGGGCTGAGCGCCGTTGGCGATCCACTGCTTTGCCTTGTCTGCGTCGATCTTCACATCAGCGGGAGTCTTGAGCGGATCATAGGTGCCGATCTCCTCGATGAATCTGCCGTCACGGGGATATCTCGAATCTGCAACGACTATTCTGTAGAAGGGGTTCTTCTTTGCGCCCATGCGGCGAAGTCTGATTTTAACTGCCATAATGATTGTACCTCCGAAAAATAATACAAAATTAATATATAATGTAAACCCTAAGGCTGACCTATAGGATAACATCCGTTTTTACATTCCGAGCTTGCTCGGGTCGAAGCCCATACGGCGCATCTTTTTCTTTGAGCCTTTGCCGTTGAACTGCTTGAAGAGCTTCTGCATCTGCTTGTGCTGGTTGAGAAGCCTGTTGACATCCTCGACCTTCTGTCCGCTGCCCGCAGCGATACGCCTTTTGCGGGAGGGGTTGATTATGTCGGGATTCTCGCGCTCCTTCGGGGTCATCGAGCGGATGAGCGCCTGGAGACGGTCGAACTGTTTCTCGTCAACGTCCACGCCCTGGAGCTTCTTACCCATACCCGGGAGCATTGCGAGCGTGTCCTGAATCGAGCCCATTTTGCGAAGCTGGGTTATCTGATCGAGCAGGTCGTTGAGGTCGAACTTGTTCTTTCTTATCTTCTCCTCAAGCTCCGCCGCCTTCTTTTCGTCAATAGCTGTCTCCGCCTTCTCGATAAGCGAGAGGACATCGCCCATGCCGAGGATTCTCGAAGCCATGCGGTCGGGGTGGAAGGTGTCGAGATCGCCGAGCTTTTCGCCGACGCCGACGAACTTTATCGGCTTGCCCGTGACAGCGCGCGCGGAGAGTGCAGCACCGCCTCTGGTGTCGCCGTCGAGCTTTGTCAGGATAAGTCCGTCAATGCCGAGCGTCTCGTTGAAAGTCGAGGCGACATTGACCGCATCCTGACCGGTCATCGCGTCGACCACGAGGAGGATCTCGTGCGGGCGGACTTCCGACTTGATGCGCTTGAGCTCATCCATGAGCTGCTCATCTATATGCAAGCGGCCTGCGGTATCGATGAGGACATAGTCGTTGCCCTCGTCCCTTGCAAGCGCGACCGCCTGTTTGGCTGTTTCAACCGGGTCCTGCGTACCCTTTTCAAAGACCGGCACGCCGACCTTTTCACCGAGCACCTGAAGCTGTTTGATAGCCGCAGGACGATAGATATCGCACGCGACGAGCATCGGTCTGCTGCCGCGGTTCTTGAGCATGAGCGCAAGCTTTGCGCAGTGCGTCGTTTTACCTGCGCCCTGAAGACCGCAGAGCATTATCACTGTCGGCGGATGCGCCGCAGTCGCAAGGCGGGTCTTCGTGCCGCCCATGAGGTCGATAAGCTCTTCGTTGACTATCTTTATGACCATCTGCGCGGGAGTAAGGCTCTCCATAACATCCGCGCCGATAGCTCTCTCGGTGACCTTGGCGGTGAAATCCTTGGCTACCTTGTAGCTGACGTCCGCCTCAAGCAGAGCCATGCGCACGTCGCGCATCACCGCGCGGACATCCGCCTCGTTGAGGCTGCCCTTGCTTTTAAGACGCTTGAACGCCGCTTCAAGACGTTCCGAAAGACCTTCAAATGCCAATGTTTTCACCTCTGTATAAAAATTAAGTAGTTTTTATGTTACCGTTTCAAGCCGAACCATGCGGACGGTGTCAACGCGGCTCCGGCGGATTTTTCCGCAGTCACATCGCACAATCGAAAATCGAGCTGATTTCGCGGGCGGATGATATCCGCCCCTACAGCTGTGACTGAGTGAACGGGGCAACGCAGTCAAGAGCGATTTTTCCGCATCACATCACTCAATCGAGGACTGAGAAAAATTGTTCGGGACAAGGCGCAGGGTTCCGGGCGTGAGGGCGCGTACTTTGTGTACGCAACCGAGCGAACGGGTTCCTGCAACGCAGTCATGGGCGATTTTTCCGCAGTCCGACCACTCATGAGCAGTCCGATCACTCCATGAGAGACATGGCGATGGCTTTAATCTTAACGGTATAATCATTCACTTCGCGCGACAGGCTGTGGTTGAGATTGTAGTCCCCTATCTCGCCGGCGCAGTCGATGATTTCAGCGAGTCCGCTGCGTATCTCGTCAAATTTCGAGGCGAGCTTGAGCTTCGACTCCATATCGAAAAGCTGGGCTTCGGCGCGCTTTATCGCATCGCGCACGCCCTGGCGGGTTATCCCCTCGTTTTCCGCGATCTCGGAGAGCGACAGGTCGTCGTTGTAGTAATAGCCCAGAAAGTCGCGCTGTTTTTCAGTCAGCATATCGCCGTAAAGGTCAAGCAAAACAGCTATTTCCAGATTCTTTGCCACTTTATTTTCTCCCCCTTTTCATCATGATCGCGTAAAGGTTAAACCCCTCTGTAAAGTCGAAACGCTTTACAGGGGGTTATTATACTAAAAATATCGTCGGCTGTCAAGCACATTTTTTCGCCGAAACCGAACTTTTTTCAACATTCCGGATGTGGAAAAGCGGCGGAAAAGCAAGATTGGTTTTTTATCATCAACCGCTTGTGTTTCGAGCGGCAAAAGACAACAAAATGTGCCGTTATGCGCCCGCAGGCATGTGGAAAACAGTGTGGAAAACTTTTTTCGCGTCACTTGAGCACGACTATTGTCACGCCGTCCTCGCCCTCGCCGTAAACGCCGAGCCTGAAGCTCTTGACATACGGCGACTTGCGCAGATACTGGTTGACAGCGCTCCTGAGTGCGCCGGTGCCCTTGCCGTGGACAATTGTGAACTCGCCGAGACCCATGCGGAGCATATAGTCAATATATCTGTCGAGCTCCATGATGCAGTCGTCAACGGTCAGCCCGCGGACATCGAGCCGCGCGGAGGCATCCATGTTCATCTTGCTCTCAACTCCCGTGCGGCGTGCGCCGGAGTTCGGGCTGCGCTTTTTCGGCGCGTTCTCGATAAGGCGCAGGTTTTTGAGCTTTACACGCGTCTTTGCCGCGCCTGCGAGGACTTCGACATTTCCGTTTCTGTCAACGGGCGAAAGCACTGTCGCCTCCTTGCCGAGATCGGCTATCAGAACAGTATCGCCCTTTTTGAGCTCGCGTGGGAGGACATAGCCGTCGTTCTCAACGCCCATGGCGACCACAGGGTCGACCGCCTCGTCTATCGCGCCGAGACCCTTTCTGACTGCGGCGCGTGCGCGGCGCGCGAGGTCTGCGGCATCTTTTGTCTTCTCTTTTTCTTTTTTGAGCCTGTCGAGCTCGTCGAGCAGAGCGTAGCTCTCGCGCTTCGCCTGCTGGGTCAGCTTCGCCGCCTGCGCCTTGGCTTTCTCTATCTCCGCTTCGCGCAGAGAATCGACTTCGGCGAGCCGCTTTTCCGCTCGCTCCAGCTCGGCGCGCGCCTTTGCGGTCAGCTCCTTGGCGCGCTCGTGCTCCTCCTCCATGCGGCGGCGGTTCTCTTCGAGCTTGTCAACGACATCCTCAAAGCGGACATTCTCGTTGTTGACTAGCTCTTTCGCCCTGTCCACAACGCGCATGTCCATGCCCAAACGTTCGCAAATCGCAAGCGCGTTCGAGCGCCCGGGGACGCCGATAAGCAGTCGGTAGGTCGGGCTGAGGGTCGCAACATTGAACTCGCAGCAGCCGTTTTCGACGCGCGGAGTCTCGAGGGCATAAGCCTTGAGCTCGGCATAGTGTGTTGTCGCGGCGATCTTCGCACCCTTGAAATGCAGGTCTTCGAGCACCGCCATTGCAAGAGCCGCGCCCTCGACGGGGTCTGTGCCCGCTCCGAGCTCGTCTATGAGCACAAGACTGCGGTCGCCCGCCTGACCCATGATATCTATAATATTTGTCATATGCGCGGAGAAGGTCGAGAGCGACTGCTCTATCGACTGCTCGTCGCCGATGTCCGCGAGGACTTCGCTGAATACGGAGAGTCTGCTTCTGTCGCCTGCGGGAATCATAAGTCCGCACATCGCCATGAGCGTGAAAAGACCGACAGTCTTTATCGAGACGGTCTTGCCGCCCGTGTTCGGACCGGTTATAACGAGCGTGTCAAAGTCCGTGCCGAGCCTTATATCAACGGGGACTACTTTGTTTTTGTCAATGAGCGGATGGCGGGCGGCGCGCAGCTCTATCTCGCCGTCGGAGTTGAGTAGCGGCACCGTCGCGCCTATCGAATAGGCATACTGCGCCTTTGCGAAGATGACATTGAGCTCAACGGCGCACTCATAGCTGTTTTTTATCCCCTGCTCAAACTCGCCGACCATCGCGGAGAGTGCTGTAAGTATGCGTTCAATCTCGTCCTGCTCTTTAGAGCGCAGGACTTTTATCTCGTTGTTCGCTTCGACGACCGGCATCGGCTCGACAAACACAGTGGCACCCGATGAAGACGTGTCATGGACAAGTCCCTGCACCTCGCCGCGGTATTCCGCCTTGACGGGCACGACATAGCGCCCGTTTCGCTGGGTTATGATATTCTCCTGCATGAACTTCGAGTAGTGCGCGGAGTGGGTCATCTTGTCGAGCTGGTCGCGAACTTTAGACTCCTGCACGCGAATCTTGCGCCTTATTTCAAAGAGCTCGGGCGAGGCGCTGTCCGCAATCTCCTCCTCGGAGATTATGGCAGAGGTTATCTTCGTTTCGAGATATTTGTTCGGCTGAAGCGCCGAGAAAAGCGGGTCGAGAACGGTCTCGACTCCCGCGTTCGTGCTGCGCCACTGAGCGAGAGCGCGCACGGTTCTGAGCACCTCGGCAACATCGAGCAGTTCGCGCATGGAGAGCGTGCTGCCCGCGCCGGCTCGCGCTGCGGCGTTATTGACATTGCGAAGCCCGCCGAAGGACGGACCGCCGAAGCGAGCAAGGAGCATATGCGCGTCGCGCGTCTGATTCATCTGCGCCTGCGCGAGATCAATATCGCTCTCCGGGCGGAGGCTCAGCGCAAGCTCGCGCGCGTCGGGGCATGCCGTGAACTGTGCGAGGCGCTCCAATATTTTATCAAATTCCAAAGCCGTTAAATGGCGGTTCATATTCTGAGACATTGTTATTCCTCTCGTTCAAGTTACTGCTTATAAATATAAAGTTATCACATCTGTGCCGCCATGTAAAGCAAAAAGAAAAAAATAAGGCCGACGCATTTGCGGCAAAAAATAAAAAGGCCACAATCTGCGTTTTCGGACGCAAACTGTGACCTTCAACATTTTTGCTCTTTGGTCTGCGCTGAATGCGGCAGCCGTAGACAGCTTTATCAGTCGCTCGTGTAAGGAAGAAGAGCAACGTGACGGGCACGCTTGATAGCGGTGGTAAGCTCTCTCTGGTGAGCGGCGCAGTTGCCGGTGACTCTTCTGGGAAGAATCTTCGCTCTGTCAGAGATATACTTATGAAGTTTGGCTGTGTCCTTGTAATCTATGCACTCAACCTTGTCGACGCAGAAAGCGCAAACCTTCTTGCGGCCCTTGCGGTTGGGTCTTCTGTCGTTTTTCTCATATGCCATGATGTTAACCTCCTCTTTGGCTAAGGTGGAAGCCGAAAGCCGCCTTGCGGCTCGGGGCTATTCGTTCGGCGTCAGACGCCGTGTTCAAGTTTTTCTCAGAACGGGAGATCGTCGCTTATCGGGATCTCCTCAAAATCGTCCGCTCCGCCTGTGGCGAAGGACGCTGCGGGCTGAACGCGCGCGGGCTGCTCATTCTGGCGGGCACCCGTGCCGGTCTCTGCCTTTGATCCGCAGAAGCTGACTTCCTCGGCAACTATCTCAAACGCGGTGCGCTTGTTGCCGTTCTTGTCCTCGTAGTTGCGCTGCTGGATACTTCCGCGAACAGCGATCATCGATCCTCTGTGGAAGTAGCGGGAGACGAACTCTGCAGTCTGTCTCCAGGCGACAACGTTGATGAAATCGGTCTGCTTCTCTTCACCCTGTCTCTGGAAGCGGCGATCGACCGCAACGGAGAAAGTGGTGACTGCGACGCCGGAAGCGGTGGTACGCAGCTCGGGATCGGCAGTGAGTCTGCCCATAATTATTGCAACGTTAAGCATCTTTGTTTCCTCACTTTCTGACAACGAGTGAGCGGAGAACGCCGTCGGTTATACCGGCGATACGGTAGAACTCCTCGGGGAACTCAGGTGCAGCGCTGAAATTGAACAGAGCGTAGAATCCCTCGGGCTCATCGTCGATAGCGTAAGCGAGCTTGCGCTTGCCCCACTCATCAATGCTGTCCAGAGTGCCGTTCTGCTCGATGAGAGCCTTGAACTTCTCGATGAGAGCGGGAACGCCCTCCTCACCGTTCTTGACGGAGAAAACCATCATTGCTTCATAGCTGTTGTTTGCTGACATTCTTAAAGCACCTCCTTCTGGTCTTTTGGCTGCGGTTCGTCCGCAGCAAGGATTAGCCGCCTTTTTCCTGCGGCAATTAGTTATTTTAACAGTGTTTAGCACTTTTGTCAACATATTTTTTACATGAGTAAAATCGCGCTAACTCTTGTCAATCAGGCATATTAGTGGTAATATTTATATGAATCAGAAACGAACGCAGGTGATTTTCATGACAAGCCCGGCAACCGGAAGGCCCGCGCACAACAGGCGCACGGCATACACAAAAACGGCAATACGCCGCACCTTCTTCGAACTGCTTGAAGAAAAGGACTTCGACAAGATCAGCGTGCGGGAGATATGTCAGCGCGCGGACATCAACAGAAGCACCTTCTACCGCCACTATGACGACATCAACGCGCTGATGAAGAGCATCGAGGCTGAGTTCGTCTCCGATATCGATAATCAGATCGAGAGAATGGATCCCGAGGTTTTCGATGCAGTATTGGTCGGTCTGTTTGATATTGTCAGGGATAATTCCGACCTGTGCTGCTACATGATGAGATGCGGCCCGCGAAAGGGCTTCATCAATTCATTGTTCGTCAAGAACTACGACAGGACGCAGATAAAGTGGAAGAAGTTTTTCCCCGAGATCACGGATAAGCAGTTCCGCTGGATGTATATAATGTTCTTCAACGGCATCGTCAGCGTTATTGCAGAGTGGATAAACTCCGACTTCCGCGAAGATCCATCGACTATCGTCTCTTTCACCACAAGCATATATTTTAACGGCTTTAGAAAATATTTCTAAACTGTTTATAATTTTTGGCGACACAAATCACTTTTTGTGTCGCTTTCTGCACATGCTTCCAGATACTGTTCCTTGTTTTTAAGTTTGAGGACAATATATACCTTTATTAATGCGGCATAACCGCTAAAATGAAAGGAGTCCTCAGAATGAGACAGTCACTCACAGTCAGAAGAGCCGAGCACTTCGGCATAAACAGGAAGATAATCGCAAACATGACCGCGCAGAGCTGGCACGACATTCCCCATGTCGTTGTTACAAACGAGCCTGAGGCGTCCGAATTTCTGAAAGTTTTCAAAGAAATCAACGAAGGGCGCGCAAAAGAAGATAAGATCACGCTCAACGCAGTTATATTAAAAGTAATAACAGAGGCGCTCAAGAAGTGCCCCGCGATGAATGCACATATCGATTTCAAACCCCGCCTTGTCCGCGGATGCGTGACGGAGTTCGACGAAATAAATATCTCGATGCCCATGCTTCTCGACTCAAGTGAGATGATGACAGTAAATCTGCACAACATGCAGGACAAGAACCTCAGGGATATCAGAGATACGCTCGCCGATGTTCAACGCAGAGCGAAAAATTCAAACATGTCGCAGGTCATGTACGACGTCTCGCTCAACGACACGCTGCAGGGGCTTGCAAAAGGCAAATTGGTTCAGACGATATCCCGCCTCATCGGCTCAAAGACCGGAAAGCACAAAGTAAAAACCCTCTCCGGCAAGAGCAAGAAAGAATATTATGATATACCCGAGCGCGACAGGCTCACAAAATACGACATTGAGCAGGGCACAATAACCGTGTCGAACCTCGGTTCGCTCTACAAGGACTGGGACGGCATCTGCGCACTGCTTGAGATAATACCGCCGCAGGTCGCCGCGATAGGCGTCGGCGCTCCGCGCGACACGGCGATTGCAAACCCGGACGGCACGGTAACGGTCGGCAAGAAGCTCGTCTTCACCGTCGTTTTCGACCACCGTGCGCTCGACATGGGCGATGTAGTCCCCTTCTTAAAGTCTATTGACGAGACTTTCAAGAACCCGGAAGTTATCAAGGAGTGGGTATAATCCCCACCCGGCAGAATAAATGGCAATGAATCAGGAAAAGCGATGTGTAAAGTATATTAGCTTTACATATCGCTTTTCTGTTATATCAGTCTAAGCAATACGGCGCTTTTGTGTAAAGGTCAATAATTTCAATGTCTTTTGAGCCGCTGCCGTTTAAGTCGAAATACTATTACGCCGAACTGTAAAGTTATATACCTTTACGCCAAGAATCACAAACCCGACCCAAAAAATTATATCCTCGGGTCGAGTTTCATTATAAAATTCAGGCTATCTCTATCTCAAACGAAACCGTCAGCGACTTCTCTGCGCCGTTGCTGCCGTCCCATTTGAAAGTTGAAGTTCCGGCGCATTTTCCCGCGCCGTAAGGCACGGCATTTGCGGTGCCGCTCATGCCGGAATCCATCTCGGCGGCGACGAGATACATATCCTGGACATAGCTCTCCCCGCTCCTGATAATAAATTGTCGCGTGGCGTCCTCGGTCACTTCTATGGGATAATCTTTGTCGTAGAACGCTTTTCCGCCCTGCGTCAGAATTTTTGTGCGTATCTCATAGTGCTGCTGATTATATATCGGGAGCGTTGAAATTATATCTTTTCCGCTGTTGTTCGTGACGGTCGCCGTGATATGCACTTCGCCGCCCGATTTGACTTTCGGATTTTCGATATAAACTTTCAGCGTCACTCCGTCGAGAGTTTTTTCGATTGTCTGCGGAGCTGAACTTATTTCGGCTGTACTTTCTGCCGTGGTGTTCTCCGGAACGGTCGTTCCCGCCGTCTCCGGCGTATCCCCGTTTCGGCACGCCGCAAAGCTCGTTATGAGCAGAACCGATATTAATATAGAAAGTATTGTTTTTTTCATAGTTTTCGCCTCCGGGCTTGATATTTATTCCGCGCCCTGTTCCCTTTGAAGATTGCGTTCAATCGGCTATAGGCATCCCTCCGTATATCTCTTTTTATTTAATATTATCAGACATTATTGTCAATGTCAATTTTCCGTCCACGATCTCCTTTTCTTTTAAACAGTGCCGCCGTTAGCGGCATAGGGTTGTCGAGGTCGCCAACCCCTACAAATTATAATAAAAAGCAAAACACCCGAAGCTGTTTTCACAACTCCGGGTGCTCTCGCGTATTCATTTAGTTGACTTTCGTCTCAGTTATCTTCACTCCGGGCTCGATAACATCGATGCACTTGACCGGTCACGCCTCGTGGCACTTGCCGCAGCCGACGCACTTCTCGTAATCGACCTTCGCGCAGAAGTTTTCGACCGTGACCGCGCCGTATTCGCAGGTCTTGACGCACTTCATGCAGCCAATGCAGCCCGCCTTGCACTCTTTTCTGGTCTGGGCGCCCTTGTCATGGTTCTTGCACATAACAGCGGCCTTTGCCTCGTGCAGGGGCATAAGATCGATAATGCCCTTGGGGCAGGTGTTGACGCACATCTTGCAGGCGTGGCACGCGAGCGGATTTATTCTCGCAACGCCCTCACAAATATGAATCGCGTCATAGGGACATACCTCAACGCAGTCGCCGAAGCCGATACAGCCATAGACGCACTCTTTCGGTCCGCCGAAAAGCTGAGTTGCCATTTTGCAGCTCTTGACTCCGACATAGTTGAGCTTCGTGTCTGCATTATGCTTGTTGCCCTGGCAGAGGACAACGGCAGTCATGGGAACGACATCCCCGGCCGCGAGTCCGGTTATCTTTGCAATAGCTTTGCTGACCTCCGCGCCGCCGGGCATGCAGCGTCCGGTGTCGGTGGTCTTGCCCTGAGAGAGGGCTGCCGCATAGCCTGAGCAGCCGGAGAAGCCGCACGCGCCGCAGTTTGCGCCGGGCAGCGCCGCCTGAATCTCCTCGGCCTTTTCGTCGACCGGGACAGCCATGACCTTTGATGCAACGGCGAGACCGAGACCGGCTATAAGTCCGATGACGGAGACGATGACAACCGCAATTATAATAAGATGCATATTATCCCGTCCTTTCTCAACCGAATATGCCGTCGACAACGCCCGAGAATCCGAGGAAGGAGACCGAGGTGAGCGATGCGGCAATGAGCGTTATGGGCAGACCCTGAAGGAATTTAGGCACGTCGCAGCTCTCGAGGCGCTCTCTGACGCCCGCGAACATGACCATGGCGAGCATGAAGCCGAGACCGCCGCCGAGCGAACGCATCATTGACTGGCCGAAATTGTAGTTATTCTCAACGTTTATAAGCACGACGCCGAGCACCGCGCAGTTCGTTGTTATCAGCGGAAGATAGATACCAAGCGCGTTATAAAGCGCGGGCATATACTTCTTGAGGATTATCTCGACGAGCTGAACGAGAGCCGCTATGACAAGAATAAATACTATCGTCTGGAGATATTCGAGGTCATTGGGCACGAGCAGCTTTGCGTTGATGGGATATGTAACGGCAGTCGAGAGCAGCATGACGAATATAACAGCTGCACTCATTCCGACTGCGGTGTTGAGCTTCTTCGACACGCCGAGGAACGGGCAGATACCGAGGAACTTTGCGAGAATGAAGTTCTCTGTAAGGATACCGGTAAGCAGTATTGAAAGCATTATTTTCATTTGCCTGCCGCCTCCTTTCCGTCCTTTTTGTTTTCAACTTCGCCGCGAAGGGAGCAGGAAGCCGCCATCGGGCAAGCCTCGCAGCCCTTGAGCTCCGCCTTTGAAAGACCCTTCTTGTCGGCAAGCTTGTTGGCGCACGCCATGAGTATGCCGAAGACGAAGAAGCCTCCGGGAGGCAGGATGAATATCAGCATGGGGCTGACGGAAGCCGGGATTATCTGAAGTCCGGCGACAGCGCCCGTGCCGAGCAGTTCTCTGACTGCGCCCATGAGGAGCAGTGCTGCGGTGAAGCCGACGCCCATGCCGAGACCGTCAACGGCGGAAGCCGCAACGGAGTTCTTGCAGGCGAACGCCTCGGCTCTGCCGAGGATGATGCAGTTGACGACTATCAGCGGCAGGTAAACGCCGAGCTGAGCATCGATCTGCGGGACGAACGCCTTGACGAGCATCTGGACTATTGTAACGAACGAAGCGATTATAACTATATAAGCGGGGATTCTGACCTTCTGGGGAATCACCTTTTTGAGCGCCGAAATGGCGATGTTCGAGCACACAAGGACTATCGAAGCTGCAACGCCCATGCCCAGAGCACTCTCGACCGAAGTCGAAACCGCGAGCGTCGGGCAGGTGCCGAGCACCAGACGGAGAACGGGGTTCTCAACGAGAATGCCCTTGGTAAACTCCTGAAAAAGACTCTTTTTCTTTGCCATTTTTTACTCCGCCCCCTTTAAATTGGAATCATAGTAGCTCAGCGCCTCATTGACTGCCGCCGTGACGGCTTTCGAGGTTATCGTGGCGCCGGTGAGCGCCTGGATCTCGTTGCCGGAGGCACTGTTTTTGTTGACTGCAATATCCTTGACCTTTCCCTTGAACTGGTCGAGGAAGCTGGCATTCTGGGCTTTCATGCCGAGACCGGCGGTCTCGTTGAGTTCGAGCGGCGAAATGCCGGTGACTGCGCCGTTTTTGTCGATGCCGGTCATTATCTTCACATCTCCGCCGTAGCCCTTGGAAACGGTGACAAAGACATAGCCGACTTCGTTGCCGCTTGCATCCTTGCCGACAGCGTAAGTGCCGCTGCCGCCCTTCATCTCCTGCGTTTCGCCGAACTGCGTCGCGGCGGGCAGGACTTTCTGCCTTGTTTCGACCTCGGTCTGCGCCGAGAGCTCCGCTATCTTCGGAGCCGTGACTTTATTTGTAACGGCAAGAAGAGTCGTGGCGACGAGGCATATCAGAAAGAGCGCTACAGTCGGGATGGCAAATTCCTTGAAATTCTTCATGCCTTCTCAGCCCCTTTCTTCTTTTTCTCCTTGACCATGCCGAAAGGCTTCGGGGTGGTCAGATGCTCTATATGGGGAACGAGTATGTTCATAAGGATTATTGAGAATGAGACGCCCTCGGGCAGCGAGCCGAAGAGTCTGATGAACGAGGTCAGCAGACCGCAGCCGATGCCGAAGATTATTCTGCCCTTGAGATTGATGGGCGAGGTGGTGTAGTCGGTAGCCATGAAGAACGCGCCGAGCATGAGTCCGCCGCTGAGCAGCTGATAGGCGACAAAAGTGAAGCTGCCCTTGCCGGCTATGAGCATTATAACGGCTACAGTGCCTATAAACGACAGCGGAATGGCGGGAGAGATTATCTTTCTTATCATCAGATAAACTCCGCCGATTATCAGCGCCACTGCGCAGGTCTCGCCGAGGCTGCCGCCGCGGATGCCGATGAGCATATCAACGAGGCTCGGCAGTCCGTCGGAGAGCTCTCCGCCTTTTGTCATCATGGTAAGGGGCGTTGCGGTGGTGACCGCTTCGGCGCCCTTGTCGAGCCACGAGAGGGGCTTTATCCAAGTTGTCATGGCGGTCGGGAACGAGACCATGAGAATAATTCTTCCGGTTATTGCGGGGTTGACGAAGTTCTGGCCGATTCCGCCGAAGAGCTGTTTTACAACAACTATCGCAATAACGGAACCTATCGCCGCCTGCCACAGCGGAATCGACACGGGCAGGTTAAATGCGAGCAGAAGTCCGGTGACGACCGCGCTCAGATCACCGAGCGTGTTGCTGCGCTTCATGATTTTGCGCGACAGATACTCGGAGAGCATGCACGTGCCTATCGTTACGAGGCAGATGAGCAGGACGCGCGGACCGAAGAGCCAGACGGATGCCGCAAGGGCGGGGATCAGCGCGATAATAACATTGAGCATTATTCCGCTGACCGTCTGAGCCGAGCGCACATGGGGAGATGCGCTGACTGTAAGTTTCTTTTCAGGCATTTCAGGCATTTTTGCTCTTCTCCTCTCTCAGCATCTGTTTTGCAAGGCGCATATACTGGACAAGCGGCTTTGCCGCGGGACATGAATAAGCGCATGAGCCGCACTCCATGCAGACCATGGCGCCGGATTTTTCAAGCCTGTCTATATCCTTCGCCTTTATATAGCGTTCAACAAGCGTGGGCATAAGGCTCAGCGGACATGCCGCCGCACATCTGCCGCAGCGGATGCAGTCGCGCTCTTTCTTGACCTTCGACGCATCGTCGGCAAAGGCGAGAATGGCGTTGTTCTGCTTGAGAACGGGAATATCCGTGTTGACAACGGCAAGTCCCATCATCGGGCCGCCGGTTATTATCTTACCGGGTTCGGCTTTGAAGCCGCCGCAGAAGTCGATTATTTCACCGACGTTCATGCCGATTGGCACGCGGACGTTCTTCGGGTCGGCTATCGCGGAGCCGTCAACGGTCAGCGAGCGGCTGACGAGCGGCTTGCCGCTCTTGAGATATCTTGCTATAAATGCGACGGAGGCAACGTTCATAACAACGCAGCCGACATCGGCTGGCAGCTTTCCGGGCGGAACCTTTCTGCCCGTGGCGGAGAGCACCATCATCTTCTCTGCGCCCTGGGGATACTTCGACTTGAGCGTCATGAGGCGCACCGCGTTATCCTCCGCAACGTCTCTGTCCGCTATAGCCTTGAGCACTTTGAAAGCTTCGGGCTTGTTGTCCTCTGCGGCGATAACGACGCGCTTGAAGCCGAGTATCTCTTTCAAAGTATAGATGCTCGAGAGGATGTCCCACGAATTTTCAAGGCACTCGCGGTAGTCGACGGTTATGTACGGTTCGCACTCCGCGGCGTTGACTATGAGTGTGTCGACATTCTTGTCGGGCGGGATACGCAGCTTGACATGCGTGGGGAAGCCCGCTCCGCCGAGTCCGACAAGGCCGGAATCCCTGACGGCGCGAAGGAAGCTCTCCTTGCCCGTCACCTTCGGCGGCTCAAGGCCGTCGAAAAGGCGCATCTCGCCGTCGGACTCTATCTCCACCGCCTGAGTGATAACGCCGTTTGCAAGCGTCGCCTGCTTGACTGCGCTGACGGTACCGGATATCGATGCGTGGATCGGCGCGCTGAGGAATTTGTCGCTGTCGCCCACTATCTGTCCGACCGAAACTTTGTCGCCCGCTTTTACAGTGGGTGTGCACGGTACACCGATATGCTGCTGCATGGGCAGGAGCACTTTTTCGGGGACTGGAATTCTTACGACTTCACAGTCTGCGGTGTTCTTGTTGTGGTTGACATGCACGCCGCCGCGTACCTGCTTGACAGCTTTGAGAACACCGTCGAGTTTAACCGAGCTCATTTCTTCAACTCCTTATGATTAATTATTACTTCTTTATTATAAACCGCGTCTGTTTTTCGAGCGCCGGCATGACTATGCGCAGCACCGTTCCAGTAACAGCTCCGGTTATAAGCGAAAATATCAGCAGTGCCGGCGCATAGCCGAGCACGGCTCCCGTCCCCGTGAGCACCGCCGCGACGGCAAGCTGACCTGCGTTATGGCATACGGCGGCGATTATCGACGCGCCGAGCAGACCGAAGGGATCGGATTTTATTTTTGTTGCCGCCCACATCGCGAGGGTACTGAGCACTCCTCCCGCAAGGCTCATGAAAAACGCCGTCGCGCCGCGTGTCATCAGCGCAAAGAGCGCCTTGAACACGGTTATGCACATCGCCTGCGGCAGTCCGAGAGTAAGAACAGTGAACATCGTCACTATATTTGAAAATCCCGGCTTCGCTCCCGGCGGCAGAAACGGCAGAGAGGGAATCAGATTTTCAAGAAACGAGAGCGCGATTGCCTGGGCGCAAAGGATACCTAAAAGAGCGGTCTTTCTCGCTTTCATGGGCATATCCTCCCGGTCAGGGCATCGTGCCGCTTCTCCGAGCCCTCGAGCCTTATCACAACTCCTGCGGGCAGGCACGCAGCGGTGTCGCCCGGGCGGGTGAGTTTGCCCGATTTTACGCACAATTTGTCGCGGCAGTCTGCGTCTTCGAACCAGACAGCTCCGTCCTTTATTTTTATCACGACCTTGGGGTCGGTGTCGGGTGTTATTGTCATATCAGCGTTCTTGTCGAGCGTTACGCGGCGATATACCTCGCCCCCCGCATAGATGACCGCCTCGGTTTTTCCGTTCGACGGCAAAAATCGCCATATCAAAAGAGCCGCGCCGACGCAGAGTACGACCGCTATCAATGCGATATCGGCTTTTTTTATGAATCTGCGCTGCATCTGTCTCCCCCGTTATAAAAGTTTGAATCCGTCCTTTTCAAGTTTGAAGCTGTCCGCGAGAGAACCCGTGACCCTGACGCTCCTGTCATTGAACACGAACACAGCCTGCGCACCGTATTTTTCAAGCAGCGGCAGCGATTTCTCGTAGCCGAGCACGAAGCACGCAGTCGAAAGCGCGTCGGACATAAAGCCGTCGCTGCAAACGACCGTCACGCTGACAAGTCCGCTCTCTGCGGGATAACCCGTTTTCGGGTCGAGTATATGATGATATCGCACGCCGTCGCGGTCAAAATAACGCTCGTAGCTGCCGGAAGTAGAAACACAGGTCGCGGGCAGAGTCAAAACCGCAAAGCTCTCGGTCGAGCTCTCCGAAAAAGGATTTCTTATACCGACAGTGAATTTTTCTCCCTCACCGTAGAGAAGTATGCTCCCGCCGACGGAGACGACCGCACGCTTTATTTTCGAATTTTCGAGCACTCCGCGCACCTCGTCGCAGGCAATGCCCTTGCCGACCGAGCCGAGGTCGAGCACCGTGCCCGACGGTATTTTTATACCGTTCTCGTTTATCTCTATGGCAGAACCGGTGCCGTTGAGCGCCGAGTTTATTTCATCCTTGCCGGGCACTCTCTCATTGCCCGTACCGAAGCCCCAGAGGTCGCTGAGCCTGCCGAGCAGAGGGTCAAACGCGCCGCCGCTCGACTTTCTCAGTTCTTCGCACTTCGAGAGTACATCCCTCATCTTCTTTTCGGGGTCGTTTATCTTCCCGTTCGCAGAAGACGAAAAGAGAGTTATCTTAACGCTCTGTCCCGCCGCGTCGTTTATCTCGCTGACGGCGGATGTTTCGATATGGCGCGAGAGGAGCTTGTTTTCGAGCTCCGATATGCAGTCAAAAACCGCCTTGCCGACCTTTTTCGCGTCTTTTCCCTCGATGTCCGCGCTGACGGCGGTGTTCATCATCGCAGACGAAGACGAGAACTCACGGCTCTGCTTTATGCCGTCATATGCCACGAGACCGACCAAAACGGCAGCCGCCGCGCACAAAAGCGCGATAATCAGCTTTTTCGAGCTTTTTTTCATCGGTCCCCCTCCGCAGTCAAAACTTCCATATACCTATAACATACATATTTTACATTGTTTTTCTTCAAACTTCAAGAACTTAAAATTGTCATTTCCGACGGCGAAAAAATATAGAAATATTTCTTTATCGATACAAAATTTGCTTTTTAAGCTCGATGTACAAAAAAATACAAAAATTTTATTGAAACTTAATAAAATTTCGTCCTTTTTATGGTGACAGAACTAAGAAAATAT
>ENA-UAOV01000423-UAOV01000423.1-human-gut-metagenome-genome-assembly--contig:-NODE-423-length-19642-cov-5.355134_pt1 | contig 19642 bp, 14 predicted proteins | sample MGYA00243472_ERZ654562 | MGnify/ENA primary metagenome ERZ654562 (study PRJEB26926, sample SAMN06164391) | human gut metagenome | biome: ENVO:00009003; feature: ENVO:2100002; material: ENVO:00002003... | reverse complement strand
GTCCGTCTCGTGGGCTCGGAGATGTGTATAAGAGACAGCTATAATTATCAATCATTATGAAAGTAAATATCAAAACCGTATTATGTGCTACAGTATTTATCTTATTTATTGGATACAATGTATACAGTTCACAAAAGAAAGGAGTAATATCTGAAATGGCTTTAGCAAATATTGAAGCTTTAGCTAGCGGTGAAGAATTAGGTTGTGGAGGCAATCCAACCTTTATAAAAGATAATACATTGAAAAGCACCCTATGTCCACCTCTATGGTTAGGAGGAACTCACCTGAAATGCAAATCCGAAACTAATGTTTGTTGCGATCCTTCTAAACAAACTGATTGTGAAGGAGGTATATTCTAACCGATTATAGACTTGTAAAAATATTGCTTTAATGTCAATACTTTTACATATTTTTTTAATGTTGTATGTATAAATCGCTTTTTCACTTTACTACCTTAAGCACAATGTGTTTGAGTATTTTCTTTGGTAGTTGTAACACTCCCAAAGAAACTAACGATGCTCCAGTTATAATATCTGTCAATTCCCAAACAAGTGACCGGAAAATCAAAATGTCCGAGTTATACTCAGCATTGGAATACATCAAACTAGAAACTACTCCCGAAAGCCTGATAGCCCAAGTTTCTAAAATTATTCCCTTAGATACGCAATTACTTATCGTAGATAAAGAAAGTTCTAAAATTCTGTTGTTCGACGTAAATGGGAAATTTATGGGAACCATTGGAAGTAAAGGTGTCGGAGCTGGTGAATTTATAGAGATAGAAGATGTAGCAGTAGATAAAAAAGGAGAAAAGATATTTGTTTTAGATCATTCTGGGAAACGAATCTTAATCTACGATTTAAAAGGGAATTTTGCCAATGACATAAAAACAGATTTCATAGCACACGAAATAGAATACTTGGAAAATGGAAATTTAGCCTGTTACTGCGATTATTCAGCAAATGAGACCTATGAAAAGAATGAGACGCGCCCTAACCTTATATTGTTGGATTTAAACAGTATAGAAGCACATCCTTTTTTATATGTTCCGCAATCAATTTCCGTACAAGAGGTAAATTCACCTTTTTCGGCTTTGTTTTCACACACTTCTCGGCATGCCTTCCTTTTTGACATATTGACCAATTCTATCTACGAAATTGGAAAAGAAAGAATTAATAGAACATTTGTACTAAATTTTGGTAACGAGGAAACGGCAAACCAAAAATCTTATGTCCGCAAGTTGGAAGAAGAGCAATTAATCGCAGAAAGAATTATGCCGGGAGCCTCTGATTCGCCCCAATATCCTATTATTACATCATTGATAAGTTGTAATGCCTTCCTTTTTCTGAACGCCATAGATTACAGTACGATGGATGTATATCAGATAGCTTATTCTGTAGACAATGCCAAATGTATTTACGGAAAAGCCCGAAAACAATTTCCTATAGAAAACGATATAGATGGTGTTGTTCCCTTTGCGCCCTACGCGGCTTCTCAAAGCAAAATATATGGCGTCATAGAATCATATCAGCTGGCTGCATCAGAACTGACGAACAGTAAAGTTGCAACTATTTTAGCTGATATTGAAGAAGATGACAATCCTATTATTGTAATAGCTGACACTAAAAAAATAGATTGACATTTGACTCATGAGGAAAAAGTATTCCATAATTTTCATTTGTTTGGTAATGATAACGTTGAATGCAATTTGTCTGAATTGGGCTATTCAACAGGAAAGAATGAAAGAATTAGCAGTTACAACAGCAAGTGATAGAAAACAGATTCTATCACTTTTGTTAGGTAATATGCAAATGCATTATACTTATTCAGAATGTCAATTACCTGATATTATATTAATTGATAAATTAAAAAACGAAATAACTCTCTCTTCAATAATAGCAGATAAGAGGAAACTTGTTTTAAAGTTTTCTCCCCAAAATTGTTATCCATGTATCGAATTTAGTATGTCTTGCTTAGAGAAATTTGCCTTAAGCATACCTAATATTAAAGAACGATTGTTGATTATTATTAGTGATGCCAATTATAGGGAATATCAAGCTATATCTAATAGTTTACAATCCGATATTCCTATTTATTTATCTAAAGATACCACTCTTAGTACAATATTAAAAGAAGAAAATACACCTTTTATTTTTGTTATGGATGAAAGATTATATATGGATGATTTATTTATACCCATAAAAGAGCTTCCTAATTATTCAGATTTGTATTTTCATATAATGAAAACAAAATATTTCAGAAATCTATAAAAAGGAGGAGAAATATTTTTCTCTTCGTTTAGTTTTAAAATTATGCTTATCTCTAAAATTCTAAATGCGATGATAAAACAAAGACTGTTTCCGGCTGTCATGGGATATGCTTGTATACATATTATGTATTCTTATGACAGCTTGCAATCCTCCTGGTCCATTGGAGCAAACTTTGAGACAAGCAGAAGATAACAGGATAGAATTGGAAGAAGTTTTAAAACATTATCAAAAGGACAAATTAAAATAAATATTTTATGAAAAAGACAAATATTGGGGCTTTTATCCTATTATTTTTTATTGGTATAGGTCTGAAAAGCTGCAATCAGACTGACACAGACAGTAAATACATTACCGTAGATGTAAAAAAATAATTATTTTCTAAAAAAAGAAATAGCCCTTCAGGATTTTATGGATGTTGAGTATATTCCGTTGGAAACTACAGATGAATTCATTACGCAAGGGGTGGTAATGGCAATTAGTGATAAATACATATTGACAAAAAATTATGTCAATGATGGATATATATATATCTTTGACAGGAAAACCGGTAAAGGAATAAGAAAGATAAACAGAAAAGGACAGGGTGGGGAAGAATATGCTTTCATCGTAAGTGCTGTTCTGGATGAAGATAATGAGGAGATTTTTGTCAACTCTTCAAAGAAAATACTGGTATATGATTTGTATGGTAATTTCAAGCGCAGTTTCAATACTGTTGGTGGCGCAGATTATATGGATATTTTCAATTATGATAAGAATAATCTTATCTGTTATGATATGACTGTATATTATAGGGACGGAGAAGAAAAGGACAAGGAGTTCTATCATTCCATTATATCGAAGAAGGACGGTAGTGTTACCCGTGGTATTTCAATTCCATTCAAAACAGTTAAGGCTCCATTTGTACGTCAGGGGGATGTTATAACAGCAACAACAGTACGTGCTCTTATACCTTGTCAAAATAACTGGCTTCTTGTTGAAACATCTTCCGATACTGTTTATAGCTATAGACCGGACAATAATCAGTTGAATCCTTTCATAGTTAAACAGTCATCCGGTGAACCGGAGGTACTTATCACAATGGGACCTGTAACAGACCGATATTATTTTTTTAAGATAATAGAAAAGAAGTTTGACTTTTCAAAAGGAAGAGGATTCCCAGCTACAGACCTGATGTATGATAAAGAAGAGGATGCATTTTACAAGCCTGTAATTGTTAATGCTGATTATATAAATAAACAGGAAGTAAATATGACAGAAAATGTCGGTAATGGAGATGTTGCTACCTATCAGAATCTGATGGCAGACCGACTTATTGAGGCTTACGCTGATAATAAGCTGAAAAATCCCCTAAAAGAGATTGCAGCAAAATTGAATGAAGAATCAAATCCTGTTGTCATGCTTGTAAAGTATAGGGAATAGAAGCCTTGGTGTATAGAATAAAATACCATTGCTATTATTCTATGAAACCCGCATAGAATACTTATAACTTTGAAGAAGGCTGTGGTTTTTATCTGATAGAGTCTTTATGTCCAAATAAACAACATAGAATTAAAACTGGATATAATGTTTTTTGAAGTCTTTGATGCTTCTTTTCCGCTTGTTTCATTTCATGGTTCTATAAGTTTCTGTTGTTTATGGAGATGGAACAGAAGGTAGAGCATATAGGCCTGAGAACTTATTCGAATAGGATTTTAATGCAAATCATATTCTAGAAAGTATGAATGTCTTGGTAGCATGTGAAGAAAGTCAGGCCGTTTGTCTGGCTTTCAGAAGATTGGGTCATAGGGCTTTCAGTTGTGACCTTCAGGAATGCAGTGGTGGATATCCGGAGTACCATTTTAAGGGGGATATGTTTGATGTAATAGCCAATAGGAAGGTATGGCGTAAGCATCCGGTAAAGTACACATTGTAGTACTAAAAACTCTTCTATTACTTTGCGGTCAAAAAGTCGTTATGAAACGAACAATGAGTAAAGAAGAGTTTTTAGCGCTATATAAGCGCCAACAGTCCAGCGGACTAACAATAAAGGATTTCTGTGATAATGAATCGTATCCTGCTTCCTGTTTTCATTATTGGAAGAAGAAATATGGATTGAGTCACCCATATACCAAACACACCGAACCTACAGGTGATTCGTTTATCCCTCTTAATATTAATCATACTCCTGCCATTCCCACTTCATCATGTGGTGACAGGCGTGTAACCATAGAACTTCCATCCGGCATAAAGATCCACCTCAACATCCTAAGTAATCCGGAGATTATTTATGGCCTGATCAGTAAATTATGTAGCCATGTTCTGCCTGAATGATACGATGCGCTACTTCCTGTGCCCCGGGAAGACAGATATGCGCAAAGGAATAAATTCTCTTTGTGGGCTTGTTCATGATAAAATGGGATATGACGTTCGACTTGGCGATGTGTTTATCTTTGTCAACCGAAGCAGAACAACCATGAAACTTCTGCATGCCGAAGACGGAGGTATGGTTTTATACATAAAACGCCTTGAGGAAGGTACCTTCAGACTTCCTTCCTATGATAGTGAAAGCCGTTCCTATCCCATGGAATGGCGTGATTTAGTACTGATGGTGGAAGGCATAACCGATAATCCGAGTGATAGACTCAAACGTCTTAAAGCCGGTCGAAAAGAAGGATTTTATTGATTAAAAAGAGCTTCCTAAACTTGTATAGCTGTACGATTTTCAGTATCTTTACATTATAATAAGATACTAAAAAGAATGATTCATACAGATACGATGGAACTAATAATCAAGAATCAACAGGAGCAAATAAAAGGGCTTCTGGAGACAAATCGTACCCTTGTAGAATCAAATCAGAAACTTATGGAACAGACGGGAGAACTGCAGCAAAAAGTACAGGAACTCCTGTCGCAAGTAGTCTGGTTAAACAGACAGCTTTTCGGCAGAAAGAGTGAAAAGCCGGCATCCTTGGATCCCAACCGGCTTGCCTTGTTTGATACCTTGGTTAATCCCAGGCAAGAGGAAACGGATCTTGTGGAGACTGGCGTAGGCACCGGGACATGTAAACCGGACGGAAAGAAAAAAGAATCCCGCCGTAATCGGGAACTGTTAGAGGGGCTGCCCGTTGTGGAAGTCATTGTCGAACCTGATAATGTGGATCTGAATCGGTATCGTCGTATAGGTGAAGAGCGCACACGTACGCTTGAATTTGAACCGGGAAAGCTATATGTCAAAGAGACAGTACGTCCCAAATACGGACTCAAAAATAATTTAAGTCTTCCCAAAGAGGGTGAAAGCGGTGTCATAATAGCACCGCTTCCACCTTCCCCTATATACAAATGTCTGGCAGGACCTTCCTTGCCAGCCGAAATACTTCTGCAGAAATATGAATACCATGTTCCCTTTTACCGTCAGGTAAAGGAATACAGACATTTGGGTGTACGACTGCCGGAAAGTACTTTAAGCGGGTGGTTTAAGCCGGTATGTGAGTTATTAAGTCCTCTTTATTCGGAATTAGTAAAGCTCGTAACGGGCAGTGGATATGTTCAGGTCGACGAAACCACAGTACGGGTCATCAACAAAGGAAAGGGAAAAACCGATAAGGAGTATTTATGGATGGTCAGGGCAGTTATGGAAAGACTGGTCATCTTCCATTATGATGACGGTTCCCGATCCGGACAGACAATCAGAAATTTATTAAAGGACTTCAAGGGATATCTTCAAAGTGACGGTTACAGTGCCTACAATGCGTTTGAGGGCACTAAGGACGTGTGCCTTATTGTCTGTCTGGCCCATATCAGAAGACATATGGAGCTGGCACTGGATGAAAATAGATCACTTGCTGAATATGCCCTTAAACAAATACAGGAATTATATCATATTGAGCAGATAGCAGATGCCGGGAAACTCGATGCTCGGGGACGATGTGAGCTCCGTCAGCGTTGGCAACACCCATACTTGACTCCTTTGAAAAATGGATGGAACAGACTTACGGCAAAGCACCACCAAGAGGTCGTATGGGACAAGCTATTACCTATACTTATCCTCTTTGGCCAAGAATGAAGAATTACCTGAAAGATGGAAATCTGAAAATCGATAATAATCTGGCGGAGAATGCGATTAGACCACTTACTTTGTCCAGAAAGAACTTCCTCTTTTGTGGTAACCACGAGGCAGCTGAAAATACAGCAATCATATGCTCACTATTAGCTACCTGTAAAGCACAGGAAATTAACCCAAGGGAATGGCTGAATGATGTCATAGCCAAACTTCCATATTATCCGGAAAAGGGGACTTTGGGAAAAATGTTCGTGAACTTCTTCCTGATGTTTGGAAGTTGGAGAAATCCAATACGAATACAATTGGAATTTTCTATTTATGAAAAATACAATGTGTACTTTATCGGATACTTATCTTTTTGTAGTTGATTCCATAATTCTTGCAGGAATCAATTGAAGTAGAGAATAGTATGTGACGATAGGAGGATGTTTGTTCTTCAATGGTTGTTTTCCATCACTATTTGATCGGAATGACTGTTCCTGTTTTAAGCTTTCTCATAGTCACTTGCAAGCTTCTTGATTGCGTACCTGCTATGGGGAAGTCAAATGAGAGAGGTGTATCTGGTTTTCTTTCGGAGCTTCGGCCATGCCGAACAACCTTTTTCCGGCAGCTATACCCCTCTCCTTTATTTGCTCGGCAGTTTATTGCTTACCCGTATATTCTAGTCTTTTAGAGCTGTAGATAGGTATTCGGATTTTTCGCTTCCAAAGCGGCAGTTCGCTTCAATCGTTTGCTTTTCTTCGAGTGGAGCCTTGTTTTTTCCGGTCGTATAATCCTCTTTTTTTCGGAAACAAGAATAAGTTTATTTGGATAATCAATCTGAATAAGGTGCATTATTATTTTCACAAACCATAATACACCACTATAATAGAAAATTTCAATTATTATATATGTCTGAAAAAAGTATAGCATTAAATATCATACAGAAAAAGCAGCAGTTAAATAATCCCACGCTCATAAATCGGGTAACGTTTGCCGTACTTTATAGCTTATTTGTGTGTTTATTTAAGCAATACTCCCACTTCGCCAACGGCTGTTGCCGCCTTACTGTTTATTTCGGCAACAGGCTCCAGTTTGAAATAACGGGCCGGATAAGTTTTTCCGAAGCGTACAAAGTAAGGGACAGGGTTGTGCATGATATTGCTGAATTCACCTGTGGTGTCGCATTTCGTCCATTCCTTCCCGTTCCGGCTGACATAAAAATTATATTTATAAATGGTTCCGGTCAGATCTTCCTTTTGTGCAGGAGTATAACTGAAGCCGGCCATTTCCACATCCTTACCCATGTCAACCACCAGGGAAGTCAGAGTATCGGTTTTCCATACGGTTTCCTGCCTGCCGTCAATAGCCGCTGTCGCATCCATGCCTACTGTTTTCCAATCATCTACCGGAATGTCGCTCAGGGATACTTTAATTGTATTGTCGATTAATGGTTCGGCATAGTATAAGCCAATGTTGCTGATGTTGGCATCTCCACGGGCACCGGTGACAGTCACTCTGACTTTTTCCGCATGGCTGTCCGAGAAAGTAAGCAACCGTTTGTATCCCACTGTGGTTCCCTTGCCTGCATGATGCCATGCGCCATTGCTAAACACTTCCACCGTGAAACCTTCCACACGCTGGCCTTTTGTGATATCTTCTTGAATCAGAAAAGTATTGACCAGTGCATTCTTTCTGACTTTGTATTCTTTGGTATCGCCCACTTGGGCTGTCCATGCTGTTTTTCCCTTCTCAACTTTATTGTCGGCAAAGGTCTTCTTGATGTATTCCGCCAGCTCTTTGATACGTTTTACATCATTCTCGTGTATCAAGCCACGCTTGTCAGGTGGAATATTCAATAATAGAACAGAGTTGCAGCCTACGGAGTGATAATAGATGTTCACCAAATTGGCCAGTGAACGTACCTGTTTGTCCTGTTCGGCATGATAGAACCATCCCGGGCGGATAGATACATCCACTTCCGACGGATACCAAAACAAATGCGATGCTTTAGACATTAATTCACGGCTTCCCAAATCCTTGGACATGGCATTTATGTCCAATCTCTTATAGACTTCATCAGAACCCGGATAAGAATTAGGCATCAAAGCTGTTGCACTCCATTCCGTGGCCCGTCCCAATCCGCCTTCATTGCCCACCCAGCGTACATCATCACCCATAATGGCTGTCACGGCTTTCGGTTGTAGTCGACGGATGGTTTTCAAGATGGCATCCCAATCATAAATCTGCTTCTTGCCGTTGGGACCTTCTCCATTCGCACCGTCAAACCAAACTTCGTGCACTTCACCGTAATTGGTCAGAAGCTCGGTGAGCTGTTCGATAAAGAATTTATTGTATGCGGGAGAATCGCCATAACATTCGGCATTACGGTCCCATGGGGATAGGTAAACACCAAACTTGATGCCGTACTTGTCGCAGGCGTTACGCAACTCACGGACAACGTCTCCTTTGCCATTCTTCCACGGAGAATTGGCCACAGAATGTTTGGTTGTTTTAGTAGGCCAAAGGCAGAAACCATCATGGTGCTTGGCCGTAATAATCGCCATTTTGAAACCGCCTTCTTTCAGTGAGCGCACCCATTGTTCGCAATCCAGCTCGGTGGGATTGAAGACAGCAGGGTCTTCTTTTCCGCTTCCCCATTCATTGCCGGTAAACGTATTGATACCAAAATGCAGGAAAGCGGTAAACTCCATTTGCTGCCATGCTAACTGTTGCGGAGTGGGCACCAGGCGGGAAGCCATATCCACTTTCTGTTCCAAAGTCGCCCCGACGGGGAAGGTCACTTGTTTCTCATAGTACTCCTGAGCTTGTGCACCTAAAAAGGCACAAACCAAGGCTGCAGTCAGAATTGTTTTTCTCATGTGTCTTATTTTTATTTTGCCAAAGGGCGAATCATAAATTCAAAAGTATGCTTTTGTACGGGAACAAGGTATTGGGGCAACACACCCGGTCCGCAAGTAGCGGTGCCCACTCCCGACTGTTCTGCATCGAGATGAACGGTTACAACACCTGTCCGTTTCAACTCATTGATATGAGTTGCCTTGTCCACATTCATATCCGTAAAAGGAATAACACTGAACTGAAAGTGCTTGTCCGAACGGAAAGTCAATCCGTTACCCGCCTCATCCGTCAGGTTCACCCAACGTACATCCGTGCGATTTCCTGTTGCCTGCGGTCTCACATAATAATGGAACATACGCTCTGCATCTGTGTGGTAAATGCCGATACGTCCCGACCGGTTACGGTCTGCATAAGTTTCATGCTCACCGCGTCCCAAATACGAAACTTGATTATAAGTATCCGGCATTTCGAAAGCCAGGCCGACTCTCGCCAACGAAGTAATAACGGCCGTATCAGGAACAAACGTTGTTTTCACTTCCAGTGTACCATTCTTTCTCAACGTGTACAGGAAGTCGGCAGTACCCACTTTACGACCTTCGGCATTCAGCAATTCCACTTTGGCTTTGCCGCCTTTTGCAGACGATTCGACAAAAGTCGCTTTTTGAACCAAATTATCCAAGCCTGCCTTTTTCCAAGCTCGTGCACCACCTGTTCTTTCACGGTTATCATTATCTGTGACAGGACGATAAAGACTCAGCACAACGGGAGATGCCAGCATTTCCTTACCATTATACATATAAGAGCGCAAGGCTCCTGTTTGCCGGTCAATATCCCATTTCACTTCTCCTTCCGGTTTGGAAACCTGCGCATGGAAATTCTTGCCGGCAGGCAAGACAAACTGATCATAAGCCACCTCAAAATCAGTTCCGATAAAAGGTTGAGGCGTATCAGGTGTCCAGCTCAGATTGAGATATGCTTCACGGATATTCGATGGCAACTTTATACGACCCAAAGCAAAATCAGCAGTTGCATGGGGAGCACAATCTATTTTGTGAGTACCTTCCTTGATGACGGTTCCATTATCACCTACCACCTGCCAATGCAGCGTATAGGCATTCAGATTAGTGAAATCGTACCAGTTTTTCACCTTTAACGAAAGATTGCGTCGGTCTGTCAGTGCCGACTTAATATACTGATAGTTTTTCTTTACCTCGATAAGGTGAGGATGTGGTTCACGAGCGGCATTCACCAGTCCGTTACAACAGAAATTGCCGAAACTGGGCACTCCTTCGGGACCATAATCGCCTCCATAGCTCCAATACCATTTACCGTTTTCATCTATCTCGCGGAAAGACTGGTCCACCCAATCCCAAATACAGCCACCTTGCACAATAGGTTCGGACTCAAAAACATCCATGTATTCTTTCAGTCCGCCACCACTGTTACCCATTGTATGCAGATATTCAGTCATTATAAAGGGACGGTAAACTTTCGGTTCGGTCTGGCGTGCATACGCCCTGAGTACATCTACACCACGATACATACGACAATAGATATCCGTATTGTAATTCTGCTCCGCACGTTCATACTGCACCGGCCGAGACTGTTCTATAGATTTCATCCAATCATAAGTACGTTCAAAATTGATACCATTGCCGGCTTCATTGCCCAATGACCAGATAACGATGGCAGGATGATTCTTTGAGCGCTCATACATACGCTGTATACGGTCCATGTGAGCAGGCAGCCAAGTAGAATCTTTCGCCAAAGATGCCGCACCATATCCCATACCGTGAGACTCGACATTCGCCTCATCAATCATATACAGTCCGTAGCGGTCGCATAACTGATACCAATAGGGATGAGTGGGATAATGAGAGTTACGGACAGTATTTATATTATGCTGTTTCATCAGTTTAATATCTTCTTCCATCAACTCTTTGCTCACGGTACGTCCCAATTGGGAGTGTTCATGTCGATTGGTGCCTTTCACCAGCACAGGCACGCCATTGATACAGAACCGTCCATCTTTTATTTCCGAAGTACGGAAACCAACCATACAACCGGTCAGTTCGGAAACTTCTCCATCGGGGTTCTTTAATTCCAAAACCAATGTATAAAGATTGGGATGCTCTGCACTCCAAGGCTTTACATCCGGTATCCGTTGTTCTTCAAAAGCAATGAAGTTACTGAGACCTCTCGACTTAATCGGCTGCTCTCCCCTCAGTACGGTTCTTCCTGCAGCATCCTCCAAGCGATAAGACAAAGAAGAAGCTGAAGCAGAGGGTCCCTCAACAGTTGCCTCCAGTCCGAATATACCTTCTTTATACTCTTTCTTATCCAAAGACGAAATTACTTTATAATCTGAAATATATTGCTTGGGAGTGCTGTAAAGATATACATCACGCTCAATGCCGCTAAGCCGCCACATATCCTGACACTCCAGATAGGAACCGGCACTCCAACGGTATACTTCCAAGGCAACCGTATTCTCACCTTCCTGCAACTTATCCGTGATATCCCATTCTGCAGGAGTCTTCGAACCTTGGTTATAGCCAAGTAAATGGCCGTTCACCCAAATATAATAAAAGGAGATTACCCCTTCACAGCAAATTACCACACGGCGGTCTTTCCAGCTTGCCGGAATGCTGAATGTGCGACGGTAAGAGCCGACTTCATTTTCTTCATAAGGCACCAGTGGAGGATTCTTCTTAAAATGGAACATTTTGTCATCAAACTCATAAGTTTCGTTGACGTAAATGGCCGTTCCATAGCCTTGTCGTTCCCAGTTACCCGGTACATTGATCTCCGCCCAGCTTCCGTCATAGAATGAAGGCTTATAAAAATCCTTCGGACGGTTATCGGGATTCTTCACCCAATGAAATTTCCATTTTCCGTTCAGACTCATATAGTAAGGAGAATCCTCATAATTTCCATTCCGCACATCGCCTGCGTTCTTATAAGGCCATACATACGAATGCGGAGTCAGTTTGTTCAGTCCGATAGCATACTGGCTCTGCCATTCGGGGTGTTGCTGTGCCATCATGGGAAGACAGCATACAAAAGCCAAAAGTCCCAGCAAGGTTTCTGTTATTCGCTTCTTCATCGTTCTAAAGTTTTTTTTGCTTATTCTATTATTAATTCGTCCACACATACACGCGCTTCCTGTCCCGGACGCACGTGGGTAAGCGGACATTCACCTGCCCCAAAGAGGATGACACGCACATAACGACCGGTATCATCCAAGTTGAACGGCAACTCTTCTATAAATGTACCTTCGCGGAATATTTCCTCCGGATCAAGCTCTTTGGAAGCTACTTTCCAATATTCAATATCTTCATTGGAAAGCCATACTTCAACCCGTTTGGGTTTATGTACTCCCATACCATAATTATTGATACAGCCCAATACCAACTTATTCAAATGCTCTCTCTTTCTCAAATCCAGCGTAAAGGCAATGGAATCATTCCGAGTCCACGACGCCCACTCCGAATCGGTATATTTCAGGCTGCCGCGAACGCCATTCACCATCACACGCTCCACCGGATTGCTGCGTAGCATCCGTTTAGCCGTTGCCTTGTTCCATTGAATGGGTAAAGTCAAAGTCTGCCCCATCTGTTTACCGTTTTTAAAAGTAGCGCTTTTGATGATTTGAGGAGTGGTAACTTGCCATTTGCGTTCATAAAGAGAAGACTTGGCAGTGGGCTGACTTCCGTTTGTGGTGTAACGTATCTCCACATCGGGGCGGATACATTCCAACTCTACTTGCAGACTGCCGTCCATCGGAGTCACTTTATGCTGGATATTATACATGGAACGGGCATAAGTAATTCCTTTTACATCAAGATGCCCGGTAAAATTATCCAAAGCCGCCAAGAATCTGTCCCAGTCCTTGTACACCGGAAAAGTCCATGCTCCTTCGGCCACTGCCGCCAGACGGGGGAAGATAAGATATTCCACCTCTTCGGGCTTGTTGCAGAACTCAGTCCACATAGATCCCTGTATACCCATCAGCAATGAACGCATTTTCGTCGTCCAGCTTCGTTCCACCGGTTCGTAGTCATATATATCTTTCAATGTATTATTGCCGAAATAAGTGACCGGTTCAAACCATTGCGGACCTTGATAACGAATGAGGTACAACACACGTGCCGGAGTCATCACAAAACGATGTCCCTGTCTGGCTGCTTTCAATGCAGCCTGCCCGTATCCCTGCCAGCCAAAGATAACGGCACCATCGGGAATCTTGGTATTTGTCAGTTCATCCCAGCCCATAACTTCACGCCCTTTGCTCTTCACATAATTGCTCATACGCGCCATGAAGTAGCCCTGCAAGTCCTCTTCATTCTTCAGTCCTTCTTTCTTCATACGCGCCTGACACAACGGGCACACTTTCCAATGGGTTTTACGGGCTTCGTCACCACCCAAATGAATGTATTTGGAAGGAAACAGCGCAACTACCTCATCAATTATATTTTGCAGAAAAGTAAAGACACTGTCATTGCCGGCACAGTAAATGATATCCGCATGATTTCCTCCCAGTCCGGGAAGCACACCGATGAATTTATCCACTACCGGACAAGCCAGCAAAGGATAAGCAGCCAACGCTGCATTGCTGTGTGCCGGCATCTCTATTTCGGGAATCACCTCTATCCGGCGTGCAGCCGCATAAGCAACAATCTCACGAATATCATCCTGAGTATAGAAGCCCTTTTCTACTGTCGGTTCACCCTGACGCTGGTTACGGCGTTCGGGGAAAAGTTTACCCGGGCGCTCCACCCGGCTTGCTCCTATTTCTGTCAGCAACGGATATTTCTTTATCTCGATACGCCAGCCATTATCATCCACCAAATGCAAATGCAACGTATTCAGTTTCAACATTCCCATGCAGTCAATGATACGAAGCAAATTCTCCTTGGGGACGAAAAAGCGGGCAACATCCACCATCAGTCCGCGATACCCGAACCGCGGCTCATCGGTAATGGTCATTGCCGGCACTATCCATTCCGTACCATCCACTTTGACCGCACTTTCTATTGCCGGCGGCAATAGCTGGCGGATACTCTGCAGAGCATAAAAGAAACCTTTGGCATCTGCTGCCTTGACGGTTATTTTCTTGGGAGTAATCTCCAGACAATAAGCTTCACTTTTAATAGTCTTATCTGTCTGAAGCACTAAATTTCCCTTTTTACTGTCCACTTTCAGTTTCGGGGTAAAACCGGCCGCACAAGTAAACTGGTCGGAAAGCAAACGGACAATGGCAGCCTGTTCTTCCGTTTCTACAGCAAAAACTGTTTTAGGAGTAAATTGAAAACTCCCGGTGCCCGGCACCACATTGGTCGGACAAGGTACTAAAGATATGGAAGCGGAGTTATTCGCTTCCATATTAATAACGGAAAAAAACAAGCCTAAAATAATCAGATAAATATATCTCATCATCGTATTTTACTCTTTATCCCTGTCTGGAGAGAAACGGACAGGGTCATTATACTGTTCCTGCAATTTCAGCAGTTCTTCTATCAATTCCTTTACCACGGGCTCATATTCAGCCTGTCCGTAAAGATTATGCATTTCCATCGGATCTGACTGTAAGTCATACAGTTCCCACATATCAATGTCATTGTAGAAATGAATCAATTTATAACGGTCGGTACGCACACCATAATGACGTTTCACCATATGTTCTGCAGGATACTCATAAAAATGATAATACAATGCATTGCGCCAGTTCTGCGGATGCTCACCTTTCAGCAATGGAAGTAATGATACGCCATGTATGTCTTCGGGAACAGGGACACCGGCCAATTCAAGGAACGTAGGCGCATAGTCTATGTTCTGAACCATTTCGGTAATATCTCCTTTTCTGTCGAATCCTTTCGGCAGACGCATAATCAATGGAGTACGCATGGACTCTTCATACATAAAGCGTTTGTCAAACCAACCGTGCTCACCCATGTAGAACCCTTGGTCGGAAGTATAGACCACCAGTGTATTATCCAACAAATTCTTTTCTTTCAGATAATCAAGCACGCGGCCCACATTATCATCCAATGTCTTCACCACCTTGGCATAATCACGCATATAACGTTGGAATTTCCAATCGGCAAGTTCTTTTCCTTGCGGATTCTTCTGATAGAACTCCTTAATAATAGGAGCATAAAAATCATCATACTGTTTGCGCTCTTCCGGTGTCAGACGTCCGATAAAGTTCAAATAAGCCGATTTCAGGCGTGAATCCTTATTCATATCCAGCATCTTGGTATCATACATGATATCCATATCCTTAAAGATACTCATTTCCTGCGCAGCTGCCGCCGGACGTCCTTCATAATCATCATAAAAATTATCAGGCATAGTGAAGGTTTTGTCTTCGTATTCATTCAGATACTTCAACTCGGGCAACCAGTTGCGGTGAATCGCCTTGTGATGAATCAAAATACAAAACGGCTTATCCTTATCGCGTTGGTTCTCCATCCAGTCTATACTCATATCAGTAATGAGATTTGTCAGATAACCTTGTTTCTCTATCGTATCGTTTTGCATAGTAATGAAACGGGGATTATAGTAATCTCCCTGACCGGGTACGATCTCCCAATAATTAAATCCTGTCGGCAAGCTCTCCAAATGCCATTTACCCACCAAAGCAGTCTGGTAACCTGCTTTTTGCAACAGTTTTGGGAAAGTCTGTTGTGAAGAGTCAAACACACAAGTCGTGTTATCATAAAATTTATTGGCACAACTGTGCTTGCCGGTTATCATACAGGCACGGCTGGGACCACTCAAAGAGTTTGCCACAAAACTGTTGGTAAAGCGCACCCCGTCATTAGCAATTCTGTCAAGGTTAGGTGTTTCCATATAACGTTTATCATAACAGCTCATCATCTGGGCTGTATGGTCGTCTGTCATGATATAGACAATATTAAAAGGTTTCTGCTCCTCTGTTTTTTTCTGAGAAGCACATGAAGACATAGATGCCAAAGCCGTGACACCCGTCAACGAATAAAGTAAGCCGGAATGTAGGTTATTCATGATATAATATTTTAATAATGCATAGATTTAATGCAAATATACAGATTATCAATCACTATCGGGAATAATAATTGTTTTTTTAGTATTAAAAAGAACTCCGCACAGAGCAAGTTTCCCAAACTTAACTACCATGCGGAGTACCTTATAAATCCATTAACAGACTACCACTCAATAAATTTGCCTCGGGCTTTACGTTCTTCCAGCTCTTTTTGAAGAAATTTCTGACGGTCCTTGGCAATATAACGGCGTGCAAAAATATTAGGTACAGCAACACCCAATGATATACACAAAATAATAAGTGCGGAATTAATACCATTTGAAAAAGCATTTGTCACCTCGCCTATCACACCGTGCATATTAATAAATGCCAGCAGGGAACGATACATCAACACTCCCGGAACCATCGGAATGACCGAAGGAATTGTCAACACATGATTCGGCACGTGAAACCAGTGTACTGCCTTCACAGCCAACAAACTGACCACAAAGCTTCCCATAAACGAACCGATAACCGGACCGTATCCCAATTCAAAGTTAACAAAATTACGGGTACACACGGCAATTATTCCGCCTATAGCCACTACCCACAAAAGACGGCGCTGAATATTAAAGATAGTGGCAAAACCCATCGCAGCAATAGCCGCAGCAATAGCATACACCCAATATCCGTCATGCGGTACCATGCTCAATTCACTGAATTTCTGGTCAATCGTTACATCACTCATCACCAAAAGCCTCATCGCAAAAGCAATACCGAATGCCATTCCACCAACCATCATGACCGTATTGGCGGCACGGGTGATACCTACCAGCAAATGATTGTCAATCATATCATCCACAAAGTTGATTAGCGGAACTCCCGGAACAATATACAGCGTGCATGCCAACAAAGGATGATAAGGCGTTACAGACCATCCCGTAAACGAAAAGGCATACGCCAAACACGTGCAGACAAATGCCGAAATAGCAATACTCATATACACATTTATACCGAACTCTATACAACGGGCACGGGTACGGAAACCGACAAAAGTACATAACGCAGTTATCAAGAAAGCAATCCAGTCCCCGCCAAACAGTTTACAGAATCCGCCACAGGCAAACCCGGTACAGATGGCAACAACGTAAGGAGTATAATTACGTTTCTGATGAGCAATCTTTTCCAGTTCTTCTTCATACTTATCCAACGAATAATCCTGTTCGATGGCTCGCCATGACAATTTACTGATTTTGGAAATAGCCTCCATGTTAATGCCATGCTTTTCACATTTTTGAAACTTGGAAAAAGAATGCTTCTCATCACTCACATTGACCATCAACATAGTCCACCGGATATCAATGTGTAACTTCTCCTCGGGAATGCCGAGATAGGCAGCAACACGCTTCATGTTCCGTTCAATGCGGTTAGTGTCCGCAGCGCTCTCCATGAGCATTTTTCCTGTACGCAACAAAAGGTCCAATTTGCGACGTAATAATAAGACCTCCTGCTCATTTGTTGTCTCGTTTGTCATCTTTTTATCTTAAATGTTAATCCTGAATTTGGAATAGGTTATTTTTTCGGGGCGCAAAGGTACAAAAATATCCGTTATAATTATGCAAAACGCAAAAAACGCTTCAATGTAAATACAGCCTTCGAAGAAAGAAGAAAAGATATTCGGCTGTTAACAGATGATATTCGACTATAAATATAGGAACAAATCTGAATTTGTCGTATCTTTGACGCGGAATAATCTAACTAATTATGGTAACATTTAAAGAATTCTTTTCGTTCAAGAACAACCGCTTCTTTTGGCTCAACCTGGTGGCCATGATTATTGTTGTGATAGCAATAGCTTTAGGAACACTGCAATGGCTTGACAACTACACCCGTCATGGTGAAGCAGTGGTCGTTCCCAATGTAAAAGGATTGCCTATGCGTCAGGCCGAGAATGAAATCTATAAACAAAGTCTCAAAGCGGTCGCCATCGACTCCAGTTATGTCAAGGGGATGCCGCCCGGTGCCATATTGGAACAGAATCCCGCCGGAGGTTCAAAAGTAAAAAAAGGAAGAACGGTCTATCTCACCATCAATATGGACAGTGCACCCAAAGTGAGTGTTCCCGATATCATGGACAACAGTTCACTGCGCCAAGCCGAAGCCAAACTGCGTGCATTAGGCTTCAGAGTCACCGAACCGGAATACATCAGCGGTGAAAAAGACTGGGTATACAGTGTCACTTATAAAGGCCGTACCCTGAATGCCGGCGATAAAGTTCCACACGAAGCTTTATTGACCCTACATGTGGGCAATGGCAATGATGAGTTAACCAATGACTCGACTTTGACAGACTCTACAGCTATCGGTGACGATGACACTCCCGTAGTAGACAAATCTTGGTTCTAACTATTTTCCCCAAAAAGTGATGATGACAGAAGAATATGCGGATGAAATAGATGATACACTGGATGATATAGAGCGAGTGGTGGAAGACCCATCGGAGCTATATGAACATTTCCGGGTGGTAGTGGATAAAGGTCAGTCGCAAGTACGAATAGATAAATACTTGTTTGAACGACTGGTCAACTCTTCGCGCAACCGAATCCAGAAAGCAGCCGATGCCGGTTTCGTCATGGCAAACGGCAAGCCGGTAAAAAGCAGTTATAAGGTAAAGCCATGTGATGTGCTGACTGTCATGATGGACCGTCCGCGTTACGACAATGATATTATCCCCGAAGACATTCCATTGGACATTGTTTATGAAGACGAAGACCTGATGGTGATTAATAAACCTGCCGGACTGGTCGTACATCCGGGTTGCGGCAATTATCACGGGACACTGGTCAATGCCATTGCCTGGCATTTGAAAGACAATCCCAAATACGACCCGAACGACCCGCAAGTGGGACTCGTCCATCGCATAGACAAAGACACTTCAGGCTTACTTGTAGTGGCCAAGACTCCCGATGCCAAAACACACCTCGGACTTCAATTCTATAACAAGACCACCAAACGTAAATATAATGCGTTGGTGTGGGGAATTGTGGAAAATGACGAAGGCACTGTTGAAGGGAATATCGGTCGGAATCCGAAAGACCGCATGCAGATGGCAGTGTTAAGCGACCCCACACAAGGAAAGCACGCCGTCACCCATTACCGGGTTCTGGAACGGTTGGGATATGTCACTTTGGTGGAATGCGTGCTCGAAACCGGACGCACCCACCAGATACGCGTGCACATGAAACATATCGGGCACACCTTGTTCAATGATGAACGCTACGGTGGAAACGAAATTCTAAAAGGAACACATTTCAGTAAATACAAACAATTCGTAAACAACTGTTTCGAGACCTGCCCCCGTCAGGCACTTCACGCCATGACGCTGGGCTTTGTCCATCCCCGCACAGGCGAAGAGATGTTTTTCACCTCTCCGTTGCCCGAGGATATGACAAACCTGATAGACAAGTGGAGAAACTATATCAGTAACAG
>ENA-UAOV01000406-UAOV01000406.1-human-gut-metagenome-genome-assembly--contig:-NODE-406-length-20236-cov-4.530301_pt1 | contig 20236 bp, 18 predicted proteins | sample MGYA00243472_ERZ654562 | MGnify/ENA primary metagenome ERZ654562 (study PRJEB26926, sample SAMN06164391) | human gut metagenome | biome: ENVO:00009003; feature: ENVO:2100002; material: ENVO:00002003... | reverse complement strand
AAAATATACTCCCCAAAAGTGTCTAACTTTTGGGGTGCATATCACGTACACAGCCGTCCGGCGTTTTTTATGTTGTTTGTTCTTGCCGCTTTATTCCGAAAATGAGTCTGAGTATTCCGGAAAAAAGTTTAGGGCTTCTGACTACTACCACTTTCATCTCATTCTCACCCTCCGTCACCAAAAGCTTCGTGAGGCGGTGCAGATAAGCAAAAGCAGGATGAGCATAAGAATAATGAACAGCGAATACGGGAAGAATTTTGCGGCGATTATCCCGGCCGCAAATGAAATTATTATGATACATACAGACACGTTTTTGCCGCATCCGCATCTTCTCACGCTCGCCACCGCCCTTACATATAACAGTCTCGCCTTCAGTCCATTATATACAAAGCGCGGCGTTTGCGTTACTTTATTTCTTTTCCCATTCTTTTATATCTTTCGCTTCGTTGTAGAGAGCAATATAGCTGTTGTGGCGCGATTCGCTGATCTCGCCCGATTCAACGGCAGCAACTATTTCGCAGCCCTTGTCATTAATGTGCCTGCATGAAGTAAACCTGCATTTTCCGAGATATTTTTCAAACTCTGGGAAACAAAACGGAAGTTCGTCAACAGGTATCATCTCGCTGTTCTCTCCGGTCAGGGAAGAAAATCCGGGCGTATCCGCAACATATCCGCCGCAAAGCTTATAGAGTTCAACAGCTCTTGTCGTGTGTCTGCCTCTGCCGAGCTTGTCGCTTATTTCACCTGTTTTCAGCGAAAGTTCGGGGGCGATGAGATTAAGAAGCGACGACTTCCCGACGCCGGTATTGCCCGCAAAAGCACTTATATGGCCGCTGAGCATGGCTTTCACTTCGTCGGCTCCCCTGCCGTCGCGGCTCGACACCGAAAAGAACGGTATGCCCGCTTTTTCATATATGCCGCGAAGCTCGGAAGTATCCCCGAGATCGTCTTTTGTGATTACTATAACAGGCTCTATATTCTTCCGGCAAGCTATCGCAGTCATTTTGTCAATTATCAGCGTGCTTGGATTAGGGTCGCGTACAGACGAGAGAATAAACAGCCTGTCAAGATTCGCAACCGGCGGGCGCATCAGCTCGCTGCGGCGCGGATATATCTTTTCGATAGTGTTGTTTGCCCCGTCCTCGCCAATTAATATATCAACTTCATCGCCGACGAGCGGCTTCTGTCCGCTTTTGCGGAAGATTCCGCGGGCTTTGCACTCAAATACCGCATCGGCGGTCTCCACAAAGTAGAGACCACCGATTCCTTTTAATATTATTCCTTTTTTGACATCTGCCATAACAAAGACCTTATCCGACAAACTTGCCGACGGTTATAGTTACTGTTGTGCTCAAAGGATATGCTTTGGAGCTGTTCTTCGGGGTCTGAGAAATAACCTTTCCGTTCTTCGAAGAATCAACAACGCTTATATAATTGACTTCAACGGAAGTAAAGCCGTGGCTCTTGAGAATGCTTATAGCCGAAGCCTCGTTGCTGCCGACAACATTGGGGATTGTCGAACTTTCGGAAACATCATATCTCTTGACATTTGATATCTCCGCAGGGCTCTTTGTGAAATCAACATTGCACTCATAATACAGCTCGGAGTCAATATAGACCTTGATGTGGTTGCTGCTGCCGGAGCCGTTTACGGTTATGGTATACTCGCTTCCGTCGAGAATAACGCTTTGATCCATAAAGACATTATTGTTGTTTGCAGCCTTTATGGACTTGGAAGTGCCGCTCGAATATTTGGGAAGCGTTATGGTTATATTTGCCTCAGAAGAAGCTGCAACACCCGTGCTGACGGTAACTCTTACCTTCGTTCCCTCAGGCACTTTCTCGCCCTCGGCATAGCTCTGCTCGATAATAGTGCCCTTGGGCTTATCGCTGTCCTTCTCGTCTATTGTCTCATCGAGAACAAGGTTGAGAGACTCGAGTATAGCCTTTGCGTTCTCAACATTCTCGTCTATAAGCTTGGGAACTTCAATAAGCTCCTGTTCGCTCGCATAATAAATCGTTATTGTCGAGCCCTTTGACACCTGTCTGCCGTATTCCGGCGAGGTGCTAAGAACAGTGCCCGCCTTTTCCGTGCTCTGCTGAGGAACGGAATAGACCTCAAAGCCTGCGTTCTTGAGCTTTGTTATAGCATCGTTGAGCTGATATTTGAGAACATTCGGAACAGATGCTTTTTCTTCGCTGACCGCGACGGTAACGGTGATAACATTGTTGGACTTATCAACCTTTGTGCCTGCCGCAGGATCCTGCGCATAGACCTGACCGGGCTCATAGAAGCTATTCTGGACTTCGTTGACTTTGATAACAAAGTTCTTATAGTCATCGTTACCGAGAATCTCCTCGGCATAGTTCTTATTTATGAGCTTCGGCACAGTAAGCTTTCTGTTGAAAACATCCGTGAACGAATACAGGCAAATAAGAACTATCGCGAGAACAGCAACGAATCCGATAACGATTCCGGAAAGAATCGGTATCATCTTATTTTTCTCTGTAGTCTTGTTGGTCTCTTCCGGTGCCGGCTGCGGGTTGTCTATAACACGCGTGTCGCTGGAGTTAGCCATGGGTACAGTGACCGGTGCGGTCTTGTCAACGAACTTTGTCGGCTCGTTATCGACAAAATAGCTGTAATCAAACTTTATCGATGGGTTGCGCTTGAACTCTTCAAGATCAAGAATCATCTCTGCGGCAGACTGATATCTGTCCTTCGGGTTCTTCTGCATAGCGCGCATGGTTATCTGCTCGAGTCCCTCAGGAATGGAGCTGTTTATCTCACGCGGCTTTACCGGGTCTGTCTGGAGCTGCATAATGGCGACCGAGACGGAATTATCCGACTGGAAAGGCAGCTGACCCGTGAGCATCTCGTACATAACGACACCGACGGAATAGATATCCGACTTGTCGTCGGTTATATCTCCGCGAGCCTGCTCGGGGCTGATATAATGAACAGAGCCGATAGCGGTATCGGTCATCGTTCTCGTTTCGCTTCTGCTGAATCTCGCGATGCCGAAATCGGTGACTTTGATAGTGCCGTTTTCGAGAAGCATTATGTTCTGCGGCTTGATATCGCGGTGAACGATGCCCTTGTCATGGGCGTGCTGAAGTGCGCGGAGAATCTGCGTTGTAAAATGCACGGTCTCCTTCCACGATATAACGCCCTGCTGCTCAATATATTCCTTGAGCGTGATGCCCTCGACATACTCCATAACGATATACTGGAGCTTGTCGCCGTAGCTGACATCATAAACCTTGACTATGTTCGGATGAGAAAGCACAGCTATCGCCTTGGACTCATTCTTGAATCTGCGGCGAAACTCCTCGCTTGCAAGGAACTCATCCTTTAGAATTTTGACGGCAACCGTCCTGTCGTCGATATTGTCGTAGGCCTTATAGACAACCGCCATTCCGCCAACGCCAATGACTTCTTGAAGTTCATACCTTCCGTCAAGTCTTTTTCCGACATAATTATCCATTAAATCTCACACTCCTGTTGGGATACAGAAACCTAAAACGCCATTGCAACAACAGTGATATTGTCCCCGCCGCCGTTCTCGTTGGCAAGGTTTATCAGCCTGTCTGCAAACTCGTAATAATGATTGTCTCTGGTGGCATTATATATATCATCGGTCTCAACATAATTAGTCAGACCGTCAGTGCAAATGATAATAACGTCTCCCTCATCAAGAGTATCCTGATAATAATCCGTCTCTATGTCCGCGCTCACGCCGAGCGCTCTTGTGATTATATTCTTTCGCGGGTGATCTTTCGCCTGCTCCTGAGTCAACTCGCCGTGTTCAACCATATCCTGAACAACGGAATGATCTCTCGTGAGCTGGGTTATACCCTCCTGCGAAATGCGGTAAGCTCTGCTGTCTCCGGCATGAACGAGATAAAGCTCTTTGTCTCTTATCATGGCGGCAACGACCGTCGTGCCCATGCCGTTGAGGCTCTCAACCGAGCATGACATTTCATAAATAGAAGAATTGGCATTCTCGACAACAGAGGTCAGAAGATTTTTTATCGATCTGTCGCTCATTCCGTGCTGGTAGCCGGAGGCGATTTTTTCGCTTATCATCTTAACGGCAGTCTGGCTGGCAACGCTTCCGCCTGCTGCGCCGCCCATGCCGTCGCAGACAACAGCCCAAACTACGCCGCCGGGAAGCTCTCCCGCAGCGAACGAATCCTGATTGTCTTTTCTGACTTTTCCCTGGTCTGTCTTTGCAACAAATTTCATATCTTCCCCCGGAAATTGAGAAAATTCCGAATTGAGCTTACTGCTCTTTTATTTTACGAAGCCGAAGCTGGCCGCACGAAGCATCTATATCAGAACCGAGCTTCCGCCTTACCGTAACATTTATCGATTTCTTTTCGAGTATGCTTATAAATCGTTCAATGCGCTCCGGCGTTGACGGTTTATAAGGACTCTCGGCAACCTCGTTGACAGGTATGAGATTGACATGGCACAGCATACCTTTCAAGAGCGCCGCAAGCTTCTGGGCGCACTCGTCGCTGTCATTGACTCCGCCGAGCATCGCATATTCAAACGATATTCTTCTCGAAGTTACCTTTGCATATTCACGGCACGCCGGCATCAGCTCGTCGAGTGAATACCGACGGTTGATCGGCATTATCTTTGATCTGAGCTCGTTATACGGCGCGTGAAGCGATATCGAAAGCGTGAGCTGAAGCTTTTTTTCAAGCAGTTTGTATATCCCGGGAACTATTCCGCAGGTGGAAAGCGATATATTTCTCATGCTTATGTTGAGCCCGTCTTCACAGGTCACAAGCTCAAGAAAACGCATAACATTATCAAAATTATCGAGCGGCTCTCCCATGCCCATGAGGACAATATGGGAGATTCGGATATTCTCGTCGCGCTGAGCGGTATATATCTGACCGAGGATTTCCGACGGAAGCAGACTTCTGACATAACCACCCAAAGTGGACGCGCAGAACGAGCAGCCCATTTTGCAGCCTATCTGAGTCGAGACACAGATAGTATATCCGTACTTATATTTCATCAAAACGCTTTCGGCATATTCATTGCCGCCGAAACCGAAAAGGTATTTAACCGTTCCGTCCTCTGCGGATACCTGCTTGCGCTCGATAGTGCACTTTTTAAGCGGCAATTCTTCTTTCAGCTTCTCGCGCAGAGACAGCGGAAGATTGGTCATCTCATCGTAATCGAGAGCGCATTTCTGATGGATCCACGAATAGATCTGCTTCGCTCTGTATGACGGAAGTCCCATCTCGGAAAGAGCCGCAGAAAGCTCGGTAAAGTTCATTGACTTTACATCAGTCGTATTCAAAAGGCTCACTCCGTTCTGGTAAATGCGGCGATAAAGAAGCCGTCCGTTCCATGTATCTGAGGCATCAAAGTCAAGTAATTTTCGTTGCCGTCTATCCTTTTTATGTCAGGGAAAAGCTTAACAGCCTCAAAATTTTTATGTTCGCTGAGAAATTTGCTGCATACCTCAGAATTCTCTGCCGGGTTCAGCGAGCAGGTAGAATAGACTAACCGACCGCCAACCTTGACATATTCAGAGGATGAACACAGGATATCATACTGCAAAACGGGTAATTTGTCAATATCTTCAAGGGTTTTATAGCGTATCTCGGGCTTGCGGCGGAGTATTCCGAGTCCCGAACAAGGTGCGTCGCACAAGACTCTGTCCGCTTTCTTCAAAGCCGGATTAACTTTTGCGGCATCGTTAGGTATAACCGCGATGTTATCGAGCCCGAGTCTTTCCGCTCCGTTTTCTATAAGAGCGAGTCTCGAGGGATAAACATCCATGGCAAGTATTTTACCTTTACATTCTGTCGATTCGGCAAGTGTAAAGCTTTTACCTCCGGGTGCTGCGCACATATCATATACGGTATCTCCCGGCTGCGGGTCGAGCGCCTTGCAGCAAAGCTGCGACGAAAGATCCTGCACATGGAAAAGCCCTTTTTTATATGCATCAAGATGCTCGACCGCGCCGCCGTTCACCAATTCAAGTGCGTTCGGGAAGCCGTCGATTTTCCTACCATCAACACCCTGACGGGCTAATATCTCTATAAGCTCGTCCGCTGTGCATTTCTGCGTATTCACACGGACAAATATCTTCGCGCGCTCAGACATTGCTTCAAATATCTCGCAGGCGGTCTTGTCGGAATAAGCATCCGCAAAAAGCTTGACAGTCTGCTCCGGAACGGAATATTTGACGCTCATAAATTTGAGTCTGTCCGATTCATCGGGCAGCTGCAATCCGTTTGAAGTCACCTTTCTGAGCACTGCATTCACAAGTCCAGCCGCAAACTGCGCGCGGTTGTTTTTGACGAGCTTCACGCTCTCGTTGACTGCCGCGCTCTCAGGAATCCTGTCCATAAACAGCAGCTGATAAGCGCCAATGCGCAGCGCAATGAGCACCTCCGGCTTGAGCTTTTTCAGCGGCTGACGCAAATAAAGCGAGATGTTATAATCAAGCGTAATAAGCCTTTCGAGCACGCCGTATACGAGCGCCGTCAACAGCGCCGAGTCGCCGTCGGCCCCGTCTTTCGACGAGAGCTGTGCATCGAGAGCAAGATTCGAATACGCCCCGCTGCGCTCGACTTTATAAAGTATTTCAAACGCGCTCTGGCGTGCGCTCTTACTCATTAACGATACACTCCGTTCAATTTCTTCGATTTCTGCCGCTGAAGCGTATAACAAACCTCAGCAGATTTGCAAGCGCCACGAGAAGCGACGCAACATATGTCATCGCCGCCGCAGAAAGCACTTTCCTTGCGCCTGCGCGCTCGTCATCGTCCAAGACACCGGTTTCTTCAATAACTTTCAGCGCTCTGCGACTTGCATTGAACTCTACCGGCAGAGTGACAAGCTGAAACACCGCGATAAGTGCATAGAGCAGCAGTCCGAATGTGATAAGCGGCTCAAAGCTGAGAATATATCCCAATATTGCAAGCGGCAGACCTATAGTTGAACCGATATTACAGACAGGGATAATCGCGTTTCTGATTTTTATCGGCATATAGCCCTCTGCGTGCTGCGCGGCGTGCCCTGCCTCGTGGCAGGCAACGCCTATGGCGGCTATAGAAGTGTTGTTATAGACTTTATCCGAAAGTCTTATAACATTCGTCCTCGGGTCATAGTGATCCGTTAAGTCGCCCGCTACGCGCTCTATGCGAACATCGTTTATTCCGTAATATTTGAGCACCTGCATCGCCGCCTGCGCGCCGGTAAGGCCGCGCGAGCTGAGTCTTTTTGACTGCGAAGCGAAAGTGGTCTTTACTTTTATCTGCGCCCACAGCGCAATAAGCATCGCCGGGACAACGAGAATCAGAAAATAGTAATCATAGTAATACATCCAGCCCATAAACCGAACCTCCTAACGGTCATTCAAAGAATGCGCCCTTTTCAATCGGATTGCCGCGCAGGAAATCCTGAGCCGGCATTGCCCGTTTTCCGGGAGCCTGAAGAACGAGTATCTCAACGGCGTTGCCGTCTCCGCAGGAAACAACAAGGCGTTTGCCGCTTTCAATTATCTCTCCCGGCTTTCCGCTGCACGCACCCGCAAGGCGCGACAAATGTATCTTTATGACCTTGCCGTCGAATTCGCCCGACGCACCCGGCCATGAATACAATCCTCTTATCTTATCATGTATATGCTGTGCGGTATCATTCCAATCTATTTTTGAAAGCTCCTTGGTAAGTATAGGAGCATATGTGCTCTTTTCGTTATCCTGCTTCACAGGATGGAGATCGCCCGCCTGAAGCGCGGCTATAGTCTCGCGCATAACTTCCGAGCCGAGTGATGACAGTCTGTCATGGAGTTCTTCGGCGGTCTCGTTTTCGCCTATTTCAACGCTCTTTGAGATAAGCATATCTCCGGTATCGAGTCCCTCGTCCATCTGCATGGATGTGACTCCGGTGCGCTTTTCTCCGGTGATTATAGACCACTGGATGGGTGCCGCGCCGCGCAGTTTCGGGAGCAGAGAGGCGTGCATATTGATGCAGCCGTACTTCGGCGCATGGATAAACTCGCCGGGAAGTATCTTTCCGTAGGCGACGACTATCGCAAGGTCTGCATTGAGCGATTTGAAAAGCTCTTTTGCTTCGTCTGTTTTCAGTGTTTTCGGCTGATATACGGGGATATCATATTTGAGTGCAAGCTCTTTGACGGGCGGCGGAGTCAGAACGCCGTGGCGTCCTTTGGGCTTGTCCGGCTGAGTGAACACAGCGCAGACATCGTGTCCGTCGTCTATAAGTGCCTGAAGGCACGGAACGGAAAAATCCGGAGTGCCCATAAAAACTATTCTCATAAATTCTCCTTATGCTCCATCGGGTCTGCGAGTCTCTGGGTGAACAGGATTCCGTCGAGGTGATCTATCTCGTGGCAGAAGCATCTCGCCTTGAGTCCCTCGCCCTTTAGAACCTGCCACTTGCCGTTTCTGTCCTGAGCCTTGACTTTCACCACTGCCGGGCGGATGGTCGTGCCGTACTCTCCGGGGATTGAAAGGCAGCCCTCGGCTTCGCGCTGTTCGCCGTCGCGGAAGATTATCTCGGGATTCACGAGTTCAATGCAGCCGTCGCCGACGTCGAGGACAACTACCCTCTTGAGAATACCGACCTGCACCGCAGCAAGACCGCAGCCGTCGTTTGCATACATTGTCTCCTTCATATCGTCAATGAGCTGAGCCAGACGGTCATCAAACTTTTCGACCGTCCTGCTGTGCTTTTTAAGTGTCGGATCGCCGAGCTTAACTATGTTTCTCATCGCCATTTTATTGTCCTCCTTCGATCATACGGTTATTTCGGGGTTCATGTCGGCATAGACGGAGACATCTGAAAATTTGCTGTCGCCGTAAAAATCTTTTAGTATCTCCGATATCATGCTGCGGAATCCCTTGGTGTTTCTGCATTTTATTATGAGTCTGTATCTGTATTTTTTATTGACGCGCGGCACTCGCGCAGGCAGAGGTCCGAGAACGATAAGCTTTTCGTTTTTATATTCCCCTGCTGTCAGTTCTTTTATTTTGTCGAGCGTGCGCTGAGAAGCAACGCGGGTTTTGACTTCATCCGCGCCGGAAAACCCGACAACGCATATATCACAAAACGGCGGATATATCATTAAACGCCTCATGCGTATTTCCGTGTTATAGAACGCATCGTAATCCTGCTTTGCCGCAAGCCTTATTATTTCATTCTCAGGTGTCAGCGTCTGAATAATAGCTTTTCCTGGGTGTTCTCCGCGTCCCGAGCGGCCTACGACCTGAGTGAGCAGCGAAAAAGTGCGTTCAAGGCTTCTAAAATCGTCGTTATAAAGCTGCTGGTCGACCGAAACGACAGCCGCAAGCGTAACATTTTCAAAGTTCAAGCCCTTTGCGACCATCTGGGTGCCGACGAGTATATCATAATCGCCTCTCGCGAAAGCATTCAGGCACTCTTCGTGAGCGAATCTCGATGAAGCGGTATCAGTATCCATACGCATGATACGCGCTCCGGGCACGGCCTTTTCAAGCTCGTCTTCTATTCTCTGAGTCCCGAATCCGGCATATCTCAGCGCGGGCTTATGGCAGGACGGGCACTCCTGCGTAAAACGCATGGAATATCCGCAGTAATGGCACATCAATCTGCCGTTTGCCGCATGATAGGTCATGGAAATACTGCAGTTCGGACAGGTCACAACCTCGCCGCACGCAGTGCACGAGACAAATGTATTATATCCGCGGCGGTTTATCAGCACTATCGACTGCTTGCCGTCCGTGCGGTTTTTGTTCAGCTCCTCTATAAGCTCATGACTCAGCTCGCGGTTTTCCGTCTGCTGTTCGTTGCGCATATCAACGGTAATGACCTGCGGAAGCACCGCTTTGCCGTATCTGTTCTTCAGCTCATAGAGAGAATATTTGCCGCTCTTCGCCGCGGCGAAAGACTCGACGCTCGGCGTAGCGGACGCGAGCAGAGTCAATCCTTTATGCCATGCGGCACGGTATCTCGCCACGCTTTTGGCGTTATAGCGCGGAATCTGCTCAGATTTATATGTATGCTCCTGCTCTTCGTCGATTATTATAAGTCCGATATTTTCAAGCGGCGCAAAAACCGCAGAACGGGTGCCTATAACTATTTTTGCATCGCCGTTCTTGACGCGCTTCCACTCATCAGCTCTTTCTCCGGCGGACAGTGCGCTGTGAAAAACCGCAACGCCGTCATTGTATCTCGAATGAAACACCGAGAGAGTCTGCGGGGTCAGCGATATTTCCGGCACCATAACTATAACCGTTTTATTATCTGCAAGAACCGCATCTATAAGCTTCAAATAAACTGACGTTTTGCCGCTTCCGGTAACGCCGTAAAGAAGCGCTGTCTTACCAGTACCGCTTTTGTAATCTTCGAGCAGACCGTCATAGGCTTTCTGCTGTTCGTCGGTGAGATGAATCTCGCCGCTGTCATATGCGCTTTGCACGGCATATCTGCTCACGAAGCTACGAAGCTCTTCGCGCTCAAAGCATTCGACAACGCCTTTCTTTTCGAGCGCGGATATGACTGACGGCGTATAGCCCGTGAAATAGCACAGCTCTTTAACACTCACAGAGCCGACATCCTTCAGAACATTGACAACTTCGCTCTGCTTCTTTGTCATCGATACATCGTCCGAGCCCTCGCACAGGCGCACCATGCGGATGTTATTATCCCCAATGTTGCGCACCGCATCGTCATTTGCGGCGAGAAGTCCGGCTTTAAGAAGGCGTTCCGGTATATCCGACGAAACATCAAAGCCGAGAGTTTTCAAAAAATTCTCGGGCTTGACATAGCCCGAACGCGAGAGCAGATAGTCATAGACCTGCTTCTCATCGGAATCGAGCGAAGCGACAATACTCTCATCAACACCCGGAACGGCGCAGAACGAACGTATTATTTTATGATTTATCCCGGCAGGCAGCATAGCTTTGACCGCTTCATAGTAGGTGCAGAAAGTCTGCTCGGATATCCACCTGGCAAGCGACATCATCTCATTACTAAGAAGCGGCGCTTCATCGAGCACCGCTGAGATAGACTTTATTCTTTTTCCTTGAGTCGAATCGGTCAGCCGTGTGATAATTCCTATGCGCTTTCTGTTGCCGATGCCGAACGGTACGGCAACGCGGCAGCCGACGAGAGCTTTGCCCTCAAGCTGCTGCGGTATGCTGTAATCATAGTCCTTATCAAACGTACAGTTGACGTTCTCGACGGCGACCTGTGCGTACATTTGAGTCACACTCCGTGAAAAAGCGTCAGATGTTGCGGATCTCTTCCGGCTCGATAATGATATATTTGCCGCTGAGGATCTCATCGATAGCCATGGAGACGGGCTTCTCGGTAAGGATTATCTGCTTCTCCTCGGCATCTTCGGAGATAGCGCGTGCTCTCTTTGCGGTAGCCGTAACAAGAGAATAACGGCTCAGGTGATTTTTAAGAACGCCTCTGAGATCAGGATTAAACATTGTTGATTACCTCACTTATAATGTTTTTGCAGCGAAAAGTTTTCTGCTTTTCCGCATCAAGAATAGTGCATATATCACTCACGGCATATGAAACTATGTCGTTGATGACTATGTAGTCATATTCAACGGCGCGCTTTATCTCGTCAACTGCGATGGTAAGGCGGCGCTGGATATCTTCCTCGTCCTCGCTCTCGCGGCAGCGAAGTCTCTCTTCGAGGGCTGCCATTGACGGGGGCATGAGGAATATGCTGACGGCTTCGGGATAGAGCTTGCGGATTTTCTCCGCGCCCTGAACCTCGATTTTGAGGAACACGGTTCTGCCCTGGGCAAGAAGTTCGTCAACGGGAGCTTTGGGAGTTCCGTAATAATTTATGCCGTACTGCGCATATTCAAGAACCTGTCCCTCATCTATCTTGCGCATGAAATAATCCTTGTCAACGAAATAATAATGTATTCCGTCAACCTCCCACTCGCGTTTTTTGCGCGTCGTCATGGAAGTGGACACTTTGATATTCATGTCGCGCTTGGTAAGCTCGGTCAGAATGGTATCCTTGCCGGAACCCGACGGGCCGGAAAGAATGACCAGAAGACCGTTGTTGTTATTATTCATCGCTTTCTTCCTCCTCAATATCAAGCTCATCGCCGTCATTGTTGAGGCGGTTTGCTACTGTCTCGCTCTGCAGATACGTAAGAATAACATGGTCGCTGTCGGTTATTATGACAGCGCGTGTGCGTCTGCCGTGGGTCGCATCGATAAGTGTTCCCCTCTCCTTGCAGTCCTGAATTATCCTCTTTATCGGGGCTGATTCGGGGCTGACTATAGCCACAAGACGATTAGCGTTGACCATATTGCCAAAGCCAATGTTTATCAGCTTCATTATGATAATACCTCCGCAGTTATTCGATATTCTGTATCTGTTCTCTGATCTTCTCGATCTCAGCCTTGACATCGACAACGCAGCGCGCTATCTCGATATCCTGAGCCTTTGAACCGATAGTGTTTATTTCTCTGTTTATCTCCTGAACGAGGAAATCCATCTTTCTGCCGATGGCGCCGCCATCCTCTTCAAAGAGCTTTTTAAACTGATCAATATGACTGCGCAGACGAACCGTCTCCTCCGCCACAGCGACCTTGTCGGCATATATCGCCGCCTCGGTCAGCAGGCGCTGCTCGTCCACATGGACATCGCCGAGAACCTCGCGCATTCTCATGAGGAGCTTTTCGTTATATTCTTTTACGGTCTGCGGAGAACGCTCTTCGATAAACGCGACCTTGTCGATTATGAAATCAAGGCGCGAAGTGACATCATCCTTGAGCTTTCCGCCCTCGACAGCACGCATGGCGATGAATCTTTCGAGCGCTTCTGCCGCAACGCTGAGAACATCGGCGCAAATCTTTTCTTCATCTTCTGGCTCTTTCGAGACAGTGAAGATATCATTCACTCTCGCAAGATCAGACACTTTTATATCATTCTCGATCCCACAGGTCTCGGAAAGTTCTTTGTAAGCCGCGAGATAGCCTTTTGCGAGCGCACTGTTGAGCTTGACGACAGCCGATTCCTCGCCCGCCGTGTCTATCTGGACATAACACTCGACCTTGCCTCTTGATATTTTTCCCTGGAAAAAGCTCTTGAGCTTTTCATCAAGGAAGCCGAAATTTCTGGGTACACGCGATGAAAATTCAAAGTATCTGTGATTTACGCTCTTGAGCTCAAGAGTTATATCCATTCCGTCGAACGAGCCTGTTGCCCGTCCGTATCCGGTCATGCTTTTTATCATCGGAAGGACTCCTTTTCGTCGGTCTTTTAAATCATTTTATTTTATCAGTTTAAGCATACATTTGTCAATATGTGAAGCGCATAAAAAGGGTTATTTGGCGCAGTGACCGCAGCTTCCCGTAAGAGCGGACGGTATATCGGACTCATAAAAGCCGTTTTTCTCTTCAAAACCGAGAGTTATAAACGGTTCTTTTTCAACTCTGCCGACATTCGCCCGCGCCATATAAGCGCTGCGGTTGGCGGCAAAATTCAGAGCGCTACGTACAAGTCCCTCTGCAACGAGCCTGTCCCCATCGCGGGTTTTCACACTCAGGATTTCAGCATAGGTTCCGCCGAGCGAGAATATGCATTCGCCGATATTCTCCCCGTTTTCCTCTGCGTGGTATCCGTGAGTTTTGTCATCTATATCAAACGGCTTGAATTCAAGCATTTTATCTTCTTTTCTCCTTTTTGTTCGCCTTTGCGCCGGCAGCCGAGAGTATATGCGAAACCTCCTGCGGGGTCAGCTCGCGCCACTTGCCCTGGGGAAGCATGCCGAGCTTGACCCCGGCTATCGCGGTTCTCTTGAGGCGTGCGACCTCGATTCCGAGCTCCTCGCACATTCTTCTTATCTGCCTGTTTCTGCCCTCGAAAAGCACTATTTCTATAACCGCTCTGTCGTCGCGCTTTTCGAGCACCGTCACCTGCGCCGGAGCGGTCATTCTGCCGTCGATCATCATTCCGTCGCTCATAGCAGCTATCTGCTCGTCGGATATGTCCGGTCTTATGGTAACTCTGTAGACTTTTGCAACATGCTTTGACGGGTGCATCACGGCGTTTGCAAATTCTCCGTCATTAGTCAGCAAAAGCAAACCCTCGGAGTTTCTGTCGAGCCTGCCTATCGGATAAACTCTCTCGCCGACATCCTCGACAAGCGACGCCACACATCTGCGCCCAAGCTCATCGCTCATAGTCGTGACAAAACCGCGCGGCTTGTGAAGCATAATATATTTTGCAACCGTTTTATTTTCTATTTTTTTGCCGTTGAGCGTTATTATATCGCGCTTTGGATCCACAGAGTCGCCTATCTTTGCAACAGTGCCGTTGACTTTAACAGCGCCTTTTTCGATAAGCTCCTCCGATTTTCTGCGCGACGCAACGCCGCATTCGGACATATATTTCTGAAGTCTTATTCTGTCATCTGACAAATGATTCACATCCAATTTCTGAGAATGTTCTTTATTTTTTCAATAAACTTTTTTATTCGGCTTTTTTCTTTTTGAGGCTCTTTCGGAACAATCTTTTGCACCTGAACCGCACCAGCCGTCAGAATCTCCGCCCGGTCAACTACATTGCCGTCTATTATAAGTTCGACCGAGCCAACCACCGTATTTTCTTCTATCGATGCATATTCAAACTTTTTCAGGCTTATTTTCTGCTCTGTCCGCACCGATTCGCCTTTTCGCGAGATATATTGGAGCGGTCTTGATAGCTTCAGCGGCACGCTTTCGCTTTCCCCGCCCGCGATTTTTAATGAAACTGCGGACATGTCAGTATCCGCTTCATGCCGCTCAACAACCGAAAATCCGTATTTTTATGTATATAACGCAATTCTTAGTCGTTCGACTGTTTTTGAATTTAAGCCGGTTGATCAGGATGAGGTTGAAAAGGCGGTTTACCGTGCAAGTGATTTTCTTGCCGAGGAGAGCGGTACGGATATTGAAATGCCCGAAGAATGTGCAAAGAAAATAGCATCGGGTTGCGGAGGAGATGTTCGCAAGGCTATGAATGCCGTTGAGCTTTCCGTGATTGCAACAGATGAAATTGACGGAAAAAAGGTTGTAAGACTTGAAACCGTTGAACAGCTTGTGCAGAAAAGTGCAGTCAGATATGACCGTGAGGGCGATGAGCATTACGATATTATTTCGGCTTATCAGAAAAGTATGCGTGGAAGCGATCCCAATGCCGCACTTCACTATCTTGCAAGACTGCTTGAGGCAGGCGATCTGCCGAGTGCGTGTCGCAGACTTATGGTGTGTGCGAGCGAGGATGTGGGACTTGCGTATCCACAGCTTTTGCCGATTGTAAAGTCGTGCGTTGATATAGCGCAGGCTGTCGGACTTCCCGAGGCGAGAATTCCGCTTGCCGATGCCGTGGTTATGGTGTGCAATGCCCCAAAATCCAACTCGGCATATATGGGTATAAACAGAGCTTTGGCTGACATAAGAACAGGTAACTCGGGTTCTGTACCCAGACAATTGCAGAACAGGCACTGTGACGGAGATGACAATCCAAACAAGGGACAGTTCTATCTTTATCCCCACGATTTTCCGAACCATTATGTTGAGCAACAATATCTGCCCGATGCCCTAAAGGACAAGAAGTATTACGAATACGGCAGAAATAAAAACGAGCAGGCGTTCAAAGCCTATTGGGACAAAATCAAAAAGAAGTAATCAAATGAAAATTTTTTGACATGAAACTGCAAATAAAGTCAGATGTTGCTAACCAAACATCTGACTATTTGCTTTTATTATCCTGTTTTTTTGCTAATTATTGTTTCATTGTCTATTATGCACAATTTGAATGTGAATAATTTGTGACGCAAGAAATTTTATTATTCTTTAAAGGAAAATTATTAGCGGTTCAATATTGTAGAATTAAAGAGTAATTGTGGAGTAGTGTTGAGTAGCTTCACACGTGCAACAAAAAAATAATTCTGGAGGAAATCAAAATGGTAAAAAGACAACACAAAATCATGTGCCTTGTGCTTTGCCTTATGCTGGCGGTTTCAACCGTATTCGTCGGTGTAGTCAGTGCTTCTGCTGCAACAGGCGATACTGTTTACGTTAGAGTAAACAACGGCTGGTCAAAAGTTAACTGCTATATGTGGACTGACGGCCTCGGCAACAACGCATCTTGGCCGGGCAAGGCAATGACAAAGGTTGAAGACGGCGTATATTCCTACACTCTTGACAAGGATTATACAAAGGTAATCTTCAACGACGGCTCAAATCAGACAAAAGACCTTACATACCCGGGTCACGGCAAAATCTATGACCTTTCAAAGGGTACATGGTCGGATTATGCAGGTGCTCCTTCACAGGGTCCAACTGTTCAGACACCTACAAGCGCAACAACAGCAACAACTGCTACAACAGCAACAACTCCCAGCGGTGAAGGCACAACTGTTTACCTCAACAACGAGGCAGGTTGGGCAACACCGGTAGTTTATATGTGGAACGGCAGTACTGACAGCAACGGCTCATGGCCGGGCGTAAAGATGACAAGCATCGGCGGCAACATCTATCAGTACACCGCATCAAAGTCATATGCAAAATGCATCTTCAGCAACAGCGGTCAGTCACAGACATCAGACCTTACTGCAAAGGACGGCTATATATACAACAACAAGACTAATCAATGGTCTGTTTACGATACAAGCCCTCTCCAGGTTAAGGAATTCACTGCTGATCCTGCATCAAACATCTACACAGGTACAGATGTACAGCTTTCTGCAACTGCTGCCAATAAGAGCGGCGCAGCAGTAAGCTACAAGTTCTCTGTTACTAACGCACAGGGCGGAACATCAACACTTTCCGACTTCTCTTCTGCTAAGTCAGTAACATGGACTCCTACAGTTGCAGGTGAATACACAATTACATTTGACTTTAAGGACACAGACGGTAACACAAACAACCGTACAATGACTCTTGAAGTTAAGGACGACTCAGCACTTGTTAAGCCAATCATCAAGAGCGTTACTCCTGCAAACCTTAACCTTATCAAGGTTAACTCAACTGCTACTGTAACAGTTAAGGCAGGCGGCGGTAAGACAGGTACTAACCTTCTTTTCTACAAGTATGTTGTAACTGATCCTAACGGTGTTCAGAACACACCTTACTACACACTCAACAACATTTACACATTCGTTCCTACAATGAAGGGTGAATACAAGGTTAATGTTTATGTACAGAGTTCTGACAACAGCACAATAAACAAGACTTATACTTACACAGCTGCAGACGATGTTACTGAGCCTACAACAGTTGTTGTTCCTACAACTGCTCCTCAGCCAACAACAGTTCAGCCTACAACTGTTAAGCCTACAACTCCACAGCCAACAACTGTTAAACCTACAACTCCTCAGCCAACAACAGTTCAGCCTACAACAGCTCCCGAAAGACTTCGTGGCGATGTTGACGGTGACGGAGATGTAACTGTTATGGACTCAACATATCTTCAGAAGTCAATTGTTGGAATTTCGGATGTTCCGGCTCTCGAAACACTTGACCTCAAAATTTGCGACCTTGACGGTGACGGTACAATCAGTGTTAAGGATGCAACAATCATTCAGAAAATCGTTGTAAACCTTGAATAATCCAAACATTAAGTAAAAGAAAGATTGGAGATATACCTATGACAAGAATAAAGAAGCTGTGCGCACTTGTTCTTGCTGTGATGATGGTTGTAACCGCAGGAGTAATTTCTGTAAATGCAGCTCAGAGTTCCGACTCTGACGCTGTATCTGCGGATACAACAGAAACAGGCATCACAATTCATGTAAGAATGAGTGACGGTACACAGCCATATGTATATTTGTGGAACTCGCTCCCCACAAACAGCGCCATGTCAAAGTCTTACCCCGGTGAGAAAATGACAAAGGGTGACAAGTGGTATAACTACCATGTAGCAGATGTTACAAAGGTAAATGCCATTGTTACAGACGCTAACGGCAAGCAGTATTCTTCGGAGAAAAAACTTGAATCTGCTGCAAGCGCAGACTGGTACTGTGAAAACGGTAAATGGTCAAAATACAACCCTGACGAGCCGGATCCGATTGGCAGCGTTGATATGCGTGAAGAAACAATTTACTTCGTTATGACAACCCGTTTCTATGACGGAGATACAGGCAACGATGTTCACTGCTGGGATGACGGCACAGCCGGCAACGGTGATGACGACCCTGCATGGCGTGGTGACTTCAAGGGTCTTGGCGAAAAGCTCGACTACATCAAGGCTCTCGGCTTCAGCGCAATCTGGGTAACACCTGTTGTTACAAACGGATCAGGCTATGACTACCACGGCTATCATGCTATGGATTTGTCAACAGTTGATGCTCGTTATGAAAGCTCAGACTACACATATGAGGATCTTATTCATGATGCTCACCAGAAGGGCATGAAGATTATTCAGGACGTAGTTCTTCAGCACACAGGTAACTTTGGTGAAGCACACTTCTGTGATCTTTTCACAAAGGATACAACTAAAGACCTTGGCAACCTTCAGGAGTCATTGATTCCTACACAGTATCTTCTTGATACATACGGCCTTAAGTCACCTGAGGAATACTGGGCTCAGAAGCCGGGTGTTCAGTATCAGCAGAGACTTAATCTTATGAAGAATGTTACTTACTCAGGCGACAACGGTAACTCAACAGGACCTCAGCCCGCAGCTAAGGACTTCTCTATGGATAAGATTTCACAGAGTGATACTTACAACCCGAACAACTACTATCATACAGGCTATTTCCAGAGTCCTAACTATGATGACTGGACAACAAAGTTCAGCCAGATTGCAGGTGACTGCGTTGACCTTAACACAGAGAACCCTGCAGTTGCAGAATATGTTGTAGATTCATATTCAAAGTATATGGATATGGGCGTTGACGGCTTCCGTGTTGATACTGTTCGTCACATTCCGAGAGTATCTCTCAACATTATGTTCAATGATCAGCTTATGGACGCTGCTAAGGCAGCAGGCAAGCCTAACTTCTATATGTTCGGCGAAATCTGCACAAGATACACATCAGTTTGGTATCGTGGCCATGCCGAGGAGTCAACTCCTTACTACACATGGAAAGAGTCTAACTCTAAGTGGGCAGACAGCTGGAACTGGGGCACATCAGCTTCAGAAATCAACGACAACATGAACCTCGTTCTTCAGCATTATCTTGAAGAAGATAATTACAACGGTGATATGGATTCTACACAGCCAAAGAGCGACAACGCTTACCTTGACGGTATTACATATCACGGTTCCGACCGTTCTATGGCATCAGGCATGGATGCAATTGACTTCCAGATGCACAGAATGTTCGGTAGCGCTAAGAACGCTTATAACTTCGCTGTTAACAACGACCAGTATTACAATGATGCAACATACAGCGTAATGTATGTTGATTCACACGACTATGCTCCTGAACAGCCGGATGAAACAACTCGTTTCACAGGCGGTACACAGACATGGGCAGAGAATATGGATCTTATGTTCACATTCCGTGGTATTCCTTGCGTATACTATGGTTCGGAAGTTGAGTTCAAGAAGGGTGAGCTTATTGATAAGGGTACACTTATTTCTCTTGAAAACTCAGGTCGTGCATACTTCGGTGATTATCTTGAGGGTACTGTAAACGCTACTGACTTCAGTGAGTACACAGCATCAGGCACTGTTGCTGATACTCTTGCAAGCCCGCTCAGTAAGCACCTTTCAAAGGTTAATGCTATTCGTCGTGCTATCCCCGCTCTCCAGAAGGGACAGTACACAGCATCAAGCACATATGTAACAGGTGGCGATATGTCTTATGTTCGCCGTTATACTGACGACAACACAGACAGCCTTGCACTCGTTTCAATTTCTTCAGGTGCAACATTCAAGAACATTCCTAACGGCAAGTATGTTGACGCTGTTACAGGTGATGTTAAGTATGTTACTGACGGTACACTTACAGTTCCGGAACTTGCTAAGGCTAACATGAGAGTTTATGTATGCTGCGCAAGCGGATTTACAGGTATCGACGGTCAGATCGGCGGAGATTCTGCTTACGCTAAATAATGCGGAATATTCCACACTCAACACGATTCTGATTCTGTAATCAAAATTAATTACGGCACTCCGAGTAAAATCGGGGTGCCGTTTTTTAGTTGTTATTTTATTTGTTCGTAATATTTTAAAAAATTTGCTTATAATAAAAGTGTATCCAAAGTGTTATGTCAGCTTAAAAA
>ENA-UAOV01000366-UAOV01000366.1-human-gut-metagenome-genome-assembly--contig:-NODE-366-length-21933-cov-8.739921_pt1 | contig 21933 bp, 20 predicted proteins | sample MGYA00243472_ERZ654562 | MGnify/ENA primary metagenome ERZ654562 (study PRJEB26926, sample SAMN06164391) | human gut metagenome | biome: ENVO:00009003; feature: ENVO:2100002; material: ENVO:00002003... | reverse complement strand
AGGCAATCTAAGCCTTCTCCCATCTGACTTCTTTGTTCGGTTTTCAGGGTACAAGGATATGCACCTTTAGCTCAGTTGGTAGAGCACCTGACTCTTAATCAGGGTGTCCAGGGTTCGAGTCCCTGAAGGTGTACCATGATTTCAACAGCTTCGGCTGATGAAATAGAAGAAAAAATGCGGCCCGTTGGTCAAGTGGTTAAGACAGAGGCCTCTCACGCCTTTAACATCGGTTCGAATCCGGTACGGGTCACCACAAAATAAAAGGACACACATTGTGTGTCCTTCTATTTTGTGGTGACAGTTCTTTTGCGGCGCAAAAGAACTGCGCCTGCGGGCGGGTGACTGCACGCGCAGGGGAACCCCGACGACGGTTTCCCCTGCACACGTCCCTTTCCCTGCGTCCTCTTGCCGCTTCCCGCGGTCCCACATACGCCACAGCGTACATCCGCCTGCCGGAAAGGCAGGCCATTACTGCATACAGGAGAATTTTATGGCCAAAAATATTCGCTTATCCGACCACTTTACCTATGGCAAGCTGCTGTGCTTCACGCTGCCGTCCATGGTGATGATGGTGTTCACGTCCATCTACGGCGTGGTGGACGGGCTGTTCGTATCCAACTTCGTGGGCAAAACGGCCTTCGCTTCGGTGAATCTGGTGATGCCGTTTGTCATGATCCTGGGCGGCATGGGCTTCATGATCGGCACCGGCGGCACGGCGCTGGTATCCAAAATTCTGGGCGAGGGCGATCCGGAGAACGCCAACCGGACGTTCTCCATGATGGTGCTGTTCACGTTGGCGCTGGGCGTGGTGCTGTCCGGCATCGGCATCGCATTCATGGGCCCTGTGGCCCGCTTCCTGGGCGCTACGGACGCCATGATGGCGGACTGCGTGCTGTACGGCCGCATCGTCACCGGCTTCACGTTCGCCTTTATGCTGCAAAACGTGTTCCAGAGCTTTTTCATTGCGGCGGAGAAGCCCAAGCTGGGTCTGAAGGTCACAGTGGCCGCGGGTGTCACCAACATGGTGCTGGACGCCCTGTTCATCGCGGTGTTCAAATGGGGCGTGGCCGGTGCGGCGCTGGCCACCGGTCTGAGCCAGTGCGTGGGCGGTGTGCCGCCGCTGGTGTACTTTCTGCAGCCCAACACCAGCCTGCTGCGCCTATCCCCCACCCGCCTGCGTATCCGCCCTATTCTGGCCGCCTGCGGCAACGGCTCGTCGGAGCTGATGAGCAACATCTCCTCATCGCTGGTAAGCATGCTTTACAACTTTCAGCTGATGCGGCTGGCCGGTGAGGACGGCGTGTCCACCTACGGTGTGCTGATGTACGTGCAATTCATCTTCATCTCTCTCTTCGTGGGCTACTCCATCGGCTGCGCGCCGGTGGTAGGCTATCACTACGGCGCGCAGAACCACGGAGAGCTGAAAAATCTGCTGGGGAAGAGCGCGCTGCTGATGGGCGGCGGCGGTGTGGTGCTGACGGCGCTGGCGATGGCGCTGGCCCAGCCCATGGCCCACCTGTTCGTGGGCTACGATGCCGATCTGTTCGCCCTGACAGTCCACGCCTTCCGGCTGTTCGCGTGGTCGTTCCTGCTGGCGGGCTTCAACATCTTCACTTCCGGCTTCTTCACGGCACTGAACAACGGCGCCGTCTCCGCCGCCATCTCGTTCCTGCGGACGCTGGTGCTCCAGTCCGCATCGGTGCTGATCCTGCCCGTTTTCTTCGGCGTGGACGGCATCTGGTGGGCCATCACCGTGGCGGAGGTATTCGCGTTCCTCATCTCCGGCATGTTCCTGCTGCTGAAGCGGAACAAATATCACTATATGTAAGACTTGCGTTTTCTTCAACATACTGATATACTATGTAATTAAGAAAGGGGGGACCCAAATGCTGGTTTCCACCAAGGGGCGGTACGCCCTGCGTGTCATGCTGGAGCTGGCCCAACGGCCTGCGGACAGCTATACGCCGCTGCCGGTGATCGCGGAAAGGCAGTCGGTGTCGGAGAAATATCTGGAGAGCATCGTGGTCCTGCTGTCCCGGGCGGGACTGGTAGAGGGCGTCCGCGGCAAGGGCGGCGGCTATCGTCTGACCCGCAGCATCGACCAGTACTCCGTGGGCGAGATCCTGCGGCTGACGGAAGGCTCGCTGGCTCCCGTCACGTGTCTGGAGGGGGCGGAAAACACCTGCCCCCGGGCCGGTCAGTGCCACACCCTGCCCATGTGGGAGAAGCTGGACAGCCTCATCAACGGCTATCTGGACAGCGTATCGCTGGCCGACCTGCTGAAGCAGACCGACGGCAGCAGCCTGTAAGCACAAAAAACAGGACCGTTGAAACGGTCCTGTTTTTTTGTGCTCAGAACACGCCGTAGCCCTGGCCCTGGGTGATGATGTAGGACCAGAGCACAGGCCCCACAGCGCCGGTAGCGCTGTATCCCAGTGAGCGCTGGACGGCACGGACGGCGCGGGCCGTCTCCTGCCCGTACACGCCGTCCACGGCGACGGCGGGGATGGTACTGTCCCGGGCGGCCATCTGGTTCAGCCGCGTCTGGAGCAGCGTCACCTCCGGCCCCGTGTCCCCCAGCACCAGAAAGCGGCCCGGGTACACCTCCCGCGCAAACTCCTGATAGTCGGCGGGCAGGGTGTAGAGCGTCTGCTCATACACGTTCTGCAGGGCGTTCCACGTATTGCGGCCCACCACGCCGTCTACCGTCAGGCCGTAGGCGCTCTGGAAGGCGTAGACCGCGTCCAGCATAGCCTCGTCGAAGGTGTCGGTGATGGGGATGGGCGGCACCTGGGGCAGGAAGTAGCCCAGAAACGCCAGATAGAACCGCACCGCCTCCACGTTCAGCCCCGTGTCGCCCAGTCGCAGTGCCTCCGGATACACCCGCTGTGCCTCCGGGATGGTAAGTCCCTCGCTGGTGATCTCCGACAGGCTCTTGACACCGTTGTAGATCATCTTGATCTTGTACCACGTGGCCTTGCCCACGATGCCGTCCTCCTCCAGATTGAAGATGCGCTGGAAGGCGCGGACGGCGTCCTCCGTCTCCTGATCGAACACGTTGGAAATTTCGGTGATACGGGGGATGGCCGGGTAGTTGCGGCGGATACGCTCCAGCTGCTGCTGGATGGTACGCACGTCCTCTCCCACGGAGCCGCGGGTCAGCGGGCGGCCCGGGTACGACGGGGTGCCGTCCCCTACCGGCGCGTTGAACACGATGTTGATATTGTCGCCGAAGTAGCGCTGCAAGATCTCATAGGGCGTCAGGCCCTGCTCCGCCAGGTCCACGCTGCCCCACTGGGACAGACCCGGGCACTGAGTGCGGACACCATCACAGAACTGGGCGTACAGCGGCTCCACGTTACCCTGCCGCACAATGTAGTCGTTGAAGCTGTCGTCCACCAGCCGGTCGATGTTCTCGAAGGTGCTGCGGCCCGGGACGTAGGCCTGATCGTAGCGGGTGGAGCTGGTGATGTCGAAATCGTAGCCGCGGCCGCGGTAATACTCGGTGTAGATGCGGTTCAGCGCCACGGAGATCTGGGCCAGAATATTGGCCCGCAGAGCGTTCTCCGGCCACGTAGGATAGATCTCGCTGCTGGCCACGTTCTTGATGTAGTCGGTAAACGGCACCGTCACGTTCTCCGCCGCCTGATCCGGCGGGCCCAGATGGACGGTGATATGCTCCGGCACCACAGGAAACGGCATGGCTCCTCCCCCCTCTCAGGCCGATTCCAGCGACACCGCCAAAATCGTCTCGATCTGCGGGAACACCGCGACCTGTCGGGCGTCCACCGTGCCGTACTGCGGGTGGCGCACCGATGCCTGATACGCGGTGCCGCTGATCCTCGCCGTCTCCGACGACTGGGACCACCCCGCCGGCAGGGCCGGCAGGCGGATGCCCTCCACGATGCCGGAGCTGTCCGTGACCCCTTCGTAGAACACGGTGCGCTCCGGCCCGAAATACCGGTAGATCTCCACCCGCGCCCCCTCCACAGGGAACAGGCCCCGCCCCGTGGACACCTGCACCCGCAGGGTGCCCCGCTCCGGATGAGCGTCCAGGAACCACTGCTCCGGCCCCTTCTGCACGCTGCTGCTCTCCATATCTAAAGCCTCCCTTTCCTTGTCGTCTCCCTTCATGCTATGCTCTTACCGCGCCGCAGGTGCCAAAAAAAGAGAAGGGCTGCGGCACAGCCCTTCTTTTTTTCGTTTATGTGTTCTCAGAACGCCCAGCTGCCGTCGCGGAAGATGGGGACGGTGCGTCCGTCCTCGCACACGGCGTCGATGCTCATGTCGGCAGAGCCGATCATAAAGTCCTCGTGTACCATGGAATCGTTGACGCCCAGGGCGCGGCATTCCTCCAGCGTCTTTTCCTCGAAGCCGCGGATGGTGTCGGCAAAGCCCATGCCCAGCGCCAGATGGCAGGCCGCGTTCTCGTCGAACAGCGTGTTGTAGAACAGCAGGCCAGACTGACAGATGGGGGAGTCGTAGGGCACCAGTGCGCACTCGCCCAGATAGGCGCTGCCCTCGTCCATGGTGATGAGCTTGGTCAGCAGGTCGTTGTTCTTCTCCGCGTGCCACTCCACGGCCTTGCCCTCGTGGAACCGGATCCAGAAGCCGTCGATGAGCTGTCCCTGATAGCTCAGGGGTTTGGTGGCGTAGACGATGCCCTCCGCCTTGCCCCGCATGGGGGAGATGAAGCACTCCTCCGTGGGGATATTGGGGTTAAAGACGATGCCCTGCAGACTCTTTTCACAGCCGCCGCAGAATTGGGCCTCGGGGATCATACCCACCCGAAAATCGGTGCCGTTGGCGCTCTTGTAGCGCAGCTCGCGGATGTGCAGGCCGTTGAGATAGGCGCAGCGGTCGTGCATATCCTTGTTGTGGGCGTCCCAGTTGGCCACGGGGTCGCCCTCCAGCGCGCGGCTGGTGGACAGGATAGCCTCCCACAGCTTCTCCACCGCCTGAGACTTCCGCAGGTTGGGGAACAGCTTCTTGGCCCACGCCTCGCCGGGTACGGCGGCGATGCACCACTGGTACTTGTTCTCGATCTGGTCGCGGTACTTCTTGATGATGGGGTACTTGCGCTGCTGGCTCTTGGCCATCTTCTCCTGATTGATGCCGTTGAGGCCGTCCGGGTCCTCGCTGAGCAGGTAGATGCGGCAGGGGATGGTGTCCACATAGTGCTGCCAGCGGGCCTCCTCGTAGTTGTCCAGCTTGGACAGGCTGGTCAGCGTGCGGTAGCGGAAGTGCAGCTTCTGGAGGGGCTGGTAGCTCCAGTCCACCACTACCTTGCTGGCCTTGCACCTGTAGCACTCCTCCACCAGCATCTTCACGAACTCCGGCTGATCCAGCTCGGCGGTGATGAACACCTCCTGACCCGGCTGGATATTGACGCCGCTGCGGGCGATCAGGCGGGCGTATTCCCGCAGGATACTCTTCTTCATGGAAAAACTCCTTTCGTGTCTTTCAGCTGCGTACTATTGTACCATCCTATGCCCGTTTTGAAAAGACATCTCCCGGAAAAATCCGGTATTGTTCCGAAAAACTCTCCAGAAAGAGCAAAAAGGGGCCCGCGGCGACGCCGCGGGCCCTTCCCCGTTTTTCTGTCTATCATGCGCCCACATCCAGCGCCAGCACCTGCTCATAGGCGTCCGCACCGGCGGGCGAGCCGATGGGCAGCACCGCGTAGAGATGTCCTGCGGCGTCCGCGTAAGCCGGTACGTCCCTATTGATATTGGCATCGGACAGCGTCCACGTCCGGCGCTCTGCCGCGGCATCGCCAGTCTGTCCGTACAGCGCATCGAACGTATCGGCGGCGGCCTGCCGCACCGCATTCAAAAACGCCGTCTCGTCCACGCCCTGCGCCGTCAGCAGCTCCGATGTGGTGAGCCGGACGCCTCTGGCCGTATCGTAGAGGTACACGCTGTACTGGTTGCTGTCGAAGCTCCAGCCGCAGGATACCACCAGCGACAAAATGTCGCCGCAGCGATAGCTCTCCCACATCACGTACAGGCAGGACAGGCTGACGCCGGAGGCGCGGTCATCCAACGTCTCCTCCACGATGGGGCCGTACTCGTCGGCGATGGCCGCGTTGATGGCGCGGGCATCCGCCGTGTCCGCCAGCAGCTGGGGCACGCGGTAGGTGTAGTGCCCGCTGTTGCCCACACCGTCGGAATAGTCGAAGGACTCGTTATACAACAGCCCCACCAGCGGATCGGCGGAAGTACCGTTCTCCGCGCCGTAGAGGCTCTCGGCGGCCAGCCGGATCTGAGACAGGAGCTGCCGGTCCACGCCGGCATACTTGGCCGCCAGCGTGTTCAGATAGTTCTGCACCGTGTTGGGCGCCTGCCGGTACCGCTGGGCCAGTGTGTCCATAGCGCCCTGGGCATACGCGCCGTCCGCGCCCAGATAATAGGCGCACAGATAGCTGAGGGGACACGTCTCCCAGTCCGGCATGTGCTCCGTATCATACACGATGCCGTAATCCGTCGGGTCGATGCTGACGGGGTCGTTGTCGCCCTCTGAGGGCCACGGCGTGATCTCCGATGCCGCGGCGCCCTCCGCGGTGACCTCCGCCAGCAGGGGACCCAGCTCCCCGGCCCAGAATCGCACGGTGAAGCCCTGAGCCGTGGGGATCTGGATACCCAGAGAGAAGGGCTGGCACAGGACGGTATCCTCCCCGTTCTTCTCGATGCGGACATCCTCTGCCACGGCGTCTTTGGGGCCGTCGTCCGTCTGGGCATACAGTGTAAAGTCGTTGAGCAGCGATGCGGTGCCGCCCTCCCCTGCGTACCGGGCCGACGCCGCAGCGGGCAGCGTGACCCGCATCTCGCCGTTGAGCCAGTCATTCTGATACGCCACGTTCACCAGCTCGGCCTTCACGCCGTCGTCGCGGGTCATGGACGCGGGACCGAAGTACATCTGCCGCCCGCCGCCCACAGAGCCGCTGTCCAGCCCGGTCTCCAGCGCCGCGATAAGCTGCCGCAGGCCGTCCACGCTCTGCCGCGCCGCGGCGATGTCGTAGGTGCCGTCGTTGGTGACGCGGCCGGACTCCACGCCGTCCATCTGCCACGCCACCCAGTCCAGATTATCCACAAGGGCCATGGCCAGATAACCGCCGGCCTCCATTCGCAGTGTGATCCCTTCGCCGGCCCCCACCACGTTCTCGTAGCTGGTGCCGTAGCACAGCGTCAGGCCGTAGGGCTCCTGCTCCGTGCTGAGCCGGATGGAAAAATCATCCCAGATACCCGCGCCCAGCTGATCCAGCCCGATGGCGCTGATGATGCCGCCCACAGCGCTGTTGTCGCCTACGTAGGGCGTCCGCAGAGCGTACAGCGTCTCCGCGTCCCAGTCGCCGTTGGCGGCAGGCTGCTGCCGCTGGGGACTGGTCAGGAAGCACACACCGATGACCGCCGCCGCGATCAGCAGCAGCACCGCCGCCCACAGTGCCGGTTTCCGATAGCTCATGGCGTTCTTCACACGCTCCTTCACCGCCGTCTCGCCGAAGGCCAGGGGGCACACCGCCGCCGGACGCTGCCGCACGGCGCAGGCCACCAGCGCACGGGAGTAGGCCGCCCGTCCCGCGCCGTCCAGCGTCCGCAGTACCCGCTCATCGCAGGCGTTCTCCATGTCGCGGCCCAGCAGGACATACGCCGCCCACAGCACCGGATTGAACCAGTGTACCGTCAGCAGCAGGAACGCCAGCGGCTTCACCACGTGGTCGCCCCGCCGGATGTGGCTCCGCTCGTGGGCCAGCACCTGAGACAGGTCCGCCTCGTCCAGCCCCGCCGGTATATAGATGCGGGGCCGGAGCATGCCCAGCACGAAAGGAGTGCCCCACCGGTCGCAGCGGCAGACGTTATCCTCCACTCGCACCGCCGTCCGCACCTGCCGGTAAAGCCGCAGATAGCTGACCAGCATATACGCCAGCATGAATGCCGCGCCCGCCAGCCATACCGCCGTCAGCACCTCCACCGTCATAACGGGGCGGGCCGCCTGCACCGGCTCCGCGGACGTGACCGATCCCACAGGCTGGACGGGTGTCAGGATCTCCCCGCCGCTGGGCAGGATGGCGTCCGCCGTCTCCTGTGTCTGGGGCAGCTGCTCCAGCGCCGCCATCACGGGGCTCTGCTCCGCCTGCAAGCTGACGCGGCTCTGCAAGGAGACCGGCACGATCAGCCGCACCGCCACCAGCGCCCACAGCATGCACACCGCCCACTTGGGCGCACGGCGCAGCGCCAGCCGCGCCAGCATTACCGCCAGCGCCAGCACGCCGGCCTGCCACGAAAGCTCCACCACTCTCAGAAACAGATCAGTCATGATTTTTCTCCTCAAGATCGGCGATCATCCGCCGCAGCTCGTCTGCCTCCTCCGCCGACAATCCGCGCCCGCCCACGAACGCGTTGAGAAAGCCGGGCAGGCTGCCGCTGAAATTCCGCTCCACAAAGGCGCGGCTCTCCGCCCGCTGCACCTGGTCGCGGGACACCAGCGCCGTTACCACGGCGTCCTCCGTCTGCACCACGCCCCGCTCCGTCAGGCGCTTGATGACGGTATAGGTGGTGGATTTCTTCCACCCCAGCTTCTCCGCGCACAGGTGCGCCAGCTCGCTGCTGCGCACCGGCTGATGCGCCCACAGGATCTCGCAGAACCGCAGCTCGCTGTCAAAGATCTTCGGTGTCTCCACCCGCATCTCCTCCTTCCGATAGGTCTACTTAGTTAGACCTCTTGCCGGTAGTCTAACCCATTAGACCCATCTTGTCAAGGGAAATTTGCATCCCGCCCTGATTTATGCTACACTCACCCCGTAAGGAGGTGACGACCATGGACATTCTCTATCAGGACGACCGCATCGTGGTGGCGGTAAAGCCCGTGGGCGTACTGTCCACCGATGAGCCCGGCGGTATGCCGGAGCTGCTCCGCGCCCAGCTGCACACCGGCTGCATCCGCACCGTCCACCGGCTGGACGCCCAGGTGTCCGGCGTCATGGTCTTTGCCCGCAGCCGTATGGCGGCGGCCCTGCTATCCCAGCAGATACGGGAGCGCCGCTTTACCAAGGAGTATCTGGCTGTCCTGTGCGGCACGCCGTCCCAGTCCTCCGGCATCCTGACGGACCTGCTGGCCCGTGATCCCCAGCGCCGTCTGACCTATGTGGCGGACACCCCCTCCCCCAGCGCGCGGGAGGCCCGCCTGTCCTTCGCCGCTGTGGACAGCTCCGACGGTATGACGCTGGTGCGCGTCCGGCTCCACACCGGCCGTACCCACCAGATACGGGTACAGTTCGCCTCCCGCGGTCTGCCTCTGGCAGGTGACCGCAAGTACGGTGCGTCCGACGCGCCGTATCCCATCGCCCTGTGGTCCTGCCGCCTGTCCTTCGTCCACCCCCAGACCGGCGAGCCCGTGACCTTCACCTGCCCGCCGCCGGACACGGCGCCCTGGGACCTGTTCACCCTCCCCGAAATGCTGTAAAGGATCGCAAAAGCCCTCTCCCGCCAGGCGGGAGAGGGCTTTTCTCAGTTGTCCTTTTTCGTGGTATCCGTCTTGTTGGAGGTGTCGGTTTTCGTGGTATCCGTTTTGGCCGTATCCGTCTTGGCGGTGTCGGTCTTGCCCGTCGTATCCGCCGCGGCGTCGTCCTCCGCCGGCGCCACGCCGATGATGCGGTCGGTCAGACCGGCCTTTTCCGCCTCCTCGCGGGTCATGCGCAGGGGCTCGGCGGAGTCCTCCACCAGCTTGGCCATCACCAGATAGCGGTGGGCGTCATCGCCGTTCTTGCACACGGACAGGACCAGCACCTTGTCGCCCCACTTGGGCAGATCGTCGCGGTTGACGTTGACGCTGCCGGCGGAGGGTGCAAAGCCGTTCTTATGGTCGCTGCCGGAATAGCTCTTGTCCGTGGCCGCCTTGTCCAGCGCCGCGAAGAAGTCGGTAAATACCTGCTCATCGGTGAAATCGTGGTAGTACAGGATGTGGGTGGTGTCGTAAGGGATGCCCGCGAAGATGCGGTACGTCATCTTCCGCCCGCTCTGATAGACCTCCACCACCGCCTTGTCGTCAAACTTCAGCGTCTCGGCGTAGCTCTGGAGGCCGCCGAACATGGTGCGGTTGGCCATATTGTGGCCGTAGACCACGGTGACGGGATCGTCCAGCTTCGTATCGTTGTAGGTAGCCTCGGTATACAGCGTACCGGCCTTGTTGTCGTTGCCGTCCAGGTCGCGGTACAGATACCAGCCGTCATCCACCGGATGCTGGGCGATGAAGCCGCCCTCGCGGATGGCGCAGCCCGTGGCGTTGGGGATCTTCATATAGGCGTAGGCGTCGGGCCACGCCTTCTGCGCCGTCTCGAAGTCCACCGGCACGTCGGCGGCCTCCGGCTGCACCAGCACGATCTCCTGCGCCGGGTCGGTGTCCGGCTTGTTCTTATCTTCCGTATCGTTGTTCTTACCGCAGCCGGCCAGCAGCGTCAGTGCCGCCAGCAGGGCTGCGCCTGACAGAATATACCCTTTCTTTCCCATGATGGTCTCCTTTCAGCAGTGCGGATACCATCAGCTGACAAGGGCACGCATGCCTGTCACCTGATGGCAAGAAATGCGGGACAGCGCGCCCGCTGCCCCGCACCTCTGCGCTGGGGGTATCTTACCATATGCCGCCCGCAAATGCAAGACCCATTCGATCGCTCACAGCGACGCTGTCTCATCGTAGCCTTGGAACATCAGGGTAAACTGCCGCTTCTGCATGGGCGTCATCCGGTCCTTGTAGGATGCCAGCAGGGCCTTGGCCTCCGCCAGCTTACCCTGCCTCAGATAGCTGGCCACTGTGCGGTGCAGACTGGCGGCAGCCACGGAGCTCAGTGACTCGCCGCTGCTGCTGGAGCCGCTGCCGGAAGAACCGGAAGCGCCGGAAGGACCGGACGCGCCGCCGTATGGCAGCCCATCGCTGACCTCCGCGCCGGAGGCCGACAGCTTCTGCTCCTGCTGGGCCTTGCTGCGGTAGTGGCCCAGCATGGTCTCATAGAGCTTCCGATCCTCCGCGCTGGCGTTGTCATACTCCTCCTGCGCCAGAGCCAGCTGCTTCTCCCACAGTGACACATCGTCCTGCCAGCGGCCATAGGCGTTCTGCTCCCGCTGATCCAGCAGGTCGTAGCGGGCGCGAAGGTCGTTCCCCTCCTGCTGATAGGCGCTCCGTGCCCGATCCTCGAACTCCGGCAGCAGGGCCATCAGCTCCTGCATGTATCGGCTGTACGCCTGCTGCCCCGCGCCTTGGGCATAGCTGGAGCCGTACCCGCCGGTAAGCGCCGCCGCCTGACCCATGGTGTCCTCCATGGCGGCACGGCCCCGCTGAGTATACAGCTGCGTATACTGCTGAAAGCCGCCGTCCGCCTCGGGATCGTAGGAAAATGGCGCACGCCCCGTCAGCTCCTCGTACAGCTGCGCCAGCTGCTGCTCGTACAGGGACTCATAGTCCCCGGGCCGCTGGGATGCCACGCTGTCGCGATGGGCCAGCGCCTCCTTTACGCTGTCCGACGGCTTGTAGCCGGCCTCCAGCTCTGCCAGTGCCTTGGCCGTTCTGGCCGTAGGCGCGGCCTTGGGCACGGATGCCTGCGGCTCCTCCGCCGCCGATGCTGACGCGCTCATCAGGCTGCCCCACGTCTCGTCACCGGCGATGCCGTCCCGCTTCAGGGAGTTCTTTTTCTGATAGTCCCGCACCGCCGCGCGGGTCTTTTCGCCGAACACACCGTCCTCGTCCAGCTGATAGCCCTGCTTGTTCAGCTCGCTTTGCAGGCGGCGCACAGACTCGCCCTGCGAGCCATAGCCCACCATGGTATATGTCGATGCCATCGTTCCGTCCTTTCTCCTCAAGTGATCCTGCGCCAGGCATAGATACCCGCCATGCCGCAGTCCACGCGCTCCCATTCCGCCCCCTCCGGCGACGGCTGGGGCTCCGTATCCTCTGCCGTCAGCCGCACGCAGCCCACGGGCCACAGCGCGTCCGCCAGCGCCTGTCCGCCCAGGGTCAGCCCGCCGGACACCTCCACATCGCCGTAAAACACCGCCGGCCACGCGCACTCCAGCGCTTCACCGGTGCTTCTCTTGCCGAAGGCCGCGCCCCTGCCGCCGCTGTGCAGGTGCAGCGTCACCGGCGATACCGGCGGCAGCATCTGCCGCACCGTCCGGACGCCGCCCGCCGTATCCACGGCGGATACCTCCGCCTCATAGGCCGCGTCCGCCGCCAGGCCGCCGCCTACCACTGTCTCCGCGCCGCTGACCAGTGTGGTATAGCCGCTCCAGCTGCCGCCCGCAGGACGCCAGCGCACCCGCACCTGCACGGTGTTCCGTCCTCCTACGGAGGCGCAGGACGCGGTGCCCGTCACCTTCAGGTACGCGCCGTCCTCCGCTGCCGTACCGCCCGCCTTGCACCGGATGACCTCCGCCGCCAGTGTAGGCCGGTGGTAGGCATACACCGTCACCGCCTCGCTTTCCGCCGTCACCGAGCGGCCTCGGCTGTCCGTCACTACTGCGGAGGGGATCAGCGTCCCTGCCGCAGCGATGGGTGCTGTCTTTCCCGACAGTCCCGCCACGGTCTGACCTCCGCAGGTAAAGCGGCACGCCTGCACCGATGCGCCGCCGGCCCCTGCCGCCGTCACCGTGTACTGCACGCGGCTGAGTCCCTGCACGCACACGCCCCAGCCGCTGACCACCGTGTTATCGCTGACCGCCGACACCTGCACCGACGCCGTGGGCGCCATAGACGGCGGCACATAGGCGGTAAACGCCGTCTGCACACTGCCCACCTGCTCTGCGCCGCTGTATACCGCCATGGACATGGTCCCTGTACCCCGCAGGGCGTCCGGGATCTGCTGCACCAGTTCCTCCGGCACGCGCCAGCGGTACACCGCCCTGCCCGCCGCATAGCTGACCTGCCGGACATCGCCGCTTTCCAGCGTGCCGGACGCCCCGCCGAAGGCGTAGGAGAATCGGAATGTGTACCCGTTCCCCGGCTTCAGCACCGTCAGCGTGCCGCTCTGCCCGATGACAGCGTCCCTCGCCGTCAGTTCGAACCCCGCCATACTCACGGTGCGGCTGCTCCTCTGTGCCGCGTTCATCTCTCACCCTCCGATCCAGCGGATTGCCAATCCGTCCCCGTTGTCCTCCATGCGCCAGCCGCCCACATCCGCGCCGCCCAGCGCCGCCATACCGTTGACGTGCAGTCTGCCGTCCGCCACACGAGCTACCTCCTGAGCGTCCTGCCGCAGCGACAGCTCCTCGCCGGTAAAGACGGCGCGGAAGCCGTTAGGCTCCACCTCCGTCTCCCCGTCTGCATCACGGCAGGCCAGTCCGAAGCCCACCGCCGTGCCGTACACCGGCGCGGTCCCGTCGTACCCTACGACGCCCGTCCGAACGCAGGCCGCCGCGTTCTCCCTGTACCGGTCGAAGGCGTCCGCCAGCGCTGCCAGGCCGTTCCTCAGCGTCGCGGCAAAGCCGTAATACGCTCCCAGCTCCTCCGGCTCCGCCTCCAGACGGCCGCTGAGCGCCGCCGCCTGCCCATCAAAGCTGTCCGCCGCCACGTATTCCGTCTCCACTTGCGCCGCCAACTCCTCCACGGCCCGCTTCAGCCGCTCCTCCCCACCGGCGATGAGGCTCCGCAGCTTCCGGTACTGCTGCTCCGTCCCCTTTCCGCCGGAGGACGCGCCGGTGCCCTGCTCCAGCCGCTCCAGCGCCAGATTCAGCTGCTGGGCCATCTGGAACAGATACGAGTACTGCTGCATCACCTGCTGCTGTACGCTGCCTGCGGGACACGCGGGCATAGGGATGGTGCTCACGGGCCGTCACTTCCTTTCTCATACACCGCCGACATGCTGAACACGCGGCACCGGCCGGTGCCCTGCAGCCGCAGCCGCACCTGCCTGCATCGTCTGGGCCGCAGGTGCAGCAGATACCCGCGGGTCTGTCCGTCACCGCCGATGACCTGTCCCAGCGTCTCCCAGCTGCGTCCGCCGTCATAGCTGGCGCTGGCCTCCAGCCGCGCCCGATCCTCCGGCTGCACCCGCAGCTCCAGCCGCGCCAGATACTTGTTCTCCGGCTGAGAGAGTCCCAGCTCCCCCGTCTCCGCCATCCACCGCAGCGCCGTCTCCTGCTGTCCGCTGCCGCCGGTCATGTCCAGCAGCCTGCCGTCCCTCGCCAGACCGTACAGCGCCCCGTCGCACACGGTGAACGCCATGATGTCGGCGTCGTCCTGCCGGTGCCACAGTCCCCGCGCCGTATCGTATACCAGCAGGTGCCGCTTCCCGTCTCCATCCCGCGCCGCCAGCCAGTACTGCCCGTTCCAGCCCGCCGCCGCGCCGTCCTGATACCGTACACTGCCCAGCGGCATGGACACGCAGCCGGGCATACTGCCATCGAAGGCGTACACACCGCCCAGCCCCAGGTAGAACAGCGTCCCGTCCACCACGGCGGCCGCACCGTGGCACCCCTTCTTCACGCCCGGGCAGCGCAGCGTCACGATCTGATGCGCGCCGGTGGCGCTGGGGTATACCCGCTCCATACAGTCCTCCTTGAAGAAGATGACGCCGCCCAGACACGCCGCCGCGCCGGTAAACGCCCCGTCAGAGCCGCGGGACGCCGCGTAGCTGTCGGTACTGAGCCCTGCGAAGCTGTTCCAGTTCCGGAAATCCCCCAGCTTGCTGGCGTAGATCTCGTTCACCGGCCGCCCGTCCACGATGCCGTACTTGCAGCCCCATAGCCGGTTACCCTGCTCCACCACGAAGTCCATGTCCGGCACGCGCCGCGCCGCCGTCACCTCCGCCGTCTGGCTCCCCACCGTGGCTGCCGCCGCCGGCACCGCGATCCAGTCATCGCCCGCCGCATCCAGCACGTGCAGGCCGTTGAGCGTCTGGGCCTCGCAGCCCTCCACCGTCACGCCGTCTCCGGCGGCAAAGCCCCGTCCGATCCCGGCGGCGGATATTTTGGTACACACGTTTTCCACGTCCAGCCACGCGCTGCCGTCGTACCGCTTCATCACCGGCTCGGCGTCGGAGGTATCCAGCCACAGAGTGCCCGCCTCCGGCGCATCAGGGGCCGCCGCCCCTGCGGCATAGTCCCCCAGCTCCTCGCCGCCGCTTCTGCACAGCGCCGTCGTCACCTCTCCCGCGGTGACGTTCCGGTTCTCCATGCTGCCGAAGTCCGACAGGTCCTGCGTGTTGATGTACTTTCTGTCCGGCCAGATCAACAGGTACGCCCCCATGTTCACCAGCTGCTTTTCGCCGTCGGACAGCGCCAGCCCCGTCTTTTCTCCGCCTACGTACAGTGCCGTGCCGTCCACCCACACCAGCGCATCGCGGCACGTCAGCCCGTTGGGCTTACTCAGTACCGCAGCCTCGCCTCTGGCCGGACGGGTCTCCAGCGCCGGGTACCCGCCGCTCCACAGATTCTCCATATTCTGAAAGCAGCCCATGGCGCTGCCCGCCCGCCGGTCCAGCCCCAGGAACCGGTCCACCGTCACGCGCCGCTGCGCCGGCGCCGTCAGCTTGGGAAAATACATCCCCCCACCTCCTTAAAACAGGCGCAGTGCCGCCGCGCTCCGCTGAGGCCGCTCCCTGCGGCACCGATAATCCTTGTAGGTCAGAAAGGCGTTGTTCCATTGGGCCGCCGCGTTGTTGTACCGCGCCATCTCGCCGTTGGCGTAGTGGATCTGCGCCTCCACATAGTGGCGGTACAGCTCGTCGTAGGGCGCCTCCGCCGTCAGCGCGTACTCCTCCGTCACCTCCGGCAGCGCCCCCGTGGCCTGCTCCGCCTCCCGCAGCACGAAGCCCTCGGCCTGCGCCAGCCACTGCATCTTCTCCTCTCTGCCGTACTGGTTGGGCAGCAGGGCGTCCACCCTGCCCAGCATCTGCCCCGCCGTCATTCTGTCCATGTCAGTTGGCCCGCTCGTCCACATAGCGGCGGGCGGTCTCCGCCATCATGCGGCTGTTCTCCAGCACCTCCGCCACGTAGTCGGGCACCTGTACCTGCACGCCCTTCATGATCTTCCAGCTTCGTCCGTTGACGGACACGATCACAAAGTTCTCCTCATTCTTTCTGCCGCGGGGCAGGAAGATGGACACCATATTTTCCTTCATCACGCCGTTCTCCTTTCATCGTTTCCCTGAGCTGCGGGAGGGGCCTGCCGCCCCTCCCGCGCCCTGTCAGTTGGCCTTGTCCTCGCCGGAATAGCTGGAGCCGCACTCCACGCGCACCATGTACTCGTCGTACAGGATAGCGGCGGCGTGGACGCCCTTCCAGCCCACACTGGAGCGCTGGTCCAGGGGGTCTGCGGTGCCGGAGGAGCCGCGGGGCTTCACGATGACCTCCGTGCCCTCGCTGAGATCCACCACGCCGTAGGCGCCCTTGCCCAGGAACAGGCAGCCATACACGGCACAGCCGTCCTTACCGCCCTCGCCGGGATAGATCACCGCCTTGTCGGTGGCAGTGACAGCCTGCTCCAGCACCAGCTTGGCCGCAGTGTTGGACTTCACCTTCACGCGCTGGCCGCCGATGAGCACATAGCGGCCCGCCAGTGCGTCGGCGGCTACAGTGCCGCCGGTAAAGCTCACCTCGGTACTGTTGGCCGCCGCGCCGCTGACCGTCAGGGTGCGTGCGTTCTGCGCCAGATCCTCACCTCGGTAGATCTTGGCCTCGGTGGTCTCCACAAAGCGCACACCGTGGAGCTCGCCGATCTCGCCGGAGAACAGCTCCGTGGCGGCAGCGTACTGGTGGGCGGCGATCCACGCCTCGTCCTGCCGCAGGTCGAAGGCCACGCTGGGATGGATGATGCACACGTACTTGCCGTCGAACGTGGGCGCATTCATCTTCTTCAGCTGGGTGGCGGCCTTGGCCACCAGCTCGCTGGTCATCTTGCACGTCCCGTCCAGCGCGTAGCGGCTCAGCACCTCGGCGGAGGTGCCGTCTGCCTTCTTCTGGGGCGCGTAGATGACCTGATTGCCCTGCTGGATCTCGTTGCGGGTCACGGTGTCCAGCGTCAGGCCCATGTTGCTGCCATGGCGGTCGGTGATCTCCAGCACCACGTCGTCGATGGCCGTCAGGTCCAGCATATCGGACACGGTGGTGTAGTCGCCGTACTGCGCCAGATCCTTGGTGATGTAGCTCACCGAAATACCGCTGCCATCGGGGGTCACGCCCTCGGTCAGCGGCGTCAGCGCCTTGTCGAAAGCGCCGAACTTACGCCACTCCACGGTCTTGCCGCCGCCCACCGGCAGGCCCTTGGTGGCTGCGAACTGGTTGTGTACCAGCTGGGGCTTGGCGTTCTCCAGCAGCTCCATGCCGTAGTAGGTCTTCATCTCGGCGCTGAGAGCACCGGTGGTCTGTGTGTTCATCTCCCCTGCAAACAGCTGCAAATTCATCTTCTCCATGCTCGTCCTCCTCATTTTGTTCAGAATCGTATCTTCTCTCCGTCCTGTACCCGTTTCCGGATGTCCGCCAGTTCGCGGCTGGTCAGTCCTCTGGGATCGCTGCGGGTCACGGAGCGGCTATCGCCGCGGTTCTCCGCAGCCCGCCCGCCGCCGGAGGCGATGGAACGTGCCATCTGACTGCGTGCCTGCGCCGCGGCATAGCCCATGGCCGCCTTCAGAAGCTCCTGCCGGTGTACGATCTCATAGGCGGTCCTGCCGTCCACACCTGCCGTCACCAATCGCCCGAACCGGGGTGATGCCATCTCCCGCCGCCAGTCGAAATCGGGATACACCTGCCGGATGCGTCCCTCCTCCGCCTGCAGGCGCAGCACCGCACCGGCCTGGGATTCCCGCCGCGCCTGCACCTCCTGGCGCAGCCGTGCGTTCTCCTGCCGCAGTCCCCGCAGCCGCCCGTCCAGTATCTTCTGCACACGGGCGTCAAACTGCTCCTTGTACTGCCCGCGGATCAGGGCGCTGAACGCCTCCTGCTCCCCGGCGTCGGGAGCCGCCTGACCGCCTGTCTCTCCGCCCGTCTCCTGACCGGCCTCTGCCGCCTCTGCAAACGTCTGCCAGTCCATCCAAAGCTGCTTCATAGCCTCTCCTTCCCGTGGTAGGTCACGACCCTGTTACCTGCACACACGCGGGATACTGCCGTGCCAGCTGCGCAAGCCCGCACCGCACCAGAGCGAAGGCAGCGCCGCAGTCCCCTGTGCCCTCCACCTCCGCAAAACCCCTGCGGATGCAGATCCGCGCCGCCTGTCCCGTCTCCTCCAGGCTGCCCGCCAGCGCGTACACCAGCGCCGACACGGCGGCGCAAACGATGTCCTGCCCCGCCGGAGCATGCCCCGCGTGACCGCATACCGTCACATGTGCCCCGTCGAATACCGCCTGTATCATCGCGGCCTCACGGCCTCACGGGACTGCTTTCTCTGCCGCTCCATGGCGTCCGGTGCGCTGCCCGTCTTCACCGCGCCCACGCCGGGTGCCTCGCCGCCGTTCATCTCCTGCTCCAGCGCCTGCGCAAGACTTGTCCCCTGTTTGGCGTCCAGCAGCTGCACCGCCGTCAGCAGCTGCCGCTGGAGCCACGCCACCTGCCGGGTCCGCTGCTGTCCCTGCCGGATGACCGATGCCAGCTGGTCCTTGTTCTTGAACTCCATCAGTTCCAGACACCGCAGGGCCTGCTCGGCCATATCTGCGCGGAAAAACCCCATCTGGAACAGCTGCAGCGCCAGCTGGTTGTACTCCATGGTCTTGTAGGGTGTCTCGTCCTGCGCCGCGATCTCCAGATCGAACTCCGGTACCCGATAGCCGCCCAGCGCCAGGGCCTTGGGCTGCATACCGCCGTTGTCGAACATGCGGAACTCCCGCTCCGCCCCGCGGCCCAGCAGCCGGAACTGCCGGGGTGCGCTGTAAAACTGCCGCACCAGCTCGATGCACAGCGTCATCACCTGCGCGAATGCCTGGTACCCGTCGTCGATCATATTGCGGGACAGCTTACCGCCCGCCTCCTGCAGGGCCGCGATGGCCGTGGCCGCCGTGACGCCGCCTGCAGTGCCGCCGCTCATCACGTCGCGGTTGCCCGCCGTCTCCTTCATCTCCGCCACCTTGTTCTGCAAGACGGCCACATACACGCTGTCCAGCGTGGGCACACGGATAGGCGCGATGGAATCGGCCCCCAGATTGCCGTTGGTGTGGACGAAGGGCTGCGTCCAGTCGGCGTACTCCTCCTCGTTCACCGCCCCGTCGGAGCGGATGAAGAACCGCGGCGTGGCGGCGGCCAGCGTGTTCTTCAGGATAGCCTGGTTCATCAGGTCGATCTGCTTCTGCGCCGGCTTGCACAGGTCCACGTAGCCGTAGCCGCAGGGCGTCCCCTCCTCGGGGAACAGCACGTCGAACACGAAGGGATACTGCCCGTGGTCGTACCATCCCCGCTTTTCGTACTGCGGGTCGTTTTCCGAGGCGTACAGCACCGTCTCTCCCACGAACTTGCAGTAGTGCAGCACCTGCCGCCCCTCTGTCACCGTGTGGTAGTACCAGTCCACCACCAGCGACTGGTCGGAGGTATCCACCCGATCATCGTAGAGATAGCGGCTCACCTGGGACGCGCCGCCGCGCCCCAGCTTCCCTTCCAGCTGGGGATAGTCCCGCAGCAGCCGGTGGTTGGGTGTCAGCTCCACGGAGAAGAAATTCTCCGATGCCTGGATATCCTGCACTCCCGGCTCCCAGAACAGATTCAGCACGTCCATGCTGCGGATGTCGATGTCCCCCAGCCCGTGGAGCTTGCCCCCGTCCCAGAACACGCCGTACACGGCGCAGCCGGACTTCAGCTTGTTCCACCACGCCCTGGCATACTCCTTCTTGAACCGGTTGTTCTGCAAGATCACCGGCAGGATGCGGGTCAGCTTCTCCGCCTCCTCCCGATCGTCCGGCTCGCGGGGCAGCACCGTAGGCTCGGGATAGCTGTCCATGGCGTCCGCGTGCTTGGACAGGATGCAGTTCACCAGCCACCCGCTGGCGGGGCGGGGATCGTGGGGATTGCCGCCCCGCCCCTCCTTCTCCATCTGCTCCCAGTGCCGCATCTTCCAGAACTGCTCGTTGTCGATGATGCGCTTGTCCAGATTCTCCTTGCCGCGTCGGTATTGCCGCAGGATCTCCGCCGCGCGGACCACCTCCTGCGTGCCGATCCTTGGCCGCATGACCTCCTGTTCCATGTCGCACCTTCCTTTCCTTGTTACTGCCTCTGCCCGCCACAGGTCCAACGTTGCACGCTCCGGTGCAGCGCTCCTCAAATTCTTCTCACGCCGCCCCAGCTGCCGAACCGCCCCGACCGCAGGTCCAGCGGATCCTCCGCGATCTCCCGTGCCGCCGCCCGCACCGGCGCGATGGGCCGCGTCATGCAGAAGTACCGGCTCTCGTCGGCCACATGGTCCTCCTGTGTGGTGTCCACATCCTCCGGCACCGTCTCGCTGTATAAAAGCTGCGGGATGGTGCGGATAAATGCCCGGCAGTGCTGGAATACGTACAGCATGGGGTATCCCTCGCCGTCGAAGCTCATGCGGTAGTGCATCTGCATCCACCCCGCGATGCGCCGGTTGTCCCCCTTCACGAAGAAGATACGGTGCTTCAGCGCCGTCTCATAGATGCTCTCACCGCGGCTGGCGTCCCAGATGGCGGGGTCCGCCACGCCCTGTATGCTCCGCCCCCGCAGCAGCGGGTGCTCCTCCTCCACTCTCCGGATCTCTGCGAACTGCCGCTCCGGCGTCCACAGCACGCCCTCGTCCGGCGTGCCGGTGCAGCCGTACAGCTCCGCGATACGGTACACGCACCCATCGTGGTCCACCGCCCACCAGCCGCAGGAAAACGGCCTTGCGTAGCCGAAATCATAGCTGCGGTAGATGTTCCATTCCCGCGGCACGTCGAAGGGCCGTATCACGTGGGTCCACCGCCTGTCATCGTAGTGGTCGGGGTCATCGGTGAACTCCTGAAACACCTGCCCCGCGAACACGTCCCACCGTCCCTCCAGCCATGCCCGCCTCAGCTTGTAAGGCAGAGCCTCCAGCGTCTTGAGATAGTCCGGCTGCCGCGCCAGCAGCGCCGTGTTGTCCGTGACCCGCGCCGGAATAAAGGCGTAGTCCTCCGGCTGTTCTCCGTCCTCGAACCGCCTGTCGATGAACAGCCGCTTGATGTACCCGTGCCCCGGCCCGCCCGGATTGCACGTATAGTAGATGCGCTTGGGGAAGTCGTTGACCCCTCGGACGCAGGCGGCGATCTGCCGCATCCACTGTTCCTTCAGCTGCGTGGCCTCGTCCAGGAAGATGACGTCGTACTCCGCGCCCTGGTACCGGTCCAGATCGCGGTCGCACCCGCAGTAGCCGAACTGCAATACACTTCCGTTGCAGAACCGGAACTGCCGTTCCCCCGCCCGATATTCCGCCACATCTGCCAGCTCCTGCCGCAGAAACGCCAGATGGTTGGCTTCCAGCTCCGCCAGACTTCGCCGCACCAGCAGGATACGTATCCCCGCGTACCGCAGCGCCAGCAGCTTGGCCTTGCACCGCACCGCCCAGCTCTTGCCGCCGCCTCTGGCCCCGCCGAAGGCCACATATTTCTTCTCACAGGCCAGAAATTCCCGCTGCCGCGGGTTAGGCGTCCCCAGCGTCATGACCTCCGCCCTCATTGACTCAGCTCCTCCGCCTCGCCGGACAGCACCACCCGCACCGTGCCTCCGCTCTTTTTCTCCGGCGGCTTCGGGGGCTCCAGCGACTTTCCCAGCCCCACCAGCGCCTGCAAAAGCCCCGCCAGCTCCTTGATCTCCCTGACGTCCGCCTCGCCCATATCCATCCGCTCTGCGGCGGACGCGGCAGCGCGGTTCAGCTGCCGCGCCACATTGGCCAGACATGTCTGTGTCTCCATCCGCTTCGTTCGGCTCCAGCGCCGCTGGCCGTACCAGCTGTCTCTTATACACATCTCCGAGCCCACGAGACGGACTCCTATCTCGT
>ENA-UAOV01000360-UAOV01000360.1-human-gut-metagenome-genome-assembly--contig:-NODE-360-length-22237-cov-10.062032_pt1 | contig 22237 bp, 15 predicted proteins | sample MGYA00243472_ERZ654562 | MGnify/ENA primary metagenome ERZ654562 (study PRJEB26926, sample SAMN06164391) | human gut metagenome | biome: ENVO:00009003; feature: ENVO:2100002; material: ENVO:00002003... | reverse complement strand
CTACACTTCTAGCTTCGTCGGCAGCGTCAGATGTGTATAAGAGACAGGTGTATGGCCGGGCGAAAACGAAAAATTAAACATTAAAATACATTGATTTATGGCTGAAACAATTGATATCCGCGAATTGAACGAGCGGATTGAAAGACAAAGTGCTTTCGTTACCAATCTTACTACGGGCATGGACCAGGTTATTGTAGGACAAAAGCACCTGGTAGAGTCGTTGTTAATCGGTTTGTTGTCTGACGGACATGTGTTGTTGGAAGGTGTGCCCGGTTTGGCAAAAACATTGGCTATCAAAACACTGGCTTCATTGATTGATGCACAATATAGCCGTATTCAGTTTACACCTGACTTGTTGCCGGCGGACGTTATCGGTACGATGGTTTACAGCCAGAAAGATGAAACTTTTCAGGTAAAGAAAGGACCTGTATTTGCTAATTTTGTATTGGCCGATGAAATTAACCGTGCTCCGGCCAAGGTGCAAAGTGCTTTATTGGAAGCTATGCAGGAACGTCAGGTTACCATAGGTAAGGAAACATTCAGACTGCCTGAACCTTTTTTGGTGCTTGCAACTCAGAATCCTATCGAACAAGAGGGTACGTATCCGTTGCCTGAAGCGCAGGTAGACCGTTTCATGCTGAAGGTAGTTATCGACTATCCTAAACTGGAAGAAGAAAAATTAATTATACGCCAGAATATAAACGGAGAAAGACTGAATGTAAAGCCTATTCTGAAAGCAGACGAGATTATCGAAGCGCGTAAGGTTGTACGTCAGGTATATCTGGATGAAAAGATTGAAAAATATATTGTCGATATTGTATTTGCAACCCGTTATCCGGAGAAGTATGATTTGAAGGAGCTGAAAGATATGATCGGATTCGGCGGTTCGCCTCGTGCATCTATCAATCTGGCATTGGCGGCACGCAGTTATGCCTTCATCAAACGCCGTGGCTATGTTATCCCGGAAGATGTGCGCGCAGTGGCACATGATGTATTGCGCCACCGCATCGGCCTGACTTATGAAGCTGAAGCAAGCAATATGACTTCGGATGAAATCGTCAGCAAAATATTGAATAAGGTTGAAGTGCCCTAATGTAAACAATTTGTTTACTATTTATGTATTACTGAATGGAAACAACTGATTTATTAAAAAAAGTCCGTCAGATTGAGATAAAGACGCGCGGATTGTCCAATAATATTTTTGCGGGCCAGTATCACTCGGCTTTCAAAGGTAGAGGTATGGCTTTTTCCGAAGTGCGTGAGTATCAGTTTGGTGACGATATACGCGACATAGACTGGAATGTAACGGCTCGTTTTCATAAACCCTTTGTGAAGGTGTTTGAAGAAGAACGTGAACTGACTGTAATGTTGCTGGTAGATGTTTCCGGTAGTCTGGAGTTCGGTACTGTGAAGCAGATGAAGAAAGATATGGTGACGGAAATAGCTGCTACATTGGCTTTTTCCGCCATTCAGAATAATGATAAAATCGGTGTCATCTTCTTTTCAGACCGGATAGAAAAGTTTATTCCACCCAAGAAGGGACGTAAACATATACTATATATCATTCGCGAATTGCTTGATTTCCGTCCGGAAAGTCGCCGGACCAATATCCGTCTCGGTTTGGAGTATCTTACGAATGTTATGAAGCGTCGTTGTACGGCTTTTGTCTTATCGGACTTCATCGACCAGGAGAGTTTTAAAAATGCCATGACTATTGCCAATCGGAAGCATGATGTTGTGGCTATTCAGGTATACGACCGCCGTGTAGAGGAGTTGCCTGCTGTGGGGCTGATGAAAATAAAAGATGCGGAAACGGGGCATGAACAATGGATTGATACTTCTTCGCGTGCCGTACGGCGTGCTCATCGTGATTGGTGGGTGAATAAGCAGACGGAACTGAATGATACATTTACTAAGAGCAATGTAGATAATGTGTCAGTACGTACGGACCAGGATTATGTGAAAGCATTGATGAATTTATTTGCGAAAAGAAACTAATCGGAGAATGAAAAGATATTTATTTCTGATAACGCTGTTGACAGCATTGACGGGTAGAGTAATAGCCCAGTCGGTGACAGTGGATGCTACAATTGATTCCTTGCAAATCCTTATCGGGGAACAGGCCAAGATTAAGCTTCAGGTTTCATTGGACACTGATAAGCGCGCTATTCTTCCTGCCTATACTGATACTTTGGTGCGTGGAGTGGAAATTGTTGATATAGCCAAGCCCGATACACAGATGCTGAATGACGGAAGGCGCTCGTTGATAACTCAGGAGTACACCGTAACTTCCTTTGACTCGGCATTATATTATTTGCCCCCAATGGAGGTGCTTGTTGATAATAAGGCATATCGCTCCAAAGCTTTGGCATTGAAAGTGTATTCCATGCCGGTAGATACGTTGCATCCCGATCAGTTTTTTGGTCCTAAACCCGTAATGAAAGCACCTTTTGCATGGGAAGACTGGTATATGTCTATCGCTTGTGCTGTATTGTTTGTGCCGTTCCTGTTGCTGCTTATCTATCTTGTGAAACGTATTCGCGATAACAAACCGATAATTCGCAAGGTGAAGGTAGAACCGAAACTGCCGCCACATCAGTTGGCCATGCAGGAAATAGAACGTATCAAAGGTGAGAAAGTATGGCAGAAAGGACAATCGAAGGAGTATTATACAGAATTGACGGATGCTATTCGTACTTATATAAAAGACCGCTTCGGTTTCAATGCATTGGAAATGACTTCCTCTGAAATCATTGATAAACTATTGGAAATGAATGATAAAAATGCAATATCGGATTTACGTATCCTGTTCCAAACCGCGGATTTAGTGAAGTTTGCCAAACATAATCCACTGATGAATGAGAATGACGCAAATTTGATTAATGCGATTGACTTTATCAATGAAACAAAGGAAAAAGAAGATGAAAATGCCAAGCCGCAGCCTACTGAAATTACTATCATTGAAAAACGTTCCTTGCGTACCAAGATACTGCTTGGTGCAGGTATCGTTGCTTTAACGGCAGCACTTGTCGGTTCACTGATATATATAGGTTTGGAGCTGTATAACTATTTTGCCTGAAAGTAAAAGCAGGGAGATACGCTTCAATCATAAATCATAATTTGTAAAATTGTAAATATCATGGTTTTTGCCAATATTGAATATTTATTTTTGCTGCTGTTGCTTATACCTTATATAGTATGGTATATCATGAGGAGGAAGAATAGTGAAGCCACGCTTCAGATTTCAGATGCTCGTGTATATGCGCATACTCCCAAGAGTTATAAGAATTACTTGCTGCATGCACCGTTTGCATTGAGGATAATAGCTTTAGCTTTGGTTATTATCGTTTTAGCCAGACCGCAAACTACCGATAGCTGGCAGAATAGTGAAATAGAGGGTATTGATATAATGCTTGCCATAGACGTTTCTACCAGTATGTTGGCTGAAGATTTGAAGCCGAATCGCCTGGAAGCGGCCAAGGATGTGGCGGCAGAGTTCATCAATGGCCGTCCGAATGACAATGTCGGCATCACGCTATTCGCCGGAGAAAGTTTTACGCAATGTCCGTTGACGGTAGACCATGCCGTGCTTTTGAATTTGATAAAGGACGTAAAATGTGGTCTTATTGAGGATGGTACGGCAGTGGGTATGGGTATTGCCAATGCGGTTACCCGGCTGAAAGACAGCAAAGCCAAATCGAAAGTGATTATTCTTTTAACAGACGGTACGAATAATAGAGGAGATATTTCTCCGTTGACGGCTGCCGAGATAGCTAAAAGTTTCGGTATCCGTGTTTATACTATCGGTGTAGGTACTAACGGTATGGCTCCATATCCTTATCCGGTAGGTGGAACCGTGCAGTATGTCAATATGCCGGTTGAGATTGACGAAAAGACCCTGACACAAATTGCCGGAACAACGGATGGTAATTATTTTCGCGCTACGAGTAATTCGAAGTTGAAAGAGGTATACGAGGAAATAGATAAGCTGGAGAAAACGAAACTGAACGTAAAAGAATACAGCAAGCGCCAGGAAGAGTATCGCTGGTTTGCATTGGCAGCTTTCTTATGTGTGCTGTTGGAAGTTCTGTTACGTAATTCAATATTGAAGAAGATACCATAGTATACGCATCCTTTTTCTCAGGATATTGTATCTTGTACAAGTTTAGTAAATAGTAAATCGTAAAAATAATAAATAAAGAAATGTTTCGATTTGAAGAACCTGCATATTTGTACTTGTTGCTGTTGTTGCCCTTGTTAGCAGCCTTCTACTTGTATTCCAATTATCGGCGACGGAAGAATATCCGCAAATTCGGTGATCCGGAACTGATGGCACAGTTGATGCCGGATGTATCCAAGTATCGTCCGGATGTGAAGTTTTGGATGGTATTTGTTGCTATCGGTCTGTTTTCTGTATTGTTGGCGCGTCCGCAGTTTGGTTCTAAACTGGAAACAGTGAAGCGTCAGGGAGTTGAAGTGATGATTGCATTGGATATTTCCAATTCGATGCTGGCACAAGATGTACAGCCCAGTCGTTTGCAGAAGGCAAAGAGACTTGTAGCGCAGTTGGTGGATAAAATGGAGAATGATAAAGTAGGTATGATTGTTTTTGCAGGTGATGCATTTACACAGCTTCCTATTACAAGCGATTATATATCAGCCAAGATGTTTTTGGAATCTATAGATCCTTCATTGATTTCCAAACAAGGTACAGCAATCGGGGCAGCCATTAATTTGGCTTCCCGTAGTTTTACCCCGCAGGAGGGGGTAGGGCGTGCGGTGATTGTCATTACCGATGGTGAAAATCATGAAGGTGGTGCAGTGGAAGCCGCTAAGGATGCCGCAGAAAAAGGTATTCAGGTGAATGTTCTTGGTGTAGGTATGCCTGAGGGAGCTCCCATCCCGGCAGAAGGAACAAATGATTATCGTCGCGACCGTGACGGGAACGTGATTGTAACCCGTTTGAACGAACAGATGTGTCAGGAGATAGCTAAGGCGGGCAATGGTATCTATGTGCGTGTAGATAATACAAATGGCGCTCAAAAGGCGATTAGCCGGGAAATTAATAAAATGGCGAAAGCTGATGTGGAAACGCAGGTATACACAGAGTTTAATGAGCAGTTCCAGGCTGTGGCATGGATTATTCTGTTGCTTTTGTTGGCAGAAATGCTGGTATTGGAGCGCAAGAACCCTCTGTTCCGTAATATTCATTTGTTTTCCAATAAGAAATGATGCGTATGTTACAGAAAAAATATATAAGCTTTTTTTTATTGCTGCTAATGACAGCTACAGCTTCGGCTCAGAAAGCCGAACGTGATTTTATCCGTAAAGGGAACCGTTTTTTTAAAGATAGCGTGTATGTGGATGCGGAGGTAAATTATCGTAAAGCTTTGGAAACGAATCCTCAGTCTACAGTCTCTATGTTTAATTTGGGAAATACATTGGCTCAGCAGAATAAACTGCAAGAGGCTATGGAACAATATGTTGCCGCTACCAAGATAGAAAAGGACAAGAATGATTTAGCGCAAATCTATCATAATATGGGAGTGATTTTTCAATCACAGAAAGATTATGGCAAAGCGGTAGAAGCATATAAGCAGTCATTACGTAATAACCCGAAAGATGATGAAACACGTTATAATTTGGCCTTGGCGCAAAAGATGCTGAAAGACCAGCAGCAGAATCAGCAAAATCAGGACCAGAATAAACAGCAGCAACAGGACCAGCAGGAGGATAAAAAGGACCAAAATAAAGATCAACAGCAGAATAAAGACCAACAACAACCGCCGCAACCACAGAAAAAGGACAGTGAGATGTCTAAAGAGAATGCTGAGCAGCTTTTAAATTCTGTGATGCAAGATGAAAAAGATGTGCAGGATAAAGTAAAGAAACAGCAGGTTATTCAAGGTGGTCGTTTGGAAAAAGATTGGTAATAAATATAACAGGAAATAATATATGAGAAAAATAATTGTCTTATGGATGGTGCTGATGATAGTCAGTTTGCGTGCTTTTGCAGATAGCAAGGTTTCGTTTACTGCATCTGCACCTGATGTTGTGGCAGTAGGTGATCAATTCAGGCTGTCATATACAGTGACCACACAGAAAGTGAGAGATTTCCGGGCTCCTTCTATAAAAGGTTTTGATGTACTGATGGGTCCCAGTCGTTCACAACAAAAGAATGTGCAAGTTATCAATGGGCAGACAACCTCTACAAGTAGCATAACATTTACTTATATATTGATGGCTACGGCTGAAGGTAGTTTTACTATACCCGGGGCTACTATAACGGCAGAGGGCAATCAGATGGTTTCCAATTCTGTGCACGTAAAAGTTCTTCCTGCTGATAGAACAAATGGAGGGGCTTCCGGAAATAGTGGAAGACAAAGTAGTTCTGCAAGCCGTGCTTCATCAGGAACATCAGTATCGAATAACGATTTGTTTATTACAGCTACTGCCAATAAGACGAACCTGTATGAGCAAGAGGCTCTCTTGTTAACATATAAGATATATACTTTAGTAGACTTGAGAGGTTTTGACAACGTGAAACTTCCCGATTTTAAAGGGTTTCATTCTCAGGAAGTCGAATTGCCTAATGACCGTAAATGGAGTCTTGAACACTATAAAGGAAGAAACTATCAGACGACCGTATACCGCCAATTTGTATTATTTCCGCAACAACCGGGAAAAATAACGATTGATGCGGCACGTTTTGATGCATCTATAGCCAAGGTTACTCATGTGGACGATCCTTTCGAAGCTTTCTTCAATGGAGGTTCTAATTACGTAGAAGTGAAGAAGACATTAATGACCCCTAAATTGGTTGTTGATGTAAAAGCTTTACCAGATGGTAAGCCTTCGGGATTTTCCGGAGGAGTGGGAGAATTCAGTATTTCTTCTTCTATAAATAGTACGAATGTTAAGACAAACGATGCTGTTACTGTGAGGCTTGTTATTTCGGGTACGGGTAATCTGAAATTAATCTCTACTCCGGAAGTTAAATTCCCAGAAGACTTTGAAGTCTATGACCCGAAGGTTGATAATAAGTTCCGTTTGACAAATGCCGGACTCTCCGGCAGTCAAGTGATTGAGTATCTTGCCATTCCCCGTAATGCGGGAACATATAAGATTCCTGCTGTAAAGTTCAGCTATTTCGATATTAAATCTCGTACATACAAGACTTTAACGACCGAGGAATACGAACTCCATGTAGAAAAGGGAAGTGGTAATGCAGCTCAGACTATTGCCAATTTTACTAATAAAGAAGATTTGAAAGTTTTGAATGAGGACATACGTTATATCAAGCAGAATAACGTAACTCTTTCCCAAAAAGGAGATTTCTTCTTCGGTTCTTTGGCTTATTGGCTGTTTTACATAGTGCCCGGCATTGCATTCGTCCTGTTCTTCATTGTTTATCGTAAACAGATTGCAGCCAATGCCAATGTTGCTAAAATGCGTACGAAGAAAGCAAATAAGGTTGCTGTGAAACGTATGAAGTTAGCGGGGAAATTGTTGGCAGATAACAAGAAAGATGCATTTTACGATGAAGTATTGAAAGCATTGTGGGGATATATTAGCGATAAATTGAGTATTCCGGTTTCACGTTTATCTAAAGATAATGTCGAGGGAGAGCTTCGCAATTACGGTGTTGATGATGCACTGATAAAAGATTTCCTTGATGCATTGAACAATTGTGAGTTTGCCCGTTTTGCTCCCGGAGATGATAATCAGGCTATGGATAAAGTTTATTCAGATTCTTTGGAAGTTATCAGTAAAATGGAAAACTCTATAAAACATTAAATTGGGAGGAGGTATAATGATGAAGAAAGTAATATCCTTAGCATTTGGTCTACTGATAGGATTAGCTGTTTGGGCGCAAGGAACGGCAGATACTTCGGCTTCTGCCAAAGATTCTGTGTCTATAGGTTCGCATACGGAATTTTCTGCAACTAAATCAGCTGACAATGTTACGAAAGCACAAGGTGACAGTGCATATATGCGTAATGATTATGCTTCTGCCATTCAAATATATGAGAGCTTATTGAAAAAAGGTGAAGCCGCTGAAGTGTATTATAATTTGGGTAATAGCTATTATAAAGCAGACGATATAGCAAAGGCAATTTTAAATTATGAACGCGCTTTGTTATTGCAACCGGGTAATGCAGATATTCGCGCTAATTTGGAAATAGCACGTTCCAAGACGATAGATAAGGTAGTTTCTGTACCTGATATATTTTTTGTAGCTTGGATTAAGTCGTTGACAAATTGTTTAAGTGTAGATGCTTGGGCTAAATTAGGTATTGTGTTTTTTATTCTTTTGCTTATCTCGTTTTCCCTATTCTTTTTTTCCAAACAGATTATCTGGAAAAAAAGCGGGTTTATAGCAGGAATTCTATTTTTGGTATTTACTGTATTAAGTAATATTTTTGCTTCGGAGCAGAAAAGTGAATTACTGGATAGGAATGATGCAATAGTCTTGTCTCCCAGTGTTACAGTACGGAGTACTCCCAGTGAAAGTGGTACTGGTTTATTCGTTCTGCATGAAGGGCATAAAATTGAAATTAAAGATAATTCCATGCGCGAATGGAAAGAGATTCGCTTGGAAGATGGTAAGGTAGGGTGGATTCCTGCTTCTGCAATAGAAGTGATTTAAGAGTATTCATTGCTGAATATAGAAGCCCGTATGAAATAAAGGAAACTATTTCCTTTTACTTCATACGGGTTCTTTTTGTATTTATGGGAATGTTAAACATATAATGGAAAAATACAGATAAATAGTTTGTTTTATCTTTTTTTTTCCTTAAGTTTATAGCGTGATAAAGAAATAACAAAGTATTAACCATTAAATTTATGAATATGAGAACGATAACATTTAATGAACTCCGTAAGATTAAAGACTCATTACCTAGTGGTAGTATGCATAGAATAGCCGATGAACTTGGACTTAATGTTGACACTGTAAGAAATTTCTTTGGCGGTCATAACTTTAAGGAGGGTAAAAGTGTTGGAATTCACTTAGAACCCGGTCCGGATGGCGGTTTAGTAATGATTGATGATACTACCGTTCTTGATCGGGCTTTAAAAATTTTAGATGAAATGGCAGGTGAAACTGCTGAACCTGTTCAGGCTTAAGAAAAGAAAGTAAAGAAGGATCCCAATTGCTGAGAAACAATTGGGATTTCTTGTTTGTTTTGTAAATAAATATAATAGACGACTTATGGAAGATAAATTAGTAACATTAGCGATTCTTACGTATACTAAGGCACAAATACTAAAGAATGTTCTCGAAAATGAAGGTATTGAGACTTACATTCATAATGTAAATCAAATACAGCCGGTTGTATCTTCCGGTGTGCGTGTTCGTATAAAAGAAAGCGACTTACCGCATGCTTTGAAAATTACGGAAAGCTCGGCATGGTTGTCCGAAGAAGTAGTGGGAGAGAAGATGCCCCAAATAGAGAAAGGCAGTAATAAGGTCTTGATTCCTGTCGATTTTTCAAGTTATTCATTGAAAGCATGTGAGTTCGGTTTTAATTTTGCAAAAAACATAGATGCTGAAGTAGTTTTGCTTCATGTATATTTTACACCTATCTATGCGACTTCATTGCCATACGGTGATGTTTTTAACTATCAGTTGAGTGATGAAGAGAATGTCCGGAATATATTGCAGAAAGTACATTCGGATTTGAATGCTTTGTCCGATAAAGTAAAAGCTAAAGTTACATCCGGAGAGTTTCCTGATATAAAATACACTTGCGTATTGAGAGAAGGCATTCCAGAAGAAGAGATATTACGCTATTCTAAAGAAAATCGTCCGAGAATTATCATCATGGGAACGCGTGGTAAGAATCAGAAAGATATTGATTTGATTGGTAGTGTAACCGCTGAAGTTATCGAGCGTAGTCGTGTACCGGTTTTAGCCATTCCGGAGAATACACCGTTCAAAGAATTTAACGCTGTGAAACGTATTGCATTTATTACGAATTTTGACCAGCGCGACTTGATAGCTTTTGATTCATTAATCAATAGTTTAAAGCCATTTTGTTTCTCAGTTTCTTTAATACACTTAGCTGATGTAAAAGACACTTGGAATGAGATAAAGTTGGGTGGCATTAAAGAGTATTTCCAAAAACAGTATCCGCAATTGGAAATTCATTATGATGTAGTGAAGAATGATGATTTCCTTAATAGCTTGGATGAATATATTAAAACTAATCACATAGATATTATTACATTGACATCATATAAGCGAAATATATTTTCTCGTTTGTTTAATCCAGGAATTGCCAGAAAAATGATTTTCCATTCTGATACACCATTGTTGGTTATCTATGGGCGGCCTAATTGAAATGATAATTTTAATCTGTCTAGGTAAGGACGTGGGCTACCGCTAAATGCTGAATTAGTTTTAGTGGAGTCCACTTATTTTTTATCTTTTCATGGTTATACTATTACATGTCCCATTTCCTATATTTATGGTGTAATATCAATATTATGTTTAATATGTGATATCATAAACTAAAATAAACCTTTATCCTTCTCTAATTTGGAAGAAAATTATACCAAAGATAGCTTACATATTCAAGCTATCTTTGGTAATAGTAGCAATTCAATTATTGCATCAATTTTTCTATTTCATCAAATTCAGGACCCATTTGTAAGTTATAATAAACTCTGTATAATCCATTTAGCCACAAATCTTTCTGTTCAGGTTTCAGTTCTCTTGCTTTTTCATAATTAGGTCTTGCCTTTTCATAGAAAACTTTCAGTGTAGCTTGGTCTTCTTTGTATTTTGGATTATTGACATCAGTAGTAGCTTTTTCAGAGAAATCCTGAGCTTGCAGGCAATAGATTAAGCCCAAGTTGGAATATGCTTCTGCATAGTTAGGATCTACTTCAATGGTTTTGTTGTAGAATTCAATGGCTTTTTCATAATCTTTCATGTTATGATAAAGGTATCCTTTTACGTACAAATAGAATGTGTTATTAGGATCTTTAGCCAACATATCATCTGCAAACTGCATTGCTTCGTCAAACTTATTATTATTGCTATAATAATCAATCAGATGTCCAAAGAAGAATGAATGTTCAGGATACTTTTGGATACCATCTTTTAAGGAAGCGATCCACTTGACAGTATCACCTTGAGCTTTCAATGCTGTAGAAATAAATTCCATGGCATATTTACCCACTTCTTTGTCCTCCTTTGCATAAGGTGCATATTTCAACACGCTTGGATAATCTTCCATTTTGGCTGCAGCTAAGCTTGCATAATAAGCAATTTGGGGCAATACAGTATCTGTTTGAAGCAGATTCTCCTTTTCAAACATAGGATTGATGGCAATGTCTACATAAGTTGCGAAGAAATCCAAAGCCTCTTTATTCTTATCTAAATTAAAGAACTGGATACCACCGTTAATCAGGTTGGGACGCGCAGCTAATATAGCAGCACTGTTCGATCTTCTGAACTTATTTTTGATTTTACCTTTTTCGTTAGGAATCTGTGCAAGTTCATCGCATTTAAAGTAGTATTTGCACATATTCAGTGCGCTGTTATACACTTTAAGAGTATCATAAGGCTTTCTTAAATAAGCATTCTCCATTTCCTTTTCATTGATTCTCTTTTGAATAAAGCCGGCTACATCCCATGTTTCGGCGTTGTCTTTGGTTTCAGCATTGTTCAGAGCTTCATTGATGAGCTTCTCTGCTTGTGCAAAATCCGGTTTTACGTCGTTAGCGATGCTTTTTGCCTCTTTCACGCTCTTTTCCTGAGCGAAGGTAAAGCCTGCCGCAAGTAGTAAAACCATTGAAAATAATACTCTTTTCATGATTGTAGAAAATTTTAAATTAATATTGTGTCTATTCTTCATTTTCATTGTTTACTATATCGTTCTGAGTTTTTTCTGATGCATCGCTATCCTCTTCTGCAATGATATCCTCTTCGGTTTCCGAGGTAACTTTACATACGGATCCAATTTCATCATTACGTTTTTCAAGATTAATCAGTCGTACTCCCTGCGTAGCACGTCCCATTATACGAACATCTGCTACTTTCAGACGGATGGTGATACCCGATTTATTGATAATCATTAAATCATTCTCGTCTGTTACAGACTTGATTGTTACCAGTTTGCCGGTTTTATCGGTGATATTCATAGTTTTTACACCTTTACCGCCACGGTTTGTCTTACGATAATCCTCAATATCAGAACGTTTACCGTATCCTTGTTCTGACACAACCATGATTGTCTCAGTTTCAGGGTCTTTGATGCAAATCATTCCGACAACTTCGTCTTGCCCGTCTTCATCGAGCGTCATGCCGCGTACACCGGTAGCTGTACGTCCCATTACGCGTACGGCACTTTCGTGGAAACGGATAGCACGTCCGTTGCGATTGGCAATGATAATCTCATTGTCACCGTTAGTCATGCGCACCTCGATTACGCGGTCATCTTCGCGGATTGTAATGGCATTGACACCATTTTGGCGAGGACGGGAATATTGTTCGAGCAATGTTTTCTTAATGACGCCATTCTTTGTGCAGAACAGTACATAATGACTGTTAATGAAATCCTGGTCGTTCAGGTTCTTCACGCGCAGGTATGCATTTACGGCGTCATCAGAGTCTATATTCAATAGGTTCTGAATGGCGCGTCCCTTAGAATTTTTGGTTCCTTCGGGTATCTCATATACTTTCAGCCAATAGCACTTACCTTTTTGAGTGAAGAACATCATGGTATTGTGCATTGTTGCAGGATATATATGTTCTACAAAGTCCTCATCGCGTGTCTCTGTTCCCTTAGAACCTACCCCACCGCGGTTTTGGGCACGGAATTCGCTTAACGGCGTACGCTTGATATATCCCATATGAGAAATGGTAATAATCATTTCATCGTCTGCATAGAAATCTTCCGGGTTGAATTCTTCCGACGAATAAACTATTTCAGAGCGGCGTTCATCACCGTATTTAGTTTTAATCTCGATTAATTCATCTTTGATAACCTTGCGGCAGAGTTCGTCGTTAACAAGGATTTCTTCCAGATAAGCAATCTGCTTTTGGATTTCCTCATACTCGGCATGGAGTTGGTCCTGCATGAGTCCGGTTAACTGGCGCAGACGCATCTCTACGATGGCGCGCGATTGGATTTCAGTTAATTCAAAACGCTCCATCAAACCGCTGATTGCGTCATTCGGAGTTTTGGCGGCACGGATGATTTTGATTACCTCGTCAATATTGTCCGATGCGATAATCAAACCTTCTAAGATATGGGCACGTTCTTTAGCTTTACGCAAATCATATTGTGTACGGCGGATAACTACGTCGTGACGATGCTCTACGAAATACTTGATGAGGTCTTTCAGGTTCAGCAATCGAGGACGCCCGTGTACCAATGCCACGTTGTTTACGCCGAAGGAAGTCTGCAACAATGTCATCTTGTAGAGCTTGTTCAGCACTACACTGGCGTTGGCATCGCGTTTTACGTCGATGACGATGCGCATACCTTCGCGGTCAGACTCGTCGTTGGCATTGGAAATGCCCTCTATCTTCTTTTCGTTGGCCAAATCGGCGATGGATTTGATTAATTCGGCCTTATTTACTCCGTAAGGGATTTCGGTTACGACGATTTTGTCATGCGTGGAAGATGTTTCAATCTCAGCCTTGGCGCGCATTACGACACGTCCGCGACCAGTCATGTAGGCTTCGCGCACACCGCTCATACCATATATATAACCGCCTGTCGGGAAGTCGGGAGCTTTGACGTAAGTCATCAAATCTTCGATGTCGATATCATTATTGTCGATATATGCGACGCAGGCATCTATCACTTCGGACAGATTATGGGTCGGCATATTCGTGGCCATACCTACGGCGATACCGGAAGCACCGTTGACAAGAAGGTTCGGAATGCGGGTCGGCATTACGGTAGGTTCCAGCAACGAGTCATCGAAGTTGGTTTGCATGTCTACAGTCTCTTTATCAAGATCCTGCATCATTTCTTCTCCAATCTTTTGCAAGCGGCATTCCGTGTAACGCATGGCGGCTGCGCTGTCACCGTCCACAGAGCCGTAATTGCCTTGTCCGTCTACAAGCATGTAGCGCATAGCCCACGGCTGTGCCATACGGACGAGAGCGCCATATACGGATAAGTCACCGTGTGGGTGATATTTACCTAATACCTCACCGACAACTCTCGCAGATTTCTTATAGGGTTTATCCGACGTATTTCCCAGTCCCATCATACCGAAAAGAATTCTTCGGTGAACAGGTTTAAAACCATCTCTAACATCCGGAAGGGCACGTGAAACAATGACCGACATGGAGTAGTCAATGTACGAAGACTTCATTTCCTCCTCGATGTTAATCTTTATAATTCTGTCTTGTTCAAGCATTTAAAAAGATTATTAATTATACATTTGCGGGTTTGTGAAAAACCACGCTAAAGTACTGCTTTTTTACGATATACAAAAGTTTTCCCTCATAAACTTTGTTGCAGATTTCCATGCTTGAAACCCCGTTTGGATGTATGGTTTTTCGTTTGATGTATAATCGGTTAAAAATAAGACAGATACAAGTACCAGAAAGATACCTCCCTTTGGTACTCGGTGTACCTTACTAAGGTACGAGCCGTACCAAGCTTAGGTATATGAAGTTTCTTAGGTTGGTACATCGAATACCAACCGTTGGTACGGATGAAATTCCCACGTATTATAATATAATGTGTAGGGCGAACCGGAAAGATGTGATTTATGGCACGGGATTTGTATATTATTAATCCAGTTTATGGTATGCAATATAAAGAAATGCGTATCTTTGTCAGTCAAAACCTTTAATTAAGGAGATAAAAATTATATGAACAATCAATTTTCACAAAGAGTTTCTGATATTATAACTTATAGCAAGGAAGAAGCCAATCGACTGAGAAATAGATATATCGGCCCGGAGCATCTTCTGCTCGGCATGCTACGTGACGGCGGAGGAAAAGCTATCGAGATATTGATGAAACTCGATATAGACTTGAAGCAAGTAAAAAAGCGTATTGAAAGCTTCTTGAGAGATGCCGAAGACGACACCCTATTACCCGATGCGGATGTGCCATTGTCGCCAATGGCCGCTAAGATATTGAAGATGTGCATTCTGGAAGCGCGCATTTTAAAGAGTTCAACAGCCGATGCCGAACATGTGCTGTTGGCTATACTGAAGGATGGCGACAACCTTGCTGCCACCGTCCTGGGAGAGAATCGGGTGAATTATCAAGCTGTATTTGAACAGCTTACAATGCAATCTACCAACCCGAATGCTGGTATGGGATTTCCGGAAGAAGAGGAAGAAGACGATGAAGACATGAATATGTCCCATCCCTCTCGCAATGCAGGACAGGGCGCGGCTTCTTCTGCACAGACTGCATCGAAGAAGTCTTCCAATGATACTCCGGTCCTGGATAACTTCGGTACGGACATGACCCGTGCGGCAGAAGAAGGCAAGCTCGATCCGGTTGTAGGGCGTGAGCGTGAGATAGAACGCTTGGCGCAGATATTGAGTCGTCGTAAGAAAAACAATCCGGTGCTGATTGGTGAGCCGGGTGTCGGCAAGTCGGCTATTGTAGAGGGATTGGCACTGCGTATCGTTCAAAAGAAAGTATCCCGTATCTTGTTTGACAAGCGGGTGATAATGCTCGATATGGCTTCTGTTGTAGCCGGAACCAAATACCGCGGACAGTTTGAAGAGCGCATTCGCTCCATTATCAACGAGTTGCAGAAGAATCCGAACGTAATCTTGTTCATAGATGAGATTCATACTATTGTAGGCGCCGGTGCAGCTGCCGGTTCTATGGATGCAGCCAATATGTTGAAGCCGGCTTTGGCTCGCGGCGAAATACAATGTATCGGTGCTACCACGCTTGACGAATACAGAAAGAATATCGAGAAAGACGGTGCTTTGGAGCGTCGTTTTCAGAAAGTTATAGTAGAACCCACTACTCCGGAAGAAACGCTCCAGATACTGAGAAACATAAAAGAGAAGTACGAAGACCATCATAATGTGAGCTATACGGACGAAGCGTTAGAGGCATGTGTCAAGTTGGCAGAGCGTTATATAACCGACCGTAACTTCCCGGATAAAGCCATTGATGCTTTGGACGAAGCCGGTTCGCGTGTGCATCTGACGAACATTAATGTTCCCAAAGAGATTGAAGAGCAAGAAAAGCTGATAGAAGACGCACGTGTTTTGAAGGCTGAAGCCGTAAAGTCGCAGAACTTTGAACTGGCCGCCAGTTATCGGGATAGAGAGAAAGAACTTTCCGCTCGCCTGGATGAAATGAAAGAGGAATGGGAAGTACGTCTCAAAGACGACCGTCAGCTCGTTGGAGAGGAAGAAATAGCCAATGTCATATCGATGATGTCCGGTATTCCGGTGCAACGTATGGCTCAGGCGGAAGGTCTTAAGCTTGCAGGTATGAAAGAAGATTTGCAGGCAAAAGTTGTGGCTCAGGATGCTGCGATAGAAAAACTTACCAAAGCCATCCTGCGCAGCCGTGTAGGCTTGAAAGACCCTAACCGCCCTATCGGAACGTTTATGTTTCTCGGTCCTACCGGCGTGGGTAAAACGCATTTGGCCAAGCAGTTGGCTAAATATATGTTTGGTTCCAGCGATGCGCTGATACGCATTGATATGAGCGAATATATGGAGAAATATACGGTGTCCCGTATGATTGGAGCGGCCCCGGGGTATGTCGGTTATGAGGAAGGCGGACAGTTGACTGAGAAGGTACGCCGGAAACCTTATTCCATAGTGCTGTTGGACGAAATTGAAAAAGCTCACCCGGATGTGTTCAATATCTTGTTGCAGGTGTTGGATGAGGGACGTCTTACTGACAATTATGGCAGAACGATTGACTTTAAGAATACAGTCATCATCATGACCTCCAATATCGGTACCCGCCAGTTGAAAGAGTTCGGTCGTGGCGTAGGTTTTGCGGCACAGGCACGTACGGATGATAACGAGTACTCGCGCAGTGTGATTCAGAAAGCATTGAACAAGACCTTTGCTCCTGAGTTCCTGAACCGTCTGGATGAAATCATAACGTTTGACCAGCTTTCGCTGGATGCCATTACGAAGATTGTGGACATAGAGCTGAAAGGTTTGTATGAACGGATTGAAGCCATTGGCTATAAGATGGTTGTAGATGATGAAGCCAAGAGATTCCTTGCTGCCAAAGGCTACGATGTGCAGTTTGGCGCCCGTCCGTTGAAGCGTGCCATTCAGAATTATCTGGAAGACGGACTTTCGGAGCTGATTGTGTCTGCCGGATTACAGCCCGGTGATACGGTTAATGTTTCTGTCGATAAGGAAAAAGATGAGTTGAGTATAACCAAAGCCTAACAAGCCTTTATAATAAAACAGTCAAAATGTCAGTTCTCCGGGACTGGCATTTTTTTTGTGTTCAGTTTGCCAAAACAATAAAAATACAAATCTAAAAATATAAACTTAGTATGCAAAAAGGAAATATTGGGGTAACTACAGAGAATATCTTCCCCGTTATCAAAAAGTTTTTGTACAGTGACCATGAAATCTTCCTTCGTGAGTTAGTCTCTAATGCCGTCGATGCTACCCAGAAACTTAAAACACTGGCTTCTATCGGTGAGTTTAAGGGTGAACTCGGTGATTTGACCGTGCATGTGTCTTTAGGCAAGGATACGATTACCGTATCCGATCGTGGTATCGGCCTGACGGCAGAAGAAATAGATAAATACATCAATCAGATTGCATTCTCGGGAGCCAACGACTTCCTGGAGAAATATAAGAATGATGCCAATGCCATTATCGGTCATTTCGGACTTGGCTTTTACTCGGCTTTTATGGTTGCCAAGAAGGTCGAAATCATCACCAAATCCTATCAGGATGGTGCTAAAGCCGTGAAATGGACTTGCGACGGTAGTCCGGAGTTTACCATCGAAGATACGGACAAGGCAGAACGCGGTACGGATATCGTTCTTTATATAGACGACGATTGCAAGGAATTCCTTGAAGAAGCGCGCATCTCTTCTCTTTTGAAGAAGTATTGCAGCTTCCTTCCTATTCCTGTTGCATTCGGCAAGAAAAAAGAATGGAAAGACGGCAAGCAGGTTGAAACATCCGAAGATAACATCATCAACAACGCTAATCCGTTGTGGACGCTGAAGCCCAGCGAATTAAAAGACGAGGATTACAAGAAGTTCTATCGCGACCTCTATCCGATGTCCGATGAACCCTTGTTCTGGATACATCTGAACGTGGATTATCCGTTCCATCTTACTGGTATTCTGTACTTCCCGAAGGTAAAGAGCAATATAGAGTTGAACAAGAACAAAATCCAGCTTTATTGCAATCAGGTCTATGTAACGGACTCTGTAGAGGGTATTGTTCCGGACTTTCTGACATTGCTGCACGGTGTACTCGATTCGCCGGATATTCCGCTGAACGTGTCCCGTTCCTATTTGCAGAGTGACTCCAATGTGAAGAAAATCTCTACATATATTACGAAGAAAGTATCCGATCGCTTGCAATCCATATTCAAGAACGACCGTAAGCAATTTGAAGAGAAGTGGAACGATTTGAAAATCTTCATTAACTACGGAATGCTCACACAAGAGCATTTCTATGATAGGGCAAAGGATTTCGCCCTTCTTTCCGATACGGATGACAAGTATTATACCTTCGAAGAGTATAAGACCTTGATAAAGGATAGCCAGACGGATAAGGATGGCAATCTGATTTATCTGTATGCCAACAACAAAGATGAGCAATACAGCTATATCGAGGCTGCCAAGAATAAGGGATATAATGTGCTGTTGATGGGCGGCCAGCTTGATGTTGCCATGGTAAGCATGCTGGAGCAAAAGTTCGAGAAAGTGCGTTTCACCCGTGTAGACAGTGATGTCGTTGACAATCTGATAGTGAAGGAAGACAAGGCGAAAGATGTCTTGGAAGCCGATAAACAGGAGGTTCTCTCTGTTATCTTCAAGAGCCAGTTGCCGCAGATAGAAAAGACAGAGTTCAATGTAATGGCTCAAGCTTTGGGTGAAAATGCTTCACCGGTCATGATTACTCAAAGCGAGTACATGCGTCGTATGAAAGAAATGGCTAATATCCAGGCAGGAATGAGTTTCTATGGCGAAATGCCGGACATGTTCAACCTGGTATTGAATGCCGACCATAAGCTGGTAAAAGAGATTCTGGCTGATGAAGACAAGGAATGTGCGGCTGCCGTTGCTCCGATTCAAAAAGAAATGGACGATGTAAATACTCGTCGTAATGAATTGAAAAAGAAGCAGGAGGGCAAGAAAGATGAGGATATTCCTACAATCGAAAAGGATGAGGTAAATGATTTGGATAAGAAGTGGGAAGATTTGAAAAACCGGAAAAATGGATTGTTTGCCGACTATGCCGCTCAGAATAAGGTTGTCCGTCAACTTATTGATTTGGCATTGCTTCAAAATGGCATGTTGAAAGGTGAAGCTTTGAATAATTTTGTAAAGAGAAGCATCGATTTGATTAAATAAGCCCCTTTAGATTTCTATTATAACAGGGCATTGCAGCTAATATGAGTTGTAATGCCCTTTTTTTGTCTGTTTTTTCGTAATAGGTCTGTTTTTTTTCGTTGGATACGAGGTTTTTGGAAACAATTGTCTATATTTGAGCATTGAATAAATTAGTATATTTCACTCGAAACCGTATTCATGAAAAGATTTTTTTTGTTTTTGTCAGCCTGTTTATTGCTTCTGCCGTTTGTGCAAGCTCAGAAAGTAGGACTTGTTTTGAGTGGCGGAGGTGCGAAAGGCATGACCCATATCGGTATCATTCGCGCTTTGGAGGAAAACAATATTCCTATCGACTACATTACGGGTACTTCTATGGGAGCTATCATAGGTTCACTCTATGCTATGGGGTACTCTCCCGATGATATGGAGGCTTTATTGCGTTCCGAAGACTTCAAACGCTGGTATTCAGGACAGGTAGAACCCGAATACGGATATTATTTCAAACAGAACCGGCCGACCCCGGAGTTTTTCAATATCCGTTTCTCCTTTAAGGACTCGCTGCATATCAAGCCTCAGATACTTCCTACAAGCATGGTAAATCCCATTCAGATGAATCTGGTCTTTGTGGAGCTATTTGCACGGGCTACGGCTGCATGCAGCGGCGATTTTAACCGCCTGTTTGTGCCTTTCCGGTGTATTGCCTCCGATGTATATAACAAGAAACCGTTGATTATGCGTAGAGGAGATTTGGGAGATGCGGTACGCGCTTCCATGAGTTTTCCGTTTGTTTTCAAACCGATAGAGATTGATAGCGTTTTAGCTTATGACGGTGGAATTTATAATAATTTCCCCACAGATATTATGCGTGAGGACTTTAAACCGGAAGTCATCATAGGTAGCGTGGTAGCCGCCAACCCCGGTAAGCCGAAAGAGAATGATTTGATGAGCCAGCTTGAAAATATGATTATGCAGAAGACGGATTATACTCTTCCGGATTCTTTAGGCATTATTATGACATTCAAGTATGATGATGTCAGCCTTTTGGACTTTGACCGTTTGCAGGAGTTGCACGATATCGGCTATAACCGGACTATCAGTTTAATGGATTCTATAAAAGGTCGTATTCATCGGAGGGTAAGTGCGGAAAATGTTCGTTTAAGGCGGTTGGTCTACCGCAGTAATTTGCCTCAATTCCGCTTTAGGGACATCTATATAGAGGGCGCCAATCCACAACAGCAGGCGTATATCAAAAAAGAATTTCATGACGAAGACCATGAGGTGTTTACATATGAAGATTTGAAACGTGGATATTTTCGTTTGCTGTCTGATAATATGATATCGGAGATTATACCTCATGCTGTATATGACTCTGAAAACGACTTGTATTCGCTGCATCTGAAAGTGAAAATGGAAGATAATTTTTCTGTAAGGATGGGTGGAAGTGTCTCGACAACCAGCTCTAATCAGATTTATTTGGGATTGGGTTATCAGGACTTGAATTATTATTCCAAAGAAATAACCCTTGACGGCCAGATTGGCAAGGTATATAATAATGCGCAGCTTATGGCCAAGATAGACCTTCCTACCCGTATTCCAACCTCTTACCGCCTTATTGCTTCTTTAAGTACGTTCGATTATTATAAAAAGGACAAACTCTTTTCTAAGAATGATAAGCCCTCTTTTAACTCTAAAGATGAACGTTTTGTCAAGCTGATGGTAGCCTTGCCTTTTTTGGCCAATAAACGGGCGGAAATAAGCATCGGATATGGGAAACTTCAAGACAATTACTTTCAGTCCAGTGTGATTAATTTTGACAAGGACCGTTCGGATAGGAGTACCTACAACCTTTTGGGAGGGGCTATTGGATTTTATGGGAGTACGCTGAATGCACGACAGTATGCCACTAAAGGGTATTTTGAAAAACTGGTGGCACAGGTCTTTAGCGGAAAGGAGAAATTTATACCGGGAAATCCGACGGAAACGAGTGTTACGACTAAAGAAAGGCAATCTTGGCTGCAAATTTCTTATATGAAATATGCCTATCATACTATGAGTCCCAAATTTACTTTGGGATGGATGGCAGAGATGCTGTATTCATCGAAGAACTTTTCGGAGAATTATACGGCAACCATGTTGCAGGCGGCAGATTTTTCTCCTACTCCTCATAGTAAGTTAATGTATAATGAAGCATTCCGGGCCAACCAATTCTTGGCAGCGGGTATCAAGCCTATTTTTGTTTTCAATGATATGTTCCAATTCCGTTCTGAATTTTATGGTTTCGTACCGATATTTCCTATTAAAAAGAATGCATTGAACAAAGCTTATTATGGAAAAGCGTTTTCGCGATTTGAATATATAGGAGAAATTTCTGTAATATGCCAATTGCCCTTTGGAGCAATATCTGCATATGTAAATCATTATAGCTCACCGAAAAAGGAGTGGAATGTGGGGTTGACACTCGGCTGGCAGCTGTTTAATTATCGGTTCATCGAGTAATTTTTTTCAAAAAAAGTTTGTGTATCTCTTGCTAATTCAAAAAAAGTACGTATCTTTGCACCCGTAAAACAAACAAGGCCGCGTAGCTCAACTGAATAGAGTAGCTGACTACGGATCAGCCGGTTACAGGTTTGAATCCTGTCGCGGTCACAAATTGTTAATAATAAAGGTCGCGTAGCTCAACTGAATAGAGTAGCTGACTACGGATCAGCCGGTTACAGGTTTG
>ENA-UAOV01000343-UAOV01000343.1-human-gut-metagenome-genome-assembly--contig:-NODE-343-length-22704-cov-11.824805_pt1 | contig 22704 bp, 24 predicted proteins | sample MGYA00243472_ERZ654562 | MGnify/ENA primary metagenome ERZ654562 (study PRJEB26926, sample SAMN06164391) | human gut metagenome | biome: ENVO:00009003; feature: ENVO:2100002; material: ENVO:00002003... | reverse complement strand
GTAGAATATCAGTAGAACCTATAAAATCTACCCACATTCTACCACACGGCTAAAATCAGATGTTTTTTTCTTCCTTTTTACAGCCTTCAAATCACGTATTATTGTATTAGAAAGAACCTCTGAATACACCTCCGTAGTTCTGACTGAAGCATGACCAAGCAGCTTTTGGACGGTGGTAATCGGAACGCCCTGATGCACAAGCAGGGTCGCACAAGTATGACGGGCCACATGGAACAGAACCCACAAAGCAACCGTCAGCAAACAAGTAACGACAAAACGCAACCCGTTTGAAATGAGCGGATTTTCACTATTCTGCCAAATACCGGAAACGCAAGGAAGTGCGGAATATTGAGCCATTTCAGTTACCAAGTCGTTAGCTGCCTGTTACCGAAGCAAGGATAGGTGACGCACGGAAAATGAAATTGTTGGACAGCCATTTCTTTTGCACTGATACGCAGTGTTCTGCAAATCAATGAACGCTTACATAGAAAGTAAATTTGCAAACAAAAAAATGTGAGCGTATGAAAATTGAAAAATTCAAGGTATTGCTCTACCTGAAAAAGAGTGGAACGGACAAGTTGGGCAAAGCCCCGATAATGGGACGAATTACGGTAAACCGCACGATGGCGCAGTTCGGATGCAAGCTGTCGTGCAAGCCGGAGTTGTGGAATGCACGGGAGAGCCGACTGGACGGCAAAAGCCGTGAGGCAGTAGAAACCAATGCCAAGCTAGACAAGCTGCTACTTGCCGTAAATCATGCTTTCGACACCCTGGTGGAACGCGGACAGGACTTTGACGCTACGGCGGTCAAGGAACTGTTCCAAGGCAGCATGGAAACACAGATGACACTGCTTAGAATGACTGACCGTATCTGTGAGGACTTGAAGGCACGTATCGGCATCGACCGTGCCAAAGGAACTTATCCCGGCTATTACTACATGAGAATGAGATTGGGCGAGTTCATCCAGTGGCAGTTCAAGACGAAAGATATTGCTTTCGGTCAGCTTACCGAGCAGTTCATCCATGATTACCAGAATTATGTGATGGACGTGAAGGGACTGGCGGTAGATACCGTGCGCCATTATCTCGCCATTTTGAAAAAGATATGTCGTATCGCCTACAAGGAGGGATACGCAGACAGGTGTTTCTTCGCCAATTTCACCCTTCCACAAAAGACAGAACGCACACCGAGGGCATTAAGCCGTGAGGACTTCGAGAAAATCCGCAATGTGGAAATACCTACATGGCGCACCACGCATATCCTCGCCCGTGACCTTTTCCTGTTTGCCTGTTATACGGGAACCGCCTATGCCGATGCGGTGAGCGTTACCCGTGAGAATCTTTACACGGACGATGAGGGAAACCTCTGGCTGAAGTATCACAGGAGGAAAAACGAGCTTCGGGCAAGTGTCAGGCTGCTTCCCGAAGCACTTGCGCTGATAGAGAAATATCGTGATGACAGCAGACCGACACTTTTCCCGACGGTTCATTACCCCAACATGAAACGGCACATGAAAGCCCTTGCCGTCCTTGCCGGAGTGAATGGCGGCTTGTGCTATCATCAGGCAAGACATTCATTTGCCTCGCTGATTACACTGGAAGCCGGAGTACCGATTGAGACAATCAGCCGGATGCTGGGACATTCCGACATAACCACCACGCAAGTGTATGCCCGTGTCACTCCGAAAAAGCTGTTTGAGGACATGGACAAGTATATTGAAGCAACCAAGGACTTGAAGCTTGTCCTGTAATCATTAAAATCAGAAACTTAAAACATTACAATTATGCGCAGTACATTTTCCGTATTACCATACATCAACAGGAGTAAGGTAAAGGCAGACGGTACGACCGCCGTCCTGTGCCGCATCACCGTAGACGGTAAGAGTTCCACAATGGCGACAGGCATCTATTGCAGACCCGAAGACTGGAACAGCAAGACAGGCTCAATCCGTACCGTCCGTGAAAACAACCGCTTGCTGGAGTTCCGCAAGTCCGTTGAATTTGCCTATGAGGATTCATTGAAGAAGCAGAACGTAGTGAGTGCCGAGCTGCTCAAAAATACGCTGGCAAAGAAAGCCGTCATTCCGGTCAAACTGTTACAGATGGGCGAAATGGAACTTGAAAGGCTGCTTGTCCGCTCAAAGGAGATAAATTCTACTTCGACATACAGAAATTCAAAATACTATCAGAAGTATTTGACGGACTTTCTTGCTTCACAGGGAAAGAGTGATATAAATCTGGCTGAAATCACGGAAGAGTTCGGCAATTCCTATAAAGCTTTCCTGAAACGCTACAAGAACTTCAGACCGTCACAGATGAACAAGTGCCTGTGCTGGCTGAGTAAGCTGGTGTATCTTGCCGTTGATTATGAGATACTCCGTGCCAACCCGTTGGAAGACATGGAATACGAGAAGAAGCCCGCTCCGAGGCATAAGCACATCAGCCGTGCGGAGCTGAAGACCATCCTCGAAACACCGATGCCCGACCCCTTGCAGGAACTTGGGCGGAGGGCGTTCCTGTTCTCGATTTTTACGGGACTGGCATACGTGGACATCATGCTGCTCCATCCGCACCATATTGGCACGACATCGGACGGTAGGCGCTATATCCGTATCAACCGCAAGAAAACCAGCGTAGAGGCATTCATTCCCCTGCATCCGATAGCGGAACAGGTACTTGAACTTTACAACACAAAAGACGACACCAAGCCTGTATTTCCGCTTCCGAGCCGTGACGAGATGTGGTTTGAAATACACGAGATGGGGGTTGCCATCGGCAGGAAGGAAAACTTGTCCTATCATCAAGCCAGACACTCCTTCGGAACTTTTTTGATTTCGGAGGGTATCCCCATCGAGAGCATAGCCAAGATGATGGGGCACTCCGGCATAAAGACTACCCAACGGTACGCAGAAGTTACGGACAAGAAAATTTCAAAGGACATGGACAATCTTATGGCTGTCAGAAGATTATACGGAACAGGCGAATACAGGGAAAACAAGTTGTCAGCAAAAGACTAATGAGTATGGAACGAGGAATCATTACAATCAATGAAAAAGGAGTGGTCGCCATGCCGACCGCTCCCGTCTGGATGACACAGCAGGAAATGTCAGACCTATTTATGATATTCTGCTATGACATCCGCAAGGCTATCCGTGATATTTATAAGAATCATGAACTATTGGAAGAAACAACCATGTGCTACATCAGACAGGAAGACGGGACACGTTACGAGGTATACAGCCTTGAAATGGTCATAGCTCTTGCGTTCAGACTACGCAGCAGGGAATGTATGGCTTTCAGAATGTTTATTATGGAAAGGCTGTATGCGCCCAATCGGGAAAAGCCCATTCATTTGTTCTTTTCACTGTCCAAAACCAATCCACGATACAAATGTTAGTATTGTTTGTATCTATAATGATAATAATGCAAGAAGCCGATGGCTGGGTAATTTACCTATCGCCATCTGCTTCTGTTTCTTTCATACTTTACAAAATTACGTTTCCGTTCGGTAGGCGTTCCGATAGCCGCCCATCACCAGCTTTTCAATGTCCGATTCCTTGTAGAGAATCTTGCCGCCTAACTGACAGTAAGATACCATCCCGTTGTTGCGGTAGTCCTGCAAGGTACGTCGGCTCACCTTGAGCCATGCCGACACCTCCTTGTCCGTCAGGAAGCGTTCATTACCGAATGAAGCCCTGCTTTTTTCGTTCATGTTTTCAATGCCGTCAAGCATGGTGTCCAATTGCTCCATGAAGCCGACAGCCCATTCATCGTTTGTCATAATCGTTTTGTTCATTTATTACAGTGGATTTAATGGTACAATAAATTCAATTACATTCAGATGGTCTTTCCCCAACAGGCGGCATCCTTTCGTCTGTCTTCCACGAGCCGGACGATACGCAATACGTCCTCCGGATTGTAAAAAATCTTATGCCCGATTTGGGAGTAAGCCAGCGTACCGTTGTCGCGCAACGTCTGCAACGTCCTTGGACTGATGCGCAGCTGTTGGCAGACATCCTGATTGTCCATCCAGCGGCTGAGCCGTCCTTCCTCTCTCTTGCCGAGGATTTCATTCACCCGGTCGGAGAAGCGGTTGAACTTTCCGACCATTTCTTCAAATACGTCTTTCGAGATAATCACAAATTCATTCATTGCATATACTGTTTTTATTGTTGGTAATCCTGTTTGCCTGCAAAGTAAAGCCAATGCCAGCATCGGACAATGGCTTTACTACTGACTGGCAGCTTGTGGCTGCAAGTGGTAGGGATTGGCTTAATTCCATATTCCGCAACAGCCTTTCCGGTTGCCGACTGTACAAAGAAAAGCCAACTTCGGCAGATTCCAACCAACCCGCAGCATCGTGGCAGTATTTGGCACCGATGTGGTAGCCTGTGGCGTTTTTCGTTTTTATTGTGCTTTCACTAAGATTTCAGCATAAGTGAAGAACATTATGGTATCATTGGATATACAAATTGCCAATCATAACACACTTATTACTCAAATATACAACCTTATAGTTGTACTCCTCAGGTATTTATATTACCTTTGTATTCAAACAAGATAATCTTTCAATAAATACAATAACAAACAGAATGTATTGTGATGCCTTAGAAACCGTAAGATGCGCAGCTAAGCTTGGGCAGGACAACAAAGATTGGGTGAAGTACTCGCAACAGATTGCTACTACTATGTCCAAACGAATGGCGGAACTTAGTTTGACACAACAGATGCTTGCTGAAAGGATGAATTGCACCCAACAATATATTTCTAAAGTGTTGAAGGGGAAAAAGAATATGTCGCTGGAAACGATATGTAAGATAGAAAACGCATTGGGTATTGAGATTATCAAAAATCTGAACGGAAATAAATAACAAATAAAAGGCAGAGCAAAATATGTCAATACAAAGTGAAGCGGCATTGGAAGCCGGACTTATCGCTACACTTCAGCAAATGGATTATGAGTATATCCAAATTGCGGAAGAAGATAATCTTCAAGCAAATTTCAAACGGCAGTTGGAGATACACAACCGTAAACGATTGGCAGAACATGGTCGAACTGAATTTACGGCAGAGGAATTTGAAAAGATTCTTATCTATCTTGAAGGCGGTACGAGGTTTGAAAAGGCAAAGAAGCTCCGCGACCGTTATCCGCTTGACATGGCAGACGGCAAACGTATTTGGGTGGAATTTCTCAATCGTCAACAATGGTGTCAGAACGAGTTTCAGGTTTCCAATCAAATAACGGTGGAAGGTCGAAAAAAATGTCGCTACGATGTGACCATTCTTATAAATGGTCTGCCATTGGTGCAGATTGAATTGAAACGCCGTGGCGTGGAACTCAAACAAGCGTATAATCAGATACAACGTTATCACAAGACATCTTTTCACGGATTATTTGACTACATTCAGTTGTTCATTATTTCCAACGGCGTAAATACCCGTTACTTTGCCAATAACCCGAACAGCGGTTATAAATTCACGTTCAACTGGACGGATGCAGCCAATGTGCCGTTCAATGAACTGGATAAATTTACTGCCGCTTTTTTAGAGAAATGCACTTTAGGTAAAATCATTGGCAAATATATCGTATTGCATGAAGGCGACAAATGCCTGATGGTACTCCGTCCGTATCAATTCTATGCCGTAGAAAAGATATTGGACAAGGTAAAGAACTCCAATGACAACGGTTATATATGGCATACGACTGGAGCAGGAAAGACTTTAACCTCGTTCAAGGCTGCACAACTCGTTTCCGAACTGAACGATGTAGATAAGGTCATGTTTGTGGTTGACCGCCACGACCTTGATACACAAACCCAGTTGGAATATGAAGCCTTTGAACCAGGCGCAGTGGATGGTACGGATAACACAGATAAACTTGTAAAGCGGTTGCACAGCAACTCCAAGATAATCATCACTACGATTCAAAAGCTCAATGCTGCCGTCAGTAAGACGTGGTACAGCAACAAGATAGAATCCATACGTCACTCACGTATTGTAATGATATTTGATGAGTGTCACAGAAGTCACTTTGGGGAAAGCCACAAAAGAATAATGAAATTCTTTGATAATGCCCAAGTGTTCGGATTCACAGGTACGCCTATCTTCACGGAAAATGCTGTGGACGGGCATACCACCAAAGAAATATTTGGCAATTGCCTGCACCAATATCTTATCAAGGATGCCATTGCCGATGAAAATGTACTGGGATTCCTTGTAGAATATTATCATGGGAACGAGAATGTAGAAGCGGGTAATGCTAACCGAATGGAGGAAATAGCTAAATTCATCCTTAATAATTTCAATAAGTCAACTTTTGACGGTGAGTTTGACGCCCTGTTTGCCGTGCAGTCTGTGCCGATGCTTATACGTTATTACAAGATATTCAAGTCTCTGAATCCGAAAATACGTATCGGTGCGGTGTTCACATACGCTGCCAACAGTAGCCAAGATGATGAACAGACAGGAATGAATACAGGACAGTATGTCAGTGAAAGTACAGGTGAAGCAGACGAGCTTCAAGCCATCATGGATGACTACAATGAAATGTTTGGCACAGCATATACTACCGAAAATTTCCGAGCCTATTACGATGACATCAATGAACGCATGAAAAAGAAGAAAGCGGGCATGAAGCCGCTTGACCTCTGCCTTGTCGTGGGTATGTTCCTTACAGGTTTCGATAGCAAAAAGCTAAACACACTTTATGTAGATAAGAACTTGGAGTATCACGGTCTGTTGCAAGCCTTTAGTCGTACTAACCGTATTTTGAACGAGAAAAAGCGGTTTGGCAAGATTATATGTTTCCGTGATTTGAAAAGCAATGTTGATACAGCCATCCGGTTATTCAGCAATTCCAATAATCCGGAAGAAATAGTACGCCCTACGTATGAGGGGGTAAAAAAGGAATACCAACAGTTAGCCACGGACTTCTTACAGAAATACCCGGAACCAAGCAGCATAGATTTGTTGCAAAGTGAAAAGGATAAGAAAGATTTTGTATTGGCTTTCCGCGACATTATCCGCAAACACGCAGAAATTCAAATATATGAGGATTATAGTGATGAAGCGAACGACCTTGGTATGACAGAACAACAATTTATGGATTTCCGAAGCAAGTACCTTGACATTCACGATACATTTGCCTTAATTGACCCTGTCCCGCCTACAAAGCCGGGGGATGATGAAACACCAAGTGATGAAAGGCTGGAAGATGTGGACTTCTGTCTTGAACTCCTGCACAGCGACATCATCAATGTGGCTTATATTCTTGAACTGATTGCCAATCTTAACCCATATAGTAACGATTACGCAGAACGGCGCAAGAGTATCATTGATACCATGATAAAAGATGCCGAAATGCGCAACAAAGCGAAACTTATTGATGGTTTCATTCAAAAGAATGTGGATGAAGACAAGGAGAACTTCATGTTGCAACGGCAGAAGGCAGATGGTACAAGTGAACTCGAAGAACGATTGAATAGGTATATCTCATTAGAGCGAGAAAAGGCAGTAAACTCATTGGCGCAAGATGAAGGGCTTTCTTCTGATGTGTTTGACCATTATCTGAAAGAATATGATTACCTGCAAAAAGAACAGCCTGAAATCATACAAAAGGCATTGAAAGAGAAGCACCTCGGTCTGATAAAGACACGTAAAGCTCTGACACGGATAATGGATAGACTACGTAACATTATCAGAACTTTTAATTGGGATTAAGATTATGGATAAGATAAAAGAACCGGGTTATGTATATATCCTAACGAATCCAAGTTTTCGTGAGGATTGGGTTAAGATTGGTAAAAGCGCACGTCCTGTTGATGTGCGCTCAAAGGAACTCGATAATACAGCCGTACCTTTGCCTTTTGAAATATATGCTACAATCAGAACTATAAAATACAATGAGGTAGAAAAACTCGTACATGAGTTAATAGACAGTCTTACAGATTTTCGCATCCGTCGAAATAGAGAATTTTTCAATGTCAATCCGCAAAGGGCACTAGAAATATTTAAAAAGATAGCACTAACTATAGACGATGCAGTTATAACTGAATATACTGATAACAAGCTTATTCCTAATAATAGTGGTTCGGTCGTTTATCAAGATAGCGCACATAACAAAGGCAAGGATTACACAAAATACTCCCTTAATGGGAATGGTGTTTTTGGCAAAGGTAAATTGGCTTTAGAGATTATACGTTGTTATGTCCAAGAAAATCAAGTCTGCTATCAGGATTTGTTTGCCATATTACCTAAGAAATTGATTAAAACGGTTAAAGAGGTTGATGATTGGAAACGGCTAACAGAAGACAAGAAGAAAGATACAAGATGGTTTGAACATGATGTACTTGAGAGCTGCGATGGTGTCAAATTTCTCGTATCAACTCAACATGGCAAAAATAATATAGACAAGATATTTGAGCTTGCGAATAAATTTGGATATGAAATTAAAGAACTAAAATAGATATGAGCGAAGAATTACAACAAAAACTCCGTGACCAGCTTTGGGAAGTAGCCAATAAGTTGCGTGGTAATATGTCAGCCAGTGATTTCATGTATTTCACATTGGGTTTTATCTTCTACAAATACCTGTCTGAAAAGATAGAAGCATACGCCAATAATGCTTTGGTGGATGATGGTGTATCGTTCAAAGATTTGTGGAATATGGAGGATGAAGATACCGTTGAACTACAAGAGGAACTGAAAAAGCAATGTTTGGAAGGTATCGGTTATTTTATAGAACCGACCTACTTGTTTTCATCGGTAATAGACCGGATAAAAAGGAAAGAGAATATATTGCCAATACTTGAACGGTCGCTGAAACGTATTGAGGATAGTACATTAGGGCATGACAGCGAGGAAGATTTCGGCGGTCTGTTCTCAGATATAGACCTTGCTTCTCCAAAGTTGGGTAAGACGGCAGATGACAAGAATACTCTTGTCAGCAACGTCTTGTTGGCTTTGGACGATATAAAGTTTGGAGTGGAAGCCTCTAATGAGATTGATATTCTTGGCGATGCCTACGAATATATGATTGGTCAATTTGCAGCAGGAGCCGGGAAAAAAGCCGGAGAGTTCTATACTCCGCAAGAAGTCAGCCAGATTTTGGCTGAAATTGTTTTTATCGGTCGCACACGGCTTCGCAATGTGTATGACCCGACTTGCGGTAGTGGCTCGTTGCTTCTCCGCGCAGCAAAGGTAGGTCATGCAGTGGACATTTATGGACAAGAGAAGAATCCGACCACTTACAACCTTGCCAGAATGAATATGCTGTTGCACGGCATCAGATTCAATAACTTCAAGATAGAAAACGGTGATACGCTGGAGTGGGACGCATTTGGCGATACGCAGTTTGATGCAGTCGTGGCTAATCCTCCGTTCTCCGCTGAATGGAGTGCAGCTGACAAATACAACAATGATGACCGTTTCAGCAAGGCTGGACGACTTGCACCGAAAAAGACAGCCGACTATGCTTTTATCCTGCATATGATTTACCACTTGAATGAGGGTGGAACAATGGCTTGTGTGGCTCCTCATGGTGTGCTGTTCCGTGGTAATGCCGAAGGTGTAATCCGTCGTTTCCTCATCGAAAAGAAAAACTATATTGATGCCATTATCGGTTTGCCTGCCAATATTTTCTATGGCACAAGCATACCGACTTGTATCCTTGTCTTTAAGAAATGCCGCAAGGAGGATGACAATATTCTGTTCATTGATGCAAGCAAGGAGTTTGAAAAGGTAAAGACTCAAAACAAACTTCGTCCGCAGCATATACAGAAAATTGTCGAAACCTATCGTGACCGCAAGGAAATAGAAAAGTATAGCCATCTTGCCACATTGCAGGAAGTCGCTGACAACGATTATAATCTGAATATTCCCCGATATGTTGATACCTTTGAAGAAGAAGCACCTATCGACATCAAGGCTGTAATGGCAGAAATTAAAGAACTTGAAGCCAAACGTGCCGAACTTGACAAGGAGATAGAGGGGTATTTGAAAGAGTTGGGGTTGGTTGAATAAAAGGAAGTGTAATGGCAAAGCGGTTTGAAATAAGAAACAGTACGGCAGAGTTCCTTATTTTCGCCATTGAAGGTAAGGAAGATGGCATACAAGTGGTGTATCAGAATGAAACTGTCTGGTGTACGCAAAAAGCTATGGCAATCTTATTTGATTGCTCTACCGATAATATAGGTTTACATTTAAAGAACATATATGCCAGTCAGGAGTTGCAAAAAGATGCAACTACCGAGTTTTTCTCGGTAGTTCAAATGGAGGGTGAGCGTCAGGTAAATAGAAAAACGTTGTTTTACAACTTGGATGCCATTATCTCTGTGGGCTATCGTGTAAACAGTATTAGGGCTACACAATTCCGCCAATGGTGTACCTCTGTCATTCGCCAGTTCTCTATCCGTGGCTATGTGATAGACAAGAAACGTATGGAAAACGGCTCATTTATTGGCGAGGACTATTTCGAGCATTTACTGGCAGAAATCCGTGAAATCCGCCTTAGCGAACGCCGTTTCTATCAAAAACTTACGGATATTTATTCTACAGCTATTGATTACAATCGTGATGCACCTACCACACGGTTATTTTTCAAAAAAGTACAGAACAAAATGCACTATGCAGTGCACGGTCAGACAGCCGCAGAACTAATTGTGAATAGAGCCAATGCTGAAAAAGAACACATGGGACTGACTACGTGGGAAAATGCTCCTGATGGGAAAATAGTCAAGACCGATGTAAGTATTGCCAAGAACTATCTGAAAGGTATAGAGTTGGAAGATATGGGACGTTTGGTCAATGCCGTGTTGGATATGGCTGAGCGTATGGCGAAGCGTCATATACCTATGACAATGGAGGACTGGGCAAAACGTATTGACATCATTCTTGAAGCTGGTGGCGATGCTGTCCTTCCAGATGCAGGTAAGGTTACGGCAGAATTCGCCAAGAAATTTGCCGAAACTGAATTTGAAAAATACCGTATCATCCAAGACCGTTTGTTTCAGTCTGACTTTGACCGATTAAATGACAATGATTTACCTTCACTTGATTTTAACGATTAAAATTGACAATTATGGCAGAAAATAAAGATAAGAAAGTCCTTAATGTTCCAGCTTTGAGATTTCCAGAGTTTACGGAGGAATGGGGAAAGTGTAAAGTGTCAGACTTGTTAGATATCTACTCAACCAATTCGCTTAGTTGGGAGCAACTGGAATATGACACTAATGCCATAATGAATTTACATTATGGACTTATTCACGTGGGACTTCCAACTATGGTAAATTTGACAAAAGACAAATTGCCTAATATAAAAGAGGGCAACATGCCCAAGAACTTTGAATTGTGCAAAGAGGGCGATGTGGCTTTTGCAGATGCTTCGGAAGATACAAATGAGGTAGCCAAGACTGTTGAGTTCTTTAACCTTGCAGGAAAAGACATCGTTTGTGGATTACATACAATTCATGGACGAGACAATAAGAACAGAACTGTTATAGGCTACAAAGGATATGCGTTTTCATCTACTGCATTTCATAATCAGATAAGACGAATAGCCCAAGGAACGAAGATTTACTCAATTAGTTCTAAGAATTTTTCTGAGTGTTATATCGGATTGCCATCAAAACCGGAACAGACTAAAATTGCGACTTTACTTCGCCTTATTGATGAACGAATCGTTACCCAAAACAAAATCATTGAGGATTTGAAAAAACTAAAGTCCGCAATTATTCATCGGTGCTATTCTTCACAAACAAAAATGATTCCACTGTCCGAATTACTCAAACAATGTTCTGATAGAAATCGCAGTGGCTCTGATTTGCAAGTTCTTTCGGTTAGTAACAAATACGGATTTATAGCTCAATCAGACCAATTTGAGGACAGAGAAGTAGCAAGCGATGATACCTCAAATTATAAGGTTGTGAAGAAAGGTATGTTTGCATACAATCCTGCTCGTATAAATGTTGGCTCAATAGCATTGTACGAAATGGACGGTAATGGTATTGTTAGTCCCATGTATGTTTGCTTTACTACAAAATCAGAATTATTACCCAGTTATCTAAAGTACTATTTTGCATCACAAACATTCAAACATGAAATGTATAAACGCCTGGAAGGCAGTGTTCGCTTATGTCTTACTTTTGAGGAGTTGTGCAATATAGAAATTCATTTGCCAAGTATTGAGCAACAAAAGAATATCAGTAAGTACATTTCAAAAATCGAAAACAATCTTTCATTAGTGGATAGTATATTTTCTAAATATCAGCAGCAACGAAGATACCTGCTCTCGCAAATGTTTATATGAACATCTGCGAGAGCAAAAATTGCTTCAATTCTTGTAAAATAGAAATGCCCCTTTGTTCGACTTCAAGTTTAGTATAAAAAGCATCAATAATTTTACATATATGCTGTTGCTTTGGTATAGGAGGTAGTCTAATTTCTACCTTTTGAAATATATCCATTCTCAAAGATGGTACAGTAGAACCAACTGAATTTCTAACAAAATAAGAATTTAATGTATTCATAAAATGGTAACAATACTTTGGTATAATACATGAAGCGAAATCCGTTATGGCGTAACACCTTTGGTGTAAAGCAAATTTCCCATTATAATATCGAGGATAAAAACTTTGTCCTTCGCCAGCATAAATAACAGCTTCTTTGTCAAACGAATAAGTTGGAAACCATTTTAATTCTTCTGAACGGTCAAAGAAAGGATACCAATCTTTTTGATGTTCTGTATTAGCATCTTGCACGTCACCAGCACCATTCGTAATATGTGCAATTTCGCCTAAACGTATGGTATGAGCATCTGCTATTGAATGAAAGAGTAAATCTGTTATTGCGGACATTACTGTACAGCAATCCTTAATTAAAGGGCTTGCGGTTGCGCTAACGACTAAAGGAAAACCTAATACTGCAATTTCGCAATGTTTAGAGTGTCATAGTTCTGCACTTCAAGAAAGCGAAGTTATGCCGAATGGGTTGTATAAAGTATTTGGCGCAAATGGATTGGTTGGTTATACAGATGTGCCACAGATGAACGGTGATGCGATACTGGTAATTAAGGATGGTTCAGGTGTTGGTACAGTTTCCTATGCACAGGGCAAATTTTCGGTAATTGGCACACTCAACTATCTTACTGTTATAGGCAACAATGATTTGCGGTATCTGTACTTTGCGCTGTCAGTGTTCAACTTTCAACCGTACAAAACTGGTATGGCGATACCACATATCTACTTCAAAGATTATGGTAAAGCGAAAATATATTGTCCTTCACTTGCTGAACAAAAGCGTGTCGCAAACGTGCTTGACAAATTGGAGAGCAAACTTTTTGTTGAGCAAGAACTTCTTGCGTTATTCAATCAACAGAAACAATATCTATTAAGGAAGATGTTTATATGAACATCTTCCTTAATAGATATTGTTTCTGTATTTGATATTTCTGTAATAGTTGCCTTTCAACATCCTCTTTAAGCGATAACACTGAAAGAAGATGACTAATTTCTTTTTGCCTATCTAAATCTGGTATTGGGCATTTTATGTGATTTATATCCTTTAGGTAGGCTGTTTTCATCGTACCTTCAGTTACAACACGTTCAACTTCTTTTTGAAAATATGAAGATTGCATAAAGTAATAAAGAAATTCAACATCAATATTTGTATTAGGGATAATACCTAAAATTCCTTGTTTGGTACAGACTGGATATTTGTTTATAGAAATAGCACCGATTGTTGCTCCATTAGAGTATATAATGGAGTGCGTAGGAATCAGCCATGCTGAAGATTTTTTGAGTCCTAACTCTGTAATATAGTCTTTGTTAGCCGATAAATATTTATTGCTCAAATCGTCTATTTTTATGAAAGGAATGCTGCCGTTATCATAAAATTCTGTATTTGACGTAGTGGGTGTTCCACCCTCACCTGCTTTACTATATAATGTTTCAAATGCCACTAACTGCCCACATTTCAGAGTTATTATATCATCTATAAGCCCTTTAATTAAGGACTGAAATTTGTCAATGATTTTGTTTTGGGTAGAAATACGCTCGTCTAACAAAGCCAATAGCTTACCAATTTTATGTTGCTCACCAACAGACGGTAGATATAAAGGCATATCTGCAATCATTTCCATTCTGACAGAATCAACAGAATTTTTTGCACTCATCCGCTTTACACGATTATAAAATCGGCTGGAAAAATATTGGTACAAATATTTACCATCACATTTGAAATCACTAAGGATATAGACTCTCTGATGGACACCTATTTTCCCAATAGAATAATGAAAGACTTTTCCTACTCCAACCCCGTCTCCAGCTGTTAATATTGCCTCTCCATCAAATGTCCACGAGTTAATACGCTCAATATTTTGAGAACGAACATAAAATGGATATAAGCCATTTTCGTCTTTATCTTGGGTATTCTTATTTCCTGTGGTTATTTTACACACGTCTTTGAAATAGCCTTTTTTCCATTTATCCGTAAACTCCGGAAATCGCAAAGCTGGAACTAATCACATTATCTTTCTCTAATTATAAGAACCAATTATTTAGAAATCATGATTTATAAAACAGTTAGAGAAATTGCAGGAGCTTGGAAGGAATACAAGCGTCCTTATGTGAAGCAGTCCACGATGGCAGCTTATGTGTTAATTTTGGAAAACCACATTCTTCCGTGTTTGGGAGATAAGGATTCCCTTTACGAACAAGAGGTACAGGCTTTTGTCTTGCAAAAGTTGGAAAAAGGTTTGAGTATTAAAACGATTAAGGACATTCTGATTGTCCTTAAAATGGTGATGAAGTTCGGGGTCAAGAATGAGTGGATGAACTATTACGAATGGGACATAAAATATCCTACGACTACCGCCAATAAAGAGCTGGAAGTGCTATCTGTAGTTAATCACAGAAAGATTCTGAGCTATATCCAAAGCCATTTTACATTTATCGGGCTTGGCATTTATATTAGTCTTAGCACCGGATTACGTATCGGAGAAATATGTGCCTTAAAATGGAGCGACATCAATGTTGTTGACGGTACTATAACGGTCAGCCGCACTATCGAACGTATTTATATCATTGAAGGCGAGAAAAAACACACAGAACTTGTTATCAACACACCTAAAACCAAGAACTCCTGCCGAGAAATACCTATGAGCAAAGAATTACTTGCAATGATAAAGCCATTGAAAAAGGTACTTAATGACGATTTTTATGTGCTTACTAATAACGAACGTCCGACAGAGCCACGCACGTATCGTAATTACTATAATAATCTGATGGTGAAGCTTAACATACCCAAATTGAAGTATCATGGTCTGCGTCATAGCTTCGCCACACGTTGCATTGAAGCTGGGTGTGACTATAAAACCGTAAGTGCATTGTTGGGGCACTCAAATATCTCAACCACGCTTGACCTTTATGTCCATCCTAATATGGAGCAGAAAAAGCGTTGCATCACCAAAATGTTCAAGTCATTGGGGAAATAGTACGTTTGTATGTGTATAGTGGATAAGTGAAACATCAGGCTTCCCGACTTTGGAGAGGAAGCCCGGCGGCAAGGATTTTGAGTGTAACCCGAAAGGTTTTGAGAAACTCAAAACATACCTTGCTGCTTCCACTTTTCGGGAGTAACCGAAAAGCCTTTGAGTAACTCAAAGGACACCTTGCTGTGTCTTTGTGGACACAAGAATCCGTGTACGACGGATTGGGAAAATAGCTGTTATCCCGCTTTCAGAGTATCGTTTTCCGATATTCAAGCTGCCCAAAAGAAGAATAGAAACTGAGGAACTATCTCCTTTGGGCATGTTAATAGGGTATATCTTCTTGTTAATGCGAATGGTCGCATACACGCTTGCCTGTCGGCCTGCCTGCCGGCACACCAGCCAGCCTGCCCGCACGCCGGTCTGCTTGCATGCCGACCAGCAGGCATTAATCAAAAGTTAGAGGTTATTAGAATAGATATAGAATAAGAAGAATATATCAAAAATGGTAAAACTTTGATGTACAGCGCAATAGTAGTATAATATTGCTGTTGTACTGATGTACTGACGCATTGACGTGCAGACTTACTGACGTACAGATTTATTGTCGTACTGACGTACTGTTGTACTTCAGCACAGCAGCACATAAAGGATTCGGCAACGGATTGCCGATTAAAATATATGAATATTGGATACCGCCATGCAATATAGCACTATTTCAATGGAAAAGTCAATGTATGTTACAATGAATCTGTACAAAATAGCTTGTATCGTTAATTGCAGAAGTGTATAAGCACATACAAATGACATTTTATCGTTGAATAGTAGATAATACTATCCCTATTGCCGGGATAAAACAAACACTGACTATTATCAGTAGAATATCACATAACCTTCAATATAGAGGGGTGGTAAAAATTATATTCGGAAGTCCGATTTTCTCCATTTTTCAGTGGAATAGTTTTGGTAATGAGGGAGAAAAATACTACTTTTGCACATGAGGAAAGCGTTCTTTTGATTCGTGCAGAACATTGCAAAATAGAGAAGCTCGCTGGTTTCCAAATCGTTACCTATCAAGCAGGCAATCTTTGTAAGTTTCTTGTTTTCAATGGGTAAGAAAAAGTAATATGTCTTGCCGTGTGATAGGTTATGTGCTTCCTTATCCTGGCAAAGGCAGCTAATTGGGCAAGATACTTATTGGCCTCTGAATTGGGTCCGATTTTAGCAAAATCAGTTACTATATCGTAACGTTCCAATACAGCCAATGCCTTACCCTCAAACAGAAGATGTAGCGGAAGTCTTATCTCCACATCTGTTTTGACAGACTTGAAATAAAGCCACCGCTTACCATTCACACGAATAATGTTCTCAGGTGTAAGCTGGCAGAAATCGGAATAGCGCAGGCCGGTGTAGCAGCAGAACAGGAAGGCATCGAGTACATGGCGGAGCTTCTTGTCCACATCAAGGTTCTCCAGCCTCTTCAACTCATCTGGGGTTAGGAACTCTTTCCGCCCTTTCTCTTGCTTTATCTTGTACTTCCGGAAGGGGTAGGCATCGGAAGGAATATAACCCTGATTAATGGCTTCATTCACTAATGTACGTAACTGCCGGAGATGCTTGGCTATCGTATTGACACTATTTCCTTTCTCTTTCAAATGCACTTCAAAATCCCTTAAAAGAGTATAGGTAATGTCTTTGAAATCCAATCCGGGACGGAACTCCTGAAGTACGGTTATCGTTGTCAGAAGATTTTCCTTGGTACTTCTTTTACGGTCGGATTCCTGCACATAGATTCTGGCAAATACGGGGAAAGTGACATTGACCGGCTTGTCTTTTCTGATAGCATCCTTCAGCAATGACAAGGTAACCGGAATGCCGCGCTTCCATAGGGATAGCTCAATGGCTTGCAAGTGTAAAATAAACTCGAATAGCATTGTGTTCAGGTCATTCGCCTGAGGATGGTTACACACTTGAGAAGTTTGTTTATCCCAGTGTTCAGGTTTCAGATAAATGTTCGTTTTAAAATATACTTTTCGTTGGTTAAGCAAGGCTTCAGCTTGCACAAGGGCCATTCCCTGTTTGTTTAGCTGCTTCTTTCGATTATACACTAAGCGGTATTTTATTTTATCCATTTTTAAGCCAAATGTACTTTTTTGGACGGGAAGCTACAAACCGATGTGGGAGAACTGATACCAGTTGTAACTCCTGAGAAAGACGGATTAAGTAATTCCAAGTTTGCAACAACAAAGATAAAATCAGAAGGCAAACGTAGCATATTACTATACCGTTCATCATCTTCCCAATGGGCTCCTTTTGCAATCAGAGTATCATGTATATCCACAGGTGAACCATCAAGTGATTTTTGCGTTTACATTGCTGGTAATACAATGGAATTACAAGATACCACAAAAGTATATGTCAAATACATGTACGGACAACCCAATAGCGATACATATCTAAAAATGAAATACGAAACTGACCATAGAATATCCATATACTTGACTTCGGACAATTCATTAGGTGATAGAACTATTGTCAGAGAACTGATAGTTAGAGATTCAATGTATGATATGGCTACACAAGATGATGAAATTACCGGACTGGCAGATTGCACTATTATGCAATAGGTTTTATCTCCTTGTATGATTCGTCTATGAAACCAATATCTTTAATTATATCGCATTGGGTACTGCAATCGTATTTAAAGTAAACAGATTGCCCTTGTACTACAGTGAATACTACGTAAACATCCCAATTCTTATAAACCACTTTTATATCGGTAAACCCGGATGGTATGGAATAAAACTCTCCGACTATTCCATCGGAAGGTACTTTGTTTGCGTAGGTTGCCAATCGAACCCCTACGTTGTAGAAATTATGGCTTCCAATGATATTGAGACTTACTCCGTTCCATTGGATTTGATGGGTATAATGGATTGCAAAAGAGTTTGTGACACGTAGTTTTTTCCATAACAGTTCTCCCACATCCGTAAATCGATGTGGGAGAACTGTTCACATCTTTAGGACTTTTCCCGTTTATGCAGCGTGATATAATTCAAGGAGAAATGTCCCCCGATGACATACGTACAAGTGGAATGTATGACGTGGGGAATTCTACCACTATGCCATTCAATTACGGTGGATTACTTGTATTTAATACTAAGACTTTAACCATTCAAACGGGTGTTGATTTACAGGGAAAAACAATTTGTATACGGGTAAGTTGGAATAATGGGCCTTGGTCCTCATGGAACAATTTTACATTCAATCAGCAAAGCATTTAATCAATTATTTTGGCCGGGAATATAACTCCCCGGCCATTATACCCTAATCATACTTCGACGGCATCTATTGCATCTTGTGGAAATTCTTTAATTACTTCATTCTTAAATTCCAGTCTCGAAAGGTCTGATGTAGATAGGATTGAAATCACCGGGTCATTGCTTTCAATATAGATATTCAAGCGGTTATCTTCTGTTTTTTTATACTTTAAATTAAGGAGAATCAGCTCATGACTTTTAGGGATTAAATAGTGATAGCGAACCGAAATATATCTATCTTCTGAGCCATTCATAACCTGTACAATAGCAAGCGTATTTTGGGCTATATAAGTGTGTCGGGTTGAGACCAAGAAGTTAACTACACATTCCTGATTTACAACCATAAATAAACATCTTGAATGATTAGGATGTGGAACCATTTTCTTATCCCAAAGTCCACTCTTTTGAAAGGTGGCCACTGGTATCAGTTCTCCCACATCCGTAAATCGACGTGGGAGAACTGCTCGATGGTGGAGCCATCAAACAGAAGCGGTCTGACCTCAAAGATGCCGACCAATATACAACGCCAGGAACATACTTTGTAAATCTATGGGGCGGAGTGTGGCAAAATATGCCGACTAACGATTGTTTTGGTCTATTTGAAGTACGTTCTTATGACGGTTATATAACGCAGCGACTTTCGGCCGGCAACGGAAAGGTATTTGTTCGTGTAAAAGAAGGTGAAAAGCCATTCAAGCCGTGGCCAACTGCTGCACAATAACCCCCGTTATAGCTTCTCCGTTATCTCCGTGAAGCTATCGTCGATGATGTCCGGTGTTCCGACCAATTGAATACCATGAGGCGATAAAATATACGCATGATTAGGTAACTCGTTATTGAATGTAAATGATACGAATAGGTCACGTCCTTTTATGTAGTATTTTACTTGAAGCGGCTTTTTTAAAATTCTTTTTAAGGAAGCCGCCAAACCTGTATCTGGTATGTATATGAATGATAAAAAATCCATGCACGTATCAGCAGAATCATTGCATAAGACCGCTATCGGGGCACGATACCAGTCAGTCACATTGTCTGCAATCTTATATACGGCTTCGTAAGCATTTACAAAATGAGGATATACTTTGAATAAATCCGGAGATAACAACCCCGCTTTTTCAATAGTGGTTGTACCAATCAGTTCTCCCACAACTTGCGCCAGGTCCTCTTTATTGATTAAAATCGGATTGCCTTCTTTGTCCAAAGCACGTACATAATTTATCTCTTTTTTCTGGGGAAGTGCGCTTTCGACTTCCTTCATAGTTTTAATTGCTCCCATAATTATTCGATTTTAAATTGAACATTGTTTTAATCCTTTTTGAACACCACATCCTGAATCTTCCAGTTCCAGGTCTTATCATCCTTCTTTCCGCTATTATGGAAATTCAGGGCTGATTTAATGATGTTCTCTTTTAAATCGTTTTTCTTGAACTCGACTTCCGCCTTCTGCGGAAATTCCTTTACCTGCGCGGTATCTACCGAGATAATCAGCGCAACCAATAATGTGTCTAACATAATCCTTTTTATTAATATTAATAATCGAATACCAATCTCCTTAATACGCTGCCGACCGCTATGCCGGCAGCATCCGCAAGTATGTCCAGCCAGTCCCAGCCCGAACCGACCTTGCAGTTCTTCCTGTACATCCAGTCAGCGGCTTCTTTCGTCACACCTGCCGTAACGGCACAGAGTTCACCCACTGTCAGCGTGATGACAAGGCATGCAAGAAAATGCAGCAGCTTGTCGTTAATTCTTAAAAGCATATCCATACAATACTTTTTTAATTACGCAATCGGGTATGCTATAATACCCGTATCTGAAACCCCCAATACATTCCACTGTGCCAATGAACCACCTATCGATGCAATACATTCCAAATGAGCACAGCCGTATGCAGGAATATATACACCGGGGTCGCCACTACCCCATATCTTTACTTTCGTATCACTGACATTAAAAATGGTGAGTGAACGCCCGCCCCAAAAATCGTAATTAGGGGACAAAGCCACCTGGGGTAAGCCACCGGTCAGTACCATGTGGTCCATAAAGGTATCTGCCGTATCAGGAAGTTTCCACATCTGCCCGTTTCCGACAATATCAGGGGTAACACCCCTCTCTATAGTGACCTTATTCAAATGCACCTTTCCCGAAAAGTCCACATCACCTTCCTTTGTCCAGCTTACCGCTCCATTGGCTAATTTCCCGCTTCCATCCTTATTCAGAAGGGTTTTCCCGCCGGCAATATTGACACTACCACTTTTTAAATCACCTGTAAAAGTCCCGTCTGCGCCATCCAGGTGCTTCACCCGCAGATTATCCACGTCGATAAGGTCTGCGTCTATCTTTCTGGCAAGTAAAAGCTGCGTACCCAGTAGCGGGTATTCCTGGATGGATTTCCAGGAAGTAGTGTCCGGGTTCTGGGCCACGTCAAAGAACGGATGTTTATCACTGTTTCCCGGTACAGGATTCATCCACATGAATACAAACCCCTTATCCTTATCCAGGAAATATTCCCCGTTCTTGTATTTGAACGGCAGCGGTTTCCAGTCACCCTCGACCGGGAAGGGAGACGGGTTCTGCCGCACAATGCTGGCCCTCTTCTGCGCAAGAAGGGTCTCGCGGGCACTATCACGGTACGCTTCCACAATCACGGAATCCGCATTGCCCCATTTATCAGACGGAAGGTAGTATTCCCATTCGGACGATGCACCGGGGGAATCCGCCGTACCGAGGTCCTTGCCGGCCGACTGGACATGCAGCCGCCAGAATACATCCAGCAGGGCCGCATCAGCCCCGCTACGGTGCAGGGCTTTCAGCTTCAGCGGCACCATCTGTACATTGTTACAGTCCACAGAGATGGCAGCCGGCTGGCACTCGATGTCAACGTATTCCACCGGGTCAGGCTCACGTACCGCCACAACACTCAAAAACGCTGTCACCATCATAGCTCAATGGGATTAGTGTTCGTTGCGATTACTCTGAATGTCTTGGCCCGCGCCGCATCCGTATAGGTCAGTGCGATGTCCTTGCCCTGGAACTTGTTACTGTCCTTTCCCGACAGTGTGAACGGATTGTTCTCGCCATCGAATGTGGCGAAGTCCCAGCTTGCCACCGCCACTTCCTCTCCGGACTGGCGTTTATAGGCATACGGAATAAGAGTTCCCGTTTCTCCAGGATATATCTGCCCGTCAGAAGCAAGCCCCTTGACCTTGAATGCCGCCAGTATAGGGTCGCTAAGGTCGAACACGGTAATGAAGCCCTTGGCAATGACCTTCGCATTCTGCACAGCCTCACAACTTACCACCAGCGAACCGTCAATATCATTCGCGGCAATGTTCTGGATTCCCTGTGTACCAAGGTTGGCCTCTCCCGATGGCAGTTGCTTCTTCCATTGGAGCGTAATGTTCCCCAAATCGTTGATAAGGTCTCCGCCACTGTACAGCGATGCCTTCAACGTCAGCACTTCGGACGGATTGATTATCTGCGTACCCTTGTCTGAAGTGATGAATAACTCATACTGTTTACCCGATGATTCCTGGATAACAACATCCGTCGCAAGCTCGTTGAATGCGACCGTATGCCCGCCAATTTCAACTTCCCCGGAAACAGTTATACGGTCATTGTCATATCCGGAAATGGGTACGAGGTTCTTCATGACGCGAAGTCCGGTCATGGGATAGGACTGCGAGTCCACACTTACATTGTATCCGGTTACGCGTTTGAACATGCCGACAAACTGTTCCGTAGTACACAGCCCGTCCTCCCCGAATGCAAGTTCGGTACCGTTGTACTTGAAAACAAGCCTGGAAGGGATGAGGATGCGCCCGCTGCTCACGTCACGTAACACGACAATGACAATAGGGCGTTTGTCCTCCGCCAACGCTTCAAAGTCCGGCGTATACTTGT
>ENA-UAOV01000333-UAOV01000333.1-human-gut-metagenome-genome-assembly--contig:-NODE-333-length-23074-cov-12.532299_pt1 | contig 23074 bp, 20 predicted proteins | sample MGYA00243472_ERZ654562 | MGnify/ENA primary metagenome ERZ654562 (study PRJEB26926, sample SAMN06164391) | human gut metagenome | biome: ENVO:00009003; feature: ENVO:2100002; material: ENVO:00002003... | reverse complement strand
ATCTACACTTCTAGCTTCGTCGGCAGCGTCAGATGTGTATAAGAGACAGTGACAGTACGGATGCATATTATAGAAACATAACTTTGAAAGAATCAAGCATAACCTGTGGAGTGACTCTTCAACGGATAAACTATTTTCACTTCATACAGTTCCGACATATGGAATAAGGAACACCAATCGCCCTCAATACAACTTTCTTTCTATTAGTTAAAAATGCACATAATCAAAAAAGAAAATCGACTTATTTTAGACAAATTCATTGACAAGTTCTGCTTTAGGTGATAAAATAAAAGTGAAAAGTCGAAATTTATATTGTTGGGAGGTAAGACCGATGATTTGTTTTAAGGTTAAGTTGCCTAACTTAATAATGGAGCATTTTTACCGACGCTGCCAGCTTTGGAGGCTTAGAATTAAAATTGTTTCTATTTGCGCATAAGTTAGGCATGATTATTTGTCTACTTATGCGCTTTTTTATTTGAATTTTCAGTATTAGCAGAAAGGAAGTGTTATACATAGATAACATATGGCTTATCCTTTTGCTTCTATTAAGTTTTTTTATGATTTTTAAGCCGGAACTTTTATGGAAAATTGAACACTTCTTTTCTGTAAAAGGCGGTGAACCTACAGATTTATATCTTGGTTTGATGCGGGTTGCTGGAGTATTCTTTTTTATTGCATCCATCATTTGCATTATTGTTTTGGTTTTATAAGAGAAGGGGGGCTTTTAATAAAAAAGCTAACACGTAAGATTGTTGCACTTACTCTTTCCTTGGTTATGTGCATAAGTTTTTCTAACACTACTTTTGCTTATGCCGACAACGAGAATATCAGTTCTTCTGCTGAAGCAAGCAAAGTGAATTGGTGGAAGATTGGCTGGATTATCCTTTCAGATTATGTGGAAAAGCTTATCGATCTCGATGGACAGAGTGAAAAGGATAGTAGTTGGGCCTATCTTGTTTCACCTAGCATAGAATATAACACGGGTGATATGGGGCCTGAGGTTTATTTTCGTCCAGAAGTAGATAACAGCGTTGGTTCTATCCGTATGCATGGACATAGGATTATCTTTGTCGATATTTTTACACAGATTGCACTCATCTTGTCAGATGCCTCTGGTGATACGGTAAGTCAAGCAACTACTGGTACAAATCAGTATATGTTTTATACAAAGAAAGCAGGAGACAGTTCTGGTACATGGAAAGCACAGTTTGTTTCAACTGAGACATACAAATGGCAGTTGTATTATGCCCATTATTACAATGCCAATGCTCGTTCAAGTGTTCCTATGACGGAAGATGGATTTTACTTTGGGGATAATAACAGAGTTTATCAATTCTCTGTTGCAGAATCTTACAGACTTAATTCTCTTCCTCCAGAGGTTGTTGATATGACACAACTTAATGCTCAATTTATTAATCCTGCTGATGGAAAAACTGTAGATTATCTCAAAGACTTTAATGCTGGAGATCAAGTTCATTTCTCTGATATAATTATTGACATTAGTTATGATGCGACTGAGGATGCGACTACATTTTATTTTACCGAGGATACTTATGAGGAAAACATAGGATGGAAATTTGCAGGAAATCTTCTTGACCAATATTCCGCTGGTGATGTTCTGAATCTAACTTTTGATGTGTTGAATGTCGGAAACTATCAGGGCATTACTTTTGAAAGCCTCGACTACTTTGAAGCAGCTTACGCGCATAATAACGGTGCCGCTTATCCCAATATTCAAGATTACCAATAATTTGATTTTGACATAAGGACTTATAGAAGAGGGCGTGTTGCGGATAATTTTCTGCAACGCGCCCTTTTTAGTATGCTTTAGCAAAATAAAGTTATCCCTTTTACTCTGGCCAAAGGAATAACTTTATTGCCTGATAGCATTAAAAGAAAATTGTTGTATCACTTTTGATATAAATTAAAAGTATTTAGCGTCTAAATTCTACCTTGACATTTCCCCAACAAAATTGTAAATAATCTTAACCTCCTGTGTCCTCTGACCATCAATCTTCTTGATTTCTCCAATCAGAATCCGGCTAATGAGCCGGTTCAGCACCGCCTCGTCCAGTTCCTCGATGGCGGCATAGCGCCGGATTTCCTTGATAAAAGTGCGGACTTCGCTTTCTTGCGCATCGGCACGACCTTGCATCATTGCCAGGTCATGCAGGCGTTTCTGGTTGGATTCCTGCTCCTGTTCCAGCGCCGCCGTCAGCTTCACAAACCGCTGCTCGGTCAGGATGCCTTTGGCCTTATCGGTGTACAGGCTCAGGAACATCCCGTCAATTTCCTGATTTCGGGCTTCCAGCCGCAGGCGTTCCTTTTCTGTCTGGGAGGCGTCCACCAGATACCGGTGCTCCATCCGGCGGCTGAGCCGCTGGTAGAACGCATCGGCATCCTTCATAGCCTGCGCCGCCAGTTCCTGAATGTCTTTCAGCACCAGATTGTATAAATCCCTGGCCTCGATCTTGTGGCTGGAACAGACCTTGCAGCCCATGCGGTTGTAGGTCTGGCAGATATAGTACGCCTTGTCAATCGGCTCCCGCATTTCGCCGGTGAAGCGGTTCTTCCCGGTTCGGCCCACTTTCTCATACCGCACCTGCATGGACTTCCCGCAGGTGGCGCAGTAGACCAGACCGTGGAACAGATTATAAAAGGGGCAGGAATTCCCCTGAATGGTCGGCCTGCGGTCAATGAGTTCCTGCACCTGTTCCCATTCCTCCGGCGTCACAATGGCCTCATGGCAGCCCTCGATCACTTCCCACTGGTCACGGGGAATAATGTCATAGGTGTTGGAGCGGATGCCTTTCTGATGCGTCCGAAAGACCAAATGTGCGCCCTTATAGAATGGATTTCTCAGGATGTGACTGATTCTGGCTCCGCCCCAGAAATAATAGTTGGCGTCAAACTCCGTGTTGGCTTTGACATGGGTGATTGGGATTTTTTCTTCCATCAGACGTTTGGAAATCCTCATGCAGCCCAGCCCGTCAAGGGCATAGTCATAGATTTTGCGGATGATTGGCGCTGTCTCAGGGTCAATGATGAGATGCCCCTTGTCCTCCGGGTCACGCATCAGGCCGAAGGGCGGCGTCCCTCCGCAGAACTTCCCCTGCCGGGAGCGGGTGGTGATGCCTGCCAGCACCTTTTTAGAAATATCCCGGCTGTACATATCGTTCAGGATATTCTTAAAGGGCGTAATGTCCATCTCCTGACGGGTCAGGCTGTCCACGCCGTCCGTGATGGCGATATAGCGCACATTGTGTTTGGGGAAAAAGATTTCGATATAGCTGCCAGCTTCGATATAATTCCTGCCGAGTCTGGATAGGTCTTTGGTGACCACGCAGCCGATTTTCCCCGCCTCAATGTCAGCGATCATGCGCTGGAACGAGGGACGATTGAAGTTGCGGCCCGTATAGCCGTCATCCACATAATACTCATACTGGAACATCCCATGCTTTTCTGCGAAATCCCGGAGCATGAGTTTCTGAGACGAGATTTGTCAAGGGTATTTTCTTCATAAGAGAGCGCCCTGCACAAAATCATGACAGGGCGCTCTCTAAATGAAGTATTGGAATTGATAACCAATCAAGTTTGCTTTTTCTTGTCAATACTGAAACTTAGCCTTTCCGCACTAACTCAAGCGGGGATCGTTGCGCCAACCGCTGCAAATGTAGGTAAGTCGCCACAATATAAACAATCAGTTGCAGGATACCTGCCGCAATAACCGCAATTGGCATTGATACGACTTCCGTTATCATATCGTTATATCCAATCGTGGCTGCACCGCTCAAACTTGTATTAAGCACTTCTGAAACGGAGGAAAACAGGTTTAGTGTCGTAGCATTCATTGTAAGGATTCCAACAATGATCCCAGTTATTGTCGCAAGGATGATAGGTATTGCGGCTATCTCCCAGCTAAACATCACAGCGGTCCTTTTGCCGGAACCAAGCGAGAGCATCAGTCCAAGCGTCCGCCGTTGACGGTTTACAAACAGTGCAAGAAATACGAACAGAGCCGCGCCCGCTGTTGTGCAGGCAGCGAAAAGAAGCTGCTGCGCACTGCTATAGAATCCATGCAAGGTTTCAGCAATTTCGGTGTACCCGTTATCAAAGCAAAACAGAATGTTTGCCGGATATCCATGTGATTCCAGCGCATCTTGGAGCGCAGATACCTTCCCGTTCTGCAAGACGTATGTAAAGAAAACGCCATTTCGACTACTATAGCAATTTTCTGGCAGAGAAGCGTTAGGGACAAAGACGGTATTCGGAAGGAAGCGATAGTCTGCGGTATCCCATAAGTCCGACTGTCGGTAAATTCCTATAATCTGATACGTTTTCGTATCACCTGAAACCCCAATCTTTTGGGAAAAAAGCTGTGGCTGCACCTTCCATTCCGGAGCTGTTAAATCGGCAAGAGGATTTGGACCCCAGTAGAACGACAAATCAATGCAGTCTCCTGTACCAAGTCCGCTTGCAATGGCAGTTGTTTCAGAAATCAGGCAGACATTAGAGCCATTTTTGTAATCGTCCGCCCCAAAACTCCGTCCTTCTGTTACGAAAGAGTCCTTTTGATGGAAACAATACATGCTTTCCAGAAGATCTGTACCAATCACACTGACAGTATGATATTGCGTATCCAATTCTTGGGCTGCGCTCCGCCATTCAATTCCCGCATTTGAGCTTAGAAAGACATCCAGACCAGTTTCCAACGGGGTCATGTATACATCAAGGTATTGGTCGTTTAGCAGTACACCCGTTTCAGAACCGTCAATTGCATAGTCTGGCTGTGTTTCTGGGTACAGTCCGTGCCAGTGTGTAACAGTCATTGCACAGGAATCTATTGCGTCAACCATGTTCTGTCCCAAAATAGACGTTTTTTCACCAGAAGAGTATTTTGCTACTGGTATGAAATCTTGTGAAGCGGTTTTCTTTTCATCTGCCGTCAAGTCATATGATATACGAGACAAATCAATATCTTCTACAGAACACCGGTGCGATTCTGCTAATGTCGTGCGCAGTTCTAGGTCTCGGTCTATATATTCCGATCCATAAACCAAGTAGCGTCGCCCAACCTGAATGTCAAGTGCGTCCAATTCTTCCCGAGAGTTACACCCTATAGTAAGGTATAGCGTGCTGCGAACAGCATAGTCTTGATGAAGTTTAATCACGTTTTCAATCGAAGCGGTAACAGATACGGACGCAATTTCAGCAAACTCAGGCAGATTTATCTCATCTACTGACGTGATACGAACTACCAAAATCGCTCGACCATATGGCGTATCAAGGCTGGGGGCATATGTGCCATCTTCATTTCCGCTGGTAACGGTCTGAATAGAGGGGCAATATGCACTGATATATTTTTGTTGGTACGCGCCTTTTATGATCCTTCCATCAGCAGCAAGCTGATCCATATATGCCCACATATCTTGACTAATTATACTTTCTTCATGATGGAGCGTCAGCCCGTTGTACTCTGTTGTCACACCCTCTGTCTCCGTTGTGGGGATGCCAATTGTCACATAGCGTTCTTCAATTTGCGCAAGCGTTGCCTTTGCAGATGAAAATACGCCTGCGCTCAGACAGATAAAAGCGGAAGCCATTCCCACCAGCAGGATAATTGCAAGCAAGCGAACTGGTTGACGAAAAAGCTGTTTCAAAGGTGTCATACAGCGTCCTCCTTGATTCTGCCGCTGTCCATACGGAATACGACATCCGCCGCTTTGGCAACCTCCAAATCATGTGTGACAACTACCACGCAACAGGTTTCCTCATGCGCCAGTTTAGAAAGCAGTTGAATAATTTGTGAGCTGTTTTCTGTGTCCAGATTTCCCGTAGGTTCATCTGCAAGAACGATTTGCGCATGAACAGCTAATGTTCTAGCAATTGCGACTCGTTGCTGTTCGCCGCCTGACAGCATGGCAGGGAGTCGCTTCCAATAACTTTCGCCCAGACCGACTTTTTCAAGAGCAATCTGTGCCTCTTTTTTTGCATCGGCATCGGAATGCCTCAGCAGCTTTAAGGGGTACATGACGTTTTCACAAACAGTCATAAGTGGAAACAAATTATAGCTTTGGTAAATCACAGACGCCTGCTTGCGGCGGTAGATATCCACGTCTATTTCCCGCAAACTCTGGCCGTTGACCATTATGTCTCCGCTCTGCGGCGTATCCAGTCCTGCCAGTAATGAAAGCAGTGTTGTCTTCCCACTTCCACTTTTGCCGACTAACGCATAAAGAGTTCCAGCACTCAAATCACACGAGACGTCTTTTACAGCCTGAACAGTTTGGTATTTTGTTTTGTATGAATAAGAAACACTTTGCACAGATAATACGGACATGCTACTCAACCTCCCGTAGTAATCGGATTCCGCTTTTTCCAGTTGCCATCAAGCAAGCTGTAATTGCCCCGACATTCATAGCAAAAAAGAGTGCTGCGGCCATGACATATTGGGTGGCAGTCTCTTGGACAAACAGAATGAGAATTGTTCCAATAGCTGCGCCAACCAAAAACATCAGACATATCTCGACGAATACCATAATGACCGTTTCAATGCGTTTTGTACCAAGAGATCGTGCAATGGCAAATTCCCGCCTTCGGATATGAATATAGAAAAAACCTGCGGCGGTGCCAATCATGACCTCTGTGCAGGCAAAAATTGGTTTTAGTCGATACAGTGTTTGCAAATTTCGATTCAAAGCATTCAGAGTTTCGCGGAGTGTTTCGTCATGAACTGTTATGGCAAATTGCTGATATCGGAGGGCTGGAGAATTATTGATTTCTTCTTGATGCCCGGATGGGTCCACATTTGCGAAGTGACGCATCAGTATTTTCCGGAATTCGTCCAGCTCATGATTATCGCGCACTGTGGCGCTCAAGCTATCCCCCGTAATCTTCCCATCCAGCTCTGTTTGTACTGCGGCAACGCAGCTGAATGGACAATAGATCGTTTGAGATTCCGACGAATACGTCCCAGCAATTTCGAGCGAAATCTGTGTGGCCGCTTCACCGGTCGCAGCAGGCGACATCTGAACCGTCAATATGACATTACCATTATTATCAGTATCTTGCGACAGTTCTTCTGCCGCTGCGGTCGAAACAAGACACACCGCTTTATTTGAGGTAAAAATTGATTCGTCGTATCCTTCAAAATAAGTAATCGAATTTCCTGAAACGGGTGTCAATTCCGATGCGGCATCAACAGAAGTAATGCCAATCAGCTTTTGCCGACTCGAAAAGCCCGTCCCTTGACTGTAATAGACAGATGCTTTCAGGCAAACATCCTTCACATAGGAGGAAAATGCTTTTTCCTGAAGCTCCCCGCCATAGGCATATTTGTCAGAGAGAAAGTAGTTGATAATATAGTCTGTAATTTTCAGGTCATCGGTTTTCGTGCCAGTAAGATTGGATACGACGACAGTTACGGGAATCACTGCGTAGGCGCTCTCCATATCCTGTTCTTTCTGGCAAATGAATCCATCAAAGAGAGTAAAAAATGCACAAAGGAAAGCTATCAGCAATACAATGCTCACCGTCTGCCAAACGCCGCGCTTTAAGCGCACCTTTTCGTAAAAGAAAACGATCATTTAACTGCACTCCAATAATGCAAGCAGCGGCATGGGAGAAATATTCACCCATGCCGCTGCTCAGCTGTCACTTACTTATCTGTCAGAACCGGGAAAACAGACTGGGGCAGGATGCAATGCCCATTACCGGGGCAGCTGTAATGATCCCAATAGCCAGTAGTACGCCCGCACTGGAGACAAGAATGCTCATAGCGGACATAATGGAGGCTGCCGGAATGATAATTGTTTCCTGTGTAGGAATAACTACTCATTGTATGAGAGACGGTTGAAGAGGCACCATTTCCCAAATAGCTATTAGTGCACCCCGAAACAGTGCAGTAATACACGGGATAGACAGTCTTCAGATGAGTTTCATCATCAATCGGAATATATGTAGTATCATAATGGTCAAGACGCCACTGATGGGTATGCATTGTGGCAACTTCTTCATGAGTTTCAGCGGCGAAAGCCTGTGTCGGAATCGCTGCGAGGATAAAAAGGACCAGAAAAACTGCGGCCAGTGACTTGATCTTTTGCATAAACAACGCTCCTTTTTATCTGATTTTTGTCTGATGTCTTCTTGGTTCAGCACATGAGCCAGAATCCGTTGAACAGACAGGCCATGTGCTTCCTCAAATGATTTTCATGAATCTTCCCTCCTTCCATGTAACCACATCGACAGTTAAATTGACGTCAATCCTATAGATAACGCAGGACTTTTCATCTGTAAAAATCAGTTGTTTGAATTTGAGTAAGAGACTCTTGCTTCTTTATCGCTTCTCCCAACAAAGCGTTCTCAAGCTCTACTTCACGTTGCCGATCTTCGCTACTACTTCTATCCGAAATAGTTTGTCCATTTTGAATCACGTCCAATATTGGAGGCTGATTTAGATCAATATAGTTGCTACCCTGAGCAGTACTTTCTTTTGATTGTCTCGGGTTTGTCATAAAACAGGCGACAACTGCCAAAACAAGTATCGCGGTCACGGTTATGATCCAAGCATGAGGCTTTCGATAAGAAAGTACAGCACGGATTCGTGTTTTCACATTCTTACTGCCAAAGGCCAGCGGGCAGGCCGCAAAAATACGCTGGTTTGCAGTGCAGGAGAGCAACGTCTGCGAATACGCAGCGCGCTGAGAATCACTCATATCCTTGATAGCGTATTCGTCACATGCCAACTCAATATCCTTACAAAGGAAATAATACGCAATCCAAATCAAAGGATTGAACCAATGAAGAGAAAGAATTAAGAACGCAATGGGCTTTAGCCAATGATCGCGGCGTTTTATATGCGCACGTTCATGTGCAATTATGCTATCCAATTCCTTGCTCTTTATATGGAACGGAATATAGATGCGCGGCGCAAACAGGCCAAGAATAAACGGAGCATTCACATGCTCGCTTTGATACACATTTGACGAGAGCCGGACAGCAGTTTTTACTTTGCTGCGGAGATGTACATAGCTTAATGCTTCAAACAGAAGCATTGCTGCCATACCAGTACACCAGACGATTCCAACATAAGGAACAGGAGCAGTGAAACCTTTAGCAGAAAGCAGGCCCTGCTCGGATGCCGAAAAGCCACTTATATCAGGAATGACACTCAAGCGACTTTCCAATGCGTTTGGCATGAGAAGCCGGATCCCAACAAAGCTCCACAATAAGGGAAACAGCCATTTGGGAGCCTTGCGGAATATGATGCGAACAAGTAGGACAGCCAGTACGAGCCATCCGGCATTGATGCTCATATTAAGCAGCTTCATAAACAATTCAGTCATCCGGATGCTCCTTCCGAAAACGGTCGATCATCTGCTGCATCTCTTGAATTTCATCTGCCGTGAGCTGTTGGCTTTTGGTAAATGCGGTCAAAAAAGCTGGAATCGAACCGGCAAATTTCTTCTCAACCAATTCTTCAATTTCAGATGTCTGTATCTGCTCCTTGGATACCAGCGAAGAAACAATCGTATTCTCATTCTTTATCACGCCACGCTCTGACAAACGCTTTATTACCGTGTAAGTGGTAGTAACCTTCCAGCCCAGTTGCTCTGCACAAAGCTGAGCTAAATCTCTGCTCTTGATGGGTTCATGATCCCAAAGGATCAGGCAAAAACGGTATTCGCTTTCAAAAACTTTTGGTGTACTCATTCTAGCGGCCTTTCATTCTAATCTGTTAGTACTATTCTAACGGATTAGAGCGGAAAAGTCAATAGGGCTAATGTGCATTTTTATTTTTTAGCACTTAGCGCTGGAAGTGTTTGGACTTTTGCGGGTCTGACCGTTGCCGACGAATAAGTATCTGCCGCACCTGGCGCTCATCTGCGTCATCTCCGAGCAGGCGAGACGTTTCCTGTTTGGCACCGAGCAGCATAATAAGAGATGGCTTCTCATGCATGGCATCCTCTAACTGCTTTTCTGACTCCTTTTCCTGTGCAGGACGGATGCCCTGCCGTGCTTTGTACAGCTCCACCGGGTCAAAATCCGCAGCCTGCGCTTTCAGTTCTGCGTATTCGTCCAAAGCCTTATCCAACTCGGCAGAGTATTTTTGCTCCTGTGCCTCTAACTTTTTCAGGCCAGCTTCCATGGTAGCAATATCCTTGCGGAACGTCTCTGCACCTGCATCCTCCGCATACTCAAATTTTTGCAAAAGAAGCGCCTTTCCAGAACGCAGTTCCTCCAATTCTTCCGTCAGCTCTGCAATGCGGAGAGCCAGCGCCTTGTGGTGCTTCACATGATATATTGGCAATTCCTTTTTCTCAGCAACCAGCGCCTTGCGTTCCTTGCTCTTTTCCTTGATCTGCTGCACCAGACCGGTGTAACGCTTAAGCTCCGGCTTCCATACGGAAAGAGATTTTTGAATATGCGCTTTTCCACTGCGAATATGAGAGAGCTGATAACAGAAGATCAGCACACGGCCGCGCAGCTTCTCCAGCCCCTCCGCAATGGTGGGGACAGTACGAGCGACCAGTGCAACCAACTTCTTGATTTCTGCTTTCAGTTCCCGCAGCAGCACATTGTCGGCTTTGATTTGCCGATTCATTTCACAGCGGTCAGAGACGATTCCCTTGCGCTCCAATGCCCGCGCTGTCACGCCCTCATGAATGGTAGGGATCTCGTCAATACCCCGTGCGGCATTGCTACGGTGGTCAATGCGTTCCTCCCGCCCGGCGTGTTCCAGACAGCGATTGGTCACATCAGCCCATGCCGCCCGCCATGCCGCAAGCTGTTCCTCGCTGTTCCAGCGCTCGGAGATAGGATTCTGCCTGCCGTACCGAGTACTTTTGGGATGCTTGTCAGCCCGGACAAGCCCCCGTTCCTCGGCAGCAGACGGTGTCATATACACCTTCTTTTTGCCGAGCTTGTAAGGGTACTGTTTCTCCCAGCCCTCGTTCTGTGCTGTCCTGAATTCGGCGGAAGTAAAACCGCGTTCCTCACCGTTTTTCATGCAGAGGTATTCCTTCTCGGTCTTGTACTGCCACTTGCCCTGTTCATCCAGTGGGCGCACCGTCAGCAGAATGTGAGCGTGGGGATTGTGACCGTCGGTGTCGTGGATAGCAGCATCGGCACACATTCCGTCTGATACGAACTGCCCCCGGATAAATTCTTGCAGCAACTCGATCTGCTGCTCTCGACTCAGCTCAATGGGCAGGGCCACGACGAACTCACGGGCAAGTCTGCTGTCCTTGGCAGTCTCCACTTCCTCTACGGCGTTCCAGAGCTTTTCACGATCCTGCCATTCCTGCAGAGCGTATTCTGGCAGAAACACGTCCTGCCAGACAAGCCCCTGCTTTTTCGTGTAGTCGTGCTGTATCCCGTCGTAATCGTTGTAGAGGCGGGAACAGCTCAGATAAGCGGAGGCGGCCACAGCAGAGCGGCCTGCGCCTCGGCTGACCACCTTCGCTTCCAGATGGTAAATTGCCATCGCTCGTTCACCTCGTTTCTTTTTTCTGTTTCTCTTTCGTAAAAGAGAAAATGGACGGGCAGAACGCCCGCCCATCTCTGCGGCAAAGCTGCCGGTGGCAGGTTTGCGCAGGCAGGCGGCAACATAGGGTAGAGAATTTCTGCCCCAATTCTCTGCGCCCGTCGCAGGGAATTTGCCGTCTGCGCAGACGATGACAGCGGCACCCGCAGGTGCTGTGGCATTGTCTGGAGGCTGCCGCAACAGCCGCAATCCCCCTCGGAGAGCGCACGATGCCGCAGGCATACCACCGCCTGTTTTACAGGTGGTGAGTAAGTGCGCCCTTCGGGAGAAAAAAGAGGAAGGCCCCCGGTTTCCCGGAGACCTCCCAGCGGATTCAATCGTGCTGCGGCAGCTTCTGTATCAGGTAATTCTCCAACGCAGACGGCTCCATCGTCCGCACTTCCGGCAGCACCTTTTCCAGAATCGCGCCCTCCTGAATGAGTCTGCGCGTTCTGGCTTTGCGCTCCTTGACCCGATCCCGTGCCTGTGCTTCCTCTAACCGGTGCTGTGCCTGCAACAGCTTCTTTTCCGTATCTGTCATGTGAAAAATCCCCCTTATCTTCGCTTCTGCCAGACGATTTCATAGCCCAGCGCGTCGGCAAGTTGAACAGCCTCGACGTAGCGCAGGGATTCTCGCTGGAGCTTATTGGACAGGTTGGAGACACTGTCAGACCAGCCGTGTTCGTCCCGCAGCAGATCGACAACCTCCTGCATGGTCATTCCCTGACGGACGATGTACGACTTGATCTCATTTCTCAGATTGGATTTCATCAGCTTTTTACCTCCATATTTTCGTATAATCGTTTTTTCCATCGATGATGCCGGTGCATTTGCAAGTGAAAAATCCACCGTATGACAAATCCGCTCAGATTTCCGTCCGTGATGCCCTGTTCATAACAGCACCCTATCGGCTTCATCGTTCTGTGTGAGAACATACGAAGCCGCAGAATATGCCGCAGTCCGGTGCAGCAGCTTCACGCTTCGGTAAATCACCGGATGGTGCATCGTGTTCGACCTGCGGCGAAAAACTTCACGGATTTCACAAGCATTGATTTCAGAACTGCAAAATTGAGCCGACGGTGTACGGCTCGGTACAGAAAAGCTCTCTTGTGTACGCTTCTGTACGCCGGTTTTGCGTGCCAGCCGCCGATTCGACGGCAGGTTTTACACTCTACCGTGAAATGCTTCACGGTGCGCACAAGCAAAAACGGTTTTCGAGAATGGAATCAAAAACAGCCGTACAGAGTGTACGGCGTGTACGGCTGTTTTGAAGTCCGTTTCTCATTTTCAATACGGCGGCGGATTGACCACCTCAATGCCCACAAAGCCCCGCACCCGCTTACCGCCGACGTGGACATTGTTGGTGGCCTCTACGTTGTAAAGCAGCTCATTTTGTGCAAGCTCAGAGCTGACCCGTTTGGCAGACATGGGCTTCTGCGCGTTGTCGTCGCACCAACGGGTATAGGCTTCATAGATCGCCTTGGAGCTGGCTTCGCCGTCTGCCCGAAAGCGGATATAGCCCTCGGATTGCAGAAACTCGATCACATTGTTGCTGCTGCGCTTGACCGTCTCCATGTTCTCTCTGGCCTTACCCGAAATGCTGAACTGATAATTGTTCCCGATCAGCCGGTGCAGCCCCTCCAGACACCAGAGAAAGATGCCCTCCTTTTCCCGCAGCAGCTTGTCCACCAGAAACGGATCGTCTGCTCTGCCTGCGGGCCGGTCTTTGGTGGTCAGCACGATCTGGCGGCGAAAGAAACCGTCGGACTTGTCGTGCAGGGCGGTGAGCGCACCGTTTCCGAAGCAGAGGAACCGGACATAGAGCTGGCTTTGGTAACTCTGGACGCCCTTGCGCTCCATGTCCATTTTGCACTCAGATGTGACGATGGATTTGATATAATTGGTCTTGGGCAGGGCACTCATGTCCATATCGTCGTCCACCATCAGGAGCTTGTTTTCCAAATCCGCACGGCTGAACCGGTTGCTCTCGACCTTCTGGATGCTGGTGGTATTCATGCTGTCGCCCAGCAGCGAGCGCATAACCAGTCCGATACGGCTCTTGCCCTCACCGCCTTTGCCGATGAGCATGAGCATTTTCTGCCCCTTGGTGGTCGGCAGCAGACAGTAACCGAGAAATTCCTGCAAGGTGGGAATGTCCTCCGGTTGCAGCAGCTCGGACAGGAATTGCAGCCACTTTTGGGGAATGGGTGCGTCAGGGTTGTAGGCGACCGTCAGGCGATTGTTGCAGTAGTTCTTGTCGGCGGTGAAGCTGCCATCCATGAAATACGTTCCGTTGGCAACGTGGATGCGGTCCGTCTCTATGGACAGCGGCGGCGAATAGGCTTGCAGTTTGATACTGGCCAGCAGATTTGTCACGATTTTAGACAGCCCGGAGGTCAGCACCCCGGAGATTTCCTCCAGAATGAGATTGCCGATCTGCCCCTCGTCCTCAATGAGGCCATCCACCGTGAACAGCCGCCCGCGCACACATTTCATGGGATGCTTGTCCAAAAACTGCTGGCAGAACAGCACCTCGTTGATGTGCCTGCCGTCATACCACTCAGGCCACGTCTGCGGTGTCATATCCATCTTCCAATTCCTCCTTGTGAATTTTCACTAATCTTCTTCGCAGCCTGTCCAGCCTGCCGTCTGCCATCTGCTGCTGAACCACTTCGGCACGTTCGTGAGCATCCCCGGCGCACAAAATATCCAGATAGTATTCCATTTCATCGAGCTTGTGACAGGCTTCCACGAACCGTGCGTGAACAGGCTTGTCAGGTGACTGCGGCGCATACTGCACCTTCCAGTCCCGCAGCACATGGGCGTAATCGGATAAAACAGAAAAGCACAGCCGCTCGTTTTCCCTGAGCTGCTGTGCTTCCGTCTGAATGCGTTTTGCGTGGAGCGCCGCTGCGCTGGGCGGCTTGTCCGGGGTAAGGTGAAAGTCTGCTGCCAGCTTCTGCGCTGCATCATACAGTGAGAGATGGAACAGCTTGCTCACGAAGTCGATCACATCGCCGTGTTCCCCGCAGGCGAAGCAATGGTAGTGATCGTCTGCCACATACAGGCTGGGATGCCGGTCATTGTGAAACGGGCAGAGGGCCATGCCATAATGGTTGACCTCCACGCCGTACCGCTCCGCTGCCTCCCGGCAGCTTACGCCGTATTTTACAATTTCAAAAAGATTCATTGTTCCTCCATTTCTGCGCAAAAAACGGCGGCCTGCCCATTGAGGGGCAAGCCGCCGTTTGCGTCTTATCTTATGCTGTTCTCGCTTCTTCCTCGTTCTTAGCTTCTCGCAAGGCTTTCTTCCGTGCGCCCTGCCGCTTGATCTGTGCTGCATACCGACAATCGTCACTGCAATATTTCACATCTGACCTCGTTGTGGTGAACACCTTGCCGCAGTTTTCGCAGGTACACGCCCGGCTGCGGCCCTCTGCCGCCTCCTGACGGTAGAATTTCGCACGGCAGTTGGGGCCGCAGAACAGGGTGTTCGTCCGTTTGGATGCAAATTCCTGCCCGCAGCACTTGCAGGTCAGCATGAAAGGCTGACCGACAGCGTGTTCACCAGCCTTGATTTTCTGATACCGTTCCCGGCTTTTAATGCGATGTCGCTTGAGCTGCTCCTGCCGCTTGATTTCTTCCTCGGTCAGCTCCGGTGCGGGAAGCTCAAACTGCCCGATAAAGCGAAGGTGGATCTCCACCTCCTGCACCCGGTCACCGTCGATACGCTCCGGGGCGTAGACGATGATTTTCTCAATAAACTCGTTGATCATGGGTGTAGTCAGCTCGGAGAAGTCCGTGTACTTCCTTGCCAGCTCCAGAAACTGCTCCACACGGGCGGCGTCCTCCGCAAAAGCGGACAGCTTTTCTTCTGCTTCTGCGACAGAGGCTTGCAGCGCTTTCTGCTCGGCTTCGTAATCTGCCAGCAGACTGTCAAAGCGTTCATCGGTAATACGACCGACGGCAAAGGATTCATAGAGCTTTTTGATGATAGTATCCAGCTCGGAAATCCGCTTTTTCTCCTTGTTCAGCTTCCGCTTGGCGTCCTTGGCCGCTTCCGCCTGCTGAAGCTGGGAGGCGGAGCGCACCTTTTCCATGAACGCCGCCTGATTGGAAATTGCAAAGGTGCTGACCGTGCGGATGGTGTCCAGAATCAGTGTGCGCAGGGCCTTGGTCGTGATATAGTGGCCGCAGCAGGCGGCAGTTCTTTTCTGACGGGCAAGGGTATAGGAAGAACAATCGAAGAAGTCGGATGGGTACGGATTATTCTCCGTGCCGCCTTTGGAGCGGTGATTATACATCTTCTCGCCGCAGTCGGCACAGTACAAAAGGCCAGTCAGCGGATTCGCTTCACCCAGCGTGTCGATGCGCTTGGGCGTCTTGCGGAGCTTTTGCGCAAGCTCCCATGTTTCCCTGTCCACAATGGCCTCGTGGGTATCCTCAAAGATCAGCCAGTCCTCCTTTGGATTCATCACGGCGTTTTTATCCTTGTAGGACTGCTTGTGGGAACGGAAATTCACCGTATGCCCCATATACTCCGGCTTGGAGAGGATCTGTCCCACGACATAGCCGCTCCAGTTATACGGGTTGGAAAATTCCTCTTTGCTTTTCCAGATGCCCTTGCCCTGCTTGCCGAAGTACACGGCAGGCGTCTCCACCTTATCCTCAAAGAGGATGCGGGCAATATCGTAGGGGCCTTTGCCCTCAATGGTCAAACGGAAGATACGCCGCACCACGGCGGCAGCTTCTTCGTCGATCAGCCAATGGTATTTGTTTTCCGGGTCTTTCTTGTAGCCATAGATAGCACAGTTGGTAGTGGGCTTGCCGGATTCGCCCTTGACGCGGATGGCGGTTTTCTGCTTGCGGCTCAGGTCGCGCAGATACCACTCGTTCATGATATTGAGGAAGGGGGCAAACTCATTGCTGTTCTGGTCGTCGCTGTCCACGCTGTTGGCAATGGCGACAAAGTGGACGCCGTGCTGCCGGAAGAATACCTCCGTGTAAAAGCCGGTTTGCAGATAGTCGCGCCCCGCCCGGCTCATATCTTTGACGATCACATGGGCAACCTTGCCTGCCTCAATATCCGCGATAAGCTGTTTCCATGCCGGACGCTCGAAATTGCCGCCGCTCCAGCCGTCGTCCGTATAGTGCCGACAGTTGGTGTAGCCTCTCTGCTGGGCATAGCTTTCGAGATATTTTTTCTGATTCACGATGGAATTGCTATCCCCGGCGTTGTCATCGTCACGGGACAGCCGCTCATAGAGAGCGGTAATTTTGCTTTCAGCCTGTTTCACGCTCATGATGCGCTCCTTTCAGACTGTCGGCTCATTTGTGGTGCCTCCATTATACCATAGGTTCCGTCGTTTGTAACCATATCATTGCGTACAATCCGCAAAATTTTATCCTCCATAGTCTCGCCGCCGTTTTCGTTGAACACAACTCTGACCTTGTAGGTTGTACCGCCAATCCGGCGGATGATAAACTGTTCTCGTTTGTTCTGCTCCATAGGCATCCTCCTTGCGCGATTGGTTGGTTTTTGATATAATGTGTTTGGTTCCGTTGGCTGTAAGCCAACCGTGGCTTTCTGTTGGTTTTCCATGTTCCATATCCTCCTTTTCTTCGTTGATGGCTTTGAGAAGTAACCTGTGTAATTTGCGTCAAGATTACTTTCTCTACTAATAGGAGAAATACAGGGTGTAAATCGGAACTGTTTTTGAAAAAAAGAAAAATATTTTTTCGGGGAGGTGAAGCTGTCATGGAACCGTGGGAGGATGAACTGCTGTGGGATGATGATTTTTCCGATGAGGAAGAAGTTGCCGAGGAGCAAATAGAGGAAACCGGTCTTAAAATGGATGAGGACAGCTTTGCCGATTGGGAGGATGCGTCTGACGGTGCGCCGGTGGACGAGACGCTGGAGGAGGCGCTTGCAGAGGAACGTACGCTGGAGCTGGAAAGCGAGCTGGAGCAGGACGAACACCCCAGAGACTATAATGCCGAGCTGGAGGACGAGGAGGAAGAAGCGGCGCCCACCAGTGAGAAGCGGCTCAAGCGTGAAATTCGCGCAGAGGCTCTGCGGCGGCTGGAGGAAGCAGCCCGGACAGAATCCGACTTTCTGACTGTAGTAGACGAGTGGAATAAGCTGGACAGGAACCGGGAGCGCCGGGAACGTGACTATGAGAACCTGCGTGGGGATGTGCCGTTGGAGTTTCAGGCGGTACCTGATCCGAAGATCGCCCCGCTGTGGATGAATCTGCCGAGGTTCCGCCAGCTCTGTCAGGGAAACTTTCTCGACATCATCTTCTCCTGTCCATACGAGCTGCACGAGCTGACTGCGAACCGTTTTCTCTCCAAGCTTTTTTTCGCCCTCAGCGATGAGCAGAAGGAGGTGCTGTATTACCTGTTCGTCAAGCAATACAGCACCACAAGGCTTGCCGCCATCCGAGGGCAGTCCGACCGAAATATCCGAAAGCTGCGGATGACCATTCAGAAAAAGCTGCAAAAGCGGATGTATGAGCATCTGAGCGAAAAGCTGGAAAACGATCATAGCTTTACGCTGCGGGAGCGCGAGTTCATGGAGGAATATGAAGCGCTGCTGCAAACCATGGGCAAGGATGCCGTGATCCGCAGGGAGAATAAAACGAAGCCGAGAAAAAAGAAAGCCGCCCTTGACGATGCCAAGGACGGTTGATACAATGGTAATATGGTTAATATATAGATGGATTACGAATTGAGAGGAACAGCGTCATGAACAATCTGTTTGCGCAGTCCCGTTCCCATTGGGTGCGGTATGACCGCTATGAGATCAAGACCGGCAAGGACGGAAAACGCTATATTACGCCGGAAAAGGCGGCAAAGCCCGACATCTATAACCCGCTGAAGGATTCCTCCGAGATGGTGCTGGAAGCACTGAATGTTGGTATGCTGATGATGAACCGCAGTCCGGAGGACGAGGTGGAAAAGGCAGTTTTGGCTTTTGTGACCCATTACGGTCTGTTGGGGCTGATGACGGCACTGCCCACCACGCCGTCGTTTATGGACTACGAGGCGGTTTATCTGCCGAAGAATCACTTCATCAAGGAAGAAAGCATGGCGACAGAGGATTATCTTGCTCTGTTCTATCCCTTCGACAAATTGGATGTGGTGAAAAAGGGCGTGGAATCCAGTTGGAATGTTTCCGGGGATAATATGATGATTGCCCTGACCATGACCTTTATGGATGAGCCAATGGCGAAGAACATGAGCTTCCAGCGGGAATATGCCGAGCCGTATGATTGGGTTGCCCAGCAGTTCAAGGATTGGGCGTTCACGCTGACCACCTCTATTCTGTACTATAACGACTACGACAGCATTGACGAGGATACAAGAAATCTTTACCGCAAGGCCATGGCTGCCTTCGGCGGCATTGCGCCTACCTATCATATTGAACTGCTGGACAAGCCCACCATCTATTGGGACTTTCATTCCCTGCTGCTGGGCGTGCAGATGATGTTCAGCTTTATGCTGGTGGACGACGCAAAACCCTTGCGGCTGTGCAAGCACTGCCAGAAGGTGTTCCTCGGCAGTCGGGCCAATTCCGCATTTTGCAGCGCCCGGTGCAAGAATCAGTATAATGTTTATAAGAGCAGGGGAAAGAATAAGGGACAGGACGGTGAGAATGATGATTGACCGCTGGATTGCAGAAGCGACCGAATGTGATTTCAAGGTCGCGCTGGAGGTAAAGAAGCCGAAAAGCTGGCTCAAAAGCGTCAGTGCCTTTGCAAATGGCATTGGAGGCACGCTGTTTTTTGGTATTGATAATGACAGAAATGTTGTCGGCTTAGCTGACGCGCAGACCGATGCAGAGGCAATCAGCCGGTTGATTAAAGAGCGTATCACGCCTTATCCGAGTTTTGTCCTCGCACCGGAGCGGGAGGACGGCAAGGACATTCTTGTGCTGTCTGTGTTCGCAGGGCGCTCCACACCGTATTACTACAAAGCAGACGGCGTTATGGAGGCGTATATCCGCATCGGCAATGAAAGCGTGATTGCTCCGTCCTATGCGCTGAACCAGCTGATTCTCAAGGGGATGCACCGCACCTATGACGAACTGGTTTCCGAGTATGATTTCAAGGATTACGCTTTTTCCAAGCTGCGCGAACGGTATAAGGCTTGGACGGGCAACAGCATGGAAGAAAAGCTGTTCGATTCCTTCGATATGCGGGACGAACACGGCAAGCTGACCAATGCAGGCGCCTTGCTTGCAGACGATTCTCCCATCCGGCATTCCCGCCTGTTCTGCACACGCTGGAACGGCCTTGATAAAAGCGGCGGTATGGTAGATGCACTTGACAGCGCGGAATACTCTGGCAGCTTGATCATTCTGCTCAATGAGGGTGTCAGTTTTGTTAAGCGGAATATGAAAACACGCTGGAAGAAAACCGCCGATTCTCGTGTTGAGATGCCCGACTACTGCGAGCGGAGCGTTTTTGAGGCGCTTGTCAATGCGCTGATCCATCGGGATTATCTGATTTTGGGTAGCGAGGTTCACATCGATATTTATGATGACCGTCTTACTATCCATTCTCCCGGTGGTATGGCAGACGGAACACGGATACAGGAGCGGGATCTGTCCAGCATTTCCTCTACGCGCCGCAATCCCGTCCTTGCAGATATTTTCGGACGATTGGGCTATATGGAGCGGCAAGGCAGCGGCTTTAAGAAAATCACGGAAACCTACCGTGCCGCTCACAATTACCGCGATGAGCTGGAGCCTAAATTCTATTCGGATGCCAGTTCTTTTCAAGTTACGCTCTATAATCTGAATTACGGAACTGCGGCAACCGCAAACAAGGTTACGATCGAGAACGAAAATGTTGCGATTGAGGTTGCGATTGACCGGCTGAACGCAAGCCAAGGCACGATTGCAAAGGCAAAAGCGGTATTTGCAAATATGGGCGCTGATGGCGTCTTTGGCCGATCTGACATCGCTGCTATCACAAAGGATTCTGTTACTGCCGCAGGGAATCTCATTACAAAACTGAAAAATGCGGATTTGATTGAGCCTGTCAGCGGCTTTGGAAAGGGCAAATACAAGTTTATAGCACCAAAAGAATAAAGATAATGCCCGTTATCGGTCATACAGCCAATAACGGGCATTTGTCATTCATATACAAGCTCGGTCAAAACGATTTCCTCCGCACGATTGCGGATGCTGTTCATGCGGCGCACCCATTCCATTTGATCGGCGGCTTTGAGCGCTTCGGTCACATCTTCCTGCCTTGCCATATCGGAAACGATGATTTCCATACGCTCATTGCAGGCTTGGTCGATCTCGGCAAGGTGCCGATGCAGCGTTCCGCTTGTGAGCAGGTTTGCATAGAGAACAGGACGATGTTCTTTCAGATAATTGCGGCGCATACGCCCGTACTTGCCGATTTGGTATTCTGGTTCGTCCGGCAGCGCAAGGTTTGGGATAAGATAATCGCCCTCCTGACGGTAAGTGCCGCCCATTTCTTCAAATAGAGACTTCATAAGAATCAGCTCCTTTTTGTGTTGATTTTCAGCAATTATAAGGAATATTCTGCTCCTTTCCTACAACTGCTGTTCCATTCACCACAAATGAGCCGCAGTCATATGTATTAGGTGGGAGAAACCACCCTCTACATAGTAACTCTTGGTTGCTGATGCTCATACTCTCATTGTCGCCGCCGTCATCCAGAGAGATTCGGCAGTAGAGAGCGGTGATTTTCTCATAGACTTGTTTTTTCCTGCTCATAGCGTTCTCCTTCTATGAACAGGGACACGATACCATTATAGTACCATGTCCCTGTCCCTGAATCAACCGTTTTTACGCAGCTTTTTCTGCCATTTCCCGCTGATGCCGCCATTCCTCGAAGTGTTCGCAGGTCTGGCGCTCAATGAGCTGCTCAAAGACTTCCCGCATGGACTTCTCCCCGGAGAACTCCCGCACCACCACAAAACGGACTTTATTCTTCTGATTTTTGCTTTTTTCCATAGGCTACCTCCATAGAGAGACAGGCCGGACGGCAGCACCGGCAACGAAGTCCGGCAACGAACCTCTGAAAACCTGTAAACTACCGTCTGGCCTGTAAATCTTACTTTGTGAATTTTCTTGAAAAATCTCGTTGCTTTCGTTGCCGGAGATAAAGATAATGATTAAAATATCCCTTATTTACTGGTTTTTCCCGCATCCAGACAGGGAAATCCCCGGCAACGAACCCGGCAACCAAGCGGCAACCATCCCGGCAACTGACCGCCATTTTCAGGCGATCCACTCCTTCGGAAGTTCCAACTGGAGGCATTCTTCCTCGCTCAGTTCCACAAATCCATCTTCGTTGCCGGGCAGTTCGTTGCCGGAAACGTCCCGTTCCCAGCCCTTCTGCCTGCCATATCCGGCAAACATCCTCGGATTGGAGAACGGCTTCCAGCCCGTCACCACCGTGTTCATGATCTCGTTGATATTGTGAAGCTGCCACCGCTTCGGCTCGTCATAGGTGTGGCCCAGCGCCTCCTTGAAAAGCTGTTTGGAGCAGACCATGCTGCCGGTGTAGTGTTCCAGAAAGCCCTGTATCTGCCCGGCCTCCGTGTCCTCCGGCATGAAATCCTTCTGCACCTCCACAAGCTGCCGCTGGATGGACTTGTTGAATTTCATGGAATAGTGGCCGCTGCGGTAAATCGTCATGGCCTCCGCCCAGACCTGCAACAGGTAGGCTCTGGAAGCGTCCTCGTCCTCCAAAATGTGAACCTCCGCATTCTCCGGGTAAATCATGATGGGAAGGAAACGCCGGTTCCCGGCCCGGTCAAGGGGCAGGAAGTCCAGCGTGTTGGAAGAACCGCCGAACACACACTGCCGCAGCCGGTCTTTGGGCTGGGCCTCATAGGGTGTGCGGTAAGTTTCCTTCTGGCGGCTGATAAATGAACGGATTTCCTCAATGCTTTTGGCGCTGCTGGTAGCCAGCATCTCCGACATCTCGATGATCCAGTGTCCTTGCAGCTTCAAAAACACCCTGTCATCGTCCAGCTTTTTCAGGTCATCGGAGAACCACTCGTCCCGGATCGCCAGCAGGCGGAAGAAGCTGGACTTGCCAGCCCCTTGTCCGCCCACCAGACAGAGCATTTCCTCGTATTTGGAGCCGGGGGAAAACACCCGCCGGATGGCCCCCAGCAGGAAGTGCTTCAGCATTTCCTCCACATAGTCGCTGACTTCTGCACCTAAGAAGTGATGGAGACAGGAGCGGATGCGGGGCGTCCCGTCCCACACAAGGCCGTTTAATACATCCTGTATGGGATGGTAGCAGTTCTCATTCGCCACGATGGACAGGGCCGCCGTCATTTTCTTCTCGCTGGTCAGGCCGTAGTTCTGCTCAAAATAGAGAAGTAGATACTTCACATCCGTATCCGTCAGGGCGCTGGTGTTCCTGCGCCAGCCCAAATTCCGCACGATGTCTACCCGGTCAGTCAGGAGGTTCAGCCGTATGGCGTCCCGCAGCAGCGGGTCATGGCAGAACACCGTCCGGCAGTTGCCGATGGTGTTGGCGGGCTGGCCCT